>Ga0081473_121340_pt1 | contig 174163 bp, 216 predicted proteins | sample CisSprmetagenome_FD_70977 | JGI IMG/M metagenome (GOLD analysis project Ga0081473, IMG submission 70977) | Hypoxic/sulfidic aquatic microbial communities from Cistern Spring, Yellowstone National Park, USA v2 (version 2) | ecosystem: Environmental > Aquatic > Thermal springs > Hot (42-90C) >...
AATAGCCCTATAAGGTAAGAACAAGTGGAGGAATGCTAGGAATTCGTTGAACTCCTTTGGTGCCTTGTAGGTTTTCTTTGCATATCTATTCTCCTCTGCTAGTAAATCCCACCAGTGTTCGAAGACGTAGAAGGGGAACATTAGGGTATATCTCGTTATGACGTTCTCGTCGTACTTGTGCCAATCCCTCTTGTACTTACTCTTTCCCATGTGTAATACTCGTAATTATTTTTTATAAATTTTTGTATAATTCTGAAGTAGCCCACAAAGCATCTTACTTGATTATCTTTGAAAATAAATAGCGCGGGCCCGCCGGGATTTGAACCCGGGACCTACGGGTCGCTTCCCGCGACCCACGGTTAAAAGCCCGCCGCTCTACCTGGCTGAGCTACGGGCCCAGCAAAAAACAAACATAAAAGAAAGTATAAAAGATTTACTTGAGCTACTGATGTAAAATTCTACGAGAAATATTTTGACACTTAAAACAATGTTCAAAATTGTTTTACAATTTTTCAAATATTTATTTCAATTTATTGATTTCATCAACTATTAGTTTAATTAGTTTGTATTTTCCGTATTTTTTCTTCACCATAATTAAGCCAACTATACCTGACGCAGGATGGATCTTATCTTGAAAAATTTCCGGTTCTAATTCTAACCTTTTGGTTATCTCATAGATTGTATTAAGATCTATCCTTTTATTAGATAGTTTTCTTGTTTTTCTACCTTTTCTTCTGCTTGGAGCTAGAAAATAAGCCAACCATATTGCTACTTTATTACCTTCATAATCTCTTAAACTCATTCTTTGATTAACACCGCATTTATAACTCCGTCTTGTCCAGGTCTAGAAGTCACTTTAGCCTTCCCGAGCTCTGTCTGTATTATGCTACCCTTTACAATTATCCCTCTTCTAGCATACTCTCTATTAGCAGGGGTTTCTATCACGTTTAAGATCTTCGCTTTCTTGACTTTTTTAGTCTGAGGATCAAGTATATTGACATAAGACGCATATGCTAACCTGACTTTAATGTTTTCTCCCATCACCCTTTCTTTTACTCTTACATCCTTATCGCTTAACTTAGTTTCTGTTGGAGGTGAACCTAGTTCAAATTTCCTCTTGTCTCTATGCTTATGCTTTAGTCCGCCAGTTATCTTTCGAAGATCATTGCCTTGGAAATATCCCATGTGGTGATTTATTAAAATATGTCAAATATAAAGTTTAAGCTCCGAAATTCCTCTTCCTTCTTTGATACGATCTAATTGCCCTCCATAGATCAATCTTCCTAAAGTCAGGCCAATAAGCTTCAACGAAAAATAGTTCAGAGTAAGCAATATGCCATAATAAGAAATTACTTATCCTAATCTCACCTGAGGATCGTATAACTAAATCAATATCATCTAACTCACTGTCATATAAATAATTCTTAAAGGTCTCTTCGTTTACATGTTCTGAGTTTATTTTTCCAAGCTTATTGTCTTCTAAGATCTTTTTTACTGCATCTAAGATCTCTTGTCGACCACCATAACATATTGCCAAGGTTAGCTTCCGTTTATTATATGTTTCCGTTCTTTTTCTTAGTTCGTTTATTAAATCTTTAATTTCTTCTGGTGTTTTCTCTAATTTTCCTATAACTCTTACTTTTACTTCATACTTATATATAATGTCTCCTTCAAGTAATTCTTCTAGGCCAGCTTTTATATATTTAAATATAATAGAAAGTTCAAGATTACTTCGCTTGTCACAGTTTTCTGTTGATAAAGCGAAAACTGTGATATTTTTAACACCCATATCTAATAACCATATAAGTACTTCCCTAAGTTTTTTGTAACCATTTTCATATGCATCATTAATTGAAAGACTGTTTGTTCTCGCCCATCTTCTGTTTCCATCTGGTATTATACCGACGTGGTTTGGAAAGGGGCCGTTTTTTATCTCTTTCCATAGTACATATTCATATATTTTATAAATTGGTAAAAGTAGAAAATTTTTCAATCTTTCTTTGAGCATAATTCTTCTATCGCTGATACATAAGTATTTATTGATATAAATATTTCTTCCAAAGATATACGCTCTTGATCAGTGTGCTCAAGTCTTGAGTCACCCGGACCGTAATCAACAATCTGATTCGAAATTTTATACAAGATGTTCATGTCACTGGTACCGTATTTCCTCACTAATGAAGGCTTAAGCCCTTGTTTTATTAACCCTCTCATAATCACTTTGACTAAATCTGAATTAATATCGACTTTTACAGGGGGAACGTCTTCTACTACTGCGACCTCGCAGTCTTTATATACATCTTTAAGATTAAGTATAATCTCCTGCTTTGAGGATTTTACTGAATACCTAATGTCGAAATGAATCAGCCCACTAGATGGACTTTTATTAATATATTCACCTGCCGTAAATATAGTTGGTATAATAGAAGGAGCGTCGTAAGATTTAGGGAACTTAGTTACTTGTAATAGTCTATTTGTCATGTCTACTATTAGGTTAGAGGTAGCAGAGGAAGAGTGTTCTGATACTCCCTTACACTTTATATCTACATGCAAAACTCCTCTGTATTCCACAACAATTCCAGTAGTGTTAGATGGCTCACCCACTATAATATAATCGTATTTTTTACCACTGTTAACTAGTTCTCTAGCCCCCTTACTTTTATTCTCTTCGTCAGACAATGCGGCGAAGCTTACATTATATCCTTTTTCGTATAATATATAAGTAGCTAACAACATCGCCACCAAAGGACCCTTATCGTCTATTGCCCCCCTACCGTATATTACTTGGTTTTCCTCTTTAGGTTTAATAAAGCCAGGTACTGTATCTATATGAGACACCAATAAAATCTTTGAACTCTCACTACCTAAGTAATAAGATTTAGAAGGAGTAAACTTTAAATTTAAATTTAGCTCTTGTGAAACTTTCTCAAAGAATGAAAGAGCCTTTTCCTCTTCCCCAGAAGGGGTATATGAACTTAATAATTCAAGGAGATACTCTTTGGCTTTCTGTTTTAAGTAATCCCTGCCTAATTGCATTTGCAGCTTCCTCCATATCCTCTTGAGTAATCACATAAGGTGGTAATAATCTAATTACTGTAGCTCCTGCTTTTAATACTAATACTCCACTCTCTTGTGCTACTTTTAAAGTGATGGATGGTGGAAACCTTGTGTCTATACCGATCATAAGTCCTTTCCCCCTAATCTCTCTAACTGACTTTAAATCCCCCAACTTGTCTCTTAGGATTTTCATAAACAGCTCTCCTTTGTGATATGCCTGTTCATGAACTTTCTCTTCATGTAATACTTTACTTGCGGCAGTTACAGCAGCCATTGCCATAGGATTTCCTCCGTAAGTACTTCCGTGATCACCTTCCTCTAGCTTATTAGCAATCCAATCTGGTAGAAATAACGCGCTAACTGGAAATCCACCACCAATTGCCTTACCTGCTGTAACGAGATCTGGTGTTATGCCGTAATGTTGATAAGCCCATATTTTCCCTGTTCTACCAAAACCAGCCTGTACTTCATCTACAATTAATAAAGCTCCGACTTTTTCAGTGGTTTCTCTTAAGGCTTTCATAAATTCTTCCTTTGCAGGAATAACCCCGCTCTCTCCTTGGATAGGCTCTACTATAACTGCAGCCGTATTGTTATCTATTTTTGACAAGTCGTTAATATCGTTAAAATTTAGAAACTCCACTGGTGAAACTAATGGTTCAAAAGGTTCTCTATACCTCTTGTTCCAAGTAACAGAAAGAGCACCTGATGTCCTTCCGTGAAAGGCGTTCTTAAACGCAACTATCTTTTTCCTTCCAGTTATCTTTCTTGCAGTCTTTAATGCGGTTTCGACAGCTTCTGTACCACTGTTAAGTAGTATAACGTTATCCATAGTACTGGGTTTCACTTTATCTAAAGCATCAAGCATCTCGTCTCTAATTGGTGTTGAAAAAGAATTAGATAAGGTGATTATCTCATTCATTTGCCTATTTAAATAATGAATCACGGTTTTGTTTCTATGGCCGAGAAATGCTACTCCTATTCCAGTATGCATATCTACATATCTTCTACCATACTCATCCCAAACGTATTGACCTTCTCCTTTAACTATTTTTAATCCTCTATCTCCATATAATTGTATTAATTTCATTTTCTCACCCATTCCGATATTTTCTTAATTAGATATTGTGATACATTGAAGTTATTTACACGAACCGTATTTTTATATTCTGGAACTCCGTTTACCTCGTTGACGATATATCCTCTTTCTTTATCTACAAAAATATCTATACCGAGGAAAAACCCACCTATCACTTCCTTTACCTTTAGTGCTAAATCTTGTAATTCGTCATCGATTTTTAGAGGTTCAGCTCTTGCTCCCAAGGCTGTGTTTGTCTTCCAATTTTTCTCGTTTATCCTATATATTCCTACGGGAGCTTCATCTCCTATTACGAAGATTCTGATATCCCTATTAGGTTTATTGACAAATTCTTGAACGAAGTATGCGTAACGGTATTGTGAAGTCGTATATTCTTGATATTCTAATAAACTCATAAGAATATCTTTATCATTTGCTTTAGCAATCATTCTACCCCAGCTTCCCTCTATCGGCTTAACTACGACAGGATATCCGAGTTTATCAGCTAGTTCAAGTGTTTTTTCTCTAGAAAAACTTACAAAGGTCCTTGGAACGTTTATACCATGTTTATTTAGCAAGGCTAGTGTGTAGAGCTTGTTCTCGCACCTTATTAATGTAGTTGAATCGTTAACTACTTTGTAATTATATCCCTCAAAGATTAAGGATGTAAGTAGAGCTCTAGAATGACTAGTGTTTCTCTGAATTATAACGTCTGTATCAAGATTTAAACTAGATGAAACACCAAAGAAAGAATAGAAATCCTTAGTAAAAAGAGGGATTATATTATGCCCTATTTTCTTTGCTTCCTCTATTAAGTTTTTCTCTTCCCATCTCAATAGATCGTATGATACTCCTAAAATCACTCTCCCCAATCCTCTCCTACTTGCTCAGCTAGTCTTACTGATAGCCTACCGTTATCGTTAAATACCTCTAATTGTGCACCGCACTCATGCTCTATTATTTCTCCAAGCAATGCATCATCTGGTATTTCAACTGGATTACCGCATATGGGACATTTTGCGGTTACCATTTGTGATCAAGCTATTCCATATGAGTTAGAAGTTGATAAGTTTTTATGATAATAACCGGTTTTAAATTAAAACCAAACACGTAATACAATTGTGCTAGTCGTACTTAAAACTCCTTGTAAACTTCTTATCTCATCTATAGTCTTATTTATTGCTGAGATATTGTTTCCTCTTACTAGTGCAAGAATATCATAGTCTCCGGTGGTTTCATAAACGGTTTCTACTCCAGAGATTTTAACGATCTTTTTAGATATTTCTGGGGTTGGAATTTGAGGTGCTGTCTTTACCATAACTATAGCCCTAATCTCGTTCTCTAGCTCATAATCTATCGTAAACCTCTTTATGATTCCAGCCTTAATTAGTCTCTCTATTCTCTTCCTAGCTGCTGCTTCACTTATTTTCAGTTCTCTAGCTATACTTGTATAAGATGTCCTTGAATTTTTCCTCAATATTTCTAGAATTTTTATGTCGTTTTGGTCTATTTCTACCATCACTCGATCACCGTGCCCTTACCGTTGAGTGCATTATTTATTGCATCTTTCACTAATCCATTGGAAATTATAACTTTTTTAACACCTTTTTCTACAGCTTCAGCACTCATTAGAAGTTTTCTATTCATTCCTGGTCCAATCTTTATTGCTAACTCTTTAGCTTCAGTAATTGTTAAATGTGAAATCACGCTATTATTAACTAATACTCCGTCTACATCGGTTAAGATTACTAAGCTGTCAGCTTTTAGAGAGCTAGCTAAACTAAACGCCATTTGATCTCCGTCTACATTTAAAAGAGTGTTTTCTTGAGGGTCATATGCTAACGGAGAGAAAACTATCAAATTAAACGTACTAAATAGGGAATTAATTACTACTGTATTTACTTCTTTGATTTTACCAGTGTACCCACCTTCTATTATCCTTTTTCTACCTCTCTCATCAAGAATTATAATTTTCTTCTTTCTCTCTGCTATTACTGACCTACCGTCTGCGCCAGTAATTCCTATTGAAGGAATATAAGAAGAAACTTTTGAAACTACTTGTCTAGAAATAAGGCTCATTACCATTATAAACACTTCTAATTCCTCTTTAGTAGTATATCTACTTCTTATTCCCTCAGGTGAAGTCACAAATTTAGGTTCTATACCCAACTTCTTAGAAAGCTCAGTAACCTGATCTCCGCCTCCATGAACAAAAATTAACTTTGAGTCCTTTTTAGACGTAACGTAACTTATTATACTTTCTATTAGTCCATCAAAGTTATTTTTAATTACTCTGCCTCCTGCTTTTACCACAATCATTTTACGCAGGCCTCAGAGGAGGCAGTTTAAGTCCCTCTGTTTCATCAAAACCTTGAGATATATTAAAGGATTGGACTGCTTGCCCAGCGGCTCCTTTCATTAAATTATCAATAGCAGAGAACATCGTAATCCTATTAATCCTTTCTTCTATTGCAAAACCTACATCTGCATAATTACTACCAATAACATATTTTGTATCTGGGTAAGGATGTATATTACCTCTAATAATTCTGATAAACTTTCTGTTCTTGTAAAAATCTACCACTTTCTTCCAAAACTCGAGTTCTGGCACTGATGTAGATAACCATCCATGAACAGATGCTAGTGCCCCTCTTACACTACTAACTGCATGAGGAATTAAACTAACTTTAACTTCTCTCTTTGCCAAAATGCTCAACTCTTGCTCGGCTTCAGCTGCATGTCTATGTCCATCGGCATCATACGGTCTTATTGCATTTTGCCTTTCAGGATGATGACTTCCTTCTGTAGGTTTTGCCCCTCCTTCACTACTAGATACCTTTACGTCACTAACTAACTTGTATATATCTAATAACCCAGAAGATACTAAAGGCGCAGCGGCTAAGATAGTTGCAGTTGCATTACAACCCGGAGAAGCTATTAGCTTTGCACCTCTCAATTCCTCGTAATGAAGTTCTGGAATTCCGTAAACTGATTTCTTAAGGAGATCTGGATAAGGGTGTTCATATCCATACCATAGTTTGTATTTTTCTGGATCTTTTAATCTAAAATCTGCACTTAAATCCACTACTTGCAGGCCCATCTCTAGTAGTTTAGGAACATATTCCAAGGATACCTTATGAGGGAGAGCAAGAAAAACTGTGTCAGCCTTATCACTTATCCTATCCCAAGAAAAGTGTGAAAAGTTCATAGAATAAAATCCTCTCAGATTAGGATGAACCAGTGATATGGGCTTTCCTGCATATTCCCTAGACGTTACATATGTTACTTCTACTTTAGAATGAACTGCGAGAAGTCTTAATAATTCCCCACCTGTATATCCAGACCCTCCAATAACTGCTACTCTTCTCATCTACTACTGAAAGAGTAGGATGAATTATAAATATTTCGATTACCAAAAAGAAATCGTGAGTACTAACACTGACGAGCTTAAGAAATTTCTTGAGGCTAAAATCGCTGAATTAAAAAAGGAATTAGAATATTATGAGTATCTATATAGTATTTTGGAAGCTGAAGGGTATAAGAGTATAATAAAGGGAAACAAAGGGACGGCTGACGTTATAAAAAACAGTAGGGGAGAAATAATAGCTGAAATATATTATACGCCACCATTAATGAGGATTCTCTTCAAAGGAAAGATAATAATGAAGAAAACGTATTCTAACGTAATAAATAGAATGTTAGAAATTGAAAAAAATAGAAGTAAAATTGAATACGAAGTATCCTTAGATAAGGACGAATTAAGGGAAATCATTATTAATAATGTTAAGGATGAACTAACGTATAACAAGATAAAGGCTGGATTACAATCAATACTAGAGAGGATAAGTCTCTAAATAAGTAAAGTCAGCTAGCGAAAGTATCAAGCTTTACTACTAACGGTCTCGGATCTCCTATAAATCTTATTACACCCTCTCCTCTTCCTAAGAAGCTTAACTCTCTGTAAATCTCTTCCTCACTAAGATTAGCGAATCTCTTCACTTCAGACCAAAATTTCTTATCTCCGTTATTCATAAAGACTAGTAATCCGCTGTTTTCTAAAAAAATATCTGATAATTCACCTAAGTCGTAAAGATTTTGTGTAGCCATCATTAGGACTATACCATAACCTCTACCCCTCTTTATAATATCAGCGACCAGTGAATAGTCCTCACTCTCAGACCTTAATATAGTCCATGCTTCATCTATTACTAGTGAGATTTTCAATTTATCATCAGCTATATTATACTTGTTAATAATCTTAACTAGTATAGAATATATTACGAATCTTTTTAGTTCTTCAGACTTTATTAGTGACAAATCAATAACGTAAACACCCTCTTCAATCTTGTCCACTAAAGACTCATCTGAACTTTCGATGTCTACTGACTTTATTTTATTCACGATCTTTGATAGGTAAATCTTGACTTCCTCTGTCACGTCCAGTTGATTTATCAGCTCGATGACACTATTCCATGTTGGTTCTTGAAATCTATTGAAAGCTTCCGTAATCACCTTATATAGTATTGATGAGGAATACTTGTCCATTCTAAATGAATTACTAATTATATTTTCTAACTGAGAGACGTATATTCCTTGATTAATATTTTCATAAATCTTCAGGAGATTTATACTGTAAATTAATGGATTTAATACAACTGGTTTTATTCCTTTCCTCCTTAGCCTCAGCTTTATATCATTTTTTACATCAAAGAAAACCACTGGAATATGATACCATGTATTGATTTTAACACCAGTTGAGATTAAGAATTCAGTCTTACCGGCACCACTGGGCCCTATAACTAACACGTGAGGATTCATAGTTTTTTCCAAGTTCCAGAATACCGATCTAGCAGTTCCTATCTCTTTCCCCAAATAAACACCATCTGAGATTATCTGATAAGTTGGAGATTTCGGTATGGAGAAGACTGTGAAGTATGGAATTTGAGTAGGAAATCCTACCTTTTCCTTCCTTCTAATGTAACCACTGGTAATAAAGTCCTCAACCTCGGAAGTCATAGCCAGCCTTGCTTTTATACCTATACTTTCTAATCCCTTTCTGAGAAGAGTTGCTGATGCTAATGCTTGTTCCCTAGATAGAGAAGTTACCACAAAATATATAATATACTGAAAAGGTGGTTCTCCTTCACTTATCTTCTTTATCATTTCTTGAACCATAAGTAACTCGTTTTTTGCCTTTTCATTAGAAGGATCTGCTTCTGTTATTACTCGTAAATTTTGTGCTCGCCTAAATAAAGATTCTAAAAATTTATTCTTATTTATGCTTTTTTTCATAAAAATTATGTCTACGTTATCTACTACGTCCAGAACTTTATGAAAAGATACTACTTTAGCTCTAAGTCCCTCATTTGATAGATCCCTATAGTCAAACGGTATATCGTCAACAATCACAAACGCTTTATATTCACCTTTACCTTCTAATATTCCGTCAATTATTCTATATTCTTCTTCGATAATTTTTCTATTAAATAATATAAAACCTTTAACTTTACGAGCTAATATATCAATCTTTAGGAAATTAGGTCTTACTAGAATTACAGAAACTGCTGCTAAAATTAAAAATATAAAATTCCTAGAGATTATACCTAGTAATACTAGAAGAATTGATATCACTAAAAACTGCTTACTTTCCATGAATATGATAATAATAAAAGGGTGGCGAGACTAAAACGAAAGTATATGTTATAATTATAGTTCGATATTTGCGTGAATCTGCCTTAGGTCTTCCTCTTTTTTACCTAACCTTACCATTAATTCTGCAACTATCCCATCTAAGAATACTTGAGTAGTATCTTCGAAAAGTGTTCCTAATGGTGCTAAAGGCTCCGTAATTCCAAGAATTTGCCTCGCAAAATAATCCTCATTAACAGAGTATTTAGTCCTACCTGGAACCTCTACTACAATATCTGAAATTTTAGCTATGGGACTGTCAGCGTAGCTTGTAATAGTGATCAGAATCGCCTTAGCTTCTTTTGCTGCCTCTGCAGCGGTTAGAATAAGTTTAGTTCTACCCGAACCAGAAATTGCTATAGCTATATCCTTTTCCCCGATAGCAGGGACTATCGTATCGCCCAAAACATACGCGTTATAACCGAGATGAAGAAGCCTCATAGCAAAAGCCCTGCCTACTAGACCACTTCTACCAGCTCCCATAACTAAAATTTTTCCATTCTTCTTATTATGATACATATCAACTAACACATTTACCATTTTTTCTACTTGTTCGTGTTTTATCATTTGAGCGGAGCGGATTATAAACTCAGCTATATCAAACATTGTTTTTATACTCATGGGGGCTTGAAGAAGAGATGAGGATGAGGACAAATTATTTCTCCAAATAGATTATATGCACAATCACTTTAAAACATTACTTCCGTCAAATGACAGATATTATTTATTTGTAAATGTTAAAACTAATTACACATGTCATCTACAACCAGATGGATTCCTAAATGGAAAATAATCCAGCTCTCGACAGAAAATAAAACTATTGATGTATGCTTCGACGAAATAAGTCAACTGTATGCTTGTCCTATATGCACACCGATATGTAAAAAAGGGGGAATACCAGATTATGGTGCATACTTCTTTACAGTAGATGACTTAAAGAATCATTTAGAAGCTCATAAAGAATCGTTATGGAGTAAGAAGGCTAGAAGAGTAGAAGAGGAAGAGGAAGAAGAAAAAGTAAGAGTAGAAGAGGAAGAGGAAGAAGATGAAAATCAAGACTAAAATAGCGATTGTAGGGAGCTTCACAATAGATCTTCTAACAAATAAAGGAGAGCAGTTAGGAGGACCTCCTCTCTATTCAGGATTCGCTATATACATGTTAGGAGGACAACCTATAATATACTCCATGATAGAAAAAAAGTATAAGCAAACTTTACCCTCCTTCCTATCAAAATGTAGATTAGAATATGTGAATTCAATTCCAACATTTGAACTCATATATGACCAAGATGGAACTAGAAAATTAATTCTAAGAAAGAAAAATGAGAAAAATTTAGATATTAGTCTAATAAATTGTGGAGATATAGATGGAATCATTATAAATCCAGTATGTAAAGAACTTAATACCTTACCTAAAATTACTAAGCCAGTAGCAATAGATATTCAAGGATTTGTGAGACTGTGCGAACCTAATAAAGAAGTTAAAATAATCCAGCACGACATATCGTCAATCTTTACAAAATCTAAAAACTTAGCAATATTCCACGCTAATTATCAGGAAATAGGTGGTTCGAAAATGGATTTGCATAAGTTATACGATGTGGGATTTAACGAGATATTAATATCTTATGACGAAGATGGATTTATTCTACATTCTAAAGGCTTAACGGTAAATTATAGGCCATCGAGAATTGGAGAGTATAAAGTGGGGACTGGAGACATACTATTAGCAAGTTACTTCATACTAAGACTAAACGGAACCCCAGTATCCAAGGCAGTCGAAGTTTCTGGAAAGTTTGTAGAATGGTTTAGCAGTGAAGGATATCGTTTATTGTTTCACAGATAGTGAAATTACGCCATTTACCTAATCTTCCACAGAAATGTATTCCTTCTTCAGTTTCTTCCTTCAATTTGTTATCATGATCGTGCTCAAGTATTGCATCCTTTATAACTCTGTACCTAAAACTGATGATATCCTCTTTTTTAAGTACGTTCTTTCTCTTCAAATCTCCATAAACTCTATCCCATGAAGGAATTTTCATAGAAAACGGAACTAGAACATAAACTATATCATAAGAGTCATTTACCCAACTGGCTAAAACCACATGAGAAAACGCCACACCTTTGTCTCCATCAACTATTACGGTGTTCTCTGTTCTATTACTTTTGTTAATTAAGAATACTGCCTCTAAGAATCCTACACTCCTACCCTTTTTAATGTTAAGTAAGTAAGAAGGTACTGTAACATATATTTCATCTGCTTTTATCACTATACCATTACTTAAAATTATCCTCTTACCTCCCTTATACGTGAATGTTGTTGAAAGTCTCACCCTAGTTGTTTTAGATAAACTGTCCAAAACTAACCTTAAATTATCTATGTAATACATTTTTTCATTAAATACTAACCATTCAGGGAGGTTAGAAACACCTAATTTTTCTAATAAGTAATTCTCTTTCCTTGAAATAACGTTTAACTCAACCTCCTTGTAGTTAAATTGGTTAAATAGATCACACTTACGAGCAGTTAATGGTGGATAAAGAGGAATAGAGAATTCCCCTATATTCTCGTAAGAGAAAATTCCTCCAACCTTATTTTGAGACTCTATAACCATACTGTCTTTTTTACTTGAAGCTAAAAGTAGACCCGCTATTCCTCCTCCTAAGATTAAATTCACACGCTATACTAAGGCTCCAGATGATAAAATTCTATCCCATCTAACCTTGAAAATTTCACTATTACGATCATTTCTGTTATCCTCGCCATCCACTACTTTTCTTATCAGATCATTAATATCGTCACCAGGTAGTACCTTGATTTTTCTTCCGTTATATTCTAGTTCAGTATAGTCACTCATTAAGTCATACTCGAATGTGAAAAAGATATTATGAGATTTCAAATACTCTATTATTTCCTTGCTTATCGTTATTTCGTCATTATTACTTACTACAATCTTAAGCATGTCACTTTTATCATTATAACTGATTATACTTATAAGGATTGTAAAGGGGTAATATCAAGTGAAATCATTTTTAGGTTCAACAATACTCCAAGGCGGAGGAATAGTAGCATATACTACATCATCCCAAGAAGCTCAGAAGTTAAAGGAAGAATTTAAAACTATTTTCAAAGAGTTTTCGATAAGAATACTGGATTTAAGCAAAACTGAAGAAAGACTTATAGCCATAAATCTTGACCCAGACATAGCAGATTTTAAGGAAGGGTTTGTAGTCGCGATAGGTATATAAAGCAAAACGCATAATTTTTAGTGGGCCCGTAGTCTAGCCTGGTTAGGACGCCGCCCTCACAAGTATATGCTGAGAACGGCGGAGGTCCCGAGTTCAAATCTCGGCGGGCCCATTTCATAGTATAATCTTCTAACTATAACCGCTGTTTTATATTACTAGCCGAGATAAGATTTGACACACGATCGTTAACTTCCATACTTAAGTGTAATAGTATCACTTAATAAATACAACCAAGAAAGTTTTGATTTTTACGAAGTAAGTAATTATTTACCATCGCATGAATAAACAGGTTTCTACTGCAAAGATTAATGAGACACTATTATCTATAAACATGTCAAAAACCGTAAGTTTCCTATAAGTGTTGAAAGAGAAATTACCTAAAATTATAATTAAATCCTTAAGAAAGAACGCCGGGGGCGGGATTTGAACCCGCGCGTGGTTGCCCACACTGGCTCTCCAGGCCAGCCCCTTAGTCCGCTCGGGCACCCCGGCACGCTATTATTATGATATAAAGAAGCCGTATATAAAATAAATTGTTAATAAGAAATCTTCTCCCCTTTTATATAAGTTGAATCTCAATATATACGTCGTCAGGAACTCTTACTCTCATTAACTGTCTCATTACTCTTTCATCTGCTGTTATATCAATGATCCTTTTATGTATTTTCATTTCCCAATGTTCCCATTTTTTCTTTCCTTCCCCGTGAGGCAATCTCATAATAGGAACTTCCATTCTAGTAGTAGGTAAAGGTACCGGACCTCTAATCTGTATTCCAGTTTTTTGTGCCATCGTTTTTATTTGGTTGACTACGAAATTCAAGTTATCAATATTTGTACTCCATAATCTTATCCGCGCCTTTGAGGGCATGAAAATTCACCAAATGTAAAAAACCTTATTTAATCTCTATCTTCTTAGGTTTAACATCAGTTATTACTCCTACTCCTACTGTCTTACCCATATCTCTCATTGCGAACCTTCCTAGTGCTGGGAACTCTCTGAACTTTTCTATACATAGATCCTTGATCGGGGTAAATTTAACTATTGCAGCATCTCCTGCCTTTATGAACTGCGGATTCTTCTCTGCTTCTTTACCTGTCTTCGGGTCTATCCTAGACATAATCTCACTTACCCTACATGCCACACTGGCGGTGTGAACATGTACTACAGGCGTATAACCGACACTAACCGCAGTAGGATGCCATATTACGATTATCTGTGCAGTGAACTCTTCCGCGACGGTGGGCGGATTCTGTACACTACCTACCACATCTCCTCTCTTAATGTCTTTTTTCTCTACACCTCTCACGTTAAATCCTATGTTATCACCAGGCTCAGCTTTTTCAATTTTCGTATGATGCGTTTCGATAGATCTTACTTCACCTACCTTACCAGCAGGCATGAATACGACTTTGTCACCGACTTTTAGTACACCACTTTCTACTCTACCTACCGGCACTACACCTACACCAGAAATTGAATATACCTCTTGAATCGGTATCCTGAGAGGTTTGTCAACGGGTTTAGGAGGTACTTCTAACTGGTCTAATAGTTCCTCTAGAGTAGGACCATTATACCAAGGCATATGAGATGATTTCTGAGTTACGTTCTCGCCTGCTGGAGCTACCACTGGAACGAATTTTACCTTAGACATATCAAATCCAAAGCTCTTCATGAACTTAGTTACAGTGTCTACGACCTCTTTGTATCTCTTTTCGTCATACGGGGGATCAGTCAAGTCCATCTTGTTTACTGCCACAATCATTTGGTTAATTCCCATTGTTTTCGCTAGAATTATATGTTCTCTAGTCTGACCTTCAGCACTCATTCCAGCTTCAAATTCACCTTTCTTAGCTGAAATCACAATTATAGCTGCGTCAGCTTGGCTAGCACCAGTGATCATGTTCTTTACGAAGTCTCTATGACCTGGAGCATCAATTACTGTGAAGAAATACTTTCTGGTCTCGAACTTCATAAAAGTTAAATTAATTGTTACACCTCTTTCTCTCTCTTCCTTTAGTCTATCTAGTAGGAATGCATACTTTTCTGATTCTTTTCCTAATTTCTTAGCTGCTTCTTCAGCCTCTTTTACAGTTTTCTCATCTATGAAACCTCTGTCCATTAAAAGCCTGCCTATTAGTGTGCTTTTACCGTGGTCTACGTGTCCTATAACGATTAAGTTAAGGTGGGGCTTTTGTGACATGTCCTTTACCTCTTACACATTAATACCAAGGTGAACATTAAAAATTTAGCTATACTATTACCTTGAGCTTAACGCGATTCTCTCTATTTCTTCTTTTTTCCTAATTGCAAAGCTCTTGGGGTCATTATTGGCTGCAGCAATAATTTCCTCCGCAAGTGCCTCCTCTATAGGCTTAGGATTGTTAAATGAAGCATCTTTAGCTCCAGTTACTATATGTCTCAAAGCAAGGTCAATTCTTCTTTGTGGGGAAACGTCTACAGCTACATAGTAAACTATACCACCGTACATTATACGCGTTACTTCTTCTCTCGGTGCTGCGTTCTCTATCGCTCTTACAAGGACTTGTAGGGGATTTTGCCCTGTCTTTACTGCAATTATATCTAAAGTCGTATTCACTATATTATAAGCAAGCATCTTTTTACCTTTATTTCTACCCGGCCTCATGAGGTTATTTATCAACCTTTCTACTATCGGTAACTTAGCCTTACCGAACCTTCTATGTTCATGTCTTCCTCCAGTGTGCGGTAAATAAACTGGCATTAAGTTAATGTACTTCTTTAGACTCGGGTCTCTAACTTCTACTTTAGTATCCCATTTACCAAAGACCTTTATATCCAAATTTGAAACTTCATACGCCATAGTGGTCTCCTTCAAATTATTTCTTATTTCCTTAAATCTATTTATGAAGGGTTTAATAGAGTTTGTGTATCTATTATTTATTAATGCAAGCAGACACTGATGAGAATCTAATAAGAGTCAAAAGAGTTGATGCATTCTTCTATCCTCTTCACGCAATTCCTACTATGGTGTTATATTTAGAAGATAGTAGAGAATTTAAGATGTTTTATATACCACCCGAGATAGTAATTCTCGTGAATAAACTTCAAGGTAAAAACGAATATGAAGGAATTACTGGAAACGATAATAGAGAGAGTCTATATGATATATTATATGATATAATCTCTTTCTCTACCGATATAAAGGAAAATTTAAAGAAAATTGTTAACAGGGTAATCATAGATGATATAATAAAGGAAAGTGGAGTATACGTTGCTACAGTAGAGTTCAAGTTCGACGGTGTTATAGTAGAGAAAAAATTAATACCAAGTCATGCTGTACTATTGGCTTTGCTTTGCGACAAACCAATATTCGTAAAGAAACAGTTGGTTGAAGAGCAGGAAGCTGAGGAAAAGAAAAGAGGTTCAGATATGGAATAATTTTTATCTTTCTTTTTAGGAAATGCCTAAAATTTATATTTTGTAAGCTAAAAATTTCATTATTACTTATTACCTTACTGGCTTTTGTTTCTTTCCTTTATATAACGCATCCAGAGAGACTCCATTAACCATAATGACTTTGTACCTAACACCTGGTAGATCACCCATTGATCTCCCTAGCGTTCCACCGATACCAGCAATTACTACTTCATCGTGCTCATCAATGAAGTTTACCCCACCGTCTCCTGGAACGAATGCCGTGACAATTCTACCGTTTTTAACTAACTGCACTCTAACAGCTTTTCTAACAGCAGAATTAGGTTGCCTTGATTCTATACCAACTTTTTCTAATACTATACCCCTCGCCATAGGCGCTCCTTCTAATGGATCGTACTTCTCTTTTAGTTTAAGCATTCTTCTCTTGAAAGACCTCTGGTGCCACCTAAACTTCAGTCTTTTTAACTTAAGCTTTCTTGCAGCAAATAACCCTTTAGGAGACTTACTTCCTGCCACATCTTTCACCTTTATACTACAACAACTGAATCAATATCCATATACCTTTTTAATATTAACTTAGCCCTTTCGACATTCCTACCACTTTTACCAATTGCTAAACCTTTATCTTGCGCTTCTACTGTAATATAAACTGTTTTCTTAGAATTCGACTCTACTAACTTTATGGTTTTAACCCTAGCTGGAGCCATAAGGTTTTTTATTAAATCCTCTAGATTATCACTATAACCTACTATTTCCACCGATTTACCTAAAAGTTTCTCTAGCTTCTTTACATTACTTCCATTTTTACCTATAGCTATTCCCATATTTTCTGGGTTTATAAGAAATATAATCCTGTTATTTTTTTCATCAATAATACAATCCCTAGCTGTAACTTTAGTTATATCTTGAAAAAGTGACATATATCTTAATTCTTCTGATGTTAATTTTATCTCAGGCACTATTTAATTCACCTCATTTATTTTGAAAAATTTTTGATTCACCCTCATCAATAACACCTATTGCAGACACAATAAACGGCTTACCACAAAGAGTTCCTAATTCTAACGCACTACCTTTATATTCATAATAAGGTATACCAGCAAGTTTAGCATAATGAATTAAATCATCTTTCAAGTCTTGTCTTAAGGTGCTAGCAATTATTATACCTTTAACTTTTCCTAGCTTTAGCATTTTTAAAGTCCTTTTAGTACCTAGAATAACTTTTCCAGTCCTCAGAAGAGTTCTAAGTTCTCCTTCAAAACTTATACTCTCGGACATCTATATCACCTTACATTAGGTTTCATGGACAACTCCACAATTCCAGTACCCAATCTTATCGGTTGCCCGATTATAATGTTTTCTACTACACCTTTAAATTCTTCGACTTCACCCCTGGCTGAAGCGTCAAGTAAATGTTTCACCGTGACTTCGAATGCAGCCCTAGCTAGTACGCTACTTTTTTCACCAGTTACTCCATGCCTACCTATCTGTCTTACTGTACCCGTTCTAGTCATTACATCGGCTACTAGCAATATGTGTCTCATATCTACGTCCAAACCTTGTTCATCAAGTACTTTCTTTATTTCTCTAGCTATTAGCTCCCTTGCAGCTTCAATACCAAATATCTCCGCTATTTCATGAATGTTATTAGTTTGTAACTTTGAAATGTCTACCCCCTTAATACCTATTAGCCCCTCAACATTAGAACCGTCTGTTATTATAACATATTCATCGCCCTTTTTCTGAACGATGGCTCTTTTTATACCTTTAACTCCCTTAATTTTGGAGTTCAGAATCTTCTCTCTCATTTTAAATAATCCGGTTATACTATCTATTTCTTCGAAGTATATAGTGAACGTATTCTCATCGATGTCTTCAGTTCTAATTTTTCCTAGTTTCAGTTTGTAAATTGTCTTCTTTACTTCTTCTGCAGTAAGCCCTTTATCTCTTAACATATCTTCATCAAGCTGTAAAGTAATTGACATAGAAGATATATCTAAACTAACTGACGCTATAACATTCTCTACTCTTGTATACTCGATTTTTCTCGCTATTTCTAGTGCTTTCTCCTTGTCATATTTGTACTCATCTGTTAAATAAATTGTCATTATTGGAGTTGAAGGAGTCTTTCTTACGTCCACTATTTCTATTAATCTTGGTAAGCCTAGTGTAACGTTGAGTTCTCTTATACCAGCATAATGGAACGTTCTCAACGTCATCTGCGTCCCAGGCTCACCTATCGATTGGGCAGCTACCACACCTACGGCTTCACCAGGTTCGACCAATGAGGACTCGTACTCCTTAATAGCTAATTCAATTATACGATCTACTTCATCTTGACTCACTTCGATTTCGAGTTTGTATAAAGTATCTCTCAGATCTTGGATTACTTTATCTGGTAATTTTGATTTAACCTCTTCTAATTTTTTATCAATATAGTTCTTCATTTGTTCGGATACCATGATAAATCACTTCCTCCAACCTATGACCCTTTCAACTATTCTATTTATATCTACCGACTTACCATGAGCACTATACATTGGATGGACTTCATCATCACCATAAGATACTTCCATTACTTCACCATATAAAGATCTTACTGTTCCGTCGTATTCAACTCTTAAGTCTGATAGTGCGTTTATAAGTCTTCTTTGCATGTATCCGCTTTGCGAAGTCTTCACTGCAGTATCTACTAATCCTTCTCTACCTCCAGCAGCATGATAGAACATTTCTATTGGCGTTAATCCTCTAGTAAACGAGTTGTGAACGAAACCTCTTGAGTCTGGCGAAATGTCGCCAGACTTGAAGTGAGGTAAAGTTCTGTTCATATACCCTCTCTTTAATCTTTCTCCTCTAACCGACTGTTGTCCTAACATGGCAGTCATCTGTGTAATGTTTAACTCGCTACCCCTAGCTCCAGTTATGGCCATGATGTAGGCATTATTAAAAGGATCTAGATACTTAGTAGCAATTTCACCTGATATTTTTCTTAATTTGTCTAATGTATCTAGTATATAATCCTCCAGGCTTTCCTCTAACGTTCTGCCGGGAATTGGTTCTAACTTACCTTCATTATATTTCTTAATTAATTCATTAACTTGGTTATATGCATCAGTTGTACTCTGATCTATTTCTTTTAACGCCTCTGGTGGAATTGTTACGTCATCCAAGGTCATAGTAAATCCTCTTAACTCTATATATCTTATAAACATCTTGAAGACGTTATCCATTATCCACCTACCATATTCTGTACCATATTCTTTAATTAACCAATGCAGAACGCTTTCTGGCTGCTGATTACCTATAGCTTTCTTATCTAAAACGCCCTCCAGTAGAATTCCGTTCTTAACTACAATATATGAATCGTGAGGACATACCTCATTCTTACAAGCTCTAACTCCCTTTGATATATTAGCTACTCCATGGAAGTTAAAGTCTTTAGGTAGGAATAAGCTTATCACTTGTTTTCCAGTATAATACTGCTTAGGTGACAGAATCGCAGGTTCTCCTAGATCGCCATTGAAGTCTGTAACACCTAGTATTGTGGCTACTTCCTCTTTAGTTAGTAAAGTAGTTTTTACTGACAATAAATAAGCACCGCTTATATAATCTTGACCTCCTCCCATTATAGGTCCTCCATACCTTGGAGTAATGATGTTCTTGTGAACCAGCATAATCTCTCTAGCTTCTGCTATTGCTTCTTCGGACTGAGGCACATGCAAATTCATCTCATCTCCGTCAAAATCAGCGTTATAAGGTGGACATACTAATACATTTAATCTGAATGTTCTACCGGGTAATACTCTAACTCTATGAGCCATCATTGAAATCCTATGTAGAGACGGCTGCCTATTAAATAGAACGGTATCACCGTCTACTAGATGTCTCTCTACTATGTAGCCCGGAGTTATGCTTGCGGCAAGCTCCTTTCTGTCTTTAACATACCTTAGGTCGATTCTTCTACCGTCGGTTCTAATAACATAATTCGCTCCAGGCCACTTATCTGGTCCATTTATTATATATTGCCTTATTCTTTCAATGTTAAATTTAGTAACTCTTTCAGGAACAGTTAAAATCTTAGCTATTGTCTGAGGAACCCCTACCTCATCAATACTTATACTTGGATCAGGCGAAATTACTGTTCTTGCTGAGAAGTCTACTCTTTTACCAGATAAGTTACCTCTGAATCTTCCTTCCTTACCTTTTAACCTCTGAGCTAAAGTTCTCAAAGGCCTCCCAGATCTATGTTTAGCCGGAGGAAGCCCGGGTATTTCATTATCAATATAGGTTGATACATGATATTGTAATAAGTCCCATAAGTCTTCTATTATTAGTTGAGGAGCTCCAGCCTCCAAGCTCTCTTTTAACCTCTCATTTATTCTCACTATATCAACTAACTTATGTGTAAGGTCGTCTTCAGCTCTGATACCACTTTCTATTGTAATTGAGGGACGTATAGTAATCGGAGGAACTGGCAATACTGTAAGAATCATCCATTCAGGTCTTGCAGTTTTAGGGTCATAGCCCATTAATTCTACATCTGAATCTGGTATTCTCTCTAAACGCTCTCTAATTTCTGATGGAGTTAATCTCACTAAAGATCCGTTTCTTTCTTCATTAAAATAATAAGGCTTGTCAAGTTTGATCTTAAATTGATGCTCTCCACAATGAGGGCATTCCATGTTTTTCATAGCTACTTTTTTGACATACTCAACTAACCTTCTAGCTGCTGAAGGCCATCTATCTTTAATTGAATTATAAATTCTCCTATATCTTTCCAAATCTTCTTCTTTTATCTTAAGCCTACCACAATGCCTACACGTTGCCCTGAGAAAATCATAAACGTGCTTTACATACCCGTAATGAAGAACTGGCTTAACTAATTCTATATGCCCAAAGTGACCAGGGCAAGCTGAAAGTGTGTTTCCGCATACTGGGCATTTTTGACCAGGCTCTATAACCCCGAGTCTAGGATCCATTACCCCTCCTTCAATAGGCGTACCGTCTTCGTCATAAACTTCAGGAGTTATAATTGCGGTAACCGACATCTGCCTAATTTCATTAGGCGAGAGAATACCGAATTTTATTCCTTTAATAACCTTTTCACTCATTTGAACCACCTAAAGCTATTTTATCACCTAATATAAGTTTCGGGGCTATAACCATACTCATTAACTCTTGTAATAATAGTTTAAAGGCGTAAGATACCGTGACAGGATGTAAAGTAGTTTTATCCCCATGAATAGGACAAACATACTTATTCTTATTCCTATCGTACCAACCTATATAACCACACTGGTCGCATACATACACCGTTACTTTGTCTGAATTATCTAAAAGTCTATCCTTAATTAGCATAGCTGTTCCGAAGCCTATTAGACAGTCCCTCTCCATCTCTCCAAATCTTAGACCTCCTTCTCTTGCTCTTCCTTCAGTAGGTTGCCTTGTTAGAATCTGTACCGGCCCCCTAGCTCTTGCATGCATTTTATCAGCTACCATGTGATGAAGCTTTTGATAATATACTACTCCAAATAACACTCTGTTCTTTACTTTTTGCCCAGTTCTTCCATCATATACTACTTCAGTACCGTCTGGTAGAAAACCAGATTCCAATATACCTTTCTTGATCTCATTTATCTTCGGGGTCTCAATGAATGGAGTCGCATCAGCAATCTTGCCCGTTAGTGCTGCATATTTTCCTGCTAATGCTTCCATAATTTGACCTATTGTCATTCTTGATGGTAATGCATGAGGATTAAGTATTATATCTGCGACAACGCCCTTGGGAGTATAAGGCATATCTGCTTGACTAATCAACATTCCTATTACCCCTTTTTGACCGTGCCTTGTAGCAAATTTGTCTCCGATCTCTGGAATTCTTAAATCTCTTACACGTACCTTAACCAATTTGTTACCCTCTGCTGTCTCCGTAACTAAGACGAGGTCAACTGTTCCCATTTCCCCGTGCCTTGTGACTATCGACGTATCCCTCTTGGCTTGCTCAGGAGCTAATTCTTTAAACTCTTGTAAGAATCTTGGTGGACTCACCTTACCGATAAGCACATCTCCCCCTTTAACGTCTACCTCTGGAGGAACTATACCGTTATCCTCTAATAATCTGTAATAGTCCTTACCCTTGTATCCCTTAGTACCTGCTTCTGGAACCATTATTTTATCTTCTTGTCCACCTGGGTACTTTACCTCTTCAGTAACATATAATCTGAAGAACGTTGACCGGTACATTCCTCTTTCAACTGACGACTTGTTCATTATTATAGCGTCTTCCATGTTATATCCAGTATATGACATAACAGCTAAGATAGCGTTATTTCCAGCAGGTCTCTCATTATATCCAATCACATCTAGCATTCTAGTTTTCACTAAAGGCTTTTGCGGATAGTGAAGCAAGTGAGCCCTAGTATCTGTTCTTATCTGATAGTTTGCTGCGTATAGCCCTAGGGCTTGCTTAGCCATAGCAGATTGATAAGTGTTTCTAGGAGATTGGTTATGTTCAGGGTATGGTATGATTGAAGCAGTTATTCCTAAGATTGCTGGAGGCCATATCTCCAGATGAGTATGCTCTTTAGTTAGGTCTTCAGGATTAAGTGCGATATATGCATTTTCTTCTTCTTCAGCGTCAAGGAATTCTATTTTCCCTTCCTTTACTAGATCATCAAAGGTTATTTCTCCTTTAGATACTCTTTCTATATCTTGTTCTGTCACCAGAGGTTTACCGTCTTTAACTACTATTAGAGGTCTTCTTACCCTTCCTGAATCGCAATTTATTCTTACTTCGTTAATATACTCAGTTACGATATGCGCAACGTTAATTTCATCACTTAACTTATTACTCCTTCTCGCTTCTCGTATCTTTTCCGCTAACTCCTTACCGTCGGGATAATATCCTACTAGTCTCCCGTTAATGTAAACTTTGCTCCACGTGAGATATTTCTCTATATCTTCTCCTTCTTCTGTAACTTTTATTATAATATCTTCTACTTTCAGTACACCTTGATCATATACGAATTTCTCTACGGTAGATTCGTTTATACCTACTGAGATTTGGGCTAATAAAGCAAGATTTTTGACTAGACCGCTGTTAGGACCTTCTGGAGTTTCAAATGGGCACATCCTTCCCCATTGTGTACCATGTAAATCTCTAGCCTCAAAGTTAGGTTGGCCTCTAGCAAGTGATGAAACTATCCTTCTTAGATGGCTTAACATAGAGAGCCAGTTAGTCCTATCTAGCAATTGACTAACTCCGGTTCTTCCTCCTACCCAATTTCCAGTGGCTAATGCATGTCTTACCCTCTCAGTTATAATATCCGCTCTAACGAGAGCTGTTAGAGATAATCTTCTTCCTCTAACCTTTGATTTTTCAAGTTGGTAAACCAAATCTTTCATAAATGCTTTGAATGCAACCCTGAATAAACTTGTAAAAAGATCTCCAGCAAGTCTCACTCTCTTATTAGCGTAATGATCCTTGTCATCTGGCTCTCTCCTTCCAAGGTAGAGTTCGAGTAACTTATTTACAGCACTAGCTAAATAGTAACCCTTTTTCTTTCTATCTTCTGGCGAAGTTCCTAAGTGAGGTAAGAAGTATTTATCAATTACCTGCTCAGCCTTTTGTATTCTGTTTTCTCTCTTTTGACCTACAGCGACTCTGTTACCTATAAAATCTAATGCGTCTTCTACTGTAGTTATTGAACTCGCTTGCTCTAATGAAGGTAATAACTCGTTTTGAATCTCTGGATCTAATGACACAGCATATACTATATCACGATCTGTAGTAAATCCCAGAGCTCTCATTAAAATTACAAAGGGAATCTTTCCAGGTACTGTAGCGAAAGATACCTGAATCGTACTGTCCTTTAGCCTTTCAATTACCACTTGTACTCTATATCCAGCAGCTGCAGAGGTTACTTTAGCTACATGTGTAATGTTACTACCAGATTTTCCATAATCAACTAAAACTCTATTAGTCGCTAAGTCTTCCTGAGCTACAATCACCTTCTCTGTTCCATTTACGATAAAGTACCCGCCCGGGTCTTTTGGATCTTCTCCGATCTCAATAAGTTTTTCAGGAGGTAGTGTTGCCGTAGGATCTGCAATTGACTTAAGCATAATGGGTAGATCTCCTATGTAGACCTCGACCGGTTCCCCCTCTATATTATTCTCTATTGGGATCATTGTCAAGTACAATGGAACAGAATAAGTTAGATTCCTTAACCTAGCCTCCATAGGTGTTATTTCTCTTAGAGGTCCTCTGTCAGTCTCTCTTATACCCGGTTTATCGAATCTAATTTTCCCTAGCTTTATCTTTAACCCAGGTATCTCAGTAGTTATTTCTCCTTGCTCATCTATGACTTCTTGAAGTTTATTACGTAGGAAATCGTTGAACGAATCTAAGTGCTGTCGTACTAACCCTCTAACTTTAAAGAAAGACTCTGTTATCATCCACCGTTGTTCTGTTGTTAACAAATCGTTCACCCACTTATCACATATCTATAACTTACACTTTCTCCAGTGAATGGACTTTTCCTAGTTATTCTAACTATGTCGCCAGGCTTTGCACCTATAGCCCTTGCAACGGCATCTGAAGCTCTAATCCAAGGTAATTGTTCTGGTCTTACTCCAAGCTCTTTTAGAACCTTATAGGCTTCTTCGAGAGATAGAACTTCATGTTTCGGAACGAGATTATACTGAAGGGGATCAACTTTCTTTTTCGATGAAGAACGCATTTTAACTTTCACCACTAGAATTTACGTGTAATATGACAATACAAGTTACCAATTTAAAAAAATTACGTTAGTGATGCAAGAAGCTTTCTCGCATGTTCTATCATTGTTTTAGCTGACTCATATAACTCTTCATAAGATAGTTTAAACCTAGCTACACCTTGCTGCATTGCTTTCATACCTACAGCTGTTGCAACTTTAGGATAGACCTCCCATTCAGTCATTTTAGGGATTATGTAGCTCTCATTAGTCCCTCTCTGCCTAGCGAAAGAAGCTAATTCTCTTGAAGCTTCAATTACCATTTCATCAGTTATAGTCTTAGCCCTTACGTCAAGAGCACCTCTAAATACAGCGGGGAAAATTAACGAGTTATTTACTTGATTAGGCAAGTCACTTCTACCAGTTGCAACTATTTTAGCTCCAGCCTTTTTGGCCTCCTCAGGCCATATTTCAGGCGTGGGATTCGCTAAGGCGAATACGATTGAATCTTTACTCATTAGTCTTATCCATTCGGGCTTAATTACTCCAGGGCCAGGTCTGGAAGCAGCAATTAGAACGTCAGCTCCCTTAAAAGCGTCCTCGAGTTTCGTAACACCATCTTTGTTTGTCTTTTCTAGAAGTTCGTATTTCCACGGATTTTCTAACTTCATTTCATCCTCATCTTCCCTACCTTTATACAAGGGTCCACGAGAATCTATTACTATCATATTTTCATAAGGAATTCCGTATTTATATAAGAGTCTTGCCGTCGCTATGTTTGCCGCACCTGCACCGTATAATATTACTTTTGTATTTCTAGTCTCTCTTCCAGTAAGTTCCAGAGCTATTATTAAACCAGCTAATGTTGCACCAGCTGTCCCTTGCTGATCATCGTGCCATACCGGTATCTCTAATTTTTCCCTTAATTTTTCTAGTATATAGAAACATTTTGGTGATTCTATATCCTCTAAGTTAATCCCTCCGAAAGCCGGTTGTAAAATGGTAACAACCTCAACAATTTTGTCTGGGTCTTTAGTGCCTACAGTCAGAGGTACTGCATCTACTCCACCTAAATACTTGAATAATAGCGCTTTACCTTCCATCACTGGCATCGCTGCCTCTGGTCCTATATCTCCGAGTCCTAATACTCTCGTTCCGTCCGTTACAATTGCAATGGAATTCCATCTATACGTATACTGGAATGAGAGATCCTTATTCTTAGCAATTTCTTCTGAGACTGCAGCAACGCCGGGCGTATATAAAACTGAGAAATCATCTAAGGACTTTATAGGAACCTTAGGGAGAATTTGTATCTTTCCTCTGTATTTTGAAGAAATTTCTATAGCTTTCTTATCCAGTTCACTCAAATGAATAGCCCCATTATCCTACTTTTTAAAAAGATTAAATTTTTTCGAGCTATATTACCGCTACTTTAATTAGTCAATAGAAGGTTAAACCATTAAAGGTGAATAAAAATTACCCAACAATTACAAAAGAAACTGAGACAACCGATAGTAGTGGTACTTGGCCACGTAGACCACGGTAAGACAACATTACTAGATAAAATCAGAGGTACAGCCGTAGTTAAAAAAGAGCCTGGAGAGATGACGCAGGAAGTAGGAGCAAGCTTTGTTCCAACCAGCGTAATTGAAAAACTAGCAGAACCCCTAAAAAAGATTTTCCCTATAAAACTAGAAATTCCTGGATTATTATTTATAGATACACCCGGACATGAACTCTTTAGTAATCTAAGAAAAAGAGGAGGGAGCGTAGCGGACATAGCCATATTAGTTGTAGACATAACCGAGGGATTTCAAAAACAAACAATTGAATCAATAGAGATATTAAAAAATAGAAAAGTTCCGTTTTTAGTTGCGGCAAACAAAATAGATAAAATCCCAGGGTGGAGAGTTCAGAACACATATTCGTTCTTAGAGAGCTTCTCTAAACAGAGAGAAGATGTAAAAAATTATTTAGACGGACTAGTTTACAACTTAGTTTCACAACTAGCAGAACAAGGATTTAGTTCGGAAAGATTCGACAGAATAAAGGATTTCACAAAGACTGTAGCTATAGTCCCAGTATCTGGAAAAACAGGTGAAGGAATAGCTGAACTTCTAGCTTTACTTGCTGGGCTTACTCAAAACTACATGAAAAACAAACTGAAGTTTGCTGAGGGGCCAGCAAAAGGTGTTATACTTGAGGTTAAAGAAATTCAAGGTTTAGGACATACTATAGATGTAATCATTTACGAGGGAGTACTCAAAAAGAATGATATAATAGTATTAGGAGGTATAAATGGACCAATAATAACAAAAGTTCGTTCTATCTTAGTTCCCAAGCCTTTACAAGATATAAAAGTAGTTAAAACTGACTTAACTGCTATAGATGAAGTCTACGCTGCGGCTGGCGTTAAAATCTATGCTCCTGATTTAGAGAACGCATTAGCTGGCTCTCCTTTATTCGCAGTAGATGATGAAAGTAAAATTGAGGAATTCAAGAAAATCATACAAGAGGAAATATCCAGTGTAAGGTACTATAATGCAAGTGTAGCGGGGGTTGTAGTTAAGGCAGATAGCTTAGGTAGTTTAGAAGCTATAATTACGGCGCTCCAGCAGAAGAAGATACCTATAAGATTAGCAGATATTGGACCAATTAGTAAAAGAGACATTACGGAGGCAGAATTAACGAGCCAAGAAGCAAAAGAATACGGATTAATTGCTGCCTTTAGAGTTAAACCTCTACCTGGAATAGAGATACCTACTAAAATTAAGTTAATTTATGGTGAAATTATCTATCAGTTAATTGATGATATAGAAAAATATATTATTGATGTAAAGGAAAGCGAAAAACGTAGAACTTTAGACTCTTTAGTTCTGCCTGGGAAGTTCAGGATTTTACCAGGGTATGTCTTTAGGAGAAGTGACCCTGTAATCGTCGGAGTAGAAGTATTAGGAGGGATCATAAAACCTAAATCTCCTTTAATTAAGAAAGATGGTAGAAAAGTCGGAGAGATCCAGCAAATCCAAGATAACAAGAAGACAGTAGAGAAAGCCACGAAAGGAATGGAAGTAGCAGTTTCTATAAAAGGTAATGTTATGGTAGGACGCCAAATTGAAGAGGGAGACGTATTATATACTGACGTGCCCAAAGAGGACTTAGAAATTCTGCTAACTAAATATAAGGATATTATAACAGACGATATGAAGGAAGTAATAAAAGAGATAATTAATATTAAAAAGAGTTCCGATCCAACATACGGATTGGGTATTACATTATAGCAACAATCTCTTTTTCTACAAAGAATATGCCCATTTCTCTTTTAGCCTTTTCTTCGCTGTCCGATGCATGGATTACATTTTCTGCTTTCGTTAAAGCATAATCCCCCCTTATAGTACCTGGTGGTGCCTCTTTAGGGTCAGTGTTCCCAATCATTTTTCTTACAACAGTTACAGCTTCTTCTCCCTCAACTACCATACATACTACCGGTCCAGATGTTATATAATTTATCAATTCTTCAAAGAAAGACTTCCCCTTATGTTCTTCATATAATCTTTCTGCTGTAGTTCTATCTATATGAACCATCTTCATTGCAACTATATTAAAACCTCTCTTCTCAAATCTGGAAATTATCTCGCCTACTAGTCTTCTCTTTACACCGTCTGGTTTAATCATTACAAAAGTCCTCTGTTTCACTTAGCCCCACCCATGTAAGCCTTGGTCCACTTTAACTTCTTAGGATCCCTATGTAACTTTAGCATAGATTTTTTGCACTTATTAGAACAAAACCACAATATTGAACCGTCGTTTCTGACGTACATTAAGCCAGTACCAGGCATTATTTCTTTTCCGCAGAAACTACACTGCCTTATTGAAACCATGATTGATAATACACATAGTGAAGTATTTAAGTGAATTGGTATTGTGATCTTTTGGGTAATAAGAGTGAGCGAGAAAGCGAAACAGTCAACTCAATCACCAATAATAGAAGAATTCGGCTTTCCGGCTGAAGTAATACAGATTTTAGATAGAACAGGAGTTACAGGGGAAGTTACTCAAGTTAGAGTAAGAGTTCTAGAAGGAAGGGACAAGGGAAGAATACTAACAAGAAACGTTAAAGGACCAGTAAGACTTGGAGATATCCTCATACTTAGGGAAACTGAAAGAGAAGCGAGGAAATTAAGCAGTAAGAGGTAAAGCTATGCCTTTATTTTTGCTTTCAAAGCCAGTTACTCTTCATTTTTTAACTCAACTACGTTCTAAAACGACAGATCAAATTAACTTCAGAAAAACAATGGTTAGATTAGGTAGAATTATCGGCTATGAGCTTTTAAATACGTTAGATTACGAAACAGTTGAAGTTGAAACACCTTTAGGAACAAAAGCTAGGGGCATTAGAATTTATGATTTAGAGAATATAGTAATAATAAACGTTCTAAGGGCAGCTACGCCGCTTGTGGAAGGACTTTTAAAAGCTTTACCGACAGCTAGGCTAGGTGTAATCGCTGCTAGTAGAAAGGAAAAAGAAGTCAAGGAAGAATTTCCAGAAGAAATGGAGGTTGAAATATTCTATTTAAAGATACCTAATATAACTTCTAAAGATAACGTCATAATAGCCGACCCAATGATAGCTACTGCAAGTACTATGAAAAAAATAATAAGCATTATTAAAAATTATAGTCCAAAAAGAATCTATATAGTTTCCGTGATTATATCAGACTATGGAGTCAGAAAACTTCTTGCAGAATTCCCAGATATATACTTGTTTACTATCTCAATAGATCCAGAATTAGACAATAGAGGTTATATAATACCAGGTTTAGGTGATGCTGGAGACAGAGCGTTTGGATAAGATAAAGTATAAATGGAGATTTTTATAACGTATTAGCTATGGTAAAAATAGGCTTAGAAGTTCACGTTCACTTAACGGCGTTAAAAACCAAACTCTTTTGCTCTTGTCCAACGGACTACATAGATAAAGAACCAAATACTGTCGTATGCCCTGTCTGTCTAGGCTTACCGGGAGCTATACCAATAATCAACGAGAATGCCTTAAAATACGCGATAATGGTATCGTTGGCACTTAATGGGGAAGTTGCTGATAGGTTATCTATGGTAAGAAAACATTATTTCTACCCAGATATGGCGAAGAATTATCAGATCTCTCAGTATGATGGTCCCGGAAGTATTGCAATAAGTAAAAGTGGTTTTGTAAAACTGAGAGATGGTAAAACTGTAAGGATAAGGAGAATAAACATAGAAGAGGATCCGGCAAAAATTATTTATCCAACCGGGTCTATGTTGACCAGCAAATACACTCTTTTAGATTACAATAGGTCTGGTATGACATTGCTCGAAATAGTAACTGAGCCTGACATGACAGAACCTAGAGAAGCGAGAGAATTTCTAGAAAAACTACGATCTATACTAGAGCATTTAGGTGTATGTAATTGTGACTTAGAAGGGGCTATGAGGGCTGATGCTAATGTATCCGTTGAGGGAGGAGAAAGAGTGGAAGTCAAGAATATTGGATCGCCAAAAGAAGTTGAAGAAGCAATAAAATACGAAATAGCTAGGCAAAGAGCCGCAATTGCTCAGGGACTAAAAGTGGAGAGAGAGACTAGACATTGGGATGCACAAAGGAAAGTAACAGTACCAACTAGAACTAAAGAACAAGAAGAAGATTATAGATACTTCCCTGATCCAGATTTACCGCCCTATCCTATAAGCAAACAACTAGTAGAAGAAATTAGAAAAAGTCTCCCTGAACTACCAGATATTAGAATACAAAGGTTGGTGAAACAATACGAAATAACAGAATATGACGCAACAGTTTTAGTAACGGATAAAGTGCTAGCTGACTTATTTGAGGAGACGGCTAAGAACTACTTTAACTACAAGAAACTCGCTAATTTATTAATTAACGACTATCTAAGGTGGCTAAACGATAAGAACCTAAGGCCGTCCCAATCGAAAGCCACACCATCACATTTAGTAGAGTTACTTAAACTTCTCGATGATGGTGTAATTACAATAAAGATAGCTAAAGAAATCTTACCTGAAGTAGTTTTGGAAGGTAAAATGCCAGGTCAGATAATTAAAGAAAAGGGACTTACGGCGGTAAAGGACGAGGAATTCCTCGTCCAGATAATAAGGGAAGTAATCAAAGAGGAGCCAGATGCAGCTGAAAAAGCTAGAAAAGATCCTAAAGTGATTAACTACCTAGTAGGGAAAGTTATGAAAAAGACGGGTAAAAGAGCCGATCCACAATTGACCAACGAACTCATAAGAAAAATTCTTAGCGGCGAGAGTAAGTAATCACGGCGTGGGTTTATCTTCACCATTCAGTTCTTAAGACCGCGTTCATCTAAATATGAATACATGGTGGTGATATTTATTTCCACTTACTCGAAATACAAGGAACTAAGAATTAGACTACTTGTGGTTGATTTGCTTAAGGAGCTGAAGAACGCGTATACCTACAAGGAGTTATCTAAATTACTTAATATCCAGGAAAGTTTACTATGTAGGTATGTCAATGGTAATACCATACCTAGTGAAATACATTCAAAGGAAATTCTCGATAAAATTAAGAATGAAGAGTTCCTACTAAAGTTCTTTTACAACAAAATCTCATTTTATGAAGATGGATTTGTAGATACTTCTTCACTACTATTTTATCCTAACATGTTAAAAATGCTGGTAGAAATTTATTATCAGAAATACATTGGAAATAAAGAAGTAAACAAAATAGTTACTATAGCTGTAAATGGAATTCCGTTTGCAACACTTGCAGCTTCGGCTTTAGCTAAACCATTACTAGTTATGAAAAAACACAAGGATTCTATCCACTTAGAGTATATAGACGAAAACCTTAAAGAGTCAGAGGGAATGGTAACGACCATATATCTAAGAAAAGATTATATTAATAGAGGAGATAAGATTCTGCTTATCGATGACGTGATAAGAACTGGAACTACTATTTATGCAGCTTATAAATTGCTAGATAAGAGCGGAGCTGAAGTCGTAGGTGCTATAACTATTGCATCTGTTGGCCGAGAATGGATTAAACACGTTAACACTATAAATATCTACCCTATTTTTAGGCTATGATAAGCAAGCTAGTCAATAACGTATACGCAATAAAAGGAAATTTCCTAGTTTATTTAATAGACATAGGAGAAAGTTTTATCCTGATAGACTCAAGTGATGGGAGTGACTCATCTATAATTATAGATGGAATTTATGAGATCTTAGAAAGAAATTCAAAAAAGTTGAAATGGATAATATTAACGAGTTATAGACGTGAGGTAGCAGGAGGAGCTAGTGTACTATCGAGGTTATTCTCTGCATTAATTATATCTAGTAGAGAAGTAGCTTCTCTACTGAGAAAAGGAGGTGATAAAAATAGTAATTATGAGCCTTTGAACGTAACCGTCGAATTATCTGAGTCAAACTTGAAATATATGAACGAGATTTTAGGTGTAGATCCTCGTCACAAAATTACCGTTATTAAGAGCAATACCCCAGTTAGTGGGTCAATATTCATAATGTTCGATTCTATACTGTTTACTGGAGCTAGTAGAACCAGCGGCATTAAGAATAAAATTAGTTATATATGTAATGCCTACAATTTTGAAAAAGTGATTTAACATGGTATTCGAAGAGAAATGTGACAGTTGTGGAAGATTTCTTCAAGTTAGATATTGTAGTATAAGAAAAATTAATGTGTGTGTAGACTGTTGCCTATTATGCAAGCAAAGAGCAACTTGTAAAATAAGAGTTTGGTCATTTAACTTATTACCAAAGAAGCAGACCGTTAAATTAGCATGAAACATGGTAGATAGACCTTACATTATAATATTCAGCACTATGAGTATAGATGGTAGATTAGCTTCAAAAGACAGATATAGCCAATTAAGTTGCCCATCTGATAAAAGGAGACAACATATCCTTAGAAGCGAAGTAGATGCAGTATTAGTGGGAGCTGAAACAGTAAGAATTGATAATCCTAAACTGACACTTAAATATGCACATGGAAAAAATCCTATTAGAGTAATAATTTCAAATAGTTTAAGATTTAATGTAAATAATACAATTTTCACAACTCCTCCTCCTACAACAGTTTACACATCTAAACTAAATGAAGAGAGTTCTGAAAAGAGACAGATAATTCAAGCTTTAATTCAAAAAGGTGTTGAAATTAGATACGTAAATGATATGTCAATTTGTTCTATTATGAGAGACCTTTACATAACTAAGAACGTTAAAAAAATTATGGTAGAGGGTGGCGGAACTACAATTTGGAACTTTATTAAGGAAAATTGTTTCGATGAAATTAGAATCACAATCTCTCCTAGAATTTTCGGAAACGGAATATCTTTCGCTCAAGGAGAAGGTTTTACAGGTACTAACGCACCCAGGCTACAATTGGTCAATGTAAAACTATGTGAATGTGGACAAGAAGTCCATATTATATATAGAAAAATTAGTAATTAAAAATACATTATAATATAATTTTTAATTTAAAATAAAAAATTATTGTATAAAAGGCTTGTAGGTTGCCTTATATACTTCTCCTTCTTCTAACTTACTCGCTATTCTTCTATACTTCATTTTATCTCCTATGCTATCTTCTCCATGGACTTTCTTCCATTCTTCTATAGGTATCTGGTATTCCTTTAGCACTTTGTCTCTGTATAAGTCATTTAATACATTATATGTGCAGAACGGTATTACTCTACCATCAGGAGTAGTATAGTGTATATCGCATCTCATTACTCTTTCGACATCATAGTTATATAGATCCATGAAGTGCATAGTCCCTAAGAATAACGTCCTATAGTGCCATTCTCCTAACGCTTCATAATTATGGTTGACGATAATATTACGTAGCATTTCATAAACGTCAAAGTCTTTAGGTCCTTTCTCCTTATCAATAAACTTCCTCAAGTTGTATAATAGTTTTACACCTATCCAGACCTTATTTCCTCCTTCTTTTAACTCGTCTGTTTTCTCTCTTAGATACTCCAGTAAACCTTCTAGGTCTATGAACCTAGAAAGCGGTATGAAATGAGGTTCTCCGTTTCTCCACTCTACGAATACGTAAGTTCCGGCTCCGCAGCTTGGATGATTAGCCATCTCAAATTGCTCTTTTCCAGTTATTGCCTCTACTAGCTTGGAGAATACAACCGAAGTTCCTATAGGATACCAACTATCTCTAGTAATCTCTCCATTTGTCTGCTCCTCTATTGCCTTTAAAACCTCAGGAATCGTTATTCTGAACTTATTTCTCATATTGCGTTTCATCATTCCGGTTAAGCTGACAGGTTGGAAGTTAATTGCCCTTACTACATCCATGTTATATGCTGCGAATTTCACTATATTCCCTAAATCTTGATCGTTTACGGTTCTGATAACAGTAGGTACTAGAACTACGCTGGTCATTCCGGCTTTTCTGAAGACCTCTAAAGTGTATGGGACTTCCCAGTGATTCTTAGTATTGGTTCTTCTATTTACACCATCAAAACTCATGTATATGGTGTTAACACCAGCCTCTCTTAACTCACGGGCATACTTTATTGCGTATTCTGGATCTTCGAGGTACATCTTAGCAAAAGTTCCGCCCCAAGTGTTAAGCTGTATGTGTTTTACACCGCTCTCTCTCATAATTCTTACGATTTCGATCAAATCTTCACGTAGTGTAGGTTCTCCACCAGTTAATTGGATGACGAGAGTAATATCTTGCCTTTTCAATTGTTCTACCATGAACTTTATCTGTTCTCTAGTAGGTTCGTATACGTAACCGGCCTTTTCAGCGAAGAAGAAACAGTACCAACAAGATAAATCACATCTGTTCGTAATTACCATGTTTACAAGAGCTGAGTGCTGATGATGCATTGGACAAAGCCCACAGTTAAAAGGACAAGGCGATTTAAGATCTACATATGGAACCTTAGGTCCCTTACCTTCATATTCCCAATAGTCGAACTTGTAGTATAGATTTACATCACCATAATATAGATCTTCAAATTCACCGTGATCTGGACAGACTTTTCTTATGTATAATTTGTCTTCTTTCTCAAATATTACGGCAGGTAATAGTCTATAACAGACCGGACATAAGGAACTAGTAACTCTCACCAATTTTTCATTTTCTGCAATCTTAGGTAAAGGGCCTCCTATCCTAATTTCCCTATCTCCAAATTTAACTACCCCGTTATCAAATTTAGACGGAGCTGGTAATAGTCTAAATCTTTCCTCGCTCTTCTGAACTGTTTCTGTCATTTTTATCTTCATAAAGCATATGAGTAGCCTACTTATAAGCTCTTTCACCATTATAACTGCATATTTGGTTAAAACCATCCTAAGAAATTATCCCATCCAGTATTTTCTACAACTTCACCCTTGTATAATACATTGTTCTTCCCTTCAGAGTTTTCATTTTTAATTACTTCTCCTATAACTATTGGGTTTAAACCATATTTTCTCATTTCTCTCATAACTTCCTCTACTACGCTTTTTCTAACAACTAGTAATGTCTCGAACTCTTCTCCCGAATACTTTAGGATATCTTTGATTTCGACACCTAAGGAATCAGTCATTTCTTTTACCTCTGGGTCTATGGGTATTTGCTTCAGTTCTACTGTTACATTCTTTCTTTTTACGATATTGTACAAGGAGACAATGAGACCGTCGCTGACATCAGTTGAATACGAAATATTTGTACAATATTTTTCAATAATTTTAACTATACCTTTATTAACAATAGGATGACGAATCTTATTGATCACTTTTTTAGGTAAATAAATATTCCAAGAACGAACATAAGATAGAAAAACTAATGATGTGTATCCTATTGAATTAGATATAATTACTACATCACCGTCATCTATGCCCTTGTTAGAATTACACGTAGACAACCCAATCCCCATTATATCGATCCAACCGCTTCCGTCACTGGAATTAAGATCTCCACCTACATACTTGCCATGGTAATACTTAATAGCGTCTGCTATACCTTCAATTAAATTCTCAAGTTTATCCAACTTTGATTTGGGTATACCAATCGATGAGAAGAATAGACTAGGAATTCCGCCTTTAGAGATAATGTCGCTTACGGTTGAAATTACCGCTTTCCAACCTAAATCATATAAGTCCATGAAAGAAAAAGTATAAGATAATTGAAAACCGTCTATTTTGTAGATCAGACCTTTTTCAGTGTATACATCATCTCTTATAGAATTAAAAACCACATACTTAGACATTATATTATTTATAAATTCATGTTCTGAAAACAACTTTAATCACCAAAAAGCCGCCGCGGGGACTTGAACCCCGGACCACCGGCTGTACCGGATCCTGCTACTATACCTTACGAGGCCGGCGCTCTACCAGTCTGAGCTACGGCGGCATATATTTTTTGTATCTAAGCTTTTTAAAATTTAAATACAAGACGAGATTACTTTCATGACGTAGTCTTTAGTTCTATCTATTAGAATACTATATGAGCCTAAATACCGTTTAGGATCTAGAACTTGTCTCAAGTCTTCTTCGGTCATATACTGTCTAACTATTTCGTTTTCTAAAGCCACCTCATAGAGAGACTTATTCTTGGCTTCAGCTTCTCTAGATATATTCATCGAAAGCTCATGAGCCGTATGTCTGGGAAGACCTCTTAAAGTTAAATTAACCATTAGACTCTCCGCCATTATAAGACCTTTGGTCAAGTTTAGGTTTCTTTCCATATTTTCTGGAAATATTCTTAATGTTCTCATCAATTTGATCGTACTATCTAACATTTCATCAATTGTAAGGAAGGAATGGGAAATAATTATACGTTCGGAAGAGCTATTAGTTAAATCACGCTCGTGCCATAATGGTATGTTTTCGAGCTCCGCTATAACGAAACCCCTTAAGACTTTTGCTAACCCACTTATCTTCTCAGCTGTTACTGGGTTTTCCTTATGAGGCATCGTACTACTCCCTACTCTCTCTACGGCCTCTCCCTCTGCAAGTTCCAAAATTTCTGGTCTCATAAGTTCACGTATTTCTAAGGCAAACCTATCAAGTTGAGAACCTAATATCGCTAGATCTGAGATCAATTCGGCAAATGCATCTCTCGGTGCTACTTGAGTTGAAATTACATGAGGAGGTATTCCAAGATTTTCTGAAACGTACTTCTCGATTTCCACCCCTTTATCTCGCCAAGCTGCCATCGTACCTACGGCTCCCGCCATTTTTATTTTTACTAATCTCTTTTCCAGCTCACATAATCTCTCTAATGACCTAGAAAATTCATACGCGTAATTAGAAAACTTAAAACCTAAAGTAATCGGAAGGGCGTGTTGCCCGTGAGTCCTTCCTACCATCACTAGGTCTTTGTATTTTGATGAGTAGTCAAGTAGGATTTGGAGAATATTTCTCAGTTTCTGTTTAATTATATTCAATGCCTTTGAGAAAATTATGGCGTATGCTGTATCTATTATATCATAACTGGTTGCCCCGTAATGAATGTACTTAGCCCCTGAAAGTTCGGCCAGATGAACCGTTAAAGCCATAACATCATGACCTAATTTTTTCTCTAATTCGTTGATTCTTTCTATATTTATTTTTTCTATTACTTCTTTTACCCGCTTTGACTCATCCTCATTAATAACTCCAGCTTTAAATAAAGCATATAATAATGCTACCTCTACTTCTGCCATGGTTTTAACTATGTTTTTTCTTGAAAGTAAATCTCTCATTTCTTTACTTCCATATCTCCATTCAAAAACACATATTTCATTACTCATAATTTTAAAAAGACATTTATTAGCGTATTAAGTCTTCGTATATTGAAATGGATACAATAATAACAATTGGCAGTCATTCATCACTACAAATTCTTCACGGTGCCAAAAAAGAAGGTTTCAAGACAATACAAATAACACCAGAAAACAGAGTCAAATTTTATTCGCAATTCCCGTTTATTGATAAGGTAATCGGATATAGGAACGAAGACGAGGCTGTGAATTATATTAACAAATATACTGATAACGGAATCTTGATTCCTCATGGAAGTCTCGTAGAATATATAGGTAGTGAGAGAGTAAAGAAAATCTCTACTAAGATCTTCGGAAATAGAAACTTGTTCGAATGGGAAGCAAATCAAAGGAAGAAAATGAGCTTGCTAAAAATGTCCAATATACCAACTCCCATGGATTTTGAAAGTCCTGAAGACGTAGATAGAATGGTAATCGTAAAACTACCCGGAGCAAAAGGAGGTAAGGGATATTTTGTAGCAAAAAATAAGTCCGAAGTTAAGGAGGGCTTAAACAAATTACTCTCCGCTAAACTGATTAAATCTATCAACGAAGTAATAATCCAAGAATATGTTATCGGAGTACCAATGTATTTCCAATTCTTTTACAGTCCTACTTTAAATAGATTAGAAATAACGGGTATTGATATAAGATATGAAACTAACGTCGACGGGTTGAGAAGACTTCCTTTCAACTTAAATATCGAACCAACATTCGTAGTAGTGGGCAATTTACCTGCTGTTGCAAGAGAGAGTTTATTACCTAAAGTGTTTGATTACGGTATGTCATTTGTTAATACAATAAAAGAAAGAGTCCCGCCTGGAATGATAGGGCCTTTCTGCTTGGAATCTGTCGTTAAAGACTCAGGAGAAATAGCGGTATTTGAATTCTCTGGGAGAATTGTAGCTGGTACTAATCTGTATATAAACGGAAGCCCATATAGCTGGTTATATTGGGATGAACCCATGAGTGTAGGCAGAAGAATAGGAAGAGAAATCAAATTAGCTTTAAACGAAAATAGGCTCAACGAGGTGTTAACTTAATGGATAACGTGATGCAAATAGCTGCTTTAGCAAGCCATTCAGCATTAGACGTTTTCGATGGGGCTAAAGATGAAGGGTTTAAAACAATAGCATTATGTAAGAAGGGTAGAGATAGAGCTTATAGAGAATTTAAAAGAATAGTAGATAGATGTATAGTTTTAGATGACTTTAAGGAAATATCGTCTGATAAAATTGACTCGATGCTTCACAGCGAAAATGTGATCATGGTTCCTAACAGAAGCTTAGCTGTTTATGTAGGTTACGATAACTTAGAAAGAATGAAGACAAAATTCTTTGGTAATAGAAGAATGCTCAGATGGGAGGAGAGGAGTGGGGATAAGAATTACTATAAATTACTAGATGAAGCGAAAATAAAAAGACCTAGAACGTTAAGACCTGATAACATAGACGTTCCAGTAATAGTCAAACTTCCAGAAGCAAAAAGAAGAGTAGAAAGAGGGTTTTTCATTGCTGTAAACCAAAAGGATTTTGACAACAAAATAGATGAACTGAGGAAAAATGGGATAATAGATGATGAAAGTATAAACTCGATGGTTATTGAAGAATACATATTAGGAGCTCATTTTAACATTAATTACTTCAATTCACCAATTTATGACAGAGTAGAACTCTTAAGTGTCGATCGTAGAATTCAAAGCGATTGGGATTCATTTTACAGATTACCCGCTGAAATTCAATTGAAACTAAATAGACTACCAAGATTTATAGAAGTGGGCCACGAGCCAGCAACTATAAGGGAAAGCTTACTGGAGAAAATATTCGAAACAGGTTACTCTTTCGTAGAAACTACGAAAAAGCTGGAACCACCTGGTATTATAGGACCATTTACTTTACAGTTAATGGTAACGCCCGAACTCGATTTGATAGTATTTGATATAGCTCCTAGAATAGGAGGAGGGACTAATGCCCATATGGGAATAGGAAGCCAGTACTCTAAACTATATTTTGGCAAACCTATGAGCGTAGGAAGAAGAATAGCTTATGAAATAAAAGAAGCTATTTCACGTAACTCGATCGACTTAATTATAACTTAAAGATTTTTAGGTGGATTTTTTATAATTATAGATTGACGTAAGTGCTGATTATAAATAGACGGATCTTTTACCAGATTATAATTATAGATTGACGTAAGTGCTGATTATAAATAGACGGATCTTTTACCAGATTATAATTATAGATTGACGTAAGAAATATTTAAATATCATACATCAATATTTATCAAAACGGTGTTTAATGCTAACTATTTTAGCAGGAGGATTTTTTGGAGACGAAGGAAAGGGTAAGATAGCTGCATATATAGGAATTAATGATTCTCCAAAACTCGCAGTCAGAACTGGATCCGTTAACGCTGGGCACACAGTAACTTATATGGGGAAGCAATGGAAAGTTAGAATTATTCCATCAGCCTTTATAAATAAGTCATCTAAATTAGTTCTAGCTCCAGGTGCTCTCACGTCTATTCAATTACTATTTAATGAGGCTAGAGAAACCGATAGTACGGACAGACTATTAGTAGACGAGCACGTAGGGATCATAACCCAGGAGGAGATTGACGAAGAAAGGAAAGATGAATATTTAATGAAAGTAATAGGAAGCACCGGTCAAGGAGTGGGATATGCTGAAGCTAAAAGAATCTTAAGAAAATTAAAGCTCGCAAAAGATTATGAAGAACTTAAACCATACTTAACTAAAGTTCCTAATTTAGTGTTAGACGAATTAGGTAAAGGTAACGACGTATTAGTTGAAGGTACACAAGGACATTACTTAAGTCTTTATCACGGAGAATATCCCTATGTAACGAGCAGGAATACTACATCGTCTGGAATCCTAAGCGAATTGGGAATAGGACCTAAGTACGTTGATCACGTGATAATCGTATTCAAATCCTATGTCACAAGAGTAGGAGGAGGTACTTTAGAAGGAGAAATACCTTGGGAGGAGGCTGAGAAAATGGGAATAGCTGAAACTGCAACTGTTACTGGAAGAAAAAGAAGGAGTGCACCTTTCAATGTGAAGTTGGCTAAAGAAGCAATAAGGATAAATTCAGCAACCCAAGTAGCAATAACCAAACTAGATTCTCTATTTAAGGAGGCAAGAAATGTAAGAGAGTTTAATAAACTACCTAGAGAGGCTAGAAAATGGATAGAGGATCTAGAAGCCGAATTAAAAGCACCAATTACGATAATCGGAACTGGTGAAGACACATTAGCTACAATTGATCTAAGACGAGAGAAAATAGGAGAGTGAGAATATGGTTTACGACATAGTTATAGTGGGAGCAGGACCGGCTGGACTGTTTGCTGCTTACGAACTGGCAAACTTAAAGAATTCCGAAAACGGCAAGGACCTGAAGGTCTTATTAGTAGATAAGGGTCTAAGACCTTTGAAAAGGACGTGCCCATTACTGACTCCTAAGGAAAAGTGTACCTTCTGCGATCCTTGTAATATAACTTACGGTATAGGTGGAGCTGGAACTTATAGTAGTGGAATAATAAACCTCAGACCGGATATTGGTGGAGAACTTCATGAAATATTAAGGAGTTGGGATAAGGCACAAGAGTTAGTAGATTATGTAGACGAAGTTTTGGTAAAGTTTGGAGCACCTAAGGAGAGGTTCTTCGAACCCAACATGGAAAAAGTTAAGGATATTCAAAGAAAAGCAGCTAAGGTAGGTGCGGAATTTATACCTATTAGGCAGAGGCATATAGGAACTGATAAAACTCCTTTAGTTATAGAGAATATTCTCAACTACATAGAGAAGAGTGGCGTAAAAGTAGAAGAATTAACAAACGTGCTAGAAATACAAAAGAAGGGTGATCATTTCCTTCTCAAGACTAACAGAAAAGAGGAAATAGAAACTAAAACCCTGCTTGTAGCACCTGGTAGAGCTGGTGCTAGGTGGTTCTTAGAACAAGCTAGGAACTTAGGCGTTGATATGGTACCAGGACCTCTCGATATTGGCGTAAGAGTTGAGGTAGAATCCTTTGTAATGGAGGAACTAACTTCAGCGGTATGGGATCCTAAAGTAGTACTATACACCAAAAAATATGATGATAAAGTTAGAACTTTCTGTGTAAATCCAAGAGGTTATATTATGAAAGAAGTTTACGATGACGGTACTATAGGCGTTAACGGGCAAACCTTCGCTGATAGGAAAAGCAATAATACGAATTTTGCCTTCTTAACTACAATAAAACTTTCTGATCCTCTGGAAGATACAATTGAGTACGGAAAAAGCATTGCGAGACTAATGACCAGATTAGGCGGAGAGAAACCAATAATACAGAGACTCATTGACTTCGAAAAAGGAAGAAGAAGTACGTGGGAAAGAATTAACAGATCTACAGTAAGGCCTACTTTAAGAGACGTAACTCCAGGTGATATAAGCATGGGACTCCCATATAGAGTAGTTAGTAACTTAATTGAAGGTCTAGAGAGACTTGACAACATTGCACCGGGGTTATATTCTTCTAACACCTTACTATATGCACCTGAAATAAAGTACTATAGTATGAAAGCTGTAGTAGATAGTAATATGGAGACTGTAGTAGATAACTTGTTTGTTGCTGGTGATGGAGTAGGTTTATCAAGAGGAATAAATATTGCGGCAGCTACTGGTATACTTGCAGCAAGAGGTATAACTAGAAAGTTAGGAATTTAATCTTTTCTCCCAGATTTAATCAAATTTTAGAAATAATAAAAGAGTTTTTAGCTTCTGTGTTTACTTTATCTTATATGAACGACTTAAACGAGATTGAACAAAAAGTAATAATGGAGCTTGAATATAACTTTCCTTTTGACGAGAAACCCTTTCAGTTAATTGGTGAAAAACTAGGGATTAGTGAGAGAGAAGTCATAGAAATAGTAAAGGGTCTTATAGATAGGGAAATTGTCAAGAGAGTAGGAATGTATGTCAGCTTTAGAGCTAAGGGGATGGAGAGCGCGTTAATCGCTGCTGCAATTCCTCCCGAAAATTTAGAAAAGTTTAGAAAAATAGCGTTAGGAATAAGAGAACTCACTCATAATTTTATTAGAAATCATCCCAGATACAACGTATGGTACGTATTAAAAGCTGAGGGTAAAGAGTCTTTGGACAAAAAGATTGCCGAATTGATGAGTGAAGTAAAATGTAAGGAATATGTAGTTTTGTATTCTAAAAAATCTTTAAAATTAAGTGTTAAATACGACGTTATAAAGGGGGTCTCATATGCTGATAACCAGCCGGTTCACGACAAAATTCCTACTGCAGAAGAATTAGGAATACAGAAGGAGTTATTGAAAGACCTCTCTTATCCGTTATCTATTTCTGAAAGACCTTTTCAAAAGATAGCAGAAAAGTATAACATGAAAGACAGTGAATTGGTGGAGCTTATTAAAGAGTTATACGAAAAAGGTGTGATTAAAGATTACGGAGCTACAATAAACGGGGAAAAAGTGGGTATAACTGAAAATGCAATGATGCTGATTAACTCAGAGGATATAGAATCCTCATGTTACAACATCGCAAATAAGCTAAAAGAAGCCACTCATGTAGTACTAAGGGAATCCAACACGAAATGGGATTACTTATGTTATGCGATGATACATGCAAGGTCGAGGGAAATTATATCAGAAGTCGCAAAAAAAGCTGTGACTTTAGCAAATGCTAAGAGTTATATGCTACTATTCAGCCTAGAAAATTTGAAGCCTGGTATTGTAATCTAGAATAAGAACCCTTTATTTTAATATTAGTTACTACAGCGTTAAGCTCTTCTAACAAATTAATTGTCTTTGAGTTCCTTAACTCTCCTTCAAACTCTAGGTAGAAGTAATATTGCCATGGTATTACTTTAAGAGGTCTCGAATATATCATAGTTAGGTTTATGTTATATTTGTAGAATTTTTCTAAGGCTCTATATAGGGCGCCAGGCTTATGAGGAACATTAAAGAATATCATAGTTCTCTCTCCGCTTGTAGTGAGACTCTTAGATATTGTAACGAACCTTGTAATATTCAAATTGTCTTGTATATTATTCAACAATATTTTAAGGCCGTAGACTGAGGCTGCATACTCTGAGCATATTGCTGCCCCGTAGTTGTCTTTTGAGGCATATAGGGCGGCTGCAGAAGTACTTTCTACTGGAATTATGTTTTCAATTTTAAGCTTTTGTAAAGTCTCTCTGGCCTCTTGTATTGCATGGTTACGAGAATATAATCTTTTTATTTCTTCTATTCGTTTTACGTTGGTATTAACAGCTAAAACTAGCTTTATTTCCTTTTCTATATAGGAATTTACGTAGATTTCATCATATTTGTATAAGTTATCTAAAGTCTCATGAACAGGACCTTCTATACTGTTCTCTATAGGAACTACACCTATCGCGTTATTATGAGTATAAACCCTACTAAATATCTCTGATATTGACCTTAGCGGAATTTTGTTTCCATTTACCATATTTGCTACTTCGTTCGAAAAGCTCCCTTCAGGGCCTAAATAATAAATTCCATTTGGATCGACGTCTAAATGGTAACTCTATCTTATAAAGTTAAGTAGAAATTATGATAATATTCAGAGATTATTAATACTGACTACTCTTTTACTCAACTAATGTGGCTTCAATACCGTCTAATGCTAATGCATATAGAAAATCAGACAATGCATCTCCTGAAGGAATCTCAAACATGACATAGATTTTAGTGTATCCAGGTTTTACGTCGCTACTAATTCTATCATGAATTACGTCAATTACGTTTCCCCTTATTTGGGCTATTCTGCTTAAAACCTTATTTAGATAACCTGGTTTATCGGGCACGAGGACTTTAACTTTTACTATTCTCTTTGTTTTATATAACATCTTATCAATGATTCTTGCCAATAAGGAAAGATCTATATTCCCACCACTTATTATTGGGACAATTTTCTTTCCATGGTAACTAACCTTACCAGAAAGTAATGCAGCGACTGTAGCTGCGCCAGCTCCCTCAGCTACTGTCTTATTTCTCTCTAGTAAGAACATAATCGCATTAGCTATTTCGTCATCATCAACTAGAACTATATCGTCAACTAATTCATTTATAATTTTATAGGTTAACTCTGAAGGTGATTTAACTAAAATCCCATCTGCTATCGAGAACGAAGGTTCTATCTCAACTAATCTACCTAAATCTTTAGAGACCTTTAATGAAGGAGATGCTGATGATTGGACCCCAATTATTTTAACGTTAGGTAACTTAGACTTTATCACTAAGGATATGCCTGAGATAAGCCCACCTCCTCCTATGGGAACTATGACCACATCAGGTTTCAAATCCAGTAATTCTAACCCTAAAGTTCCCTGCCCTAATATTACATTCAAATCACCGTAAGGATGGACTAATATTGCTCTTGTTTCTCTAATAATTTCCTCTGCTTTTTTCATACCTTCATGAAGAAACTTTCCATATAATATTACATTAGCCCCATAAGATTTAGTAGCTAAATACTTAGATATTGGAGCAGTTTCGGGCATTACAATTGTTGCCTTAATTCCTAAAGCCTTAGCGGCATAAGCTACACCTTGTGCGTGATTACCAGCAGAGACTGCTATTACTCCTCTTTTCCTCTCTTCTTCCGATAATCTAATTAACCTAGAAAATGCACCCCTTACTTTAAACGAACCAGTCTTTTGTAAGTTTTCCATTTTTAGATATACGTCTGCATTAGTGGCCCTTGATAAGGTATTGGAATAATCTAAAGGGGTCTCATGAATATACTTTCTGATTAGCTCTTTGGTCTTAACAATTTCATTAAAATATTCATACCATGTCATTCAGGCAAACCCTACCCTCATCATTTTTCAGCGATCGAAGGCCTCATCCTCGTTATTGAACTCCTTGTATAACTTATTAAAGGTATCTTCTAATAGTTCTGGAAGTACCTTTATCCCGCCTATCACTGGCATGAAATTAACATCACCGTTCCATCTTGGAACTATATGAACATGAACGTGCTGATCTATACCTGCTCCGGCTACCCTCCCAATATTTATACCTAGATTAAATCCGTCTGGGGAATATACCTTCCTAAGGATTTTTATGGCTCTTTTTACTATAGAGAAGAGCTCTAAAGCCTCTTCATTAGATAATAACTCAATACTACTAACATGCCTATAGGGAACTACCATGATATGACCTGGATTATATGGGTAAGCGTTCAGTATTACAAAATTAAATTTGCCTCTATAAACTATTAAGTGTTCTTTATCATTAGTTGATTTTGGAAAATCACAGAAAATGCAAGAGTCGTCCTTCTTTTTAGAAGCTTCTGAGATATATTTTGATCTCCAAGGAGCCCATAATACGTCCATACTTACCTAAACAATAAAAAGTAACGAGTAAATAAATAGTTAAACCTTAATTTTGTAGTTCATTCCTCAGCATCTCTTATTCCTTCTTCAGTTATGGCAAATACAACTTCTCCTTCAGGCAAATGAGGAGCGTCAACTACTCTAGCTATTCTCTTATTTCCTCTACTCTTCTTTATTTGAATTCTGATACCTGGAACATGATATAAGGTATGACCTCCAACAGCTACAGTCGGGTCTCCGTAAAACATGTCTGGCCTCGCCATAACTTGGTTTGTAATTATTGTAGCTATATCATACATTTCAGCTAACCTAACTAGCTGGTGTAAGTGTTTGTTGAGCTTTTGCTGCCTTACAGCCAAGTTTTCTCTACCCGGATACTCAGCCCTGAAATGTGACGTTACCGAATCCACAATTACCAATTTGATTGCTGGTTCTTTTGTAATCAGTTCTTGCAAATCCTCTACTATAGCCATCTGATGATCTGAATTAATAGCCCTCATGTAGTATATGTTATTCATTGCGGTATCCGGATCCAATCCCACTGCTTTAGCCATAGCCTCTATTCTCTCCCATCTGAAAGTACCTTCTGTATCTATGTATACAGCCTTGCCGTTAAGACCGCCTCTTTCGGGCGGTAATTGAACATTAACACTAAGCTGATGACATAATTGTGTCTTTCCAGAACCAAACTCTCCAAAAAATTCCGTCATAGTTCTTGTTTCTATTCCTCCGCCCAAAAGTCCGTCTAGTGCTTGACTGCTTGTTGTAATTTTCTTAGTATTCATTCTTTCTTTTTTAACCTCAAGAGCTGTCTTAAATCTAATATCTAATGCTTCTCTAGCTTCTTTTATTATTCTTTGTGCTGTAGTTTGTGGAATTCCAGCAGCTACGCTTAAGTCTTGGGGTGATGCTACTGCTACTGCTTCTAGTGTGGAATAACCCGCCTCTATCAACTTATTGAGTATACTTTGCCCTATTCCAGGTAAATCGGATAGGCTCTTTACTTTCTTTCCATCACCGTTTGTTGACATATACCACATCACCAACTGTAAAATCTAAAGTATACACTTTCCACCGATACCTAATAAACATTATTTTCCCTCTCTTAAATACCAACCTATATCTAAATCAGGTATTATCTCTACGAATTTTTTCTTCATTTTAACCCTAGTAAAAGCTATAAATATAGCGTCTTCTGAGTATATTAAATATTTTTTATTATCAGACAACTCACAAGTTGCTTTAACATCTCTAAAATCCACTAATACAGATTTACCGTAGGTAAGTTTTTCTACTAACTTTGAATTATTTAAGAAAATTTTATTTTTGCAAACTTGCGATAAATACTCAGAAATTGGTAACAACGGATACACCTTTCCTTTCAAGATCTTTACAATGGGCTCTCCTATTGAGTAAGGATATAGATTGAGTTCCCTAAGTTTAGTAAGAATTTCATTTAATTTATCATTGTTTTTATTAGAAAAAACCTCTATCTGATCAAAGCTAGAGGAAAAGAGAAATATTTCCTTGTCCCTAAATAGCTGAGAGAACCCTTCAGTATCACAATTATAACTTACAAGGATTTGTTTTACTATGGAAAGAAATTTGTTAAGAGAAATACGCTTATAGTCTAGCTTTTTCTTAGCCTGCAAACAAAAAACCCCTCTGTACGTGATTTATGCGGATAAAACCTTATACATTTTTTAACTTCAGAGCTGAATTTTACATTCATAAACTCTTCTAATCCAGGCTGAGCCGGATACCCTTCAATTTTATCCGTCTTCATCCCTAGCTCTTCAATGGCAAAATTTACTACCGCCTCATCCTCTTCAGGAGCTATACTACATGTGGAATAAACTAATGTACCTTCTTCCCCTAGAAGTAAATAAGCAGTTGTAATAAGCTTAAGTTGCTCCTCAAAAAAGATTTTCAGGTCGGACATACTCGTTTTTGTCTTCCTTCTAGGATCTTCAGGAATTAGACCCTCCCCACTACAAGGAGCATCCAGTAATATTTTTGAAAATTTCATTGAAGTTTTAACTAGGTTTTTAGAATCTGTTCGAAGTAAAATAACGTTCTTAGCCTTCATTCTATTAATATTAGACATTAAGCTTCTAATCCTATCTCTAGATTTTTCTACTGCTAGAATTAATCCTTTGTTCCGCATCAATTGTGATAATTGTGTTGTTTTACTCCCCGGTGAAGCAGCCATATCAAGAACTAGATCATTTTCACGTGGAGATAACACGTAAGGTGGAACCATTGAAGCTAAACCTTGTATATAATAATAACCGGACAAGTATTCTATTGTAGCACCTAGAGAAGGAGTTTTTGGCATTTTTATAACTTTATAACCATGTGGTAGCCATGTAACTTTCTCCAACATAAAGCCCTTATTTTCTAATCTTGATACAAGTCTCTCACAGTCTATCAAAATATCATTACATCTAATACTCTTTATAAGCGGGACGCTACAATGATATAGAAAGTCTTCTAACTCATCCTCCATCATATGAATATATCTTTCGATCATATAATCCAGAAAGCCATATTTTCTAGCTAGTTGTTTCGCTCTAAATGATGGTGAAACTGTGAATAGTTTCTCATACTTTTTTATATACTCATTAATATTCATTTTTGATGACACACATAGAACGGGAAGTCAAAATAAAATTATTCAGCCCACCTTTAAGTGTCTTACTAACCAAATTAAAAAACAAGTACACTTTTCTAGGAGAAGAAAGCCAGAAAGACATATACTACAATAGTCCAGTTAGAGATTTTCGCCAAACTGACGAGGCCTTAAGAATAAGGAAAAGTAACGGAAAGATAGAACTTACCTATAAAGGACCTAAAATATCCTCACAAAGCAAATCCAGATTAGAAATAAACGTCGAGATCTCTAACCTTGAGGATATGGACAGAATTTTACAGAATTTGGGATTTAAAAAAGTAGTAGAGTTAGAGAAAACCAGATGGAACTTTAAGGTAAATAATTATACGATTTCTCTTGATAGTGTCAAAGGATTAGGAGATTTTTTGGAGATTGAAGGAATTGACGTCGACGAAAAGAACTTGTTAAACTTTGTTAACAATTTCTTATCCGAAAACGAGATAAAAGGGGAGTCTACACTCAAATCTTATCTCGAACTTCTGGTGGAGAAAATTGAGAAAGCTAATAGCGATCCTAACTGACTTTGGAATTTCCGATAACTATAATGGAGTGATGGAAGCAGTAATCAGAAAGTTTAACCCAGAGATAGAAATTACTTATATTACTCCTAACGCAAAGGAATTTAACATTTATAGCGGGGCGTATTTACTCTATACCGCATATAGATACTTTAGGAGAGGAACAATATTTCTGGTGGTCATAGATCCTGGTGTAGGTACATCTAGAAAGCCTCTTATTATTAGAACTAATAATTACTTCTTTGTAGGACCAGATAACGGAGTGTTATTCCCTGCAGCTAATGAAGATCAAATAAAATCGATTATATGGATAAACAATCCCAGATCGTATCTCTCAAGGAGAATTTCTAATACTTTTCACGGCAGGGATATCTTTGCAGTAACAGCAGCTCTATTGTCCCTAGGAGTTGATATGAACGTATTCGGAGAGGAAATAGGTCAAATCACAAATCTAGATTTCGAATATAAATTAGAGAAAATAGCTGAAAATAAATTGAAAGCTTGTGGTAAAGTTATTTACGTGGATCATTTCGGAAATATCACTACATCAATAAGAATAGATAAGGATCTTTTACTAAACGCGAATGGAAAACTAATACTTAAAGACGGGCAGGAGTACGAATTACACCAAGTAAAGACTTTCGGAGAAAGTTATGGACAAGAACTTTTGGTATATAAAAACGGGTACTCATTTATTGAGATCGGAATTAATAAGAGGAGTGCCTTTTATATTCTTAACCTAAGAGAAGGTGATGAAGTCTGCGTAGAGGTCTTTACCCAGGGAGATTCCAACCCTTCCACTTAGGACATCTCCAAGTGGTTAAATGGACACTTCAAAGAGTCGACGAGCTGATAATCGTTATTGGTAGCGCTCAGGAAAGCCACACACTCTCTAATCCTTTCACGGCTGGAGAGAGAATGGAGATGATAAGGAGAGCCCTAGAAGGGAGTAACATTGATTTATCTCTAATATACTTTGTTCCTGTACCGGACATCTTAATGAACAGTGTATGGGTTTACCATGTAAAATCTTTCTCCCCTAAATTCGATGTTATTATAAGTAGGAATCCTCTAGTTATGCGACTATTCAAAGAAGCTGGTTACGAGGTTATTGAACCGCCCGCATATGACAGGAAGATATATAACTCGACTTTTATCAGAAGGTTAATAATAGAAAACAACAACGAATGGGAGAAACTAGTTCCAGCTGAAGTATCTGCTTACATTCATGAGATAAGAGGAGATGAAAGATTAAGGTCTATTGCGGGTTTCTCCTAATCCTTATATACACCGGTAAGAACTATGAAAATGGGAATCTGAATGTATAAGATTGAAACTTATTATAACGTTTTCCCATGGCATGCAAATCATTTCGGAAGCTTACACGGTGGCATATATATGAATTGGTTAATCGACACTAGCGGGCTCTTAATGTCAAATGTGAGCCGCGGTAATTATTTACTTGCATCTGTCGATTATATTTATCTGTTTAAACCTGCAAGAGTAGGGGATGTTATAAGAGTAGTAGCCGAAACTACAGCAGGTTGGGAGAGCTCTGTTGAAATTAAAGTTAAAGCATGTATAAAGAGGGGAGAAAAAGAGGAATTAGGAGCACTAGGGCTCACTACTTATGTAGCTGTTGACGAGAATGGTAGACCTAGAAAGTTGCCTGTGAAAATAGGTTCAGACGAAGAGGCAAATAAAAGGAGGGAGAAGAGAATAGAGAAAAAGAAGAAGGACGTTTTAGATCAAGAGGATTTGTTACCTGGAATGTCTTTCGGTAAAAGCTATATAAGAACAATATATCCAGAACACGGATTCGGAAATGGAATACTTTATGCAGGTAAAATGTATACAATGTTGGATGAGGCACTTGCAATAGTAGCGAAACTTTACAGCAGAGGAAATGTATTCACTGGAAGTGCAGGAGCCGCAAACTTCTTATCCCCCGTTAGAATAGGGGATATATTAGAGATTCAGGCTGCTATAGAGTATACTGGAAACACATCCCTTGATGTAGGTGCTAAGGTTTTCGCCATAAATCATTATACAGGTGAAAAAAGATTAGTCACGAGAACAGTATTCTCATTTGTAGCCATAGACGAAAATGCCAAACCTAAACCTATCCAAAAAATAACGCCCAGTACTGAGAAAGAAAAGAAAATATTTGAGGAAAGGCTTAAGGAAAGAGAGGAAAGGATAAAGCTGTCAAAGACTCTTCAAGAAACAGAATTATGTCAATAAATTTTTAGTAAGAAGAAACCTTGAAAGAGAACTAGCAATGGTATGTGCTGTCCTAAGCGGCTCCGGCTCTTTAACGTAAATTTGATAATAGTTAATCAATTTAGAAGCATACTGTAAGCTAAGATTAGTGTCAACATATACGTTTCCTTTTTTGGTAGGTAGTAGAACTAAATTTTCTAAAACATTTAAGACTATACTAGTCCTTCTATCACCGCTAAAATGCTTTAAGAGTGCGTGTTCCACGTCCTTTATATTAGGTATCTTAGAATAAAATATTATGTAATTTATACCATAATTCTTTAATTCCTCTGGATCCACGTAATTAAACCCGCCTACAGTTATCCCATCTGTAAAGACCACTTCACAATCGTCTAAAATCTTCCTAAGTTTTGATGTCGCATCATCACCATCAACTAAAATCAAGTCAAAATCAATCCCTATCAACAGTTTATCGTTATACTTTGAAGATAAAAGCACAGTTTTCCCTTTACCACCCTTAAACTTAAGCGGAAAATAACCATCGTCAACTCCACAAACTTGCAATTCTCTCATCACTTTCTACAATAGCTTTATAAATAATATCTTCGCTGACAGCCAGGTTTATTTCCTTAGTTTTACCGTATCTCCCTCTATTAACTACTTTAGCTGTAATTATCCCTACCATATCTAACTCGTTTAGAATATCACTTACTCTCCTTTGGGTTACGTTTTCTACTCCTATCTTATTTGCTAACTTAAGATATATCTCATAAACTTCACCAGTAGTCAAGGTAGATTTACTCTTCAACCCCTTCAGAATGGCTGTCAGGACTAATTTAGAATGAAAAGGAAGAGTAGAAAGAACTTCATAAACTCTATCCCTCTCTATTTCCACTCTGGCTTTTTCAACCTCAGCAACCGTTATTTTATCTTTACCTTCTCTTTCTGCTATCTCTCCTGCAACCCTTAGAAGATCAAGAGCTCTTCTCGCATCACCGTGATCTCTAGCTGCCAAAGCTGCACAAAGTCTTATTACGTCATCATTTATAGCTTCCTCGTATATGGCAAATTTGGCTCTTTGTTTAAGAATATCTTCTAATTCTTCTGCGTTATAAGGAGGAAATACTAACTCTTCTTCACTTAAACTGCTTTTCACTCGTGGATCCAATGTTTCAATAAACCTAACATCGTTAGTGATCCCTATCAATGATATCAATGACTTACCGAGTTCGTTATTAGCACGTGTAAACCTGTAAAGTATGTCATCACCGTGCTTTTTTACCATTGCATCGATCTCATCAAGTACGATTACTACAATGGAATCAATGTCATTTAATTTTTTTAATAATCTTCTAAAAAGTTCAGCTGTAGAAAGTCCGGTAAACGGTACCTTGCTGTTTAAGCTTTCTAATATATCCGCTAAAATTCTATATGGAGTATCGCTTTGCCTAGTATTTACATAAACATAAGTGAAGTTAGACGGAAATCTCTTGTGCAGATTTTTTAATACGAACTTTGTAACAGCAGTTTTGCCTGTTCCTGTTAAACCGTATATAAATATGTTACTAGGCCTTTCAGACCTGACCAAAGGAGACAATATTTCTACTAATTTTCGTATCTGATTTTCTCGATGAGGTAAAGTTTCGGGAACGTAATCTGGTAGGAGTAGTTCTCTGGCTTTGAATACCTTGCCCTTCCCTATAGATGATAATATTTGGTCGATTATATCACTCATTATTTACTAAATTATATTAATATTTCTTTTAACCTTTAACTCCCCGGTAAATCACCCCTCTATTTCCACTGGAGATAATAACGTATTATGATAAACATCTCCCCCTCTATTTCCACTGGAAATGAAGAATAATCTAAAGTATTATAATCACAAGACGTAGACAACAGTAGTTTGTATAATAAGATTAACTTTTACACTGATTTTTGCTTTAGAGATAAAATATAGTATGTCCAGTTGAAACAAAGGGGTGACTTGGCTTCATAGTTAATAATTCTAATAAAACACGTAAAGTTGTATTGTTTTCACATTTATTATCAATTTATTTCCTTTGTTTTTCAATTCACCTTGTTACTAGACGGTCAACTCTATGACGAGGTTAAGGAAGAAAGATTTAATTATTAAGATTAACACTTTTGATAATGGGCCGGTAGCTCAGCCTGGAAGAGTGCTCGGTTGGCATCGATAAGCCAAAATCCGAGAGGTCCCGGGTTCAAATCCCGGCCGGTCCACCTTTTATCTAAATCATGTAACACATAAATATAATTACCGTCGTCAGAATAATTATAGTGAAAAGTTTAACAGTAAAAGCAAAAGAAGCTGCTCTTGTAGAGAATAGGATTATTAAAATAAGTTTAGTGAATTCATTGTTTGCTATATATGTATTCATGGGTAAGGATAAGGATTATATACTATCCGAGAATTATTGCTCTTGTCCTCACTTCTATTACCGCATCTTTAGAAAAAATCTTGTTGCAGAAAAACGAGTGAATGCAGAGAGCACAAAATGTTATCATTTACAAGCATTGGAATTGGCATTAGAAAAAGATAAGGCAAGATCTATTTACGTCGATCTAGTTACTATGAAAGAGATTTTATTAGAGATTTATAGCATGGATAAGTCATTTATACTAAGAAAGCTAGTTATGAGATGAGGTTATATATCTTGGCTTTATCTCCGTTAGAGTTAGCATATCTTGGCGTTATAGGTACGTTAATAGCAGGGATTGCATATGTTATCTTTGTAGAAGTGTTTAATACTGGAATTAGGATAAAGATAGGTGGGGAAGGGAAGAGTGGGAGGAAGAAGGAAAAAAAGAAAGCAACTCCTTCAAAAGCCAAAACCAAAAATACCTGATATCTTTGAGTGCCCCAGATGTGGAAAAGTAGCTCTCAGCGTTACAATCAAAGATGGAAAGGCTAAAATAAAATGCGGTAGTTGCGGATTACAAGCTGAGTTTGATGTTCCACCCGTTTACGATCAAGCTAATGCATATGGTAAGTTTATCGATTTATATTATGAGGGAAAGATTGAAATTTTATCAAGTAGTAGTGAGGAGAAGACTGAAGATGAGACTAAAGGGGAAAGTGAAGAGTTACATTAGAGAGAAACTTAACGATGGTAAAGTTATTCACTTTTCATTGTTCGATCCCGACAAGGTAGACGAAAACCAAGTTTATTATTTGGGCAAAAAATTAGTGGAAGCCGGAACTGATGCTTTTCTAATAGGAGGTACTCTAGGAGTTTCACAAGAGAAATTAGATAAAATCATATCAAGCTTAACAGAATTTGGTTTACCTACAATTATATTTCCAAGTAACGTAAATCTGATCTCAAGTAAAGCCGATGCAATTCTTTTTATGTCATTACTAAATTCTGATGATTTATATTACGTTGTCGGTGCACAATTAGTAGCTGCTCCAATTATAAAGAAATTAGGACTCGAGGTTTTACCTACAGCATACGTTATTATAGGTCATGGTGGAACTGCTGCACATGTTGGTAAAGCTAGAGTAATACCATATGAGAATACTGAATTAATTTTAGCTTACTCTTTGATGGCCAGGTATATGGGGATGGAGTTCATATATTTGGAAGCTGGATCTGGAGCTCCAAAGACAATCAATCCTTTAGCTATTAAAACTGTGAAAAGCAATGTAGACGATGCTATAATCATAGTAGGAGGCGGTATAAGAGATGAAGAGAGCGGAAAACTTCTAGCAAGCGCAGGTGCAGATATTATAGTTACTGGTAATATTATTGAACAAGATTCAGAGAAAGCCTTAAAAATTATAAAAGAAATCAAAAGTATGAGGAGAAAATAAATATGCCTTCTAGTAAAAAGAGAAGGAAAGAAACAGTGCCTTTGGTTTCAATGGCAGGTTTAATTAGATATTATGAAGAAGAAAGAGAGAAGGTTAAGGTATCTCCTACAATTCTAATTATAGCTTCTATTGCTATAATAGCAGGAGTAATACTGGCGTCAATTTTAATTCCTCCTCCAGTGTAAAATATAAGGGAGCCTACCAGGGGGATACGGGGTAATATACCCTGAGGAAACTCCGGCCTCCAGATCCCCGGGGAAGTCGTATAAGACAAGGGTAGTACCCTTGGCTACGGAACAGAAACGAAACCGGTATAATGGAAGATGAAAATGAGATAACTCCTAGCTTAGGTGACTAAGCTAGGGGCATGAGATCCATTATACCGGTTGAAACGGCCGACCTTCTCGGAGCAAGTAGAGAAGGAGATGAATAGGGGATCCGATCCTTCTCTTGACGCTAAGTCGGATTCCCCCTAAATACAGAAGCCGGGTTATTGGTAGGCTCCCCTAAGATCTTATCTATTATTTCCTTCTCTATCTTAAGTATTTCCTTCTCTTTTCTACCCCTATAGGCTTCAAGTATTTCCTTGTTTAATTCTAAAAAAGTATGCCCCCATTTTATAGTATTTAATAGCTTCATAGCTTCATTTACTTCATCTAGAATATATAGTGCTGCAGCAAGAGCCTCCAACGTGGACAATTTATATGCTATTGCGTAATGAGTGGGGTTTCCTGCGAAAAGAGCAGGTAATCTCCTATGCGTATTTTTCTTTATAAAGGTTTTCTCAGTAATAATGTTCCACGACGCGTCTAAAGCAGTAATACCCTCTTTAAGAGCTAGTTCTTTATCATCTATAGATAAAGTTATTCTTGAAAAAGGGTCTAGAACTATTCCCATTTCATGTTTAGTTAACTTAGCAAAACCTAAACGTACTAGTTTTTTACCAGTGCATTTCTTAGGATCATCTTGGCCATAATCTATAATAAATAGCTTCATTAATTGTCATAAAATTATTATAACTTTATTGCTAATAAACCTTCTTGGGTCAAAATTGGCATCTGCGATAGTTCTCATTAATACGGATGCTGGAGGAGAAGAAGAAGTGTTCGATAAATTAAAAAACATGAAAGAGATAACTGAGGTTCATGTAGTTTATGGAGTGTATGATATAGTTGCTAAAGTTGAAGCTGATTCATTAGATAAATTGAAGGATTTTGTAACTAATACTGTAAGGAAATTACCTAAGGTGAGATCGACATTAACAATGATAATAGTGGAAGGCAAGAGCGTAGTAAAGAAGTAATTGTAGGTATTGATGATCATGATTCTCCAGTAGCAGGATGTACTACACATTTTTCCGTGTTGTTAATGCGTTATTTGAGAGAAAAATATAACGTGATTTTTACCGATTTTCCATATCTTGTTAGATTAAATCCAAATATACCGTGGAAAACCAGAGGTAACGCAAGTATTAGACTATCCTTTAGAACTGACATAGACATTAAAGAGATAGCTGAGGAAATTTGGCAAAAATCGTTAGAGTATGTGGAAGAGATATCAAAGGCTGTGAAATTTAATAGGAAACCTGGGATCGCAATTACATATGTCGAGGCTGCTAACTATTTAGGTAAATTTTACGAAAAGGCTGTAAAAGATGTGGTAACGATGGATTTAGCCAGAAAGATTGCCGAGAGATATGGAATAATAGTGAAGGGGGACAGAGGAATAATAGGAAGTATTGCATCTTTAGGTTTTAATCCAACAGTAAGCGGTTATACGTATGAGATATTGACGTATAAGAATGATAACGAGCCTCGTAGAGTTGATGAGAAATCTGTAATAGAATTCGATGAAAAGAATTTTCCTCATACCTTTGCAAATTATGATTATATAGAAAAGACGATCCAAATAGTATCGCACGGTGAGGACCCTGTATTATATGGGGTTAGAGGCACAGATGTTAGAACTCTTATAAGAGCTTTAGAACAAATTAAAGTTTCTAACAAAATTTTTGGAGCTATGTTATTTAAAACAAATCAAGCTACTAACTCCCATATTTCTAGAAAAGGTACCTATTATCAGACTGTACAAGTGTCCGTGATTGTTAAATCGGTTAAAATCTTACAAGGAGGCGACGTTCTAGTTAATACTAATGAGAACATACCAATTATATTTTATAAAGAAACTGGGGAGTTAAATGAGGCTTCCAAACTACTAAGAGAAGGAGACGAACTATTGGTTACAGGTTGCATAAAACCGTCAAGCTATTTTAAAAAGGTAATTGAAGCCGAAAGTATTAGGATTCTAAAGCTCAACTCATTTGAACTTGTAAACCCTAGGTGTCCTAAATGCGGTAGTTCTACGGAGTCTTTAGGAAAGAATAAGGGATTTAGATGCAGAAAATGTAGCTATAAATTTCTTGGAGATAAACGGAAGCAAGATATACGAAGAGGGTTATTAACTGATGTCCTCTATCAATCTAGGAAATATAGACATCTTACCAGACCTATTTTTTTAGAGTCCAGTAGTGACCCTTACGATATTGCCACTAAAAACGATCTCATAAACTATTTATTGTACTATCATAATTAACGGGCCCGCCGGGATTTGAACCCGGGACCACCGGCTTTCTTCAAGTTCCGGAGGCCGGTGCTCTATCCTGGCTGAGCTACGGGCCCAATAATTAATTTTCTAAGAGAAAGTTAATAAGCTGAAGTAAATAGGAAATTTTTTAAGGATATTGTAAGTGTGATGTTTTGGTGAATAGATTGGTATTTGAAGAGGATTGGGAAGAAGATTTTGACGAGTTTGACGAAGAGGAGGATTGGGAAGAGGAGGAAGATTGGGAGGAGGAAGAGTGGTAATTTCATAATTTTTTATTATCCTATTTTAAGTGGGGATTGTAGTGCGAGTTGCGGTATTAAACTACGATTATTGTAAGCCTGATAAGTGTAACACCGAATGTATTACCTTCTGTCCTATTAACAAATCTGGCAGTAAGGCAATTGAATTATCAGATCTCGTAAAAGGAAAGCCGGTAATATATGAAGAGACTTGTATAGGTTGTGGCATTTGCATTAAGAAATGTCCTTTTGGAGCTATCGACATAGTAAACTTACCTAACGAGTTTGGTAAAGAAGAGATCCATAGATACAAGGTTAATGGTTTTAAGTTATTCGGGCTTATCACTCCTAAGAGGGGTTACATAATAGGTCTTTTGGGCAAGAATAGTACGGGGAAGTCTACGATTTTACGTATCTTGAGTGGGGATCTAATACCAAACTTTGGTGATCCACAAGCTAAATTGACTAAAGAGCAAGTGTTGGAGAGATTTAAGGGGAAAGAATTTTACGACTACTTTTACTCTTTATATAACGAGAAACTAAGAGTAATACATAAGATTCAGTACGTTGAATACGCCAGTAAATTCTTAAAGGGAACTGTTAGCTCTCTACTATCTAAGATCGATGAAAGGGGTAAATTAGATGAAATAAAGAGATTACTAGACCTCACCCCTTTCTGGGAAAAAGACGTGAAATATTTAAGTGGTGGAGAGCTACAAAAGCTCTTAATAGCTGCTGCATTAGTAAGAGAAGCCGATGTTTATCTCTTTGACGAACCTTCCTCATATCTGGACATAAGAGAAAGAATAAACATGGCTAATTCCATTAGGGAACTCACAAAGGGAAAGTACGTAGTCGTAGTTGAACATGACCTTATAGTACTGGATTATCTAACAGATCTAATAAACATAGTATATGGTAAAAGTTCAGTTTACGGTAGAGTGTCAAAGACCTATACCAGCAGAGTAGGAATAAATAATTTCCTTAAAGGGTATTTGCCTGCTGAAAACATGCAAATAAGACTAGATGAAATAAAGTTTAACTTGAAAGAGTTAACAGATTTAGACTTAAACGTTAACGCTCAACCTAAGGTAATTTGGACTAATATGTTTAAGAAGTTAGAGGGATTTAGCCTTGAAGTCGAAGAAGGTTATGCTAGAGAAGGTGAGGTAATAGGCATAGTGGGGCCAAATGGGATAGGAAAGACAACTTTTATGAGAATTTTAGTTTCAGAGATAAATCCCGACGAAGGGCAAGTTCTAACTGAGGGCTTATCATTATCATATAAGCCGCAAAGAATAGCTCCGAATTTTGACGGTACTGTTCAAGAGTTCTTAGAAAATGTTAGGAAGGATGTTCTATCTTCATCTAATTGGTTCTTTGAGGAGGTAGTCAAAAGGCTTAACTTACATAGAATGTTAGAATCTAAAGTCTCAGACCTTAGTGGTGGAGAGTTACAAAAATTATATGTAACAACAGCTTTAGCTAGAGAAGCTGATGTATATGTAATAGATGAACCTTCGTCGTATTTAGATGTAGAGGAACGATACGTGGTAGCTAAGGCAATAAAGAGAGTTACTAGGGAGAGAAAAAGCGTAACTTTTATGGTAGATCACGATCTAGCTCTTCATGACTATATCGCAGATAGAGTAATGGTATTCTCAGGGATTCCGGGTTTGAGAGGGCATGCTAAAAAGCCCCAAAGCCTTAGTTCCGGTATGAATGAGTTCCTTAAAGAACTAGGAATAACATTTAGAAGAGATATAGATAGCGGTAGGCCTAGAGTAAATAAGCCTGGGAGTTATCTAGATAGAATTCAGAAGGAAAACAATGAATATTACTCAATGAAATTAGTTAGAGAGGAAAGTAATACGTAAAGTTTTTTATATTGTTTAAGTATTAAGGCATGATGAGAACTACTATAAGTGTTATAAAAGCAGATATTGGAAGCTTAGCTGGACATCACGTAGTGCATCCAGACACTATGGCAGCTGCAAGTAAAGTATTAGCGGAAGCAAAAGCTCAGGGGATTTTAATAGATTATTATATTACACATGTAGGTGACGATTTACAATTAATAATGACTCACACTAGAGGAGAATTAGACCCGAAAGTCCACGAAACAGCTTGGAATGCCTTTAAAAAAGCAGCGGAAGTGGCAAGGGATTTAGGCTTATACGCAGCAGGTCAAGATCTTCTATCAGATTCATTCTCTGGTAATATTAGAGGTTTAGGGCCAGGCGTTGCAGAAATGGACATTGAAGAAAGAATTTCGGAACCGATAGCTATATTTATGGCTGATAAGACTGAGCCAGGTGCTTTTAACTTACCTCTGTATAAAATGTTTGCTGATCCTTTCAATACACCAGGATTAGTTATAGATCCTACAATGCACGACGGGTTCAAATTTGAGGTTCTAGATGTATATGAAGGAGAAGCAGTAACTTTAACTGCCCCTCAAGAGTTATACGATCTATTAGCATTAATCGGCACACCAGCTAGATATGTAATTAGAAGAATATATAGAAACGATGATAATTTATTAGCTGCAGTAGTAGCTATAGAAAGACTTAACCTGATAGCAGGAAAATATGTTGGGAAGGACGACCCAGTTACAATAGTTAGGTTGCAACACGGTTTACCTGCACTTGGTGAAGCACTTGAAGCGTTCTCATTTCCTCATTTAGTCCCTGGTTGGATGAGAGGTAGTCACTACGGTCCTTTAATGCCTGTATCGCAAAGAGACGCTAGAGCTACTAGATTTGACGGTCCTCCAAGGCTAATAGGTCTAGGATTTAACGTAAAGAACGGTAAGTTAGTAGGTCCGAGCGACCTGTTCGATGATCCTGCATTTGATGAGGCAAGAAGATTAGCAAATGTTATAGCAGATTATATGAGAAGACACGGTACATTCATGCCTCACAGATTAGAGCCTACAGAGATGGAGTATACAACATTACCTTTAATTCAAGAGAAGTTAAAACCGAGGTTTAAGAAAGAAGCAGACATGTATAAGACGAAAGAAAGTATATATACTAAAGGTAAATCGACTGGAGAAACGCATGATTAACTTTTTCTTTCTTGGTACTTTTTAACACTATGGAGGTAATTAACGTGGGAAATGTTTATACAAAAGACATAAAGAGAGTTGCCCAAGAATTATATGAGAAATTTAAGGATCAAGTTACAGCAGATTTTTACTCAAATAAGAAATTAGTTGACATGTACATAGATGTTCAATCCAAAAAGGTAAAGAATAGAATAGCTGGGTATTTAACTAGATTTGCTAAATTAAGTAAAGAACAAGCCACTAAAGAAGTAGCCGAAGAGGAAAGTGAAGAGTAGAGCATGAACTTAATCATAATTTTTAGGGGACCTTTAGCCATCACTTTAGGCAATGAGAAAATAGAATATAAGGGCGAAGAGAAGTCTATAATTGAGATTATAAAGAAACTAGATAATAATAAAGGTATTTTGTATGATTATAAGTTAAAAAATGTTAAATCTGGATATATTATACTAATTAATGGTAAAGATTACAGATTACTAGAAGATAATAAAATAAAAGATGGAGACATTATAGAAATAATTCCGATTAATCATGGTGGTTAAAAATAACAGTCAAGGTCATTAAATTGAATAGTTCTGTTAACGATGTTAAGTCTTTGGTTAAATATGAAAACGATTGTGTCTCCCAAATATTGCCTTATCTACCTAGCGATATAGAGTTAGAACAAGCTTGTGAGGTATTTATGTACTTGTTATCCAAAGATGAGATAAAGAAAAAATTTAAGTCACTACCACTACTCTTTCTCCTTCTTTTAACTCATGATAGAAATATTAATGAGGCTATAAGTAAAGTAAAATCTGAAAATGAAAAAGTAGAGGTTGTGTATCAAATTATATGTTGTAAGGATAGGGAGAACAAAGAGTTTAAGATACGTTCAAGAGAGGACAGAATAAAATTGTCGATAAATGCAATACATTCAATGGAGTGGCTCTCTTAAATTTTAACATTCTACGTTATGGATAGTAGAGTTTTCTCTCTAGTTCTTATGGCTATGGGTATTCTAATTCTGGTTAATTCACTTCACATAATTAATATTTCAATAATTTATTTACTACTAATATCTGGAATTGTAGGTATTTTATTGCTAATTACAACTAAAGTGAACTTATATCATAAAGTTAAAGATGTAATAGTTAGAGCTGAAGTTAAAGGCTCCATACAGAGGATTAAGTACAACTCCAAAGAATTCGTTTACGTCCCATTTAAAATAATCGGTAAGGAGACAAGTAATCAGCAGATCGACTACTCGAAAGAGATTTCCCAAGCTATAGAGGTTATTAAAAGACATAAAGAACGTAAGGTTAATGTAGCTATTTTAACTACTCTAGACCCTTTTCCGGGAAGTGGATTCATTTTTTATAGAGAGGTTCAAAACGATTACGATGAAACAGACTTCATTACACAAGTTTTAAGTTTAAAAAATGTAGTAGAAAGCATTGCTCCTCATATCTCCTTAGAACCTGTCTCCATTAACGATAGTGTTTTTTTGCCCTTTCCTAAGGTGATGGGTGGTGTAGTCTTTTCAGGTTATATTTTTTATAAAAGATTTAGCGTTGAAGAATCCGATTTCTTGGATTATAAGTATGATATCGAGATAGGAAAAACGATAGATAATTATCAGATTCCTGTAGGGTTTTTGTCATCAGATGTGTTTAAACATATTGCAATATTTGGTGCTACTGGAAGTGGCAAAACAAACACTGCTTCAGTGATAGCTAAGGAGTTATTTGATAAGGGATTTAATGTAGTAGTATTAGACTGGCATGGTGAGTATAAGAATTACTTATCTGATTTTAACTACTATGGTAAAGATAATATTATTCCACTTAATCCTATAGCTTATGAAGAGCAAGACACTGAAGATATAATAGAGATAACAAAAGAAGCACTAGAGTTAACCGAACCGCAGACATTTCTAATGTATTTGGTATTAGAGCAGCTAAAGCGAGTTAGAAGGCTTGACTCTACTTCTTTAAAGTTAATTCTAGAATCAATAAACGCCGAATCTTACATGATTAGAGATATAAAATTTGCCTTAGGCAGAAAATTATACGTTTTAACTACTCCACAAGGTAGGAAGTTATTTTCAATAGATGGAGGTGACTCATTTATCGATTTAGGAGAGAGATTAAAGGGAGGGAATATTATAGATCTAAGTACCATATATAACATAAAGTTGAGGAGATTATATGCATTATATTTAATGAAATTTTTATTCGAATATTACCAGAGATTTAGGGATCCAGACAAAAAAGCTGTTATAATTGTTGAGGAGGCTCAAAATTATTTTAATGGTAATAATGAGATATTGAAAAGGGCATTACAAGAAATTCGAAAATTCAATATAGGCTTATGTATAGTATCACAATCTCCTTCTAGTGTAGATCCAGAGGTTATGAAAAATACTAGTATAAAGATTATTCATTCTATTAAATCCAACTTAGATAAGAAGATAGTATCAGATTCAATAGGCTTAGATAAAGAACAAATTAACACATTAGACAAATTAGATATAGGAGAAGCTGTTTTCATAGCTCCTAATATAAGGAAAAATATATTAATTAAAATTAAAAAAATCGGTTAGTCTTCTTCGGAGGACTTACTTTCTCCTCCTTTTTCTCCTCCTTTACTTTCACTCTTCTTACCAGCAGCTATTAAGTCGTCTATTCTTAAGATTAATGTAGCAGCTTCTGTAGCAGCTTTTATAGCATTAATCTTAACTAGTGCCGGTTCAATTACTCCTAGTCTCCACATGTCTTCTATCTGTCCAGTGTAAACGTTAATTCCAACCCACTTATTTGTTTCATTCTCGTGAGCGCTTCTTAACTTTACTATTAGATCTATTGGATCATATCCACCATTCTCTATGAGTATCATAACTAAGCTCTCTAATGCGTTAGCATAAGCTTCGATGGCTAGTTGCTCTTTTCCGCCAACTTGAGGAGCGTACTTCCTTAATCTCTTTGCTATCTCTATCTCTACTGCTCCTCCACCGGCTACAGCTCTACCATCTCTTATTACATCAGCTACAGTACCTAGAGCGTCTCTTAGAGCTCTTTCAGTCTCATCAACTACTCTTTCTAAACCTCCTCTGATCAATATGCTCACGGCCTTAGGGTTCTTTGCTCCTTCAACGAATACCATTTTATCCTCTCCTACTTTCCTCTCTTCAACAAGTGCAGCATATCCTAAGTCTTGAGGTGTTAGTTCGTCAATGTTAGACACAACTCTACCTCCAGTGGCTCTTGCCAGTTTTTCGAGGTCACTCTTCTTGGCTCTCCTTACTGCCAGAATCCCTTTCTTAGCTAAATAGTGCTGAGCTACTTCATCGATACCTTTCTGACATATAACAACGTTAGCACCAGTCTGGGCTATTTTCTCTACTTTCTCTTTGAGTATGTTTTCTTCTTCTTCAAGGAACTTCTGCATTTGAGTTGGATCATTAATTCTAATTTCAGCGTCAAGCTCAGGCTTTTCGACCTCTAGTGAGGCGTCTAGCAAAGCTATTTTAGCGTTTTCAACTCTCTTTGGCATTCCAGGGTGTACTACTTCTTTATCAACTACAATACCGTACACTATTTGTGTATCATTTATACTTCCGCCGTGTTTCTTTACTATTTGTATGTTATCTAGATCAACGTACCACTTATTTCCTCTTAACTCGGCTACTTGTGTTACAGCCTTTACTACTATGTCTGCTAGATACTCTCTTGCGCCAGCTACAGCCTTACTATATAAAGACGTCATTGCTACCTTTCTTAGGACGTCTGTGTCATTTACTGAGACATTGGTAGCAATTTCTTGTATGGTCTTCAAAGCTTGTTCTTCAGCTTTTTTAAATCCGCTGACAATTATCGTTGGATGAATTTCCTTATATAATAATTCTTCAGCTTTTTTAACTAACTCTCCTGATAATATTACAGCTGTTTTAGTACCGTCTGCAGTTTCCTCGTCTTGTCCCTTTGCTATCTGCACTAGGAGCTTAGCGGCTGGATGTTGTAGATCCATTTTGTCTAGTATGGTAGCACCGTCATTAGTAATTGTTATATCGCCTAGACTGTCTACTAACATTTTATCCATTCCTCTAGGTCCATAAGTAGTCTTCAAGGCTTCCTCTACTGCTTTTACAGCAGCAATGTTTATTCTTAGCGCTTCTTTACCATAAGTTCTACTTGATCCTTCCTTTAATATTATGACTGGGATACCTTCAGGAGTGGTTGCTACTGTAGCTGTGGATGCCATATCCTTTATCACCTGTTCGTTTTTCCATTAGAAGAGGTTATATAAAAATTTTTCTCAAAGCTATTTCCTTATTGATTGGTTAACCTCTCAGATATCATGCTTTGTTCTGTCTTAGAAAACAGTTCTTCAATTTTACTCCTTATTGTAACACGTTCTTTAGATTTAACGGTAGATAAAATTTTTCTAAAGTATTTCTTACTAATACCAAGCATAGGTTCTATCTTACTAAATAATTCTGTATCATAGAAATAAAGAGCTAGGGCTACCTTGTATTTTATGTGCTTATCCCTAAACTTAGGTATCCGATCAATGAAATCATATACTATAAATAATTTCTCATTATTTTCTATATATTTCAAAGGTATAAGCGAGGATTCTCTTATTATACTTCCATTATAAAATATTAATTTTTCTTCGAATTTTTTTCTAGATTTTTTCACTCTATTTACCTTTATATTTATATCTAATATCTTGTTTGTTTTACTTACAAAACTTAATGATTTATTTAAGAAAATTTCTTGTGGTGTAATGTATTTACTGTTAGATATATTTTCTATTTCATCATTATAATCATTATATACACTTTGATCAAAAATTTGATCCACCACAAGTCCGCAACTACTACACACAATTACGCCGTTCTTATAATCCCATACCAAGTTTTTACTTTTACAGTATGGACATTCCATAGGATATTACATGTCTCTACATTATACTTTTTAGTTGGTTCTAAAACTAAGAATACTGACTCAGATGACAGAAAATAATGATATTGATAAATTTATAGTTATTAATGATTTAAAACAAAGGGGTAAGAAGGGAAAAATTTCTGGAAAATATATCTATTTAGAATCTGGGAGTAGGAAATATATAATTAAGACTTTAAACGAGAATAACAAAGTTAGCGTAAAAGAGATAGAAGATTTTGTAGCATTCTCCTCGAAAGTAGATAAGGAAAGTGTAATAGCTATAGTTGATAAATACGGGGATGTAAGTTACTATTTTTTATCAGAAATAAAATTGAATAAGAAGGGGGGAAGCGTTGATATCATATGAACCTATAAGAGGAATGAAAGATTATTACGGGAAAGAACTAGAGAAGATTAAGTTCATCGAAAATACTTTCAGAGAAGTTGTGACTAAAGCTGGTTACTCAGAAATTTATACTCCAGTAGTAGAAGAGTTTGAACTGTTCTCACTAAAAGGTGGTGAAGAGTTAAGAAATACGATGTACGTGTTCAAGGATAAAGCAGGTAGAGAAGTAGCACTAAGGCCTGAGTTTACTCCTAGCGTAGTTAGAGCTTATCTAAACGGAATGCAACATCTTCCAAAACCCCTCAGGCTGTTCTATATTGGCACAGTATATAGGTATGATGAACCTCAATATGGTAGGTATAGAGAGTTTAGGCAAGCAGGGATCGAACTTATAGGATCTAATAACATATTATCCGATATTGAAGTTCTTAACTTATTGATTCAAGTCTATTTTTCTTTAGGTTTGATTAATGAAATAGAAATTAAAATTAACAATATTGCAATTTACAGAAAGATTTTTAATAAAATGAATATTGACGAAAGTAAACAAGAGCATATTCTTCACTTAATAGACAAGGGTAGAAAAGACGAGGCTGTAAAGGAATTACGTGAATCCGAATTTACAAGTTTAATACAGTATTTATTAGAGCAAAATAAAATGGACGAGAATTCTTATGAAGAAGTAATAAAAGAGGTTTCTAAATATGAATATTTAGGGCTTAAAGAGGAGATAGAAAGAATAAGAGTTATTAATAAAGTAATAAGTGAATTAAAAGTAAAGACAAAAGTTGATTTAGGGTTTGTAAGAGGTTTAGCATATTATACTGGAGTTATTTTTGAAGTTACACATCCTAACGTTCCATTTAGTATTGCTGGAGGAGGACGATATGATGGATTAATAGAACTATACGGAGGAAATGATACGCCAGCAATAGGTTTTGCTGTGGGGATAGAAAGGACATCTCTCGTGTTAAATTCTGTAATATCACAAAAGTTACCTAAAAAAGGCGTATTGATTATACTTTCTGAGGATAGAAGCAGCAATAATTATGACGAAGGCATTATATCTTACGGATTTAAAACTCTTGAAAAACTGAGGCGTTTGGGTCTTGCAACAACGTTAAACCTAAAAGAACAGTCGTTATCTAAATTAATTCCTTCATACCTGGAAGAAGGATATTCTTTCTTGGTAATAATAGGTAGAAAAGAATTTGAGGAAAGAAAAGTCACTATTAAAAACCTAGAAAACAAAACTCAGGTAACGATACCAGAGAGTAACATAGAGGATTATGTTAAGCAAATAATTTAAGTGATAAAAGGGTTTTGTTGAATAGGGTTATTTTGTTATGGAGGAATTACCTGCGACTGCTTTAGGTGTGAGATTAAGTGATAGCATACTTCTTGCAGGAGAAAGAAGGCTGAGTTATGGAAGCTTTGTATTAAGTAGGTCTGCCAAGAAAGTGTTTAAAATAGGTCGTTTTGGAATAGCTGGTGCAGGAATAATAGGAGATGTACAAACGTTAACAAGGATTATGGACGTTGAAATACGATATTATGAAATGTATAATAATAGAAAAATCAGCACTAAAGCTGCAGCTCAATTATTATCAGTGATCTTATACCAGAATAAATGGATGCCATACATCTCAGAACTATTATTTGGAGGGTTTGACGAAGACGGACCGAAAATGTATATACTAGATCCTATAGGGTCATTAATAGAGGATGATTACGCTGCGGTAGGATCTGGGGCAAGAGTAGCGATTGGTGTTTTAGAAAGTGAGTATAAACCGAACCTATCAATAGACGAGGCTAAGGAATTAGTAATAAAAGCTATGAAAGCTTCTATAGAGAGAGATGTAACATCTGGAGACGGTATAGATTTACTTATAATTAAAAAAGGAGAAGTTAATGAAGAATTTATAAAGATAGTGGAGTAAATATCTATCTTAATTATTTAAAAATATTTAGCTTCTCTTTATGCAATAATATACATGATCCATCATTTTAAACAAGTTTTCCTTTATTAAGCCCAAGTTTTTGGAAGAAATTTTAACTATTAATCCGTATAGTGAGATTTGATCTAAAATTGTACCGTCATCTTGTAGCTTCTCATAGAAGAGATAACCGTGAGCACAAAAGTCTTTTTCAGTGTATGAGGGTTTCTCAGTCGATATTTCTACTGTAACTTTTTCTCCCTCCTTGAATAAATTTATTTCCTCTACTATATCAGTCTCAATTACTATATTTTTCTCACATTCAAGTTTTAGAATTAACAAGTTCTTTAGGCTACCGGGTTCAATCCTGCTAGTCGTACAAGAGAGGTACAGCTTACCTGGCTGTATAGACTGCATATTTCTAATTGAAATGCTGGATTAAATATTATTAACCATTTTGAGATACGTATGGATATGAGCAGTAGAAGAGTAAGTGGAGATCTAAATACTTTAATCGATAAAACTATAATTGTAAAACTATCTAATAATAAGACATATTCTGGAGTTTTAAGCTCTTTCGAACTGTCTCCGTTTATGATATCATTAACAAACGCTAAAGATAATGAAAATAACACTTATTATAAAGTAATAATAAACGGTTCATTGATTACTGAGATCTTAGTCAAAAATGCACCGATTTTTGATCCTAGGGAATTTGCTGAACTAGTAGCAAAAGAATTGAACATCAGATCAGCAGATATTAAGGTCTATGAAGAAGCTGGTATAGTGACTATTCTAGATAAAATAAAAGTATCTGAGAACGGAGTAGAAGGAAGTGGACCCCTAGCCCAAAAAGTGTACGACATATACAATAGTTATGTTGAAAAGAAAAAGAAAGGAGCATAAAGATGGTAGGAGAATTTGAAATAAAAGATGAGGATCTAGCTGGTAGAATAGGAGTACTTAATACAAGGCACGGAAATATTGAGACTCCAGTTTTTTTCCCTGTGATAAATCCTTTAAAATCTGAGATAACAATAGAAGATATAAAGAGTGTAGGATTTAACAATATAATAACTAACGCTTATTTACTTAAGAAGAATTTTAATCTTAAGTCTTCAATTCATGAGTTTTTTAAATTCAATGGAGTAATTATGACTGACTCAGGTGCATATCAGATTTTGCAATATGGTCAAGTAAACGTTACCAATAAAGAAATCGTAGAGTATGAAAACACCATAAAACCAGATATTGCTGTAATTTTAGATGTGCCAACTGGAGATGTAAGAAGTGAAGAAGAGGCTAAGTACACTGTGGAAGAGACTATAAATAGGGTTAATGAGTCCTTATCTTACATAAAGAACTCCTTAGAGGAAATCATATGGGTTTATCCTATCCAAGGTGGTAGATATCTCAACTTGTTATCTTATTCAGCAAGGTATTCTCTAAAGGTCGATGAATTTAAAATTCTTGCATTAGGCAGTCCCACTGTTTTAATGCAAAGATATGATTATATTCCCTTAATAGATATGATATATACTGCAAAGTCAAACGTAACTAGAGGTAAAGTATTCCACTTGTTTGGAGGCGGACTTCCTCATATAATGCCATTTGCTGTCGCATTAGGTGTTGACTCTTTTGATTCGGCTTCATATATTTTATACGCTAGAGATAATAGATACATGACTAGGGACAGAGTATATCGTTTAGAAGAACTAGAGTACTTTCCTTGCTCATGTCCAGTATGTACTCGATACACGCCTAAAGACCTTCTAGAAACTGATCAAAAGTCACGGACTAGGCTTTTAGCTCTTCATAATCTTTACGTAATTAAAGAAGAGATTAATACTATAAAACAATCTATAAAAGAAGGAAGACTCTATGAGTACCTTCAGCAAAAGGCTTTTTCGCATCCAAGGGTTTATGACGCTTTTAAATCCCTATTAAAATATTCCGAATATTTGGAAAAATTTGATCCAAGAACTAAAGGGGAAATAAAGGGTATATTTCTCTATAATAGAGATTCTTTAGAGAGACCCGAAATAAAAAGGCATCAGTTGAGGTTAAAGGAAATTATTTCACCAAAGTTATCAGAGCATAAAAAAATCGTTATAACATGTGAGGATTCTTACAACAGTTCAGATCCAAATATAGAAGTATATTTATTCAATCCTTTCTATGGACTTATACCATATGAATTAAGGGAGACTTTTCCTTATTCTCAACACGAAATACCTAAGCTAATAGATGAGGAAGTTCTTCAAGCTACTAAGAAGAGAGTTAAAGAATTTCTGAATACTTTAAAGGACAAAGACATTACGTTATCAATAGTTGGATGTGAAAAATTACATATAAACTCTTCCAGAGACGTTCCTATTAAGCTCTTTCTGGATCAGTTCTAGTTGTTTTTGAAGTTCTTCCTCTATCTTTTTAGCGTCTTCATATAGTTCTCCTACGTCTATCTTTATATTAAAGATTCTACCTACCTCTTCAACCGCTATAGCCGCAGCTGCAGGGTCTATTCTGTCTCTATCAGCATATGGTAGTAATATAGTAGCGGGCAAATCCTCGATCTCCGAATATATAGTAAATAGCGCCAGTGGTCCGATCATTAATAACTGTTTCTCCATCATCGGGTGAGTTAGGTTCAGCTGACTTTTTGAAGTCTTAAGCCAACGTAAATTACAGTTAGAGGTTCTATATCTTTTATCGAGACCTCCTATTAAGATAACGTTAGTCACGTTTAGTTTTTTCAGCCATTTTACTATTGTTTCTGAAAATTCATTAGCTTCTCTCTGTAAAGGTAATAAATGGCTTAAGAGAACTAAAAGGTGGTTCTTATTATCATAAAATAGTTCAAAAGGGGTAGCTATCCCGTACTCATCTAGAAAAGTGACATCACGTAAATATTTTGTAAGTACAAATCCAACTCTTTTCATTCCTAGTTTTAAGGCAATGTATCTAGTAGCTATATATCCGACTTCTCCTAATGTTCTAAAACCTGTTATGAAGTTAACTCCTTTTAACTGATCCTCATTAATTCCTTTAAGTACAATCTTGATATTATTCATCTTTTACCTCCCTCTTAACAATTACAGCAATACCCCTTTTATAATGTTTTACTTCCTCTCCCGACACTCTCGCTCTTCCGATAGCTAACAGTTCATCATCTTCGTTAACAACGAGTACTTCATCTCCAGCCCTTATACTCTCGTCTGATTCCAATACGAATTTACAGAAAACGTTTCTACCTTCTTTTATGAATTGTGATATATCATTAGGGACTACAAACCTAAACTTAGGTTTATCACTACACTTTTTTATGATTTGTCCGCTTATTTCAGTTAAAGAAAATAAATAATCCTGTGCCCTTAAGACTAAGAATAATCTAAGATTACGATCTAAAATATTACGGATTTTATTCGTAGCGATTGAATACTGTATAAAAAATTTTTCATTAGGCGGAAATAAACAATCTGCTATTGTGGAAGAAAACTGATAAGACGCTATAGTTTTTAACTTTCTAATTTCCGCATAAGATGCTGGCTTAGCTTGGGTTAAGTTAATCATACATACTTTTCAGATCTCTCTGAGATTTTATTTTTGAATCTGCTCTTTTTCACTTTAGTTATTGCACTGATTATATCATTATAAGTTACAAACTTTCTTCCGTCTCGTATAGCATTATACCCAGCCTCGGTACATATGTTTTTAATATCAGCTCCGCTCAAACCTTCTGTTAATTTAGCTAACTCTGAATAATCTATTGTTGAGTCCACTTTCATTTTAGACAAGTAAATCTTGAATATTTCTTCTCTTCCTCTAAGATCTGGTAAAGGAACCTCTATTAGTCTGTCAAATCTACCCGGTCTAAGTAATGCAGGGTCTAATATGTCAATTCTGTTAGTAGCTGCTATTATCTTAACATTATCAAGAGGTTTAAATCCATCTATTTCAGCTAAGAGTTGCATTAATGTCCTCTGAACTTCTCTCTCCCCGCTAGTTCCCATATCTATCCTTTTAGCACCTATGGCATCTATTTCGTCTATAAATACGATTGCTGGTGCTTTTCTCCTAGCTAACTCAAATACTTCCCTTACAATTCTAGCTCCTTCTCCAACGAACTTTTGAGCGAACTCGGATGCAACAACTTGTATGAATGTTGCGTTACTTTCAGTAGCAACTGCTTTAGCTAGCATTGTTTTACCTGTCCCAGGCGGACCATAGAGTAAAACCCCTTTAGGTGGCTCTATTCCTATTTCCTTAAATAACTCTGGATTTTTTAACGGCATTTCGACTACTTCTCTCAATTCCTGGATTTGGGCCTCTAATCCACCTATATCTGAGTAATGAATGTTAGGTTTCTCAATGACCTCAAAGGATTTTACTAATACATCCTCTCTATTGGGTAAAATTTCAACAATCGCAGATCCTCTTTGAGTTAATGCAACTGATGTGCCAGGCTTTATTTTCTTTATATCTATAGACGAAGTCACACTCACTACTAAATTAGGACCCGAAGAACTTCTTACTACTACTCTCCCATCCGGTAAGACGTCTAGTACAGTAGCTTCGATGTAAGGAGGTGCTAGTAATTTTTCTAACTCTCCTTTATACCAGTTAAGATCTTGCCTTAATTTTTCTAACTCTTTGGTAAGAGATTCTATCTTTTCTTCAAGAAGTCTCACAATGGCATCATCATTATTATTAGAATAATTGCGAGACTTATAGCTATCAATTTCTCCTGACAACTGACCTCAGTATTATTATTGATTAAAAACCCTAAAAATGTTTAAGAGTGAATATTGAGTATAGATCCTATGCAAAGTCAAGCATTAAAATACTGTGAGCTATGCGGATCACCTATTAAAGGTAACGGGATTACAGTGTCTTTTGAAGGGAGTATAATTACAGTATGCCCTACATGTTATGCAAAAATTAAGAAAAGTGCAAAAATTGCAGATTTACCTAAACAGACACAACCTAAGAAAAGTATAAAACCAGCAGTACCAAAGATAAGTAGTGAAGTGGAGCTAGAAGTAGTAGATGATTATTATAAGTTAATTAAAGAGGCAAGGGAAAAGTTAAAGCTAACACAACAACAACTCGCACAACAACTCAAAGTTTCGGAAAATATAATAAAAAGGTTCGAAAGCGGAAAATTAAAGCCTACGATTCAACAAGCAAAACAATTAGAAAAGATCTTAGGAATTAAGTTGCTAATACCAGTTGAGGAAGGGGGAGAAGAAGAGGAAGAAGGGGACTTCACTCTAACCTTGGGCGATGTTGCACACATTAGAGAGGGTAAAAGTTGAAGGCGATATTATTCGTTAATGAAGAATTTGAAGATGAGGCGGTAGCTCTAGCAGAATCTGCTTTATATGAGATAGCAAAAGTTTATCCTTTGCCAAGGAAACCTAACCCAGTTTTTTATTTACAGAAAGATAAACTTGAACAAATAAAGAATAATAATAGTATAGAAGCTATAATAATTTTTGATTTAGTAAAATCGAGGCAATTCATAGGGCTGTATAGGGAGATTCCTTCCAAAAAAGTTCTTGATAAAGTATTATTATTATTAGAGATTTTCGCTTTACATGCAGGTTCGAAAGAAGCAAAGCTTCAGATAGAGCTAGCAAAATTACGTTATGAGTTACCTATAATCAAAGATATGTATAAAAAGACAAAGATAACGGAGCAACAAGGACCACTAGGAGCTGGAGTTTACGGTGTAGAAGCGGCGATCAGATTATACCTTAGGAGAATAGTTAAAATAAGGCAAGAATTAGAGCAGTTACGTAAGGTTAAAGAAGAGCAGATTAAAAAGAACGATTTCAAAAAGATAGCCATAGTAGGATATACTAATGCCGGTAAAACAACACTTTTCAACGCTTTAACTGGCTTAAGACAAAAAGTTGACTCCTCTATGTTCACCACAACATCTCCTAAGCGTTATTCCATCCCTATAAAACTTGACGGTAAAAAGGAGAAAGTGATGCTAATAGATACTGTAGGGTTTATCAGGGGAATTCCTCCACAAATAGTAGAGGCTTTCTTCGTCACTTTATCTGAAGCGAAATATGCCGATATTCTCGTCCTAGTATTAGACGCATCAATCAATGATAGTATGCTAATAGAAATGCTTACCAGTTCAATCGAAGTATTACGTGAACTAGGAATATCAGGTAAACCTATGCTTATAGTCCTTAATAAGGTAGATCTAGTCCAGAAAGAAGACGTAGAGAATAAGATAGCAATAGTAAAGAAAATAAGCGAGAATCTCTACTCCCCAATAGAAGATATAATTCCAGTATCAGCTTTGAAAGGTATTAATCTTAACTATTTAAAGGAGAAATTAACCCACATGGTATGGGCGTAGAACTTAAAGATATTTACGTATTAAGACTTGGACACAGACCTTTCAGAGACAAGAGAATAACAACTCATGTAATTTTAGTTGCTAGAGCGTTTGGCGCTAAAGGAGTTTTTGTTGAGGGAGAAGATTCTCAATTAGCTAAGACAATATATAATGTCTTGGAAGAATGGGGAGGAAAATCTTACTTTAAGTTAGAGTTTGTGTCTAATCCTAAAACTTTGGTCAAAAACTGGAAAGAAAAAGGAGGTAAGGTAGTTCATTTAACAATGTATGGACTAAACCTTACTGAAAAAGTATCAGAGCTCGCTCAGATTAACGTTCCCTTATTAGTAATAGTAGGCTCAGAAAAAGTAGAAGGATGGTACTATTATAACGCTGATTATAATATAGCAGTAAGTAACCAACCTCATTCAGAAGTGTCTGCACTGGCTATCTTTTTAGACAGAATATATAAGGGTGAGGAACTAAATATATCATTTAGTGATGCTAGACTTCTTGTTATTCCAAAAGAAAGAGGAAAGGAGGTGGTAAGACGTGAGTGATAAGACTGATACCTTAATCTTACAATTAGCGAAGGAATTGGTCGGTGAAGATGCGGCTGATTTATTAAAGTACTTACTAAAGAAAAGAACGGAAATAACTGATGAGGAACTGGCTAAAGAACTTAACGTTAAACCTAATGAGGTAAGGAAAAAACTCTACTTACTCTCTGAGCAGGGTTTTGTTGCTAGTAGGAAAACAAAGGACAAGGACTCCAGCTTATATATTTATTATTGGAAAGTAAATCTAGATCAGATAAACGATGTTCTTTTGAATAGAAAGAGGATGATACTTGATAAGCTAAAGATCAGGTATGAACAAGAAAAAGACTCATTATTCTACTTCTGCCCCCAAGATAATATAAAGTACACTATGGACGAGGCCTTAGAGAATGAGTTTAAGTGTCCTAAATGCGGAAGTGTTCTTCAATATTATGAATCAGAAAAAGCTAGGCAGTTTTTAGGACAAAAAATTAAACAGTTAGAAGATGAAATAGAAAAAGAGACAAAACGTGGGAAAACTAACGGTAGTTGATCTATTTTCAGGTGCGGGAGGTTTTTCTTTAGGTTTCAGGAAAGCTGGATTTGAAATCAAAGTAGCTATAGATATAAATCATTCGGCAGCAAGGACATACTCGGCTAACTTTCCTAACACAATAGTTATTGAAGATGATATACGTAACATATCTGGTGACGATATAATACATTTAGTTGGAGGAGAGGTTGATATAGTTATAGGTAGCCCCCCTTGTGAACCTTACACTGGAGCAAATCCGTTCAGAATGAAAGAGCCTCTTGATAGACTTTACTTAGACGAAAAAGGAGAACTAACTCTTGAGTACATAAGACTCGTAGGAGAGCTTTCGCCTAAAATATTTATTATGGAGAACGTTCCATCAATTATTAATACAGAAAGCCTGAAGGATGCAATTAGGTTGGAATTTAGGAGAGTTGGTTATGAGAAAATATTCTTTAACTATTTAAATGCTGAGGATTATGGAAGTCCATCAAGAAGAACAAGGGTATTTATTTCTAACATACCGTTGGATCCTCCTAAGTCGAGTAGATACGTTAAGGTATGGGATGCAATCAAAGATCTATCCGATCCTAAAACCTATAACGAAGTTCCAAATCATGAAGTTCAAGAGGCTAATGAGAGAAAACTTAAGGAAATCGCAAAGACGAAAATTGATGATTATCTAACAATGTTCAGAGGGAGTTCTGGTAGGAATATCCCATTATACATAAGGCTTAACCCTAATAAGCTAGCTCCTACTGTAATGGGTAATTCCAGATTTATACACCCATACGAGAACAGGTTTTTAACGGTCAGAGAGCAAGCAAGATTAATGAGCTATCCTGATTTTCACGTGTTTCTTGGAAGTAGGGATGATCAGTTTAATCAAGTAGGCGAAGCAGTACCAGTAGCCTTATCTACTGCGATCGCACGACAAATAATGAGTGAATACTATGCCCGAGATATTCGTAGTGCTGCATAATGTAAGTAGTGTTCAGAAATTATTAGATTTCGCAAAACTAGCGTTTAATTTAGAAATTAAGTATGTTATAGTGACTAAAATAGGTGGGGTAGCCGCTCAAGCAGGAGTAGCAGATGCAAGTAAATTAGCTTATAAATTAAACAAATCGTTTATAGTACTACCAGACTTAAAGGATGCTATAGAGCTTTTCTCACCAGATGCAATAATCTTAATTTCTCAACAAGCAGATAAGGTCTTTTCTCCATCAATGATTGCCAACAAGAAGAGAGTAATGTTAATCTTTTCAGGCACGGAATCTGGATTTAGTAAGATAGAGCAAAGTTTGGGAGACGTTTATAAGTTACCTGTCTTTAAGGGTGAAGTTCCACCCGTTGCTTCATTAGCTGTAATTTCATATATGTTGAGTGGAGAAGAATTTAAAAAAGATCAAAGCTAAAAAAGTTGTAGTGGGCCCGTCGTCTAGCCTGGTTAGGACGCCGCCCTTACAAGCTCTGCTAGGAGAGGCGGAGGTCCTGGGTTCAAGTCCCAGCGGGCCCACTTTTATTTTAAAATAAAATTTTAGGTGAAGTATGTAAGAAATTATCGTGCTACTTTTTTGTTCATAAATTTAAATTCACGTCAATTGTTTTTCTAAACTCGAGAGTTTTTACTTATTACCATTTTAGTTCCTCGATTAGTTCCTCGACAGTTTTAAATATTTTATGTGATTAAAAATATGGTAATGAGAAAAAACATAGAAAATTATTTTAAGTAGCAATAATTTTATATTTTTGAGAAATATCAGATCCAATGATGAAAGACGAGGAAATAACCGATATTAAAGAAATAAGGAAGAAAATAGGAGAAGCAACTGGTAAATTAATTTTTTATATAGTGCTCTATGTGGTAGTAGAAGCGATAATCAACAACCTAGTTTTTCCCATTTTAGAGAAAGTGACTACCTCATTACCTAGTATACCTTATATCAGTTCGTCTAGCAGTTCTACCAACGCCTCTGCAAGTACACAATCGGTAGCCGGCTACGAACCTTACGTAAATGTTCTATTATCGCTATTGTTTGGATACTTTATAGTTCAAGCATTTGCTAATGTTTTATACTGGAATTTGAGATTAAAGTACGGCCATTCGACCGCTGCTTCAATGAGAAGTGTTTTTAGACTAATAGGAATTGGAGCATTAGTAGCTGCAATAGCCGGTGGAATAGCTGGAGGGGCCGCAGGTGTAGCATTAGGTGGTTTTATAGGAATTGTAATAGGTTTTGCATCACAACAAGTTCTAGGCCAAGCAGTAGCTGGCATGTTCATCCTTCTAGCTAGGCCATTTAGGATTAAGGATCATGTTAATATTCTTAGCGAAGAAGGAATAATTGAAGAAGTTAGTACATTATTCACATATTTAAGCAAGCCAGACGGAACAACGGTATTAGTGCCAAATAACTCTATAATAGGGAATAAGATCTATCTACTACCTAAATCGGGACAACAAGAAAAGAAGAGTTAGTTACTTTCTGAGTTCCATTTTTTAACTGCCTTTTAATACTCAATAATACTTAACGTAATTTGTGGATAGAATAAAATTTTGGAATAAGTTCGTCTTACGTTTTTTAGAGATTTTTGCTGCACCATACTCAGTTCTTAGAAAAATATACCCTCAATTAACAATTCTATCAATAGTAGTTTACGTAATAGCACTAGTATTCGTCTATTATCAACATCTTGACTGGATTTCAGCAATTTACGCTGCTGTAAACGTCATAACTACTGTAGGTCTTTACGCTCCAGACATCAACACAATGCCTAGTAATGAGAAATTATTCTTAACCGTACTGATCTTGTTCACTGTAGGTCTTTTTGCATCTATGGTTCAATCTTTAATTGGAACCCTTGTAAATAAAAATACATGGATAGATGCCAGAGCGAGATGGAGAGGACAACATATGATAAACCACATAGTCTTGATAGGAAATGCTGAAAGCATAGTTTCAGCCGCCAGAAAGTTACAGCAATTAGGAAGGGATTACGTAGTTTTAACTTCGTCTAAAATTCTTTATAAAGAACTAAAAGGGGATAATGTAATACTGGGAGATCCAAAAGAAGAAAATAATCTAATATCAGCAGGAGTTGAGAAGGCATCAGCCGCGATAATTGCAATGGACGACGATTCCGAAACACTTCTAGTAACATTAAGAGTTCAAAAACTAAATCCTCCTTTAAAAGTAGTTACTATGGTTAAGGACATTTCAATGGTAGATATTATGAAAACAGCTGGTGCAGATGTGGTTATACCCTATGAGGATATAATGGGAAGAATGCTAGCATTTGCCTCACTTTCTAACTCCTTTGCAGGTATTATCTACTCAAGCAGAGAAAGAGAGTACTCAATAGGAGTGTTCGACGTTAAGAAGGGAATAAAGCTAAAAGATCTTCCTCCCAAGGTAATTCCGATCGCAATTCTTAGAGACGGTCATTTAGATCCCTATTTCGATAAAGAAACTGAAGTGAAGCCTGGGGAATCCTTGTTCGTTTTAGGAGATCCTTCAGCGTTTAAAGAAGTTGAAAAACTTCTGAGCTAAGAAGATTGTTTTAAGTTCCGTATCTCCACTGCTTCATATATTCTATCTGCTCCTTGGTCATGGGCTCTAACTCTATTCCCATTCCTCTTAGTTTTAGCATAGCTACAGTTTCGTCAATCTCTTGAGGAACATTATACACTTTCGGCTCCAACTTGTCTTTATTCTCGATAAGGTACTTCACTGACAAGGCTTGATTAGAGAAGCTTAAATCCATAACTTCGCTCGGATGTCCTTCAGCCGCCGCAAGGTTCACTAATCTACCGTCAGCTAATAAGTATATTCTTTTACCGTCATCTAGCGTATACTCCTCAAGGTAAGGTCTTATAGTCCTCACTTGCTTTGCTATTTCTCTCAACCCTTTCACATTTATCTCCACGTTAAAATGACCTGAGTTAGCTAATATCGCTCCGTCTTTCATTTTCAGAAAGTGTTCCTTATTTATAACGTTAATATTTCCAGTTGCTGTTACGAATATCTCTCCGATTTCCGCAGCCTTACTCATAGGCATGACGTCAAAACCATCCATTACCGCTTCTAAAGCCCTTAAAGGCGATACCTCAACGACAATAACCCTAGCTCCCATACCTCTAAGCCTTTGAGCTATACCTCTACCTACCCATCCGTAACCTGCCACCACGGCAACCTTACCAGCTATCAAAATATTGGTAGCCCTCAAAATTCCATCGATAGTGCTCTGTCCAGTCCCTATTCTGTTGTCGAATAAATACTTTGTAAATGCATTATTTACTGCTACCACGGGGTATTTCAACACTTTCTCCTCTTCCATAGCCTTTAGTCTGATAACTCCTGTCGTTGTCTCCTCAGTTCCTCCTATGATTTTCCCTGAGTAATTCTCGTGTATGTAAGCATGTAGGTCACCACCATCGTCCATAACTATTTGAGGCTCATACTTCATTATCTCTTTAATGTTATTGTAATAATCATTCTCGTTCTCGCCTTTCCATGCGAAGACGCGTATACCTTCTTCAACTAAGGCTGCAGCAACATCATCTTGTGTTGATAAAGGATTACTTCCAGCTAAAGCAACCTCAGCTCCTCCGGCTTTTAGCGTCTTAACTAGCGCAGCTGTTTCCTTAGTCACATGAAGGACTGCACTTATTCTGATCCCCTTAAGAGGTTTTTCCGCTTCGAACTGTTTTCTGATCTCCATTAAAGCTGGCATGTGAAGTTCTGCCCATTCTATTTGCTTTTTACCTTGCTCTGCGAGTGAGAGGTCTTTAACCTTATAGTCCATATTTTAACCTCCTTTGCTTAATCTTCACATGGAAATTTAAGTATACCTACGGCGAATTTGTTAAAGAGATGATTTAATGGATAACAATGTCTCTTCCATACTTTGATATGTCAATAATGGTCATAGCTACTTCCTAGGTGCTCTTCCTATAACCCTATCATCATATTGGATAAGGAAAATCAATTTAGATTGGGGCTCTCCCATTTCGAGGTCAGATTCAATTAGAATGTGTGCGATTTACTAGGAAAAACGAAAAGTTACAGATAATTTTACAAAGATGTTAAACTCAATTCCTTTTCCTTATGGATTAACTTAGTTAACTAATTCTGATAGTGTGCAGTATTGAGGGAGAGATGGGATTCCTCTGTTAGGTTTAATTGGTAAAAACGACCATAACATTTTTAAAACATTCCTTAACACTATTATAGTGTTAGGGCCCGTAGCTTAGCCCGGTAGAGCGCCCGGCTCATAACGTCTTTGAGAGACCGGGTGGTCCGGGGTTCAAGTCCCCGCGGGCCCACTGGTTTTCCTTGGTTAGTTTAATAAACATGACGAGTCTTATATGCTAAAAAGTAAAATGGTTATGAAGAGCTTTTCTTAAGGATTTGCTCTCCTGACCGAAATGCAATTTAACGATAAAGAAAATAGGAATATGAAAAGTATGCGGGGGGTGGGACTTGAACCCACGCAGGCCTACGCCAGCGGATCACTTCCGCGGAGTCTTAAGTCCGCCCCCTTTGACCAGCTCGGGCACCCCCGCGCAAGTATTTCATATTATGTCTGACTTTATATTTCTTTCCCATGCTATTAAGGATTTATTTTACCCGCCTATACGTGAACTTATATGATACAATGAACAGCTTAGGGATTGTAATAAAAAGCAAAAATCTTAATTTATACTCTGATTGTAGTTTTTAGGGGTAAATATAGTATGGTTGCTCACTCTAAAGGTTATAGGACTAGGACTAGAAAGTTACTAACAAAAAGCGTTAGGGAGCGTGGTGCTGTACCACCTTTAAGTTCTTTAATGTATGAGTATAAGGAGGGAGAATACGTAACAATAAGAATCAATCCCTCTATACATAAGGGGATGCCCCACAGAAGATATCATGGTAGAGTAGGTATAATAGTGGGAAAGAGAGGAAAGGCTTACGAGGTTAAAGTAACCCTTGGTGATAAGGAGAAGGTAATTATCGTCAGACCTGAACATTTAGAACCTTTTAATGGCGTTAAAAGGTGAAAATTTTTGTCCTATTCCATTCGAGTTATAGAAGAGCATCATATTCCTTATTCTGTAGCTAAAAAATACCTACAAGATTTAATAAGTAATGGTAATTCATCGAATCTACTTCAGAGGACGTTCGATTACTTAAATTCTATCTCAAAGTGTGATAGTAAGGGAGCAGAACAAATAATGGAGGAGTTAAAGGAAATAGTTAAAAAAGAAGAACTTAGGGCTATGATTGCTAGCCTATGCCCTCAGACTATAGACGAGGTTAGAATTATTTTGGCAACTGATACTTCCACAACTTATACTACAGAACAAGTCCAAAAGATTATTGAAATAGTTAAGAACCATATGGAGAGTTGAGGTTTTTACTTTTAAAATTATATAATACAGTGTATGCAAAGGAAAAGACCAATTAAGGAGCGGATGGAGAAAGCAATATACGTCCTAGACTATCTAAGGGAAGGTAATCCTCTTGACAAACACACTGTACATAAAAACAGACCAGTACTTCAACTAGTAGGAGAAGATTATTTCATGCTTATGGAAGCTTCTCCTCTTAATTCCCACCAAGACTTTCAGTTGGAGCAGAGAATAGAGTTAGTAGACAACTCTTATCTGAAGATAGACTTTCACATCACATATGAGGATCTCACGTCTGTTGCTAAGGATGAACTAGTGAAAGTACTGAGATTAATAGTAGAAAATAAAGCCAAGTTGTTTACGGAGTTTTTCAATAAAGCTGAGCCTTTAACGTTAAAATTGCACGCACTCGAGCTATTACCTAATATTGGGAAGAAGACGTTGAAGACAATCTTAGAAGAACGAAAGAAAGAACCCTTTAAAGATTTGAGAGATATAGAACAAAGAGTCGGGATAAAGGACGTTATCGGAATAATAGTAGAAAGAATAATAAAGGAAATACAAGGAGGTGAAAAATACTATCTCTTTGTATATCCATTGGAAGAGAAGAAAAAACCTACAGAACACTTCGTGTATTTGGGCTATTTGGAAAGATTGAGTAAAGATGCCCAGTAAGGGTCAGCATTTTTTAATAGATTTAACAGCCATAAACAAAGTAATTTCTTACGTTGATTTTTCCAAGAGACCTATTATCGAAGTAGGAGGAGGAAAAGGTGCTTTAACTACATTACTAAGACCGGACTTAACTGTTGAAATTGATAATTCATTAACTAACTATTTGAAGGATTATAACCTCGTAATAGCCGATGCCGTAGCTTCGCCTTTTTTTAGGGGTCAGGTAGTTTCATCACTTCCTTACTATATAACTTATGATTTTATGAGAGAAATGGTAAAAAATTCTAGGATATTTAGACTAGTTCTTCTATTACAAAAAGATTTTATAGAAAAAATTTTCAACAAGGCTACATATATATCATTTACACTCCACTATCATTTTACCATCCATTCTAAAGATATAATTCCTCCGAGAGCTTTTTCACCTAGACCTAGAGTTTATTCTCAAATAGCAATCTTCGAGAGAGTTAGAGATTATAATCGGCATGTGGACGAAGTTCTAAAGTGTGTTAGTTCGTATAAGAATAAAAAACTCAATTCAGTAGCTAAATTGTGTGGATTAAATGTCACTTCAGATAGGAGGATAAGGGACTTTAAACCATGTCAAGTAATAGAGTTATTGAATTTTCTGGGTATAGAATATGTATAAACGAAAATGTTTATGAACCAGGGGAAGATACAGAAATACTCCTAGATCTTTTGAAGATCAATCAAGGAGACAAAGTATTAGACATGGGATCTGGAAGCGGCATTCTAGGTTTCTATGCGATAAGAAAAGGGGCTAAGGTTACGTTTATTGATATAAATCCTTATGCAACTGAGGCAACTCTATGCACCCTTAAACTAAATAACGTGAACCCCGAGAAATTTGATATAATTAACTGTGATCTTCTCTCTTGTTTACGTAAGGATGTAGCTTATGATGTAGCTATTTTTAATCCACCTTACCTTCCTTACGAAGAGTACAATTCTTGGATAGGGTATAGTTGGTCTGGAGGTAAGAATGGGATCGAAGTCCTTCTGAGATTTCTTAATAGTATTAGAGCTAAAAGAATATATATTGTATTCTCCTCTTTATCGGATTTTGACAATTTACTTATAGAAATTAAACATATAAATTATAAAATAACAGATAAGAGGGAAATAACAATAGGTTATGAGACAATTATGGGATTGGAGTTGGTAGCTAATGATAAGGCTCATCGTCGTGGAACCTGAAGGAGCATATAACGTAGGTTTTATAGCTAGACTTGTAAAGAATTTCAGTGTAGATGAATTCTATTTAATTAATCCTAAATGTAACATGCAGGAAGCAATTAATTTCTCTGCCCAAGGTAGGGAGATATTAGAAAAGAAAGTCGTTATAGTTTCCAATTACGATGACGCGATTGAAGACCTTGATATAAAGATAGCTACCTCAAGCATAGCAGATAATGAAGGAGATTTATTGAGAAAGTCGATTAAACCATGGAATCTGGACAGATTTATTGAGGATAACAAGAAAATAGGGTTAATATTTGGTAGAGAAAGCGTAGGGTTAACAAGAGAGGAGATCATGAAGGCAGACTTCTTACTATATATACCTGGAAATCCTGAATACCCAGTCTTGAATTTATCCCATGCAGTCGGTATAATTTTATATGAAGTTTTCAAGTTACGAAACGTTAAAAAGGCAGAAACAAATGAGGGTGAGAGAATTTCGAGTGAGTCCATCAAACTCCTAGATTATTACTCTAAAAAAATAGTAGATATGTTAAAACGTAGTGAAGGAGACGAGTACATGTATATTGCCCTCAAGAGAGCTCTTCTAAAAGGTATCTCTAATGAGGTAGAAGCAAGGACGATTATAAGGCTTTTACGAAAGGTGTACGTAAAAGTTGGCATTGCTGAGGGAAAGAGTGAAGATGAAATAGAGTGAAAATTTTTTATAAAGGTTGTTGGATTAAAAGTTAGTCATGTCATCAAAAGCTAGCTCGACGATTAAGGACAAGTGGAAGCTTAAGAAGTGGTTTACGATCCTAGCACCTAAAGTATTTGGGGAAGTACCCTTAGGTAGTACTCCAGCTTTCGATGTCTCGCAGACGATTAACAGAAAAGTTGAGGCAACACTTTATGATTTAACCGGAGATTTTAGTATGGTTTATGTGCACTTATATTTTAAGATAGTAGGGAATGAAGGAGAAAGAGTAGTAACAAGATTCGCAGGTCACGAGTTATCCAGAGACTATATTAGGTCTTTAATTAGAAGAAAAAGTTCGAAAATAAACGCAATAATAGATGTAACAACTCAAGACGGGTATGTAGTTAGGGTTAAGGGATTAGCTCTTACTACATACAGGGCTCATAGGTCACAAAAAACAGCTATTAGGAAGATAATGGCTGACATTGTTACAAAGAAGGCTGCAGAATCAACATTTGATCAATTTGTACAAGACGTTGTATTTGGTAAACTAGCTAATGATATATTTCAAGAGGCTAAGAAGATATATCCTCTTAGAAAGGTAGAGGTCGAGAAAACTAAAGTAATTAAAGTTCCTGCATCATAACATTTTTATGAAAGCTGTAATATTAGCTGCAGGTCAAGGTGAAAGATTAGAACCTATTACTCATACTCGTCCTAAACCTTTTATTCCTATCTTAGATAAACCTCTAATTCTTGATACAATAGAGCAGGTAAGAAAGTACGTAAATGAGGTTTTAGTCGTAATAAGTCCTGATCATAAAGAATTTTTTGAAAAAAACATAAGGGGTATAGCACTAATCGAACAGAAGGAAGGAAAAGGAACTGGAGCTGCACTGAAAGCCGTATCTCCAGTAATTAATGATGATTTTATCTTGATTTACGGAGACGTGTTTATAGGAGATAAGAGTGTTCTTAAGCAATTCTTAAGCGAAAAAAACGCAATCCTTGGCGTAGAGGTGAAAAATCCTAAGGATTACGGAGTTCTGGTAATGAACAACGGTAACTTATCAAAAATAATAGAAAAACCAGAAATACCGCCTTCTAACCTTATCAACGGAGGGATCTACAAGTTTTCTCCTGACATATTTGCCTACCTAGATAAAATTCCCCTATCCGAAAGAGGTGAGCTAGAACTTACTGATGCCGTGACGATGCTAGCTAAAGAATCGCAAGTCAAGGTTATTAGATATCAAGGATTTTGGCTAGATATAGGGAAGCCGTGGAACATATTAGATGTGAATAAATGGGTTTTAGACAATTTACCTTCCAGTGAAAATTTCGGTAAAGTAGAAGAAAATGTAAAAATTAAGGGAAAGGTTGTCATTGGAGATGGAGCAGAAATAAAATCCGGTACATATATAGAAGGACCAGTTTTTATAGGGGAAGGAAGCGTTATCGGTCCCAACTCTTATTTACGTCCTTATACTGTTCTAGTAAAAGATAATAAGGTAGGAAATGCTGTGGAGATAAAGGAGAGCGTAATCATGGAAGAAAGTAAAATCCCTCATTTAAGTTATGTAGGGGACTCTGTTATTGCTGAAGATGTGAATTTTGGGGCTGGTACTCTAATAGCTAACCTGAGGTTTGATGAGGATGAAGTAAAGGTTAATATCAAAGGCAAAAAAGTAGGAAGCGGACGAAAAAAACTTGGTGCTATAATAGGAGGTCACGTGAGAACGGGTATAAATGTTACAATTCTACCCGGTGTTAAGATAGGAGCTTATGCTAGGATATATCCTGGGGCTGTGGTAAATAGAGATGTAGGGCGTGGTGAATTTTTCAGGGCTTAGCAGTAGATGAAACTATTTTTATTATATCGTTATTTTGTAACTTATAATCATCTCCTACTCTCATTTTGTTTCTAACATTTATTGCATAGAGAAAACCTTTGGCAAGCTCAGAGTGTATTTCTTGAGCTAAATCTTTCGGCGTGGATCCTTTTCGTATTAATATCGCGTCCGGAAGTACGTTACCATTATGGTCGGTTAACTTTTTCTCGTCCTCTACGGGATAAACCACTATCATTCCCAGAGCATCAAATACAGCTGAGTTTATCGCCTGCTGAACTCCGGTGCTCCCGTACTCCTCTAAAACGTTTTTCTTTATATAATCTAATGCGTCTCTCTGTTTTTGAGGGAGTTGTTTTAGCACCTTAAAGTCTCTTTCACCTGGAATATATTCTATCAAACCGCTCTTAGCAGCTTTTCTTAGAGCTAATTCTGCCTCTGCACTAGTTGGTATTACCCACTTGTATTTTTTAGTAAGTTTTTGGATAAATTGTTTTGCTTCTGGTATATCTGACTTATTTGCTGCTATGATAATAGGTTTAGAAATTTCTCTAAGTTTTTTGCTGAAATTTCTGAGATCTTCTTCGCTCCATTGCATTAATTTTAGATTTTCTAACTTTGTTTCTCTGAGTGTTTCTATAATGTGATATTTATTAATTGATAGCCCTGAGAGCTTAGATAAAAGCTCGTCCACGGGATCTCTGTTAGTGAGATCGACAGTTCTTGCAAACTTTTGCCAATCTTTAGATATAATAGAAAAGAACCATTCCTCAATTTCTTTTTCTATGAAACTTATATCTTCTTCAGGTTCCCTTATACCCGGTTTTACTGGAATTCCTTCTTCATTTGTACTTCCGCTAGCATCTACTACATGAATTAACACGTCAGCTTTTCTTAACTCATCAAGGAATTTATTTCCTAAACCTCTTCCCTCATGGGCACCTGGAATTAATCCTGCCACATCTACTAGTTTAACTGGAATAAAGCGATAATCGTTGATGCATATTGAATTTCTGGGGTTACATTTAACATTAAACTCTTTATGTACACAGAGTTGTTTTACGTATGCAACACCCACATTAGGTTCAATAGTTACGAAAGGTCTATTAGCTATCTCTACATCTAACATAGTTGCAGCAGCAAAAAATGTACTTTTCCCTACGTTCGTTTTTCCTATCAGTCCTACAGTTATCATTCAAGATATTATCGGACAAATGAGTTTATTAATTAGTTGTTAATTAAGTGAGTAGAAGAATTATGGCATCATCAATGTATAGTTACATAGAAGCGACATGGCAAAAAGAGGAGTGGAAAAAGAGTGTGCTGAGGAAAAGGTTAATAGAATGGAGAAGAGATGAAGCTATTGTAAGAGTAGAGAAGCCGACTAGATTAAATAGAGCGAGGGCTTTAGGTTACAAGGCTAAGCAAGGTTTTGTAGTTGTCAGAGTTAGAGTAAGAAGAGGAGGTTTAAATAAGCCTAGACCTAACAGCGGCAGGAGACCCAAAAGAATGGGTGTTTATGGATACTCCCCATCTAAGGGGTATAGGTGGATTGCCGAAGAAAGAGCTGCAAGAAAGTTCCCCAACTTAGAAGTCTTAGGTAGTTATTATGTCGGAGAGGACGGTTTGTATAAATACTATGAGATAATAATGGTCGATCCAAACCACCCAGTCATTAAGGCTGATCCTAACTTAAAGTGGTTACAAGACCCTGCTAATAGGAAGAGGGTATTTAGAGGTTTAACAAGTGCTGGAAAGAAAGCTAGAGGATTAAGGAAGAGTAGAGGGTTAAAAGGAACGATATCACATAAATGGAAGAAGAAACAGAAGGAGAGAGAACTAAAGAAAAGACACGAAGCTTCAAAGTACTATAGATTACAGAATTTCGATAAGATACCTGGGAAATGAAGGTAGCTTTAGTTTCAATTTCTGTATTTTGTCATGAAACAGAAGATAGAAATAAAATACTTAACTCATTAGAGTCCTTTTTTAGCTTAGACAATGCCGAAGTCAAGGATAGTGTAGTTCAAGGTCACTATGGCAATAGAATTGAAATTATAGAATACAAAATGAAAGGAAGAGAGGCTCAAAATGTTTTCGAGAAGATTCTTAACTCATTAGACAAGATGGATCTAATCTTGTTAGCGTCTACTTTGCAGGCAAGGACTGACAAAGGAAAATTACATTTAAGGATAGATAAGCAGAGATTTATAGAGGAAAATAAGATTTTCCTAAGAGACGGGGATGATGTTATAAAATTAGTAATATCCTTTAAGAACTTTAGGAATACAGATGAAATTGTTGAAGAGCTGAAATATCTTGTTAGTAGAGACCTGCGTAAAGACAATTGAATTAAGAGAGTATGCCAAAAAACTGGGCTACGATGAAGTTCTTTCAGAGGATAAGTACGACTCCAGATATAGACTTTCTTTGGAATTAAGTTCTAAAGAGGAGATAACTAAGTATATACGTAAGATTAAAGATAATAAGGTAATCTTGTTCGTAAAGCCGCTATCATTTGAGGCTTTTAAGTATTCTTTACAATCTCCCAAAGTAGCAGCTTTGATATTAGACAGAAAAAACATAGGACTAATTGGTAAGAAGGGTAGTTTGAATTTAATAAGACAAGCCAAGAAGCCGGTTGAAGTGCAGTTAAAAAACCTAGAGGTAGACGTCATCTATAAAGTAATCCAGTGGAATAAGTGGATTGAATATCCTATTCTCTCATCGTGTGCTTCGAAGTTTAATGAAATATGGTCTCCATTATCTAAATTTTCCCTCTTAGTAACATTGGGTGCTAATGAGAGCGACGCGTTAAAGTGGATTTATAATAACCCTACATTACTAATTGGTAATTATGATAGGACAACTACTTATTGATGTCGTTATATTTATCTGGCTTGTCATTCTCACATTATATTCAGTTAGGTATAAGGTGATATATTTCAAAAAATTGAGGGCTGGTAAAAACGTTAAGGTGAAAAGATATATCGTATTCGAAATGATCCCTACCCCTTTTCCGCAAGCTGAATTAGAATCGGCAATTCGTAATGCTGTAAAGGAATTAGGAGGTAAGGCTTGGCTAGAGATTTCTAACCCAAAAGTAATATTAACTTACCAAAATTACGGGGTTATATCGAGTACTAGAGCTGGATACAAAATAGTTATCGCTAGTCTACCTCTCGTAAAGAGCATCAACGGGCAAGAAGTTTTACTAGTCCCCAGAAGAACTACAGGAAGCTTAAAAAGGGCAAAGAAATTAATAGGTATTAGATGATGACGCCGTCCCAGACTGTAAGAATGATGTGTACGCGACGAGCTGAATAACACTTTTTTACCTAAAGTATGTACTCATAATTGGGAGAAAAAATTGGCATTTGGACCAGCGGCAATGGGATATGATAGAGCCATAACCATATTCTCTCCAGATGGCTCATTATACCAAGTAGATTATGCATTTGAAGCTGTAAGAAAAGGATGGACTACTTTGGGAGTTAAAACAAAGTCTGCAGTAGTACTATTATCAGAGAAAAAGAAAGCAACACAATTATTAGATGTTGACAATATAGAGAAAGTTTATCTGCTAGATGATCATGTAGGTTGTAGCTTTGCCGGTTTAGCTTCAGATGGCAGAATTTTAATTGACTATGCTAGGTCTCAAGCACTACAACATAGGTTAATTTATGACGAGCCTATAAATATTGACTATTTGACCAAACTTGTGGCTGATATAAAGCAAGCCTATACACAACATGGTGGAGTAAGACCATTTGGTGTAGCACTGATAATTGGCGGAGTTGACAAAGGGGGAATACCAAAATTACTTATGACAGAGCCTAGCGGACAGTTCATGCCTTATTATGCAGTAGCAATTGGACAAGGAGGTTCTGTGGCAACTGAGTATCTAGAGAAGAATTATAAAGAAGATTTATCAGTAGAAGATACGATACTTTTAGCACTCAGGGCTTTAGCTTCTACATTAAAACCTGGTGAGAAATTAGCTTCCTCTACAGTAGAAATAGGCTATGCCTCTACAGATGTCGGAATTTTCAGGAAGATGTCGGTTGAGGAAAGAACTTCTATTTTGCAGAAGTTATAGGGGGGCGTTAAAAAATATATGACGAAAAAGGAGGAAATGGTTATTGCTAGATACGAACACGGGGGAGAAAGGTTTGAAATATTAGTGAGACCGAAAGAGGCTATGGATTTAAGAAATGGGAAGAGTGTTAGCTTGTCTGACGTAGTCGTTTCAGATACTATTTATAAAGATGTTAAAAAAGGTTTGAAAGCATCACCTTCTTCCCTAAAGAAAGTATTTGGTACTACTGATTTTGAAGAAGTGGCTAAACAGATAATACTAAAAGGTGAGATACCGCTAACGGCAGAACAAAGAAAGGAAATACTAGAGAATAAAAGGAAACAAGTGATAGATTATATAGCTAGGAACGCGATAGATCCAAAAACTAATTTACCAATTCCTAGAACTAGAATAGAAATGGCTATGGAACAAGCTAAAGTTCAAATCGATCCAAATAAGGACGTCGAGGGACAAGCATTACAGATTGTAAAGGAAATAGCTAAAGTAATTCCTATAAAGATAGCTAAGGCTTTAATTGAGATAAAAGTAGATCCTAAATACAGTTCAAAGGTTAAGTCTCAGTTACATAATTTGGGAGAGGTAAAGAAGACTAATTGGTTGGGAGATGGGACACTAGTAGCTGAAATAGAGATACCGGCTGGTGCTCAACAGGAAGTTATAGATAAGCTAAATTCTCTAACTAAAGGAGAGGTTGAAGTGAAAATTGTCCAGGTGAAATAGATGGTAGAAAATTCAGGTTCTAAAATTTTCTATCAAGATAGGAGTATTGTCACACCAGGTGATTTAATAGCTGAAGGAGAATTCCAAGTTCCGTGGTCTCCTTATTTTTACAAGATAGGTAATAAGTATTATTCAGCAATTACGGGACTTCTCAGCGTGAAAGAAGGAAATATTTTCGAGGTAATACCTCTTGAGGGTCAGCGTTATTATCCTAGAATCGGGGATACAGTCATAGGTTTGATCGAAGACATAGAAATATATGGATGGGTAGTCGATATTAAATCTTTTTATTCTGCATATTTACCAGCGTCTTCCTTGCTAGGAAGGGCAATAGCACCAGGAGAAGATCTGAGGAGGTTTCTAAACATAGGTGATTATATATTAGCAAAGGTTGAAGCATATGATAGGACAATTAATCCAGTTTTAACAGTTAAAGGTAAAGGATTGGGTAGAATATCTTCTGGGGTTATAGTGGAGATCTCTCCTGCTAAAGTACCAAGAGTTATAGGTAAAAATAAGAGTATGTTAGAGGTTTTAACATCAGAGACTGGTTGTGATATCCAAGTAGCTCAGAATGGTAGGATTCTCGTAAAATGTGCAAATAGCTTAAGTGAAGAAACGGCAATAAGTGCCATCAACATCATTCAATCAGAGTCGCATATAAAAGGCTTAACAGAAAGAATAAGAGCTTATTTGAGAGAGAAATTAGGTGGGAGTAAAAATGATGCAAGTGCAGAAGCCAAGACTAATACTTGAAAATGGGCTAAGGACTGACGGTAGAAGACCTGACGAAATGAGGCCTATAAAGATAGAATTGGGAGTATTGAAAAACGCAGATGGTTCGGCTATTTTTGAAATGGGAAATACCAAAGTACTAGCGGCGGTTTATGGACCAAAGGAGATGCATCCAAGGCATTTAGCTTTGCCAGATAGGGCATCTTTGAGAGTAAGATATCATATGACACCTTTTTCGACAGATGAGAGGAAAAATCCTGCACCTAGTAGACGTGAAATTGAGTTATCTAAAGTTATAAGAGAGGCTTTAGAGTCTACAGTGTTAACTGAATTATTTCCGAGAACAGTTATAGATGTCTTTATGGAAGTCTTGCAGGCAGATGCAGGAACTAGGTTAGTGTCTCTTATGGCAGCGTCGATGGCTTTAGCTGATGCTGGTATACCTTTGAGGGATTTGATAGCAGGAGTGGCAGTAGGAAAAGCTGATGGAATAATAGTTTTAGATCTTAATGAGCCGGAAGATATGTGGGGAGAAGCTGATATGCCTGTCGCAATGCTTCCCTCTCTAGGACAAGTAGCTTTGCTTCAACTTAACGGTGATATGACTCCTGAAGAGTTTAGGAAAGGTCTTGAGCTTGCTCAAAAAGGGATTAATATTATTTATAATTTACAAAAAGATGCTTTGAGGAAGAAGTACGCAGAATATAAGGAGGAGTAAAAGAAATGTCAGTTACACCTTCTAATCAAAATATAGTCCCGTTTGTTAAAAAGGAGAATATACTAGCAGCATTAGATAGAGGAGTCAGGATAGACGGCAGAAAGTTGAACGAATATAGAAAACTTTCGATAACTTTGGGATATGCAAAAAAAGCTGAGGGCTCGGCTCTAGTTAAGTTAGGTGACACTACTGTTTTAGCTGGTGTAAAACTAGAAGAAGAGGAACCATTTCCAGATACTCCAAATCAAGGTAATTTGGTCGTTAACGTTGAGTTATTACCATTAGCTTATGAGACTTTTGAACCCGGCCCACCAGACGAGAACGCTATTGAGTTAGCAAGAGTAGTTGATAGAAGTTTAAGGGATTCCAAGGCTGTAGATCTATCAAAATTAGTGATTATACCCGGTAAAAAAATATGGACAGCATGGGTTGACGTCTATGTACTTAATTATGACGGAAATATACTTGATGCTTGTACTTTAGCTTCAGTAGCCGCGTTGTATAATACAAAGTTACCTAAGATAGAGGTAGAGGGAGAGAATGTTCGTATTATAAGAGAGGAAAAAACTGATATTATTCCAATTAATTATCCAGTTGTTACTGTAACTGCAGCGAAAATAGGAAACCACATTATTGTAGATCCGAACATTGATGAGGAAAGTATAGCTGATGTGAAGTTATCAATCTCATATACTAGAGATGGTAGGATAGTTGGTATGCAGAAGAACTTCAGTGGTAGTCTAGCTTTGCAAGATGTAGATATGATGGAGAATATAAGTAGGAGTGCAGCTCAATATTTATTCGAAGAACTTAAAAAGTACCTTAACCTTTAAGAGTGTGAAGAACTATGGGGAAAGTTACCGGAATAGCAGGTAGATTTGGACCGAGATACGGATCATCGCTGAGGAAAAAGTGGAAAGAAATAATGGAGAAAAGGTATAAAGATCATCAATGTCCTGTGTGTAAAACTACCGGTAAGGTAGTCAGGCTAGCGGTCGGTATATGGTATTGTGAGAAGTGCGGTGCAAAGTGGGCAGGGCTTGCCTATACGCCATACTAGAGTTATTCTCACGTCCACTAGAGACGCCCCGGTTAGAGTTAGATCGTTTTTGAATGAACTCGAAGATATTATACCTTTCTCAAAGCGTATAAACAGAGGTAGACAAAGCCTAGATGCAATTCTTAGGAAAGCCAAGTTTTTTCAAGCATCGTATCTTGTGGTTGTTGGGATAAGAAAGGGTAATCCTTGGTTTTTTCTAGTTTATGATCTTTATACCTCTTCTCTAAAGTATAACCTTAGAATTTTGGGAGTAACATTGAGGAAAGAGATACTAAAGGTCGAAAAAGATTCAAAAAAAGTAAGAAAAGGATGTATAGGGTCCATAGAACATGATACAATAAAGAAATTGTTACTAGATTTAGGCTATTATTCAATATCTTCATGTGATGCATATGCATATGGCGAGGCGATTATCACTGAAGGTAATAAGAAGTTGTATCAAGTAAGGTTCTTAGATAACCAAAATAATATTTTAGGTCCCATAATTAGGTTTGATTATAATGAAGGTATTGATCGAAATCAAATTTGAGAATGTAGATGACAGCTTGAGGAAAATTTTGTTTAATTCGATATTATTGGAGAAGGTAGACCAAAGAGTAGTAAATATTGACAAGGATAAAAGTCTTATTATAATAAGTGCTAATTCGATAAGTAGGGGAAGAGCTATAATGAACTCTTATATATCCTGGATATACACAATAATAGAGACATTAAACAAGGTGAAAAATAATGACCGAAAGAATACCCCCCGAGCTTAAGGCTGAGATTGTAAAACTTCAGCAATTACAAGATCAACTTAATAGAGTATTAACAGAGAAAAGTGTTATAGATAATCAATTACGTGAAGTAAATAAAGTTTTGCAAGAATTAACTCAGCTACCTTCCGATGCTATAGTATATAAAATGGTAGGAAACTTATTAGTTAAGGTCAATAAAGACGAGATTCAGAAAGAACTAGACGAACAGAAGACTATACTTGAGTTAAGGTCAAGGACTTATCAGAACCAAGAGGCTAAGTTGAGAGCACAACTCGAAGAGAGGCAAAAGAAGGTCAACGAATTAATGGCTAAGTATTATCCACAAGGCAGTGGAGTACCAAAGGCTTAAGTAGTCATTACAACGATTTTTTATACTGTGTTACGCATTTATGTAGACTATAGGGAAAAGGAAAGTGGGATTCCAGATCTTCTTAAAGATTTTGGTGTGGTTGTTGTTTTAGAAAATTTAAGCGTTGCAGATTATGTGATATCCGAGAGGATCGGGGTAGAAAGGAAGTCGGTTTCTGACTTAGTAGCTTCAGTTTATGACAAGAGGTTTTTCGACCAGTTGTCAAGGCTGAAGGAAGCTTATGAAGAACCCTTCTTACTCGTTGAAGGGAAGCTAGATTATGTGAGAAATATTACGGATAAATGGGACGCGATAAATGCTGCCCTTATATCTGCATTAGTGGACTACGGAGTTAGGATTATCTATTCTACGAGCAAAAGAGATACTGCTTATATTCTATATAAACTAGCTGATAAAGTAGTAAATCATCAAGATAGTGGATACAGAAGTATTATCAATCTTCATGATAAGCCTAAGTTTGAGAGCTTGAAAGATATACAAATATACGTCGTGGAGTCTTTGCCTCATGTAGGTAGTAAATTAGCGCCTAAGCTTTTAGAAAAATTCGGTTCAATAGAAGGATTATGTAAGGCCTCTATTGCAGAACTGGAAAAAGTCATAGGGAGCAGAAAAAGAGCTGAAGAAATTTACAGAGTTCTTCATACAAAGTATGTTGCTGACAGCGAAAATAGGCAGGAGAAAAAATCAGGAGGGATATTAGATTTTCTCTAAGTTACAATCTTAATTGCATACTGAATTTCTTTTTCTCGGCCTTCCAATCAACATTGACCGGTGGTAAGCCAGATTTACTCCTAAGATAATTGTATGCCGATAAGGCTGCCTTAACTCCCTCCGCTGCTGCTACTACTGCTTGTTTGTAGGGAGTTGATGTCACATCACCAGCCGCAAATACACCCTCCATACTTGTTTTTCCTAGCTCATCAACTATAATTTCTCCTTTATCATTTAATTTCACTAAATCTTTTACAAAGTCAGTTCTCAGCTCATAACCCATCTCTATAATAACTCCTTCTACCTCTAACACCTCAGTCTTTCCGTCTTTTAAGTTACTTATCACTATTCTAGAAACTTTCTGGTCTCCTTGTATTTCCTTTACAGTATACCCTAAATATAACTTTATATTATTGTTACTAAGCACACCCTTAACTAGATTTTCGTCTGAACCTACTAACACTGCGGATCTAGATATATAATAAGCTGGCTTTGCATATCTGGAAAGTAACTCTATCGCCTCTAACCCCGGTTCTCCTTCACCTACTACAGCCGCAGGTTTGTCTTTAAAGAAAGCGGCATCGCATATTGCACAATATGACACACCTTTTCCTTTAAATTCTTGTTCTCCTTTCACATGGAGTTCTCTAGGAGTTTTACCGAATGCAAGGATCAAAGTCTTTGCTATATACTCTCCTTTTATTCCCTTTACTAAGAAAATATCTCCCTTTTTCTCGATCTTATTTATTTCTTCTCCGTAAATAAACATAGCTCCGAATTTTTTAGCCTGCTTCTCTACTTTTTGAGCTAAGGCAAGTCCGGTAGATGACTCTATTGCGGGATAATTCTCTATAAGTTCGGTCAACGTAAGTTGTCCTCCTAAATCTTTTGACACTACTAATGTCTTCATTTTCTGTCTTGCTGTATAAAGGGCTGCACTCAAACCTGCTATTCCGGCTCCAATTATGATCACATCATATACAATATTTTCGCTCATATATTGATTAAGTAAGTTCTTATAATAAAAATTTAATTTATGAAACAATCTTATTGGATATTTTCGCTCATATATTGAGTAAAATTGATAATCAATGAACTTTAATTAATTATTCTCACAGTTGAGAAAGTTATAAACTATCGTAAGTATAACTCCCAATACACTTTAATATTCAAACTCATTACTTACTAACTAAATACGGTGATATAAGCCTTGCCACGTTATAAGACAGTAGAACAAGTACTGTCTTTAATGAAAGATGTAACAAGAGTTAGAAATATCGGTATAATTGCTCATGTAGATCACGGTAAAACTACAACGAGTGATACATTATTAGCAGCATCAGGAATTATTTCCCAGAAAGTTGCTGGTGAGGCATTAGCGTTAGATTATCTATCTGTAGAGCAACAAAGAGGTATCACAGTAAAGGCTGCTAACGTCAGCCTCTACCACGAGGTTGAAGGTAAAGGTTACGTAATTAACTTGATTGATACACCAGGTCACGTAGATTTTAGCGGTAGAGTAACTAGAAGTCTTAGAGTTTTAGACGGATCCATTGTTGTTGTTGACGCAGTAGAAGGAGTAATGACACAGACAGAAACAGTATTGAGGCAGAGCCTCGAAGAAAGGGTAAGACCTATTCTATTTATAAACAAAGTAGATAGATTGGTAAAAGAGCTAAAACTTAGTCCTCAAGAAGTTCAGAAGAAACTTACGGATCTGATAATGGAAGTTAACAACTTAATAGAGATGTATGCTGAACCAGAATTTAAAGAGCAATGGAGAATTAGACCAGAACTAGGTAACGTGGTATTTGGTTCAGCTAAGGATAAGTGGGGATTCACGGTCCCCATGGCAGCTAAAAAGGGAGTCAAATTCAGTGATGTAGTAAACGCTTACTCAAGCGGAGATAAATCAAAGATCGAAGAATTAAGTTCAAAATCTCCCATACATGAGGCTCTTTTAGACACTGTAATTAGGTTAGTTCCGAACCCGAGAGAGGCTCAGAAGTATAGAATTCCGAAGATATGGAAAGGCGACTTAGACAATGATTTAGTAAAGGCAATGCTCAATGCAGATCCTAACGGACCTATCGTACTCATGATCAACGATATGAAAGTTGACCCTCATGCTGGTCTTGTTGCTACTGGTAGAGTGTTCTCAGGAACTTTGAGAGCTGGAGAAGAAATCTGGCTTGTGAACGCTAAGAAGCAGCAAAGAGTTTTACAAGTAAGCCTTTACATGGGTGCAACGAGGGAATTAGCCGAAGAGATTCCAGCTGGTAACATTGCAGCTGCACTAGGTCTTGACGCAGCGAGGTCAGGTGAGACAGCAATAGATGTGAGGTTCAAAGACACTAATTTTGGAAGCTTTGAGAGCCTACACTACGTTTCAGAGCCAGTAGTGACTATTTCAGTAGAACCGAAGAATCCGAAAGACTTAACTAAGATGATTGATGCGTTAAGAAAGCTAAGTATTGAAGACCCTAACTTAGTTGTAAAAATTAATGAGGAGACTGGCGAATACTTGCTTTCAGGTATGGGATTCCTTCATTTAGAGGTATCGTTACAGCTACTGAAAGAGAATTACGGTGTAGACGTAGTAACAACACCACCAATTATAGTTTATAGAGAAAGCATAAGAGCTAAGAGTCAAGTGTTTGAAGGTAAGTCGCCCAATAAGCACAATAAGTTGTATATAAGTGTAGAGCCGTTAAATAATGAGACTATCGAGCTTATTGCGAACGGTACAATAAAGGAGGATATGGACAATAAAGAGATGGCTAAGATATTGAGAGATAATGCTGGTTGGGACTATGATGAGGCTAAAAAGATAGTGGCAATTGATGAAAACATAAACGTCTTCGTTGATGCAACCAGTGGTGTACAACACCTGAGAGAAGTAATGGACACTATAATCCAAGGATATAGACTAGCCATGAAAGAGGGTCCATTAGCATTTGAACCCGTAAGAGGGGTAAAAGTAGTGCTTCACGACGCAGTAATACATGAAGACCCAGCCCATAGGGGCCCAGCTCAGTTATACCCAGCAGTGAGAAATGCGATTTTCGCGGGCTTCCTAACCGCTAAGCCCACATTGTTAGAACCTTTACAGAAGCTTGACATAAGAGTACCAATGGAGTACGTAGGTAATGTATCTGGAGTTATAACTAGGAAAAGAGGAAAAGTACTTGACATGACTCAAAGTGGAAACGTTGCGAGAATTACCGCTGAGATCCCAGTATCAGAGTCTTTCGAATTAGCCAGTGAATTGAGAGCAGCAAGTGCGGGTAGAGCATTCTGGGGAACTGAGTTTAGCAGATGGGCTCCAGTTCCAGACAGCTTACTAACTGATATCGTTATGAAAATAAGGGAGAGAAAAGGAAAGCCCAAGCAATTGCCTAAAGTTGAGGACTTCTTATCGTGATTTTATATGGAAGAGATTAACGTTTTTAGAAATACTAATGCTATTTTTTTCGACTTTGATAATACATTGGTTTCTTTTGAGGAAAAATCACACGAAGCATTACAGAAAGTAGTAGATGATATTTACAATTACGTAGTAGAGAATTATTCAAATAATAAGCTTGAAAAAAATGAAATTAAGAAAGTTGTTTTTGAGATAGCTAAGTCTTTAGATGAAGAAGGCGTTTATGACAGAAAAATATGGTGGCAGACAGCTTTAGATAGGTTGGGAATCAAAGCAGGGATGGAGGATTTATACGAATGGACGCAAATTTATTGGAGCGTTGCATCCAATAACGTGCCTTACGAGGATGCATTAGACCTTATTGAGTACTTAAAGAGGAAAGGTTTCAAACTAGGCATAATAACAAATAGTGATGGAGAGTGGGGAGATAAGAAATCAAGGCTTTCAAAGTTTCCTCTAATTTCTTATTTCGACATAATCATCATAGGGGGAGAAAATAATATCAAGCCTAAGCCTAATGTAGAACCGTTTATAGTTGCTTGTGAAAAGATGGGCCTTAATACTAATTCATGCGTTATGGTAGGCGACGATCCAGTAAAGGATTGTTTAGCGGCTAAAAAAGCTGGATTAAGAGCTATACTTGTTGATAGAAAAGGGCGAGTTAAATACGCCGAATTATATGCGGATTACGTCGTAAACAATCTAAAGGAATTAGAAGAAATATTCTAAAATGTATCTGATAATAGAGCGTAGAATTTTTTAGTCTCTTCTCTGTATAGACGATTTAAATACGTGAAATAATTGACCTCGTTAGAACCTTCCTTGTGTTCTATTTCCCCAAAGTCTTCTAGTGCTACATAAATATCAAAGTAACTTTCTTTTATTCCCTTAAGCGTGTGGAAAATTGTGGTCATTATTTTTCCGTTAGAATAGAGGATTGATTTATAAAGAGGAAGGATTGTATTATAATCAAATTTTTTACCTTCAATCTTAGTAATTAGTGTTTTAATTTCTACCGGTAGCTCAATAACTTGGTTTTTAATATAGTTCATAAAAACTTCCAATGAAGTTAGCCTAGTATTCCTTAAGGTGTTTATTATCAAAGGGATAATATTTTCCTCTATTATTTTAGCCTCCTCTACTGTCAATATATCGTGACTAGAATGATAATACTTGTAATTTATGGAATGAAAGGATATGGTTGGGATTCCAGCACTTAAGAATCTATAACTATCTGTGTAAGGCGACGGATAACTCACATCTGTGATGTTATTAGAAAGGGGTATAGACAATATTGGCGTGTAGTATACATAGAGAGAGTCGGCTATATTATCAAGCGAAAGAACAAACTTAGTACCTTCAAGTCTCTTCGCATTATTTTCCACGAACGTTTTAGATCCACATGCCCACGAGAAACTTTCAAAATAACAACCGCTCTCTTCTGCAGTAAATGATATAGCATGGATTTCGTTATCATACTTTTCATTCATGAGTTCGGTCAGTAACGCTACTCCAACGAGATCGTCATGCTCGCCGTAAAACCAATGGTCGTGATGCGCAGTAACATATATTTTTTCATCATTCTCTCCGTTAGATATGCCTTCTATACTGTAACCAATAGAATTTTTAAAGATATTCTCAGTATAGAATCTGCATTTACCTTTAAGAAATTTAAGCGCATTTTGGGTTACGAAAAATGCTGGAGTATAAGGTGGAGGTTGAGGAGAATTCTGGAGTAATATTCTATTTTTCAAAACTACCTTTCGTAAAGTATCATCGTTTAATGTAAAAATTAGTACTTTTCCTTCGTTACCAAGTAATCCGTATTTTACGTTTAGTTCCGTCAAGTTATTCAAACTAATTATCTTATAGTTCTCAGTCTCGAGATCAGTTGAAGGCGAGTAAGGTAGTGTAACTATATCGCTTTTAGGAACTTTTCCCCCCTCACATTCTATTTCTAGTTCCTTATTAGACCAACTAAGGACTTCAGTCGGGTATATCTTAATTTCATCGAAGTGGGGCTCGAACTGAGCCTTAATTTGCTTTACAAGATATTTCTCTTTCCTATCTCCGCTAACTACTTCCCCGTATCGTGAAAGCTCTTTTACCTTTTCATATAATCCCATATTTATGAGTGTAGTTGAAGATTACATAAATAAGGTATTCCCTCACAATGGAGTTTTTGAGATCATACTCGGAACCTCAGGTATATCTGAAAATCTTTCTCCTATCGGTATAATTAGGGACGGAAATAATTACTTTTCAAAAATTTTTAGGAATACGTTAACTTATTATAATCTAAAAGCCAGAAACTCATGCATAATTAACGTTACTCACGATCCTATGATTTTCTATAAACTATTATTTGACGAAAACAGTCCTGACTTAAGGAAAAAAGTATACGACGGTATTCCTTACTTAGAAAATGCCATAAGTATTCTTTCTAACTGCGAGGAAGCGGAAGTAAAAGAGGAATTCTCTATTTTCGAGCATAGATTTGTAAAAATAATTAATGAAGGAGTTATCTATAAAGCGTTCAGCAGGAGCGATTCACTATTTATCGATTTACTTGTGCATGTAACGAGACTCGATATTTACTCGAAGGAGGAATTGGAAACGTATTCAACAGTGATACAATATGAAGTGAAAACTATAGCCAGGCTATCGCCTAATCTTTTGGAAATTCTTAGGGATCTTGTCGCATTAATTAATGCTAAAGGGTTAAAAATCAGTTTATAATGCTTATTATGATGAGCTTCACAGTAGCCCTTATTCAAGGAGATGGGGTAGGTCCAGAAATAGTGTCAAAGTCAAAAATAATCTTAGCTAAACTCAATGAAATATACAGCTTATCTATAAACTATGTAGAGGTAGAGGCCGGTGATAGGGCTCTAACTAAATACGGGGAGGCATTACCTAAAGAAAGTCTTAAAATTATAGATAAGACTGATATGATCCTTAAGGGACCTGTAGGGGAGTCAGCTGCTGATGTTGTTGTAAAACTAAGACTTATGTATGATATGTACGCCAACTTAAGGCCTGCTAAGTCTCTACCAAATGTTGAAAGTAAGTACTCGAATGTAGACATTTTGGTTGTGAGAGAAAACACAGAGGATCTTTATAAGGGCTTTGAGTATATTGCGGCTGACGGGGTAGCGGTAGGTATGAAAATAATTACATGGAAAGCCTCAGTAAGAATAGCCCAAGTGGCGTTAAATGAAGCTTTAAAAAGAAGGAAGAAAGTAACATGCGTTCACAAATCTAATGTAATGAGGGTTACGGATGGTTTATTTGCAGAGGCATGTAGAAGTGTGCTAAAGGGTAAAGTCGACTATTCTGAGATGTACGTCGATGCGGCTGCCGCTAATTTGGTGAGAAATCCTAATATGTTTGATGTAATTGTTACAGAGAACGTTTATGGGGATATACTAAGTGATGAGGCTGGACAAATAGCTGGAAGCTTGGGTATATCTCCTTCTGCAAATATTGGGGATAAAAAGTCTTTATTCGAACCCGTTCATGGTGCCGCTTTCGATATTGCTGGCAAAAATGTAGCAAATCCTACGGCATTCTTGTTGTCTGTGGCGATGATGCTAGATAGGATGTATGATTTATCTAAAGAGGATAGATACGCAAAAGCTGCAGATGCTCTGCGTAATGCCATTTATAAAGTATACGAGGAAAAGAAACACCTAACCCCTGATGTAGGGGGTAACAGTACCACGGACGAGCTGGTAAATGCGATTTCCCATTATCTAAGTTAATGCTTAAATAACGTTAGTTAATAATTCAAGTAAGGTGATGTAAATTATCTCAGCGTCAGATAAGACCCCTAAATTCTAAATTTGAACCTCTAAAAACGGAGGATGAAGTATTAAAATACTGGAATGATAATAATATATATAAAAAACTTAAAGAATATAATAATAAATTACCTAGAAAGTTTCTATTCATAGACGGACCTCCTTATCCTTCTAGCCCCATTCCTCATATAGGTACGGTATGGAATAAAGTGATAAAAGACTGTATATTACGTTACGAGAGATTAGCTGGTTATCGTACTTACGACCAGCCAGGTTACGATACTCATGGTTTACCGATAGAAGTTGCTACCGAAAAGCAATTAGGTATACAAAGAAAATCAGACATTATAGAAAAAATAGGGGTTGCAAACTTTATAAATAAATGCAGGGAGCTAGCGTTAACTAACGCCTCAGCCTTAACACAGAACTTTAAGAATGTGGGAGTCTTCATGGATTGGGATAACCCTTACTATACTCTGGACAGCACGTATATTTCTAACTCTTGGGCAGTGATAAAGAAGGCATATGAAAGAGGACTTCTATATAGAGATGTCCACGTCTTACATTGGTGTCCTAGATGCGAAACTACGCTAGCGGATTATGAAGTTTCTGAGTATAGAGACCTCGAGGATCCCTCTATATATGTAAAGTTTAAGGTTAAAGGAACACCGAATAAATATTTACTCATATGGACGACTACGCCATGGACGATCCCTGCTAATGTATTTATCATGATAAATAAAGAGTTTGAGTATGCCGAGGTCGAAGTAAAAGGCGAGATTTTGATCATCGCAAAGGATAGAGTGAGAGAAGTTATGAAAGACGCCGGAATAACAGAGTATAAGGTATTAAGGACATTTAAGGGAGATGAATTAATAGGGTTAGAATACGAACACCCTCTACGAGATATAGTACCAGCACAATCTAAAGCTGAAGGATATCATAAAGTTGTTGATGCAGGCGAGAATGTAACCTTAACTGAAGGTACTGGATTAGTTCATTCAGCACCAGGTCATGGTGATGTAGACTTTGAAATAGGCAAAAAGTATAACATGCCCGTTCTCATGTTTGTTAATGACCAAGGAATCTACACGGAAGAGGCTGGTAAGTATAAGGGTAAAAAGGTAAGGGAAGTTGCGAATGAAATAATAAATGACCTGACGGATAGAAACGCTTTACTATATGCAGGTAAAATCGTTCACAGATATCCAGTATGCTGGAGATGCAAGAGTCCATTAATACTAAGAGCTATAGAACAATGGTTTATCGGCGTGTCTAAACTCAAGAACGAACTTATGTCAGAAATTGATAACGTGAATTGGGTTCCTGAGTGGGGGAAGACTAGGATAGGAAATATGGTTAAGGAAATTAGAGATTGGGTTATAAGTAGGCAAAGATTCTGGGGAACGCCCTTACCTATATGGGTATGTCAGAAATGCGGAAATACAATAGTTGTAGGTAGTAAGGAAGAGCTGAAGAAAGTTGCAATAAACGACGTACCCGAAGACCTTCACAGACCTTGGATAGATAATGTTAAAGTTAGGTGTAATAAGTGTGGAGGAGAAGCTGTAAGAGTTCCAGATGTTGCAGACGTATGGTTTGACAGCGGTGTAGCATTCTTTGCAAGTTTAGGCGAGAATTGGGAAAAAACCTGGCAGGAGATAGGTCCCGTAGATCTTGTGTTAGAAGGGCATGATCAGCTTAGGGGTTGGTTCTTTAGCCTCTTAAGAGCTGGAGTTATATTACTGGATAAAGCTCCTTACAAATCGGTTTTAGTTCATGGGTTTATGCTTGACGAACAAGGTAGAGAGATGCATAAGAGCCTTGGGAACTATGTTGAGCCTTCTCAAGTGATCAGTAAGTATGGTAGAGACGTTCTGAGACTATGGCTATTGAGAAATACTACTTGGGAGGACGCTAAATTCTCGTGGAAGTCTTTAGATCTTACTAGGAGGGATCTTAACGTAATATGGAACGTTTACGTGTTTGCATCCACTTATATGAATCTTGACAACTTCGATCCGAATCAATATACATTTGAATCACTAAAGCGGTATCTCAAACCAGAAGATAGATGGTTATTATCTAGGTACTACAGAATGCTAAGGGAAGTTACAGAAGCAATGAAGAACTACAAAGTTCATGAACTGGCTAATAAGGTTACGACGTTTATAACAGAAGATGTAAGTAGGTTCTATCTTAGGTTAACCAGAAAGAGAGCATGGAATGAAGCTAATGACCCTGATAAGATAGCGATGTACTATGTGTTGTATCAGGTTCTCAAAGGTTCGTTAATATTGCTATCTACAGTAACTCCCTTTATAGCGGAGAAAATTTATCATGACTTCGTTGTTGACGGATTGGAGTCAGTTAGTATGGAGAGAGTACCAGAGGTAAAAGAAGAGTTTATTGATAAAGAGATAGAGGAGGCATTTGAACTGGCTAAAGAAATAGCTGAAGCTGGTCTTAATGCTAGAGCTAAAGCTGAGATAAAACTAAGGTGGCCGATAAAAGAAGCATATGTATTCTTAGTTTCTGAGCAAGATCGTAGGTTAGTTAGTAACATAATAGATGTATTAAGGTCAATGCTTAACTCCAAGGAGGTTAAAGTAGAGGGTATTGAGGGCTATAAGAGATTTAGTAAAGTAAAGGCACTTCCTAATAGAGGAACTATAGGTCCAGAATTTAAGAAACTTTCAGCTAAAGTAGTGTCCTATATAGAGGAGAACGGAGAAGATGTTGCTAACGATATTGTAAACAAAGGAATACATGAGACAGTAATCGAAGGACAACCCGTCCAAATAAAAGTAAATCACGTCAATATTATAGAGGAAACTCAGCTTGGGTATGTTTCTGCAAGGTTCAACAAAGGTGTAATTGTAATCAATAAAGAAATTAGTAAAGAGGAAGAAGAGGAAGGAATAATAAGAGACCTTGTAAGGAGAATACAGTTCATGAGGAAGGAACTATCCCTTAATGTTAACGATTATATAAATCTTACAATAAAAGCACCAGAAGAGAGAGCGTCTATAATTAAGAAGTGGATTAATTATATAAAAGAAGAGACTAGAGCAAAAGAAATAACAATCGGTGAAGCCAAAGGAGAAGTAGTTAGAGATTGGGAAATAGAAGACGAAACATATACGATAGGAGTAAGCAAGGCTTGATTTTTCCCTACCCTAGAAGGAAAAAGTTAATTGTTACACTCTTTATCTCAATTTTAGACGTAGAGAGCTCACTGAGCGAAATTACCATAAAACTATCTTACGTATTGAGAACTCTAGCCGAGTTCAGAGTAAGCGAGGTTTTATGGGTATATGAGACCGAGAAAGAGAGGAAAGGCTGGAAATTGATTAAAGAAATTTCTGATTATGCACTTACACCTCCTTACTTAAAGAAGTACATTCCTAAAAGAAAGTCTCTCTCTAAGGTCGGACTTCTTCAACCTCTCAATATTGCGTCTCACCAAGTTTCGCCAGAATTTATTGAAGGAGAGATCCGTCTGGGCAAAAAGGGAGATTTCGGGCTTAGGTTCTCCTATGATTATTTTCATTCCGATTATGTTATAGTAAGTGATAGCTTGGCAAAGAAGGTTAAACCTTACTCCTTTTACCCTTATTATAAAGGGTTTACTTCTAGATTGATATCCTATCAAAAGATGCTCGAAAGAGTGACTCATTCAGATAATGTAATTATAGCCAGTAGATCTGGAGCTAATCTAAGCCAGGTTGAAGGCAAGATTAGGGAGGTATATGAAGAGAAAGGATTATACTTAGTAATTGGCCCTCCTAAACACGGGGTTTTAAGGGATTTGCACGATTTTAAGGGGTTTATAGTAAATTTTATACCGAAACAAGGAGTTAAAGACGTGAGAGCTGAAGAAGCTCTCCAAGCCTCCTTAGCTTTACTTAACTTCATACTGAATTAAAATAGTTACACTTATAAGCTAATGGAATTTAAGAAAGAGGGACTGAGGGAAATTTAATGGGTCATCGTAAGTTATCCTCGCCAAGACGTGGATCAGCAGCTTTGCGTCCCAGAAAGAGGTCTAGAGAGTTCCTTCCAACTCCTAAGAGCTGGCCTATAATTCAATCTAATGAGCCTAAGCTACTCGGTTTTATTGGTTACAAAGCCGGAATGACTCATATTTTCATGATTGATGATAAACAAACTTCCCCAAATTACGGAAAGGAGATATACGTTCCAGTTACTATATTAGAAACACCGCCAATTATACCGGTTGCCTTGAGAGCTTACTACATTAACTCAAAAGGAGAACCAGCTGTTCTCACTGAATATTGGGGGGACATTAATGATAAGCTAATGAAGATATTGAGCGAGAGAAAGATAACTAATCTGAAATTAGATAAGGAAAAAATGAAGGCTAAACTTGATGAAATAACAAATAATCTGGATAAGATAATAGCCCTAAGAGTTTTAACTGTGACACAGCCTTATCTAGTTCCCTCTTTAGGGAAGAAAAAGCCCGATGTAGCTGAGATACAAATAGGTGGAGGTAGCGGTATAAAGCAGCAACTCGAGTATGCTCTATCAATACTAGGTAAGGAAGTACCGGTGAAAAATGTGTTCAAGGAGGGTCAGTTGATCGATATTATTGGAGTGACAAAAGGAAAAGGATTCCAAGGAGTAATAAAAAGGTATAGTGTTGTTGAGTTACCAAGATGGCATAAGCACAGAAAAGGAAGCAGAAAAATAGGTGCTAGAGGTCCTTCAATATCAACCCCAAGTTATACTCCTCAACCCGGTCAGATGGGCTTCCACAGAAGAACTGAGTATAATAAGAGGATACTTAGGATAGGAGAAGATCTCAAAGAGATAAATCCAGCAGGAGGATTTGTTAATTATGGTTTAGTAAGAAACACGTACTTAGTGATTGAAGGATCCACCATAGGCAGCAAGAAGAGGCCGTTATTCTTGAGGTATCCTATAAGACCTACTTGGACTCCTCAGTCAGCTCCTAAAATAACTTATGTAAATCTGACCAGCCAACAAGGGTGAAAATTATGTATTTAGAACTAGTATCAAAAAAGGTTCCAATCCTAGATCTTCAAGGTAATAAAATAGAGGAGTTAGAACTACCAAGTTTCTTTAGTTACCCGGTTAGAAAAGATCTAATAAGAAGAGTGTTTATCTCAGAATTTACGAAATCACTACAGTCCAAAGGAAGAGACCCTATGGCTGGGAAGAGAACAAGTGCATTAAGCTTTGGAATAAACCTAGGATTAGCCAGAGTTCCAAGAGTTAAGCAGAGCGGGGAAGCCGCACTAGCACCGAACACCGTGGGTGGAAGGTTAGCATTTCCTCCTACCACAGAAAAGAGAATAATAGAGGAAGTTAATGAGAAGGAGAAAAGATTAGCAGTGATAAGTGCACTTGCAGCTACCGCACTTCCTGAATTCGTAAAAGCTAGGGGTCATAGGTTTTCAGCACAAGAACTCCCAATAGTTGTAAGTGATGATTTAGAGAAGGTAGATAAAGCTAAAGTATTAGTTAACGAGGTATTTCCCAAACTTAGCGTTTATGAAGATATTGAGAGAGTTAAAGATAGAGTGAGAATAAGAGCGGGCAAAGGAAAAATGAGGGGTAGGAAATATAAAAGAGCTAAGGGTCCTCTTATAATTGTTTCAGACATTAAGGCTCCTATTGTAAAAGCTGGCTCAAACATAGAGGGAGTGGATGTAGTTGCGGCTAATTTAGTAAGCGTTATTCATTTAGCTCCGGGTGGCCATCCAGGTAGGTTAACAATATATACGAAGTCATCTATCGATATTTTGTCTAAAAGATTACAAGGGAGAGTGGTTTCATGATAGTGAAAGAGTTTTTAGCCACAGAAAAAGCTATTAGACTACTTGAGTCTCAGAATACCCTGACAGTTATAGTTGATAAAAATGCTACAAAACCTCAAATTAAAAAAGAGATCGAAAATATGTTTAATGTAAAAGTAGAAAAAGTAAACACACTCATTACACCGCTTGGAGAGAAAAAAGCATATGTTAAGCTTAAGAAGGAGTTTAATGCGAGTGAAATAGCCCACAAATTAGGTATACTGTAAGGTGATGTAAATGGGTAAGAAATTACTCCAACAAAGAGCAGGACGTGGAGGAATTAATTTCAGAAGCCCAAGTTGGAGGAGAGTAGGTCCAGCAAGGTATCCCAACATTAATGGAGATCATAAAGGCAAGGTAACAAACATACTACATAATCCGGGGGTAAATGCACCGGTTGCACAGATTAAGTTAGATACTGGAGAAACGTTCTTCATTCCTGCTGTTCAAGGACTCACAGTAGGTCAAATAATCCAGATAGGAAGTGATGCTCCAGTTAGTAATGGTAATATAGTTGAAGTAGGCAACTTACCAGAGGGAACGGTAGTTTGTAATGTAGAAAAGACCAGGGGGGATGGCGGTAAATTCGCTAGAGCTGCTGGTGCTTACGCAACTATAATAGGAAGAAGTGGAGATAAAGTCTTGATAAAGCTTACCTCAGAAAAAATAGTTCAAGTAAGTGCATCTGCAAGAGCGACTATTGGTGTAATAGCCGGGGGAGGAATTACAGAGAAACCGTTATTAAAAGCTGGAAATAATTATTGGAAATATAAAGTTAAGGCTACTAAATGGCCACATGTAAGGGGTGTTGCTATGAACGCAGTATCACATCCACACGGTGGTGGATTACATCAGAGCGTAAGCAGGCCATCAACTGTTTCAAGGAATGCATCTCCAGGTAGGAAAGTTGGTCACATAGCAGCTAGAAGGACTGGAAGGCGTGAGGGAGCATGATTTTTTATTTAACTTTTAAATATGAATTTGGGGTGATTACGTGTCAATAGAATATCCATCAGAGTGGAAAAAGTTCAAATATAGGGGTAAGACGTTAGACGAACTTGTAAATATGCCTATGGATGAATTTATAAAGCTCTTACCCGCAAGGCAAAGAAGGTCTCTAATTAGAGGATTTTCAGATAGGCAAAGAAGACTTCTAGAAAAAATAAGAAAATATTTAAGAGAAGGAAAATATAATAAGGTAATTAAAACTCACGTAAGAGATATGATAATATTACCCGAAATGGTAGGTTTGAAGTTTGCAGTTTATAATGGTAAGGAGTTCGTTGAGTTTCAAGTAACGCCGGAGATGATAGGTCATTACCTAGGTGAATTCTCGATAACTACGAAGAAGGTAGAACACGGTGAACCTGGATTAAAGGCAACTAGATCAAGCCTATTCCTAGCTATGAAGGGATGAAATATGGCTTCATGGACTTATCCTCAATTATCTATACCTGAAGATAGAGCAGCTAAAGCTGTAATAACGAACGTGGACTCTTCAATACGTGATTTATATAATGTTTGTAAAGCTGTAAGAGGTATGAAATTGAATGAGGCTAAAACTTTCCTAGAAAGAGTATTAAGGCAAGAAGAAGCGTTACCTTTCTGGAGATATTCTCATGGAGCATCCCATAGATCGAACATATCAGAGAAATGGAAAGTTAAGAGCGGTCGATACCCCAAAAAAGCAATAAAGTATGTGCTTAAAGTCTTACAAAATGCCGAAAATAATGCAACCGTAAAAGGGCTAGATATTGATAATGTAAGGATAGTTCACATAGCTGCGCATAGAGGAGTAACTATAAAGAGGTATATGCCTAGAGCCTTTGGCAGAGCAACACGTAAGTATAAATACACTTCTCATATTGAAGTAGTTTTAGCTGAGGTGGAGTAAATATGGTTTTGATAAAGAAATATTTCCTACAAAAGTCTATGACTAAGGTTAAGGTAGACGAATACTTAGCTAAGCAATTCTATAATGCAGAGTATGCGGGCGTAGATATAATAAAAACTCCTATTGGGACTAGGGTTGTTATATATGCTGGGAGACCTGCTTTCATTATAGGGAAGCAGGGTAAGACAATTAAGCAATTAGCGCAGATTTTGGAAAGACTGTTTGGGTTAGAAAATCCGCAGATAACCGTAACTACAGTTGAGAATCCAGAACTTAACGCTAGAGTTATGGCATTTAGATTGGCAATAGCTCTAGAAAAAGGATATCATTTCAGGAGAGCTGCGTTCATAACAATCAGGAGAATTATGAAAGCTGGTGCTTATGGTGCAGAAGTTGTAGTTAGTGGAAAGTTAACATCTGAAAGAGCAAAATATGAGAAGCTTAAAGAAGGGATTGTATATAAGAGCGGACAGCAGTTAGAAAGGATTGTAGATAGGGCAATAGCAATCGCGATGTTAAAGCCTGGTGTCTACGGTGTTGAAGTCATAATTACAAAGCCCATGAAGAGTGTGGACAAGATAGAACTGAGAGAAAAACCAAAGGGGGGAGAAGAAGGAGGAACTGTTACAGTTACGAATGTGAGTTTCATCGACGAGAACAAAGGAGGTAGTTAAAGATGCCCTTAAATCCAAAGGAACTTAGAGAAAAAAATGTGAAAGAGTTACTCGATCAATTAAAAGAGTTACAGTCACAGATGTTAAAACTGAGGGCTGAGGCGAGATTAGGAACTTTAAAGAATACAGCTGCTATTAGAAATACAAGAAAGGATATAGCAAGAATATTAATTGTTTTAGCTGAGAAGAAGCAAGGGAAAACTGAACAAGCTACTTCTCAGTCTTCTTCTAAACAGGAGGCCAAACAATAGTGGATTTAATTGGTGGAAAAGTTACTATTTTATCTTATCCTGATTCTTCTCTGCTCAATAAAACTGGAGTTATAATAGATGAAACGTATAAGACTTTGGTTATAGACGTCGGTAAAAGGAAAGTTAGGCTCTTAAAAGAAAATGGAATTTACGCGATAATTTTTAAAGGTAGATTTTTTGTGGTATCTGGGATTAAGTTAGTTGGTAAACCCGAGAAAAGGTGGATGTGATGGGTAAAAAAGGTCAGCTGGTTAAAAGCGTAGGTATAGAGGGTGTAGAAGCTCCTTCAAAAGTTTGTGATGATCAAAACTGTCCGTTCCATGGGAGTTTAAGAGTAAGAGGGTTAATACTAGACGGCATTTTAATAAAGTTTAAAGCTATGAGGACGGGAGTGGTTGAAAGAGAGTATTTATATTTCAACACGAAGTACAAGAGATACGAAAGGCGTAGAAGTAGGATTCATGTTCATATACCTCCTTGCTTAGATGTAAAGGAAGGGGATAAAGTTATAATCGGGGAAACTAGGCCAATAGCTAAGTCAGTATCATTTGTGGTCTTGGGAAAGTCTAGGTGAGATATATGCCTGAGAAGTTAAACGTTTTAGGAAGTAGAAAAGGCTTCACGCCTGCACTACAACATTACAGTAGAGTAGTTGTTGCAGATAACAGTGGCGCAAAAGAAGCTATGATAATTGGAGTTTATGGATATAGAGGAGTATTAAGGAGAGTTCCTTTTGCTAACATAGCTGATCTAGTAATGGTAAGTGTTAAGAAAGGGACTCCAGAAGTAAGGAAACAGAAGTTCAAGGCAGTTGTAGTTAGGCAGAGAATGCCCTTTAGAAGACCTGACGGAACGTGGATATCTTTTGAAGATAATGCTGTAGTAATAGTAAACCCTGATGGAACTCCTAAAGGTACGGAGATTAGAGGACCTATTGCTAGAGAAGCTGCTGAGAGATGGCCTAAAGTAGCAAGCATAGCTACTATGGTGATTTAAAATGGTTTCATCTAAGCCGGTTAAGCAAAGACGATTAATAAGGGAGCCACCCAAACATCTAAGACATAAGTTACTAACGGCTAAACTTTCAGAGGATTTAGAGAAACAATATGGAATTAAAAGATTATCAGTAAGAAAAGGTGATACCGTGAAAGTTATGAGAGGAGACCATATAGGATATGAGGGTAAAGTTATCGATGTAAATACTAAGACTGGGAGGATTGCAATAGAGGGTTTAACTAGGAAGAAGGCGGATGGAACGCCGGTTTTCATTTGGGTTCATGCCTCTAAAGTTATGATAACTAAGCTAGATACTAGTGACAAAGAGAGAATCGCTGCTATCGATAGGAAAAGAAAAGCTAGAGAGGGGTATCTAAAGAGAAAAGAGGACAAAAAGGAGGGAAGTTGAAATGACACACATTACACGATTTGAAGCTCCTTGGTTCTTAAAGGCACCTAAAAAAGAGTATAAATGGATAATAAGGGCTTCAGCTGGTCCCCATAAACTGTCTGAAAGCATACCTTTAGCTATTCTGTTAAAATACTATCTAAAAATAGCTGAGACTACGAGGGAGGCAAAAAGGGTAATTTTTGATGGTAAAGTACTTGTAGACGGTAGAGTTAGAAGGGATTACAAATATCCAGTAGGTTTAATGGATGTAGTTGAGATACTATCGGCTGATATAAGAGTGAGGCTTATTCCGAATAATTTAAGATTCTTAGATATAGTAAATATTAGTAAAGAAGATGCTAGATATAAATTTGTCAGAATTTTGAATAAGACCACTCAAAAGGGTGGAGACATCCAGCTAAATCTTGAAGATGGTAGGAATGTGTTGATACCTGAAGACAAATTGAAAGACTATAATTTATCTACTTTAGATACATTAAAAATAGAAATACCTTCGCAAAACGTCATTAAGAGTTATTCGATAAAAGAAGGAAACTATGCCATAATAACGGGAGGTAAAAACGTCGGTATCGTAGGTAAAATAAAGAGTATACAATGGGCTAAATATAAAAGAAGAGTATATAGTATAGTGACTCTCGAATCCAGTAATGCAACCTACCAGACTAATCTTATAAATGTGATGGCCTTAGGAGAAAACGAGTTAGATCCGAACGTAGGGGTGAAGTTATGACTGAGCAGGCAGTTCTAAAAAACTTTATGAGAAGGATTATTCTTGATAAAGTTACAGTAAATATAGGGTTAGGGGAATCAGGGGAAAGATTACAGAAAGCTTATCAATTACTTCAAGATTTAACTGGAGCTAAGCCTGTATATACTAAAGCTAGAAAATCAATAAGAGAGTTCGGTGTAAGAAAGGGAGCACCAATAGGAGTTAAGGTGACCCTGAGGGGAGAAAAAGCTGTAGAATTTCTTAAGAAAGCGTTAGCTGCTGTTAACTACAGAATTAAGGCATCGAGTTTTGACGATTATGGGAATGTAGGTTTTGGAATTACTGAGCACGTTTTAATACCAGGTACTAGGTATGATCCTGAGGTTGGTATATTTGGTATGGATGTCGTCATAACTTTGATAAGACCTGGCTATAGGGTGATGAGGAGGAGAAGAAAGTATACAAGGATACCTAAGAGACATAGAGTAACTAAAGAAGAGGCAAAGGAATTCCTTAAGCAAAACTTTAATGTGACAATAATAGAAGGGTGATGGATATGGGTAAGTATAGACCTCCAGCTGAGAGAAAGCATGGTAGAGGAGTTCAAGTTTGCCAAAGATGTGGTAGTAGGGACTCTGTAATTCAGAAATACGAAATGTACTTGTGCAGACAATGTTTTAGGGAAGTCGCATATAATATGGGGTTTAAGAAAACGAGGTGACAGTTATGCCTTCCTTAAATCCTCTCGCAAATGCGTTAACTACACTTTATAATAATGAAGTGAGGAGGAAGAAGCAGGCAATAATCATGCCTGCATCAAAGCTAATAATAAATGTGCTCAGAGTACTCCAAAAGGAGGGCTATATTGGTGAGTTCGAATATATTGATGATGGTAGAGCAGGTAAGATAACAGTGCAATTACTGGGTAGAATAAATAAATGTGGTCCTATTACACCTAGATACCCCCTCACTTATAAAGACTTGTTAACTCTCCCCGACTATGTTAGAAAATACTTACCATCTAAAGAGATAGGAATACTAATAATATCAACTCCGAAAGGAGTGATGGCTCATAAGGAAGCTTTGAAAGAAAGGATAGGTGGAGTTGCACTTGGATATGTATATTGAGTAGGGTGGTAGGATGAAGGCAGTGTATTTATATGAGGAGATCCAGATTCCTGAAAAAGTGACAGCAAGGTTAGAAGGCACTACTTTGGTAATAAAAGGTCCTAAAGGAGAGATCAAAAAGGATTTCGGTTATGCAAAAGGGATTTTAATGAGGCAAGAGGGTAATAAGATAATTTTAGAGACTACATTTGCGGATAGGAGAAAGAAGTCTTTATTCTACTCGATTAAAGCGCATATGGAAAATATGATAACGGGTGTTACCAAGGGCTATAGGTACTATCTAAAGATAATATATACTCACTTTCCAATGACGGTAAAGGTAGCTGGAGACGAGGTTCAAATAACGAATTTAATAGGTGAGAAAAACGTAAGAAGGGCTAAAATTCTACCTGGTGTTAAAGTAACTGTAAAAGGAGAGGACATTGAAGTAGAAGGTATTGACGTTTATAATGTCTCCCAGACTGCTGCTAACATTGAAAGGGCTGCAAAGATAACAGGTTACGATAGAAGAGTATTCTCAGATGGCATTTTCATGTATAAGAAAGAGGTGATTGGCAATGAGAAGTAAAGAAATTTATAAAATTAAGGAAAAAATAGAAAAAATAAGAAGCTCCAAGCCAGATTTCTATAGATATGATTGGGATAAGTATTATAGGATAGGGAGGCAAGAGACATGGAGGAGACCAAAGGGAATAGACAACGCAATGAGATTAGAGTTAAAGGGATATTCTCCAAAAGTAAAAATTGGATATGGTAGTCCTAAGGATATCAGAGGTCTACACCCCTCAGGGCTTATTCCCGTATTAGTTAGTTCCGTTACCGACTTAGAAAAAATAAAGGACAAGAAGGATAAGGTCATCGTTATTTTAAGTAGCAAGTTAGGGTTAAAGAAAAGGTTAGAGTTATTAAAGAGGGCCGACGAATTAGGTATTCGTGTGTCTAATAGGTGATAACTATGCCAGAATTGGCTTTACAGAGGAGGTTAGCTGCTCAAATAAAGAAAGTTGGAGAGAACAATGTCAAATTTAACCCAGAGTACCTTGATGAGATCGCGGAAGCTTTAACAAGAAAGGATGTGAAAAAGCTAATAAAAGATGGTAAGATAATCATAGAAGAACGTAATGGTATTAGTAACGGTAGACTCAAGGAGAGAAAAGAAAAAAAGAGGAAAAGAGGGGAAAGACGTAAGGAAGGTAGTAGAAAAGGTAAAGCCGGTGCTAGGAGAGGTAAGAAAGAGCAATGGATTTCCAAAATAAGAAAGATAAGAAAATACCTCAAATGGTTGAGGGATAATAATGTAATCGATAAAAAGGCCTATAGGCTAGCTTATAAGAGAGCAAAGGGGAATGCGTTTAAGAGCTTGAATGATGTTAAAACGTTCCTAAATCAGTTAGGTTATAAGGTGGAGTAGATGGCTCACGGTTCAAATTATAAGGTTAAGTATAGAAGAAGGAGAGAAGGTAAAACCAATTATTATAAGAGATATATATACGTCATCAGTAACACAATAAGGTTTGTACCTAGAATAACTAACGAGTATGTAATAATTAATGTTGCTAAATTCGATCCTAAGGGGGACGTAATGTTAGCTGTAGCTCACTCAATAGAACTAGTGAAGAAATACGGATGGAAGGGACATACTAACAATACACCTGCAGCTTATCTTACGGGCTATTTAGCAGGGTTAAGGGCTCTTAAAGCTGGAGTCAAGAATGCGGTTGCTGATATAGGCTTATTTGTGCCGACGAAAGGAGGAAGAATCTTCGCAACAATAAAAGGTGCGATAGATGCAGGTTTACAAATTCCGGTAGGAGATATAGGAGATATTGAAAAAAGAGTAAAAGGCGTGCATATATCCGAATATGCTAAGAAATTACAAGCTGAGAATCCAGAGTTTTATAACAAATTATTCTCAAGATATTTGGCTAGAGGCTTAGATCCTCAAAATCTTCCTCAACATTTTGAGGAAGTCCTCAAGAAGATAAAGGAGGTGGGTTCATAATGGCAGAAGAAGTTCCAGTTTTAAACCCAGAGGAGTGGAAACCTAGGACTAAGATAGGGCAGATGGTTAAAGAAGGGAAGATAACTTCAATGAAAGAGTTATTCGAAAAGAATTATCCCATTGTGGAGCCAGAAATAGTAGACATTTTATTACCCAAATTAAAGTATGAAGTTTTGGACATAAAGATAGTACAAAAGCAAACTGATGCCGGAGAAATATCGAAGTACAAGGTACTTATAGTAATGGGTAATATGGATGGTTACGTAAGCTATGGCACAGGGAAGGCTAAGCAACTGAGAGTCGCAATCCAAAAGGCGGTAAGAAATGCAAAACTTAATATTATCCCAGTAAGGAGAGGATGTGGTAGTTGGGAATGTACGTGTGGTGAATCTCATAGCCTTCCCTTCAAAGTTTATGGTAAAGCAGGTAGTGTGGAAGTGTTCCTGTTACCTGCACCGAAAGGAACAGGCTTGGTTGTAGGACCTGCTCTGAAGACATTGTTAACTTATGCAGGAATAAGGGACGCTTGGTCGCGTACTAGGGGTTCAACGTTTACAACGGAGAACTTTATTAAAGCTGGTTATAATGCTTTATACAATACTTACAAGTTTGTAACTCCGACTGATTGGGGGAGAAAGAAATGACTGAGCTTATTGGTATCATAAGAATAAGAGGATGGGCTGCAACACCGTGGTACATTCAAGACACTCTAGAGATGTTAAGGCTAAAACGAAGGTTTAGCGCAATGATCTATCCGAAGAGCTCGGCGTTGGAGGGGATGTTGAAATTGACAGCTCCCTATGTAACTTGGGGAGAGCTAAATGATGAAGGTTTAAACTTATTGCTAACAAGGCTGAAGACTATTGACGGGAACAAGGTAAATGAGGAGTTTGTGACTAAGGTTATGAGGCTAAGTGGATACACAGAGTTTGTTAAGAAGGTAAAAGAGGGCGAACTGAAATTAAATAAGCTGGATAATTATTTTAAGCTTCCAATCACTTTACATCCTCCTAAAGGAGGATTCAAGGGAAAGGTTAATAGACCTTATGGTTCAAATGGAGAGTTTGGGTATAGAGGAGAAAAAATTAATGAATTGATTAAGAGGATGGTGTAAGATGGTAGTAAGAAAAGAAAAGAAAAGTAGGAAGTATAGGGGATACAGAACACATGGATGGGGAACAAAAGGACAGCATAGGGATAGAGGTGCGGAAGGTGGAAGAACTATAGGAATGCATAAGGAGAAATGGTCTTGGTTAGTTAAGTATGGAGAAGGCTGGTATGGTAAACATGGATTTAGGAATCCTACATCTAAAGTTATTAATTCAATTAACTTAAGAAAACTTCAAACTTTAATAGACAATGGGACAATTAGACCCACAGAGGAAAATGGTAAGCAAGTAATAGATTTAGAGAAATATGGATATGAGAAGTTACTTGCTGGTGGTAGTTTAACTTCTAAGGTTGTAATAAAAGTTAAACACGCTACGGAAAAAGCTGTCGAAAAGGTTAAACAATTAGGAGGAGAAATTATATTAACCTCAAAGGAGTAAGGCTTTTTAGATTGCAATGGGTTTTGTTGACTTCTTAGAAAAATTAGGGGAATACTTACCAGCGGTTACTAAACCTAAGCAAAAGCCTTCTTTGAGCCAAAAGCTAATGTGGTCATTTATTGCTCTTATAGTATATCTAGTAATGTCATCAATCCCCTTGTATGGCGTCTCATCTACAAATTCTTTTTTAAGTAACTTTTTAGCTGAACAGATAATCTTTGCATCTTCTCAAGGCACTTTAGCCCAATTGGGAATAGGTCCTATAATTACGTCAGGACTTATAATGCAAATTCTTGTTGGTTCTAAACTTATAGAGATGGATTTAGCAAATGAGGAAGACCAGATTAAGTTTACTGAAGCTGAAAAGGGATTAGCTTTCATATTCATTATCGTAGAGTCAGCTCTTTTCGGATATGTATTTACAAAAGCTACTAATAGCCTACTCTTGGCAACAATAGTGACTACCCAATTAATAGTAGCAACATACATAATTTTGCTCTTAGATGAAATGATTCAGAAAGGTTGGGGTTTAGGATCAGGGATAAGCTTGTTCATTCTTGCTGGTGTAACAAAAATAATGTTCTGGGATATGTTTGGAATAGCTAATGTTCAAAACCAAGATTTACCAGTTGGATTTTTCCCTACTTTAGTATCGTATATTGTATCTGGAAAGAATTTGCTTAACTTAATTGTAAACACTAACACAACAACACCATTTCAGCCGGATCTAGTAGGGTTAATATCAACTATTGCATTAATTTTGCTAATAATTTATTTAACTAATATTAATGTACAAATTCCCGTTACTAGTCCTAGACTTAGGGGTATAAGAAGTACCATTCCTTTAAACTTCTTGTATGTTAGTAGCATTCCAGTTATATTTGTAAGCGTTCTGGGAGCTGATTTTGAATTATTTGCCTCAATAGCCTCTGGAGTATCTTCTGCTGCTGGAACAATACTAGGAGATATAGCTAATGCTTTCTTCTTCCCTCCTTCAAATATACCTCACAGCGTATACGCTTTAGTTCTAGATCCGGTAGGTGCAGTAATATATGCTGCTGTATTTATAGTCCTATCGATAGTTTTCGGAATACTATGGATCGATGTTGCCGGGTTGGATCCAGCCACACAAGCTCAACAGATGGTCGAAGCTGGAGTAGAAATACCGGGTATGAGGAATAATCCGAAAGTTATTGAATCTATCTTAGCTAAATATATTTACCCGTTAGGGTTCTACAGCTCACTCATTGTGGGTGTAATAGCTGTGTTAGCAACATTTCTAGGCGTATATGGAACTGGGGTAGGATTGTTATTAGCTGTCACTATAGCGGTTCAATACTATAATTTATTAGCCTATGAGAGGACACTAGAGATGTACCCGTTATTAAAGAGAATTATTGGTGAGTGAGAGTTGAAAATAGGTATAGTAACTGGTATTCCGGGCGTAGGTAAAACCACCGTTCTACAAAAAGTCAAGGAAATTTTAGATAAAGAAGGTATAAATAACAAGATAATCAACTATGGTGACTTCATGTTAAAGACTGCAATAAGCCTTGGTTATGTAAACAATAGAGATGAGATGAGAAAACTTCCAGTAGAGAAGCAGAGGCAACTTCAAATTGATGCAGCTAAAGGCATTGCTAAAGAGGCAAAAGAAGGAGGAGATGGTATGCTATTCATCGACACTCACGCTGTCATTAAAACTCCTTCAGGTTATCTGCCTGGGCTACCGAAATACGTAATTGAAGAGATAAATCCCTATATTATATTCCTACTTGAAGCGGAACCTAGGTTAATACTTGAAAGACAGAAAAGGGACACCACGAGAAGCAGGACAGACTACAGCGATGAGAAAGTAATTATTGAGACCATAAACTTTGCTAGATACGCTGCTATGGCCTCAGCTGTGCTAGTGGGAGCTACTGTGAAGGTGGTTATTAACGCTGAAGGGGATCCGAGCATAGCAGCAAATGAAATAATAAGGTCGATGAAGTGAATTGCTAGATGTTTTATACAGTTTTAGAAATACTTTTAATATCTTTTTTATTTAATTTTATCCTCTATCTGTGGTATAGGTTCTATTTAAATCCAAAAATGACCAAAACAATATTGTTAATAAGAAAGTACGAAGATAGAATATCTTCTATCACCTCTAACAAAAGGAGAAACAAAGTAATGAGAGCTGTATCTTCTGAAGTCCAGACTTATACTAACAAGTTGAGAAATTATATGTTCATCCAATCATTAACAGTCATAACGGTCTATATGGTAGGTTTAGTAATAGTTCTAAACTATATATATCCTTCTTATGTTTATTTTCCATACTCTACCATACTCACTCCCCCAATCAGCGGTAAGCCCGAGATAAATAACTTGTTCGTTTATATTCTGTCATTCTTGCTGTTTACGCCCTTGTCGTTAAGGAGACCAAAGCTTTTATAAACTTAGGATAAATTCATTTAAATATGCCTTCTCCTCAGCAAAGGTCAAGATCGTTGAGAAGGGTTCAGGTTAGAACACCTTCAGGAAGAACGGTAACTCATTATGAAGATAAGAAAAATTCACAAGCCTTGTGTGCAATATGTAAAAAGCCTTTAAGAGGTGTAAAAACTAATAAGATTCATAAGTACAGTAAAACTGAAAAGAGGCCTGAGAGACCTTTTGGAGGCTATTTATGCCATGATTGTTTAGAAAGATTAATAAAATTAGCAGTAAGAGGGTTTTGATGTTAATAATAATAAGTGGCCCTCCAGGTAGTGGTAAGTCATCTGTAGCTAAGATTTTGGCTAGTTCTTTAAAGATAGAATATGTTTCAGCAGGAATGATTTTCAGAAAGATGGCAGAAGAGAAAAAGTTATCACTAATCGAACTGAATAAAATGGCTGAAAAAGATTTTAACATTGATAAAGCTGTAGATATGGAGTTATTTAACATAATAAGAACAAGCAAAAACTTAGTAGTAGAATCCCATATTGCAGGATGGCTATTTCATAACTACTCGGATTTAACCGTGTATTTAACAGCATCCCTACATACTAGGGCTCAGAGAGTAGCCAAAAGAGATAATATGTCAGAAGCCGAAGCTCTGGATCAAATAATAAAAAGGGAAGAAAGTCATAGGGACCGTTTCTTACGATATTATGGTATAGACATGATGGATCTCTCTGTTTTTGATTTAGTAATAAATACAGAAAACATTACACCGCCATCTATAGTTAATGTAATAGTTGAGTATCTAAAAGGAAAACAAATTCAGTTATCTCCCTCACGTTAAAATAAAGTAATATTTTCGACTAAGAAATGACGTTAGAAGCTTTTATAACAAACTTAACTGGAACAGTAACCGAAATAGGCTGGAGTATCTTCATATTAGCGTGGGCTGTTGGGTGGGCCCTCAGGGGTTCGCCAATACCTATATTTAGGATAAAAAGAGGAGGACAAGATATTCTTGAAGATGCTATAATAGCCGCCTTCTTCTTAGCAATAGGGAGTACTGTGTTCTATCTAATATCATATGTGGCCTCGCAGGTGTGAGAAATGTACAATATATTTGACATACTTTATTATGCACAACTTCTTGCTACTTTAACCTATTTTTTAGGTTCCTTAATTTACGGCCTTCCTATTCCTATATATGGAGTGAAAAAATGGGCTCCTAGACTTATAACGGATGCTATCTACGTGATAGTATGGAATAGCATTTACTTAGCAGTCCTTTCCTTCTTAACTCAACTACTAGACATGTTAGGGGTTAGTTGGTCTAATTATGAGATATGGTTAAACCAAGTATTGAATTTTGAGGAAGTGTTATATGCTGTTTTGAAGGTATTAATATCGACTCTAAATGTTACCGAGGCAGGTATGGTTTTGACAATCCCTTTAGGCCAACTTATGTCTATTCTACTTACGATTATCACTTACACTGAAAGTTTGATTTCGATATCGAATTTGATATATCAGTATGTAGGTGTTCTAATAGCTTTAGGAATACTGTTCTTAGCTATTCCATTCAGGATAGGACGGGGTGCAGGCGGTGCTATGATAGGAACTTCTATAGTATTTTACGTAGGTTTACCTTATTTACCACAGTTCCTTGATAACTTAGGGCTCAACCCGTTAAACTATTCTGTATCTCCATCAAGCCAAAACGATATGTACTCATACTTTTACCAGCAGGTATTACCTCATTTAATTACCTCGCTGATTCTAGGTCCTTCAATTTATATATTTCTACTGCTGGCTTTTAGTGCGGGTTTATCTAATCTAATATCTGGATATGGTAGTAGATTACCTTTACCTATAGACTTATACTGAGGTGTAAGAAGTGAAATCATATGAGTTAGTTAGTATATTATTAATCATAGATTCTACGATATTTTATATAAATGATCAAAAAAATTTTTGTATAACGTTCTTTGGAATACTGATATCACTTGCTATTTTATTTTCTCTGAGATTTATTTACCGCCGCTTTGTGAAGTAGTAGTTCCCTTTTTACCCTCTTTCTTGACCTCTTTATTCATAAAAATTGTAGTTCTTTGCCTACCTCCCATTTAATATCAGTTAAAGTTAAAGTTTTACTTCCTTTTAATTTCTTGGGTTATGTCAATCGGTAAAAAATACGAATTTTTTGATCACACTGCAGACATAGGGATTAAGGCTTATGGAAGGGATCTAAATGAGGCCTTTGAAAATGCTGCTCTAGCTGTGTTTGAAGTAATGACAGACACTTCTAAGGTAGAACCTAAGGAAAGTAGGGAAATAGAGATTGACGGAATGGATCTTGAAAATTTACTTTATAGATGGATAGAGAGTTTATTAGTTTATTATGATTCCGAACTACTTCTTTTTGGAAAATTTAAAGTAAAAATAGATCTCGAGAATTTAAGACTTAATGCAATAGCGTGGGGGGAGAAGTTTAACCCCGATAAACACGAAAGGAGAACAGTTGTAAAAGCCGTGACCTATCACGAAATGAGCATAGTAAAGACCAATAACGGTTATGAACTAACCTTTGTCGTTGATATTTAATAACAAAGCTGTACATTTAGGACAAAAAACATAACCTTTTTTGTCTATATCCTCAACTGAATTCACCTTATTCATAACACAGCTTGGAGTTGAACAATCATTTAGTCCTAACGTATGTCCTATTTCATGTACTATCTCTTTTTTAACTCTAGATACAAACTTATCTATACTCCCTTTTTCATCCTCGTATTTATAAGAAAAAACAATACCTATCTTTTCTTTGTGCAGTCCTACAACGTATTTCTCGTTATTTATGTATGCATTTAAATGACCAATAGCTAAGATTGAGTCATAAGGAAAATTAGAGAATCTTTCGGATAAATAATTTATAATTTTTTCAGCATCATACTGTAGTCTGTCCCAGTTAAACATAAACATGTTAAGGTGCAAGACTTCATTGAGATAATGAACTTCGAAACCTAATTTCCTCAAGTGACATATAACCTCTTTAAGTATTATATGATCAAATGTAGTAAGCTTTACCAGCAATACCCTATACATTATTACCTCTTCCTAAGTGATCTAAATAATAATAAGAAATTAATTAGTGCTAAAATCAAGTTAAGCCCCTAGAGTAAGAGTAGCTACCATTAAATAGTCCCTGAGCTCCCTAGTTATGAGGGAGTTTCTCCTTACATGTTCTCTTCCAGCCCTTCCCAACTTCTCTCTTATATCCTTTTGCCTTATTAGATATAGTGCGTAATGCGCTGCTTCCTCCGGAGTATTTACAAGATATCCGTTCACGCCATGAATTATTTGTAAGGGTATACCCCCGGTATTACCACCTATTACAGCCTTTTTCTTCCATAGTGCTTCGCTAACAGTCAGACCAAACCCTTCCTTAATGGACTTCTGCATGACTACAATTGATCCCCTTTGGAATGCATTAATCTCTAGATCGCTATTAGGAGGTAGCATTAGAAGCTTAATGTCTTTATCATCTCCAGCGGCTTGAACAGTCTCTCTATACACGATCTCCCCTTCAGGATCATCCGCTGCTGGATTACCTACATAAGCTAGCTGTACATCTGCATGCTTCTTAACTAATTTATAAGCCCTTATAACACCTAACGGGTCTTTTGCTCTATCAAATCTTGATACTTGAGTTATAATAGGGCGATCTGGATCTAAGTCGAACTTATGCAAGATTCTCTTTACTGTAATCTCTGGAATGTCTCTATTCTTTATACTCAAGGGATCTATAGATGGAGGAATTATAAACTGGGGATTCTTTAAGTCGTCCCTCGCAAATACGGCAGAAGATACTATTACTGAATCATATTTCTGTATATACCCACGTAGGAAGTTCCATACTGGTTGATACGGGTTTGATATATCAATATGGCATCTCCATATCCATTTGCCTTTCTTTCTGAAGGTTATTAGCCCGGCTGGTTGCGGGTCGTGAATAAACACTACATCGTAATCTAACTCAAGTTCTTTACCGTTTATTTCTTGCCATTTTCTATAAATCTCAAATGCACCTTGTGATAGCTCTCCTAATCCGTTTTGTAAGGAGTTATGAAAGGACTTAGTGACTTTAAAAAACTCAGGATCCCCTCTTATAATCTTCCAATCCGTGTTAATTCCTAACTCTTTCATCAAGGGAACTAGCTTACTTAGAATCTCCGCTACTCCTCCTCCAGCTGGAGTAGAATTAACGTGAAGGATTGATAAACCTTTTAGTTTTTCGGCTATTTTAAAAATACTATCCAATTCATTTTCTCCTATAATCTCTGCGTATCTCTCTATCATTTTAACAACATCTCCTGCTCAAATATTTTTAGAAGATCTTCCCTTAACATCTCCTCATCAGTATAGGTCTGTGGGTCGAGTGAACTAAGCTTCTTTGATAGTTCAGTTAATCCATAATTATCTTCTATCCATTTTGAGAAATCATTCTTATCTTCGTACCCAATAATACGCCTAAAGATAAAGTGATAGGCAATAGACCTAATACTTATTGAAGCGATTATGTCAAGAACTCGGCCAAGCTCTTTGCTACTCTCTCTCTGTATTATACACTACTGGTTTACAAGTTATGAAGTAAAATGGTTTATTAGCTATTCTCGAGATCCTCGCCTCGGATAAAATTTTTATTAAATCTTCCCTTACGTTTTCAACAGTCCTTGGCTCTTTTCCTTCTATATCAGATACTTTTTGAGCTAAAAGTCTATCACCTAGTTCATCTCTTATCCATGTTGCAAAGTCGTTACTCATATCTTCTGGTACTACATGACTCGAAAACAGAGGGTGAAATACGTGATAAAAGATTGAAAACCCGTCAACCTTCTTTATACCCTCTATTAGTTCGTCTATAGTTGTAGCCTTAAAGCCTGCATAAATCGGCGGATAGTAGGCTGCATAGAACTCAAACGGTTTATTGGCGGGTTTTTCAAGGATCTCATACATGTCAATCAGAATGTATTTGTTTTATGTTATACAAAAACATTATTCCAGCTTATTATACACAAGTAGGAAAAATCAGATTTTTATAAGGGACTAGGAGGGAAAATAGTGCCCATGAGAGAGAAATCAGCATTTCCAGCGTTAGCTCACGGATCACACGACCCTCTTTTCATCATCAACTTTAAAATCCACCTCTTATATAATTAAAATTGCGGCCGTCGTCTAGCCTGGATTAGGACGCTGGCCTTCCAATGAGCTAGAGGAAAGCCAGTAATCCCGGGTTCAAATCCCGGCGGCCGCACTTAATTAATAATATATCATTATTACAACTCTTTTCACATCATACATATAGTATATAATTCGGTGCATTTGAGATTTATTAGACCTTTTCTTACTTATTTGAAGCACTAACTAAAGTATTATATTCATCATGTAATACCTAAAATTCATTAAAATAGTGCTTGTAGGGACCTCTGGAGACTCTGTATCATCGTAACCCCAAACTTGGGGAACTCAACAGAGTGTCGCCCGGTCCCAACAGAAACATTAACCATTAAACCTATAAATTCATTCTTCATAAAATAATAATGCCGCCGTAGCTCAGCCCGGGAGAGCGCCCGGCTGAAGGCCGGATCACGCAGGGACCGGGTTGTCCGGGGTTCAAGTCCCCGCGGCGGCATTACTTGGATATGGATTATTCTTGAATATGCTGCGTAACTTACTTAGAAGATTTTCTGCGAATATTTAGAGCTTCAACAAATTAAAACTTCCATTCTGATAGTTTAATTATAAGGTCTTAATATATTAAGGAAAATGATTATTTATATTATAAAAAACTAAAAGAATTCTTGAAAGAAGTTCGAAGTGCTATTTGTTCTTGTTCTATCTAATAGCTAAATGACAGTCTTTGTTAGCAAGTGTTACCTTTTTAAGGAGATAATAACGCCGGGGGCGGGATTCGAACCCGCGCACGGTGACCCGTACTGGCTATCCCAGTAAGCTCTCAAGGCCAGCCCCTTAACCGCTCGGGCACCCCGGCAATCATCATATTTTATTTTATTCCTTTAATACTTAACTTCAGTCTTTCCTTACAACTATAATCGAGTATCCCTTAATCCTCTTATAAACCTCAACGTTTTTGAATTTCTGGCTAAATAAATTAATCACGTTTTCTTCACCCTTGTATATTACGAGCTGTATTAGTCCACCTTCGGCAACTCTGTCGTAGCTAGTACTTGCTAGTCTCTCTATGAATGCTTTTCCAGCCTTTAAGGGTGGATTAGAGTAAATTGCATTAAATTTAATCTCTGATGGTATGTTTTCAAATATATCACTTTGGATAACGTGGACTCTGTTTTCAAGTCCGTACCTACTAACGTTTTTTCTGGAATAATAGACGGCTTTCTTATCAACATCAAGCATATAAACCTTAAGATTAGGGTTTTTTAATGCCAAATAAATTCCTATTGGACCATAACCGCAACCTACATCGGCAACTACCCCGCTCTCGGGTATTATTAGGTTCTCTAGCATTACTTTAGTACCTAAGTCTAGTTTATCCTTAGAGAATAGACCATAAGAACTCTCTAAAGACAAGGGTATACCGTTAACTACATCGTTTACAAAAATTATTTCTTTAATCTTTTTCATTCTTTTTCCATCCCTTCGGATAAACGTCTCTTTCCATTAAGACTCTCTTAGGTTTTACTACAATTCCTTTCTTCATATTTTGTATTTCGTTACTGTTTATGTTACTTTCCCCTATTGCTACGATTTCTCCCTTTAGTGTCATTATGGCCACATTTTCACCTCTCTTAAAGTTCTGAAATGCCACTACACCCGGTGCATTTAATGTTGCACCATAAGTAATGGCATTGACCGCGTCATCATCGATTACCACTTTTGGAATTCCACACACTGCAAATTCCATGGGGAGCAAAACTCTTCTTAGGTCACTCTCATCTTTGCAGTGTTTATACATGTACAATGCCTCTGAGATCTCGTGGAGAGTAACTAAGTTTGAATCCTCGGTGAATATTCCTGATCTCGTTCTTCTTAGTTCTCTCATGTGAGCTCCACAACCAAGTAATATCCCGATATCATGACATATTTTTCTCATATAAGTACCAGGCTCAGAGGCTATTTTCATGAGTACCAATCTTCCTTCAGTCTCAAGAATGTCTATACTATATACTCTTCTTTTTCTTGTCCTTCTCTTCACTGAAGATCTTACTGGAGGCCTCTGATATATTTCACCAATGAATTGGTTAACTATCTCTTTGAGCTCATTCATTTCGTAATCGCAGTGTACTTGCATAATGCAGACATATTCTTTACCAGCCTTACTAATAAGGCTCATCAGTTTTGTTGCATTTTCCATTCCTATTGGCAATACTCCCGTTACTTTTGGGTCTCCCCGCACGTTAAACGTGCTCTAGGGTCCCCCCATGGCCTACTTTGTTCAAGTTAAACATTTTCTTAACCCAATATGCAACTTCATGACTTGTAGGACCCGCTGGCTTATCTAAGTTTATTATTGCGTTTCTTATCAGGGCCTCTATAGGTCTTTTGTCGGGATAGAAGCCGTATTTATCATCTGTTTGAGCTTCTCGAAGTATATTCCAACTATTACTGTAATTACAAAAATGATCTATCTTTTCTAAAAATTTATACATATTAAATCACAGGTATCTTAGGTTTTATTGTTTCCTTCATGTAATCCATGAGACCCGCTTCTTGTAGTGCTTTCTTTACGTCTTCATCATTTGCTCCTCTATTTATGTTTATCTTTTTGTCTGTTGGCTCTACATGTAATATATTAACTCTTCTTCTCTTTACTCCGTTTACATCTTTAGGTCCAGTTACTAGTACGTAATTCTCGTCAATTATATCAACTATTACACATTTCTTACCGGCTTCCCTACCTCTGGTCTTAACGCAAATCCTGCCTACCTCTATTATCGACATAAGGATTACCTATGAATCAAAAAATAAGGATGGATTTAAACCTATTGCCAGTATTTTCTATTCTTTAAAAACTTTCTTTCTTCATCAAGTAAAGCTTCGTAAAACTTTTCCTCCCCATATTTGAGCTTATCAAGGGCTTTTCCCAAGTTACTAGCACCTACTCCTCTTGCACACATTCCTATTGCCACATACTTATTATAGATCGAGTACATTGATGCTAAGTTTCTCAGGGTTTCTAGCCTCTTAGCTTCCTTTTTATTGATTTTCTGGTTCTCTCTAATTTTCTTAAGGATTTTTAAGTCGTCGTCATTCTCAATTATCGTTAAGAAGATAGAACCACACTTAGGGCATTTTTGTGGCGCCGAAGAAGAGGTTACTTTCTGATTCCAATTACATAATAAACAAGAAATCCAAACTTCACAGTTACTAAGTTTACGCTTGAATATCTCTAGCATAGCTCCTTTGTCGTCCGAGTGAGATAAGACCAGAAGCTTGTCCAAGAACTCTTTAGCGAGAGGAGAGAAGCTCGGCACTTGTAAAATTTTCCATGAAATGTGTTTGAGGTCGTTAAAGATTGTTAAGTCGTAATTCTTATATACTAATTCCTTTACAGCTTCTTCCCCAACTACTGTATCTGCGAAAGCCTTAAGGACAGTTTGCATAATTTGTAGGTCTGAGATCTTCTCTCTATCTATTACACCAAACCTCTCAGCTTCTACTAAAAGTTTCCACTTAAACTGAGGACTATCCCTTACAGCCCTCCCAATCAAGTCCTTAAATTCATTAATAGTAATGTTATTTAATATAGAAATAGCTCTTTTAACGTCATTTTCACTTAAGGGGATTACGGATGCTATAGCTATGTGATAAGCATCAGCTCTGTAGTTGGTCTTCACTCCCTTTAGATTGGTTAGTAGCAACGACAGAACCGCACCTAAAGTGTTGTTCCCTCTAGTACCTAAAGCTACGTGGACTACAATTAAGTCATTGTTTATTTCTACCAAGCTTGTACTCCTAGAGGGTAGTGGGTATCCTCTCTTCTTCTGTTCTTCCACAAGTGTTCTTAATCTATCAATCACGTTCTCAGGTAGTTCTAAACCTTCACCCTTTTCGAGTTTCTCAAGATATTCGTACACCTTCAAAGCTACTTCCTTTTCTACCGGAATAGACTCCCCGAACCAGTTCGGTAAGACGCCCGATTTTAGAGACGTTTGCTCTACGTATACTCTATTCTCTTCTATCGAAACGATTTTCCATAGTCTTCCCCCTAAGACTATAACGGAATTCTCGTCGAGCGTAGCTACGAACTCGTAATCTAGAGACCCTATTTTTGAGTTGTTAATATGATCTATTACGAGGTAATCCCTTATTGAATCCGGTATCATATTAGTTGTATAGTAATATCTCCATGCCCTATATGAGGGAAGGACGTTTTCTTTATTCCTCTTTATAATTCTAGCCGACTCGAGGATACTGAGGATTTTTTCAAACTCCTCCTCTGTTAAGTCAGAGAATAAGAACGAGGACGTTACTATCTTGAATATTTCCTTTTGGTCTGTTATTCCTTCGAGTACCATACCAGCTATTTCATGAGCTACTACGTCGTAGGGTTTTGGTTCTACTATAGGACTTTCAAGATAACTTTCCCTTAAGCTATCGAGTATGCTTTTACACTCGAGGATATCATAAATATCTCCTGATGGCATTAAGTATCCTCGCGAAATTTTATCTAGAGAGTGGCCGCTTCTCCCTATTCTTTGCACTAATCTTATAACTTGTCTGGGCGACATATACTGGATTACAGCGTTAATTAAACCAATATCTATACCTAATTCAAGGCTTGATGTCGCAACTAAGGCGTCTATTTCTCCCTTTCTGAATCTGTTTTCAGCATCTATTCTAATTTCCTTTGACAGAGAGCCGTGGTGAGTAAGGATCTTTAAATCTGTTAGTTTTGTCAACTCGTTAGCCAAGAACTCCGTAGTTTCTCTTACGTTAGTGAATATCAGAACTGGCTTTTCCTCTTTAATTATTTTCTCTAAGGCTTTTATCCTAGATAAGGTCTCTGGGTTTAAGCCGGTTTTCACTGAGAGGTCTATGATCTCTTGATCGATGCTAGGTATCACTAGGGTAATTTGCATATCTTTTCTCTTATCAATCTTAACTACCTCTACCTCATCACCTAAGAACTTCTTGGCTATGTCTACGTCTCCGATTGTAGCAGATAATCCTATCATCTGCGGTTTTCTTTGGGCAGTAAGGTGTTTCAACCTTTCGAGGACAAGAAGTAATTCATATCCCCTTTTCTCATCCAACATTTCTTGTAATTCGTCTATGACTATCCAACGTATGTTCTTAAGTAATTCTCTCATATCTTTATTTATAATCAGGTACATTAAAGTCTCTGGAGTAGTAAGGAGTACGTCTGGAGGATCCTTTATTACGTTCTTTCTTTCCGACTGAGAGGAGTCTCCATGCCTTACTGCTACTTTAACTCCTAATGCTTCTCCTAATCTTTTTAACCTATTTTCTATGTCTCTGTTTAGAGCCCTAAGAGGTGTAATATAAATTGCTGAAATCCTGGGCGGGGTCTCTTTTAGTATTTTATAATAAATCGGAAATATCGCTGTTTCGGTTTTACCGAATCCAGTTGGGGCTACAACTAATGTGTTTTTTCCTTCTAAAATTTTCGGAATAGCTTTTTCTTGTATAGGGGTAAGACTCTTATATCCTAACTCGTATAACTTCTTGTAAAAACTCTGAGAAACGTTTATCATGAAGCCATAAAATCTTGTGATTTGGTGCTTAAAATAAAATATGCTTAAAAAGCACGCTATTATGACATCTTTGATAGTTCTTGAATTTATACTCATTAAGTATGCAATTCCTAATTTAATTGTAATTCCGTACTATATTTACCCAGCTGTGGAGTCTGCTGAGCTTTTGGTGATTTTCTTCCTTGACGGAATTCTAGTTGAATTTATATTTACTTCTTTAGTTATGGTAATTTTATATTACCCCCTTATCCTCTTTACGTACTCTTTATTTCAACAACAGTCCCTATCCTTTTTCTTTCTTCTTGACTTGCTTACGTTTTCGTCTACCTACTTTATTTCTGCCTTATTCATAGGTTTTATAGGGTGGTTTATTAGAAGAAACATGTCAGATACTTGGTTCGAACAATTATCCCTTTTTGGATACAAGTTCAAGCCTAAAATAGCCCTCATCGGGTTCACATTAGTAATAGCTCTCTATTTTTTTCTTTTTTACGGGAACTTGCCTCTCATAGCTGGTAGTATGTTAAATGTTATAGGTATTTCTCTTTTCGGGGATTACTACGACCTACCTTTAATATTACTCTCATGGTTTGCAACTCCTTATTCTCTAACTCCAAGAGGGGAAATCAGTAAACAAGGTATCTGCCTAGGAAACATCGTAGGAATACTAAGTAAGTCCGGCATAATAGACTCAAGTGTAATAAGGGTTAACAGTAGCAGAAAGTATAAATGGTCAGGTATCAAGGCTAATTATTGTATTGACTTTTCGAAAACTAAGAACTATAATATTATTGTAGTCGGCACCAGTGGTTCTGGTAAGTCCAATTTTGCTAAGCTCTTAGCCTCTAAACTTAGTGTTAATTTCCTCGTATTTGACTTACACGGAGAATACTACCTAAATGAAGTTAAGAGAGTAGACGTTTCTCAGATTTCGGTAAATCCCTTGAGTCTCTTTAATCGAAATCCGAAGGAGAGAGCATTAGAGATCGCATACATGCTTAAGAGTTTATTTAATCTAGGAAATATTCAAGCTATTGAGTTAACTAACTTAATCGTTGAGGCTTACGCCGAAAAAGGTCTAGACCCAGACGACCCTTCTACTTGGTCTCAAAACCCTCCTACTTTTAGGGACGTATTACTACTCCTTGAGCGTCACAAGAAGAACGCTTTAAGTGCACAAGAAATTAACAAATATCAATCTCTAGAGCCATATCTACAGTATTTATCTTCAACAGTTTTTCAGTCTAACAGTATTAACTTCGAGGAGTTACTTAACTCTTCTTATATACTAGACTTTTCTAGTGTTCCTACAAATGAAGTTAAATATATTATAATGGAAACAATTCTTAAATCAATACAAAGTTTAATGTACTCTCGTAAATCGAGTAAGATAGAAAACTTAGTAATAATAGATGAGGCACCTTTTCTACTTAGTAAGGAGTCAGGCAAACAATTGATTGAAAGGCTTTTAGCCGAAGGTAGAAAGTTTGGATTTGGTTTTCTGCTAATATCACAAAGCGTGGATTATTTGAAGGAAGTTATTCCGAATGCTGGTCTATTCTACGCATTTAATATAGTTGAGCCTGGAGAGCTTGAGTATATCAGTAAGTTTTTTGGAGGTTCTGATTTGGATATGTATTACACATTATACGAGACTTTTCCGAAACTGCCTAGAGGGGTATTCGTGACTAGAGATTTATTAGGGAGATTCATATATTTAGTTCAGTTTTACGAGGGTGATGTTCATGTTTGACGAAGACGAGGAGGGTAAGGAGGAAAAAAGTGAGGAAGAGGAGAAGTTAGAAGAAGAAATAGCTCCGAAAGAGGAAGAAGAATCAGAGGAGAAAACAAGTGAAAGTGGTGAGGAAGAAGAATTCGCCTCCATGACAATTCCTGATATAGAGTTGCTGATGAAAAACACCGAGATATGGGATAAGTTATTGGACGACAAAATAAGCCTTGAGGAAGCAAAGAAAATGTTTAATGAACTGAAAAATAGATATTCTGCTAGAGATAAAAAGAAAAGAAAAGTGGCAAAAAAGTCTAAAAAAGTTAAAGCCAAAAAAACATCTGAGGAAGAAGAATGATCAAAGTTGTTTATTCTAATGCTAAAGATTTTTATTCACTATTAGCAGGGTTGAACGAAATAGCTGATGAAGTAGTTTTAAATTTCATAGAGGATTCGATTTATTCTTCTTATTTAACGGACGATAAGTCCTTAATGGGAGTCCTCGTTATATCTAAGGAATACTTAGAGGATTACTCAATCGATAAGCCAGTCGGTGTAAAAATCAACTTAAATGAGGTAAAGAAGATTCTAGGTAAAGCTAAGAGCAAGACTACCTCAGTAATGATAGATGAAACTGACGCTGGATTAAAAATAACTTTAAGAGACGAAAAAAGTGGACTTAGAAGCAATATTTATGTCAAGGGCGAGAAAGTAGAAACACAACGCTTAACTGAACCTAAAGTCTCACTTCCGGTCTCCTTTTCGTTAGACGGATCAATCCTGAAGAAGATATTGTCTGATGCCAGTATTGTAACAGAGGAAGAAATTCAAATAAGTACCACTGACGATAACGGGATTGAGTTCTCTATAGAAGAAAGTGGTAAATCTTATAAAGCTAAGCTACGCCAAGATAAACCCCTAAAATCTGTAACTATAGAGGCAGAGAGTAGATCATTCTACAAGATAGAAGTACTAAAGACAGCTTTTAAGGCATTAGCATTCTCGGAGGACGTTACCGTAAGCTTCGGAACTAATGTGCCGTTAAGGGGAGAAGCTACTACTGAATCTGGAGGTCATTTGAGGTTTTGGATAGCACCAAGACTATGAGAAACTAGATTAGAACCTCTTTTAACGATAGCAGAATAAATATTGTGAGCCCAACTTAATTCATCCTTTTTTAGAAGGACTACCAAAAACGTTTTACCTTCTTCTACCCCGTAGTTTAGATTAAATATTCTGTAAGCAGTTGTTGTCGCTCCTTTCAGAATTTCCTTCGAAAAATCCGTAAGGGGTCTTTGAACTCTCGATAAGAGATACGCTAACTCAAGGTCTTTCCATAAATTATAATCTATCCATGCACCATTATCTGTACCGAAAAGTAACTTTACATCTTTTTCTATTGCATCAGCTATTCTAGGTATACCAGCTGAGAACCATAGGTTGCTTCTAGGACAAACTACTAAGGGAATATCCGAAATCAAGTCGAAGTCAGGTTCATTTAAATTAGTCCCGTGAATCAGGAGAGTCGGCTTATAATAACTTAGTAAGTACTCGAGGTCATCCCTTAAGTAATGTCTCTTAGTCTCTGAAACATGAGCACCTCTAATCTTATCTGAAAACACAGTGCTGATTTTAGCTAATTCGTCTTTACTATTACTATTCGCAGAAGGTAACCCGTAGCCATGAGATATGCTGTGTAGTTTAATTAATTCTTCCTCTGAAAAAACGTCAAGTCTTCCTAGAAGTATATGGTTAACTTCCGCTACAATTTTGTCCGCTTCTAGAGCTATTTTTATTCCTTCAATACCCTCCTCTCTAAAATCTACTATTGTAAATATTCCTAGACTCTTGGAATATTTCAAAAATTGTGCAATTCTCTCGACTATTTTATCTCGATACTTCTTAAAATACTCATATTTTACACTTTTTGGATCGCCTACAAGTTCCTTCAGGCTTTTTGTTATTTCTACTTCGGGAAATGTGAAATCCGCTGTGTGCGCATGAGCGTTAACTAGAGGAGGGATAGCAACATAACCTCTTAAGTCCTTTCCCTTATAGTCGTAGCCCTTCCCTATATGAGTTATTCTTCCAGTATTTTCGTCAAACTCTATGTTTATTTTCTCAACGTAATCTAGTTCTTCTCCGAGTAAAGCTCCTCCGAGGTTTATCCTATTATTTTCCATTTTTCTTCCCTGAATTTTCTAATCTCGTCCAATGCCTCAGTAGCGTTTCTTAAAGCATCTCTAGCTTTTGAACCGATACCTATCCCTACTTTAACATCATTTAACTCCTTAACTACCTCTATGTGTGCTTCAACAGTGTCCTCAGAGCAGAACAGCCCCAAGTTATCACCACCGAAATATTGGTCTATACAACCTAGCCTTTTTCCTACCGCTTTTATGTAGTCCATCAAAAAATCTATTTTTTCCATCGATTGTTGTATATTAAGTTTAGTAATTCCATCAATGTCGTAATGTGCAACGAGTATTCTTTCATCAGGTACCTTGTCTAAATCGATTTCTTCACAAGAAAACACTGAAAGGATAGGCTTTTGATGATAACCTTTACATAGTTTAATAGAAGTCGGAGAATGAGTATCTATTTCTTCTATTACTTTTACTATATCTTTTTCCTTTACTCCATCGGCTAATATAACGTGAATATCATAACGAAATGGGATAACGTAACTTCCAATTTCGGCTAATTTGTTGTAGAGTAAGTAAGAAAAGTAGTGTTGGAAAGCTTGAATTTTCCATTCTCTGTCGACTCCTAAACTTTCAGTCCACTGCTTATAACCCTCCATTATGAGCTTTACTGTTTTCACTCAATTACCACCGTCGCATCCCCACTTAACTGTAACTCCTTCAATTTTCTTGCCCTTTTAACTAGCTTTATTGCAGACTCCACAGCCCTAGTTGAGTACTCCTCAATTCTTTCTACAGCTTGTTCATGTGTGACTCCATGTCCAATAATTCCTAACGTTACAGGTTTGCCGTATTCTACTGAAAGATCCATTAATTTTCTGGCAGTCTGTGTTGCTACTATTTCGTCATGCTTAGTTTCTCCTTTAATTACAGCACCTAAAGTCACTACTGCGTCTATTTCGTCTCTCTTTAGTAATTCCTTGACTATCATGGGCATGTCGTAACTCCCGGGGACTTTCACTACTACTCTAACTGTAGCTCCTAAGAAGTTGGCGTGAGATATTGCCCTTTGTAGCATTAAGTACGTGATATCGTAGTTAAATTCAGCTACGACTATAGCTAAATTAATCTTCGAGTTCTCCTGCATGTGTATACCCCTGCCTAAGACCTTTACCAGCATACTTAGTTAAAGCTGATCCTCCTTCTTTGACTAACTTAACAAGGTTTAGAGCGTGTTTTGATGCCCTGTCTTTCGCGATCTCAACGAGTTTTTCCTCATCTTCAGATTCGTCTTCATGAACAGTTACGTCAATTACGTGTTTAGAAGTTAATATCTGAACCATGATCAGTCCAATACTTGTAGCCAGATAGCTGTACTTATCTAACATAGTCTTTCCTACCCACCCTAAAGTAATAACACCGTCACATCCTTGATCTAATAACTTCTTTGCACCGACAGGTAAGTCTTTTACACCGGGGACTGTATACCTTACAATCTCAGCTTCTGGGTCCTCTTTCCTTATCACGCTTACGGCTATTTTTCCCATGTCTACTCTAGAAAAGGTTGTATCTACAACTCCGTATTTACGTGAGGTCATCTAATCACCTCTAACACAATTTCCTTACCCTCTATGAAAAGGAATCCGTTATTCTTTGCATAGAGCATAGCTTTCTCTTTAGAGAGGCTCTTACCATCTCCCAGCATTTCAGCTATAACACCACTTCTTTCTAATCCTATATACTCCAGTAGAGATGTACTCAATTCCGTATGACCCTTTCTGTTCTTTAATCCTCTTGAAATTAAAATTGGGACATGACCCGGTGCATAAAACTCTGTGTAGAATTTATTCCTAGCCTCATCCTCCCTTATCTTTATCATGCTAACTGTCTTATGTAACTCAGATATTGTTTTAGCCCGGTCCTCATCGTTTATTCCGGTTCGGGTAGAGATGTGGTTAACCCATAATGCGAAGGCAGGTTCGTCTCCGTAAGGAGGTTTCTTATACAATGGAGGGTACTTCTCTTTCACTATTTCCGTCATAAAAGTTATGCCTAACTTTTTAGCCTCATTATCACCAGTTACGTAGCAGATGAGTCCTCCTGCATCTTTTCTTAATAAGTTTATACTTTTCCATGTCACCGCACCTGCATAAAACACCATGTCAACTTCTTCTTCTCTTCCGTCAAAATCATAAATTAAAATCGGTAGTCCAGATTCTAAGTTTCTCTTGATTTCTTCCTTAGGGGGTAACATTGCAAGATAACATACTTTTATAAATATTTAAGTGTATTTACTAATTTCTTTTTTTAAATCTTAGAGTTACAAATACAATTATTCCTAGAATAGAAATAATTAAGAATAAGACTGTAGTTGATTGAATAAAAGGATGGTTATTATTTGAAGTTATTGAAGAAGAAAGAGTTGAGAAAAAAGTTTCTGACAAGTTATATACTTCTTGTACTAGCAATACTACTATAGTAGCATTTTGAGAAGAATCATACAAATTTATTGTAAAATATGAGTTGTTATAAAAATACATCAGCAAATAGCTGGATGGAATGATAATTTCTGTACAGTTGATTGTTTGAGAAACCACATAATGTAGGGTGCTAGGCAACCTCAGTTTTAAGGCTGAGGTATTATCCGTTACATTAAACGTTAACTGAAATCCGTTAAAATTGTACGTTATGTTTAACTGAGAGTTAACGTAATCCTGAATAACGCTTATCTTTATTTCTAACGACGGTAGGGATATTGTAGAGCTAGTGGAACTCTGGAACCCCGAAAAGACCGTTACTTTATTCACTGACAATAGGATTAATGTAATAAATAGCGCACTAATTACTAAACGTTGTGTAAGAGACATGTTACAACAGATATTTATTACCCCACATTAATAGAGTATGATTAAGTATGTCTGGTTATCCTCAAGGATATCCCAATCCCTACAACTGGAAGATGATACTGATATCGCAAGGGCTAATGATTTTAATGTCTTTTGTTCTATCTCTTTATCCTCAATACTTCTTGCCTGTTTATGTCCTTTATATTGTCGTGATAATGGGGATATCCAGCGTTATGATGGCTAAAAGTAACCCTATGTTAGCGGAGAGAAAATATATGGGTGAGATATACAAGTCAAATACATTGTTTGAAGAGAAGAATGCCGGAAGTCTCATACAGAAGGATATGGAGTATGTTCAGAAAATGCAACAACTTGCCGTAGCTAACTTTAAGTCGTTCGGTATAATGATTTTGTACATAATAATAATATTTCTATTTTATGACTATGTATTATTAAAAATTGTAGATAGTGTAACACAATACGAGAAATTAGCAATTTACTTAATCTACTTTGAAGCTCTGTATCTTTTCAACATGTTCGTCTATCGTAGACTGATAAAAATCCAGATGATGGACGCTATGGCTCCCTCAAGTTATAAAGTAACAGAGAAAGGAATATTATCCACAGATAAAAGCGGCGTATTCTTACATTCGAGGCATTTGGTCAACGCTGAAATAATAGAGAACAGGGAGAAGAAATATGTAGAGATAGATTCTAAAACTTCAAAGCTTCCATACAAAATAAGACTTTACACAAATGATATAGATAGACTCTTGGAAGTTCTTAATAGAGTTAAAAGAATGGAGTTAAAGAGACAACAGACTTCAAATTCGTGAAAAGAATAAGTGAGAATACAATCCTATAGTGTTTTCATATAATACACCATCTTTTCCCTCCCATATACCTTTTCCGATCTTATTTCTGAACGCAAACTGAACATCAGTTCCTACTTGAGTTGGCTTAGAGACGTGAAACTCATGTCCTTTGATTGTGGAAGATGATAGATAATTAATCCTAATCGGCTCTAACTCAGTATAACCTATAGTCAGCCTATCCTTAGTCTTTATCGATATATCGAATACGTTAACCATACGATACGACCTTCCTTGAGCATCGATCAACTCTTTAGAAAGATACATGAGTCCTCCACATTCACCTAGTATTTTAACACCTCGCTCAGAGTTTCTCTTTATCCATTCTTTTGTCAAAGCAGAATTCTCTAACTCTTCTAGATGTAACTCGGGATAACCGCCTCCGATATATATAAAGTCTGGAGTTTCTGTAGGTCTGTCGTTATTTAGAGGGCTAAAGAACTCGAGCTTATATTTTTTCCTTAAGAAGTCTAGGTTAGCTTCATAGTAAAAGTTGAACGCGGAATCCAGTGCAATATAGGCGATTCCCTCTTGTTTAGATTGATCCTCAATAGTCACTTCATTATCTATCGGCTTTGTATCTTGTGAAATTTCTACCAGTCTATCTAAATCTACGTTTTCTTCTACAAGTCTGGAGGCGTAACTAATCACTTCTTCAGCTTTGTTGAAGTCTTCGGTTGTGTATAGACCTAAATGCCTTGATGGAATTGTAAGTTGTTTATCGAAGTTTATATAGCCGAGAACCTCGATGTCTTCTGGAACTGATCTTTTACAATAATTAAAGTGAGTAGTTGAACCTACTTGGTTAAATATTACTCCTTTTACATTAGCGTTTCCATACTCTTTCAGTCCTTTTATTATAGCACCTGCCGTGCTAGCTAGGCTACTACAATTTATTACCAGAACTATGGGCGTATGGGTTATTTTGGATAGCTCGTAAGTGCTGTATCTAGTATCAACTCCATCATATAGACCCATCACTCCTTCAATTATACCAAGATGGTAACCCTTGCTGTATTTTGCTAGTGTCTGCTTTACTCCATCCTCTCCCATGAGCCAAATGTCTAGATTGATTGCCGGTGAACCGGTAGCTATTTTTAAGTACTTAGGGTCTATGAAATCCGGTCCAGCTTTAAAAGCCCTCACTTTAAACTTTTTGGATAGTGCTCTGGCTATCCCAGAAGTTATTAGCGTCTTACCTGAGTTACTTCTGTCTGAAGAAATGATTATACGGGGTAGGATCACGCAAAAAAATAAGAGCTAAATAACTTAATTTATTTTATGCATGTATATTACGATGATGCACGAGACATAAAGGCTATTATACAAACTCTCACTAAGTTGGTTGATGAAGCTCTTTTCGAAATCAAACCAGAAGGTATAAAATTGACTGCTGTAGATAGGGCAAAAATATCTTTAATTAATATTGATTTACCTGCAGAAATGTTTAAAGAATATGAAGTTCAGGAAGAATACAAATTCGGATTTAACACTCAGTATATGTCGAAACTGATGAAAGCTGTGAAAGGAAAACAAGCAATTTCATTAGATGCAGATAACGAGGAGGTAGTAAAGTTGACTATTATAGGTGCTATAAATCGTGATTTCAATATAAGGAATATTCAAGTTTTACCCCCTGAAATACCAGAAGCCAATTTTGAGTTCGATGTAAAAGCTTCAATTTCCTCGAAAGGTCTGAAAACCGCTATCAGTGAGGTTTCACAAGTTAGTAAAGACAGTGTAACGATATATGCAACTGAAGAAAAAGTAGTAATCAGAGGAGGTGAAGAGAGTAAAGTAGAAAGTGAGTTTACAAAGGAGACCGGTGCTTTGGCTGACATAGAGTTTACTAAAGAGGCAACAGCTACTTATGACATTAATTACATTGACAACATTTTACAGCTAACTAAACTGTCAGACTATACTAAGCTAGCCTTTTCGGATCAGAAACCTTTGCAAATGGAATTCAGTATGGAAGGAGGGGGGAAAGTTACTTATTTGCTTGCTCCTAAACTATCTTGATGGAGATCTATACAGCACTGGTGGGTAGCTATCCTAGATCTATAAAGATAGCCAAGATAATAACTAGATATAGAAACGGTAATGTCGAAGAGTCTAAAGTAATAGAAGAAATAGATAAATTTCAGAAAGATTTCTTCGGACTAATGGAGGAATATAAAGTAGACTATGTAACAGATGGAATGGTAGAATGGGACGATATAGTAGACTTAACCTACTCTTTTCTCAAGGGTGTTGAAAAGGGAGCGTTAGATAGATTTTTCGATAACAACTTCTACTATCGCCATATTGTAATTAAGTCTAAATTGGAGTACAGAGAATCTAATGATTACGTTAAGTACATGGAATTAGCAAAGAAGAATGTAATGAAAAGTCTGAAATTAAAGGCTGTTATACTAGGGCCGCTGTCATTTACGTATATGTCCAAGAACGTGCACTATAAAGGCAAGACAGAAGATTTAATGATGGATTACTCCTACGTAGTAAACTCTTTACTTAAGGATACGGAGAAATACTATGACGCCGTGGAAATACATGAGCCTTATTTCTTTCAAGATAGAGTTAGAAAGCAAAGATTAGAGAACTTAAAGGAGTACTATAAGACAATGTTTAACGGAATAAATAAAGAAAAACACATTATCACATATTTCAACATAAAGTTCGACGTCATTGACGACTATTTTAAGTTACCAGTAGATGTTTACGGCTTTGATGTAACAGAGGATAACAAACCCATGATTGGAATGCTATACAATATCAGCAAAGATAGGCAAGTGTATTTCGGTGTTTTGGACTCAAGAAACACTAAGTTAGATAAGATCTCTACAATAAAGAGGATTGCAAATAACGCTAAAGAGAAGGGTATAACTAAATTAATCTTGGGGAATTCTACCTTCAACGATTTAATACCTGAGCTCATAGTAAAGAGAAAGTTTAAAATATTACAGAGGGCGAAGGAGATGATACTAAATGGATGAGCTCCCTATTTTACCAACTACGGTAATCGGTAGTTATCCAAGGCCCAAATGGTTAAGAGAAGCTATAAGACTATATCATCAAGGTAAACTTAACGAGCAAGATATGAAGGAAGCGTTTAATGATGCTGTGATAGCAGTGCTCAGAGACCATCAAAAAGCAGGAATAGATGTTCCTACAGATGGTGAGATGAGAAGAGATGAAATGGTAGAGTTCTTTGCAGAGAGACTAGGCGGTTTTAGGTTTTACGGCTTCGTTAGGGTATGGGGTGATCATTACTATAGGAAACCATCTGTAGTAGGTAAGATAACGTATAAAGAGCCTATGTTACTCGAAGAAGCCCTATTTGCTAAGGAAGCCAGCTACACTCCTTATCTGAAAGTAACGATTACCGGTCCTTATACAATAGCCGAGTGGTCTTACAATGAATACTACAAGAGTAAGAGAGATCTGGCATTCGATCTGGCAAAAGTGCTTAACACTGAAATGAAAAAGCTAGTGGAGGCTGGAATAAAGGTCATCCAGGTTGATGAACCTGCTATCCACACTAGGAAGGATGAAGTAGAATGGGCAGTAGAAGCTGTAAATGAGTCTATTAAGGGAATTGGTGTTAAGGTCGTTATGCACGTGTGTTACGGTGAATATTCGTATCTAGAGCCTTATTTGGACAGATTAAAAGTTGACCAAATTAACCTAGCTCTGAAAAACTACAATTATGAACCAGTGAAACTTTTCGAGAAATGGGATGGTGAAATAGGAGTAGGAGTAATAGACGTTCATAACAGAAGGGTGGAGTCGCCTGAGGAAGTAGCTAATGATTTAAGAATGTTATTGGAACACTTTAAGCCAGAAAGAGTGTGGGTGAACCCCGACTGCGGACTGAAGCTTTTGCCTAGGTCTGTAGCTTTTCAAAAGATAGATAACATGGTGAAGGGTACATTAATAGTGAGAGAAGAACTTAAAAGAAAGGGTTATACTACTACTAATCTGAAACCATTGTTTAACAGGTGAATGACGTGAATAAGAAACGAGCTCATGGTCAAAGTCACTCTACTAGACCCGTCAGGACTGGAGCTCCTAAGTGGGTTAGGTTCACTAGGGAAGAAGTGGAGTTACTTATAGAAGAACTAGCTAAGAAAGGATATCCTCCAAGTATGATAGGGCTCATATTGAGAGACCAATACGGAGTGCCACTAGTTAGGCAAATAGCTGGTAAAAAAGTAGTTCAGATATTAGAGGAGAAAGGTTTAGCACCTAAGATCCCAGAAGATTTATACAATTTAATAAAGAAGGCTGTTAACATAAGAAGACACTTGTTTGAGCATCCTAAGGATAAGAAAGCCAAGAGAGGGTTAGAGGAGACTGAGTCTAAGATAAGAAGATTAGTAAGGTACTACGTAGAGGTAGGTAAGTTACCTCAAGGATGGAGATACGAGCCTGAGAAAGCAGAACTTCTCGTTTCAGGAGCTCAATGATTTTTTCACTCTTTCCTTGAGAATTTCTGCAACCCTTTGGTCTACTCCTATTGGCTCAGCGACTATTATTTTAACTTTATTTGACACTGATTGAAGCTGTTTAGGAATATCCCTCTTAAAGTGCGTTCCCGCAGCAAAAAGCAGTGGGACTACAACTATAGTATCTACACCTTTTTCAATAAGCTTCTTAGCTGCGTCGGTGATACTAGGTTCGTTAAACTCGATGAACCCGTACTCGACTACTGAAAAATACTTTCTAAGTAAGTCAGCATACTTTATTGCAACTTCTTTCCACTCACTAACTTTACTTCCGTGTAAAACTAGTAATACGCCAATCATAGGTCAAATTATTAACTTCGATTTTATATACTTGTGTTTTGATTTAGCTTAAAGGGATAAAGAGTGCCTGACTTCAAGATTGTCATATCTGACCCGCAAACAAAAGAGCCTAACACAGCTAAGGTTAAAGTTAAAGTATCTGATGCAGTTCAGGTTAATCAGGGAGAGAAGGACGGAAAAGCAATACCCTCAGCCAAACTGAATGAGAAGACTAAACAAAATCTTGGTTTAGACCAGTTCGTGACAGTCGAGATAGAAAAGCAGGAGGGAGATAAAAAGTTAAAAATAAAGGGTCACTTTAAGGTCGAGATAGATAACTCCGTCCCCCAAAATGAGATATGGATTTCACAGCAGATAGGAGAGAAATTCGGTGCCAATGAGTTTGAAGCAATAGCTTACAGAACTAAAGCCTTCCAGGTCTCAGTAGACCAGTCAAAAGTCCCCAGTTTAATAGGGGCAAAAATAGGGGATGTAGTTGACGTAAACATATCCGGAGTACCCCTGAAACTTAAGATAACCGGTGGGTCAGATAATTCAGGCTTCCCGATGAGATTTGACGTTCAAGGTGGTGCTAAAAGGAGGCTGTTACTGAGCTCCCCTCCCGGTTTCTATCCTACTGAAGACGGTATGAGAAAGAAGAAGACCGTTCGCGGAAATATGATCACTGCTGAAATAGTTCAGGTTAATACTATATTAGTTAGGTGAAAAAACTTTTGTCTTGGCCACAAGTTCAGCCAGAAGTAAACATAGGTGTAGTAGGTCACGTTGATCACGGTAAGACTACTTTAGTTCAAGCTATTACTGGAATATGGACTTCAAAACACTCTGAAGAATTAAAAAGAGGAATGACAATCAAGTTAGGTTACGCTGAAGCGAATATAGGATTTTGTGAGAGTTGTAAAGTTCCAGAGGCGTATGTTACTGAGCCCTCATGTGCACATTGTGGTAGTACTGAAGAGCCTAAGTTTCTGAGAAAAGTTTCTTTCATTGACGCTCCAGGTCACGAAGTCCTAATGGCTACTATGTTATCTGGAGCGGCTCTGATGGATGGTGCTATTTTAGTTGTAGCTGCAAACGAACCTTTTCCTCAGCCTCAAACTAGAGAACATTTTTTTGCGTTAGGTATTATAAATATTAAAAACCTAATTATTGTTCAAAACAAGGTCGATGTAGTACCTAAGGAGGAGGCTATAAAACAATACAAGCAAATCAGGGAGTTCCTTAAGGGGACATGGGCGGAAGGTGCGCCAATAATACCTGTAAGTGCTCTTCACAAAATAAATATTGATGCATTAATTGAAAGTATACAAAAATACATACCTACACCAGAGAGGGACTTATCTAAACCTCCTATAATGTTAGTAATAAGGAGTTTCGATGTTAATAAGCCTGGAACATCTTATAATGAGTTAAAAGGAGGTGTATTAGGAGGCAGTATAATACAAGGTAAATTAGAGGTAGGAGACGAGATAAAAGTATTACCAGGTATTAGAATAGAGAAGTCTGGTGGTAAAGTAGAGTATCAGCCCTTGTATTCAAGAATAACTTCCATTAGGTTTTCAGACCTTGAAGTGAAGGAGGCAAAACCAGGTGGATTGATGGCAATAGGTACTGAATTAGATCCCTCTTATGTTAAAGCCGATAGCTTAGTTGGAAACGTTGTAGTGAAAGCCAACCATGATGTACCCGTACTTTTTGACATGGTCATTGAAGACTATCAGCTTTTAGAACGGGTAGTAGGCAGTAAAGAACTGATAAAAGTAGATAATTTAAAACCGAAGGAAACGATCATGATCACTATAGGTTCTTCAACTACACTTGGTGTAATTAAGTCCATAAAATCGAATAGGATAGAAGTTGAGCTTAAGAGACCTATTGTGGCGTGGGATAAAGGTCTTAGAGCTGTGATAAGTAGGCAGATAGGAGGAAGATGGAGATTAGTGGGATGGGGTCTAATCAATTTCTGAAGATTCTCGTAGATACAAATATTCTGTTATATGTTTACGATAGGTTTGACCCATTTGAAAGAGTTGTTCAGTTTTTAGATTATAAACCGGCTTTTTATCTAACTAAATCTGTCTTAAAAGAGTTAAGAAAATTAGCCGAAGTAGGCGGTCCTTTAATGCAAATGAAAGTTCAAGTTGCATTAAAGTATCTAGACGCGTATAGAAATTATTGGAGTGAGATAGATGAGGAGGATAATAATATTGACGTGGATACTCACTTGCTAAAGGTAAGTAAGAAATATGATATGGCGATATTTACGAACGATTTATCTTTAAGACGAAGAGCGTTAAAAATGGGTATAAAAGTTTTATACCTTAGGCAGAAGAGTAAAAATATAAGTCTTAGTTTTATTATCTAGTCTGATACCTCTATGTTTAAACTCATTAAAGCCAAGGGTATCGTTAGAATACCTCCAGACTACTTCGGTCAACCTATCGATGATGTCGCGTTACAAATTCTGAGACAAGAATACCAAGAAAAAGTATTAAAGGACATCGGACTTGTACTCGGCGTGTTTGATGCTAAAGCAAACGAGGAAGGATATATAATCTTCGGAGACGGCGCAACTTACCATGAGGTAGAGTTCAATATGTTAGTTTATGCACCAATGATGCATGAAATAGTTGAAGGTGAGGTGAATCAAGTAGATAACTATGGTATATACGTCAATATAGGTCCGGTTGACGGTCTAGTTCATATATCACAAATAACTGACGATAACCTGAAATTTGATCAAAATAGAGGTATTCTTATAGGAGAGAGGTCTAAGAAGGTTATTCAGAAGGGAGATAGAGTGAGAGCAAGGATAATTAGTATATCAGTAGGAGGTTCTAGAATGCCAAGGATAGCCCTAACAATGAAGCAACCATTCTTAGGTAAATTAGAGTGGATAACCCAAGAACTCTCAAAGGCGAGTAAGTGATGCCAGAAAAGAAGATATTCAAGGCTTGTAAAAATTGTAGAGCACTAGTACCCTTGGAGACAGCTACATGCCCTATCTGTAACTCAACGTCTTTCAGTGAGGATTGGAGCGGGATGGTTATCATAATAAGCCAAGATTCTGAAGTAGCAAAGGTCTTTGGGGCATCGACACCGTGGAGATACGCGATTACAGTCAAGTAGATTATTGTTTTATTTTACCTCAAGAACTGAGAAACCAATTGGCAAAACCGTACGGTATTCTTTTCGCAAACAATGCCGAACTTCTCCACTTTCTTAAATCTAGGAAAAACTCGAGAATAATAACAGTTGGTGATGTTGTAACTAAGACTGTATTAGACCTTAACTTAACTCCTTTTCTGTCATTAGTAGACGGAAAAACTAGGCGTAAGTTTAATATTGAAAAGAGGACAGTCATGGAAAGGGTAAAAAACGAAGCCGGGCTGATAAGGTTATCAGCAATTTCGAAAATTAAAGAACTGCTTGAGATTGACTCGGATGCTAGTAAGGTCGTGTATGTGGAGGGTGAAGAGGATTTATTAGTAATTCCAATAGTAATTTACGGAAAAGACGGAGATATTATACTTTATGGTCAACCGTATGCAGGAGCCGTTGTCCTAATAATAGACGATCTAATAAGAAGAAGAGTAATGGAAATCTTCACCAAGTTTAGTATAGTTAAGTGTGAATAAAAACATCCGACCTGCGCGGGCTCATCACTTGTCAGCCCTTTCGAGCTTCTTCATCTTTGTTTCTTTACGCACCGTATTTTTCTGCTCTATAAGAGTAGTTAAGTAATAAGTTCATTACATCAAGCCCCCTTATTCTTAGAGTTCCCTTTCGGGCTTCTCTTTCGTTGAAGTCCTTAACGTCATCGAAGACTAAATTACTATAGGGTATATAGAGCATAAACGGTACTGGATCCCCCGTGTGTTCTCTAACTTCTACTGGTGTGGCATGATCTCCAGTTATTGCAATTACTATCTCACTTCCAAATCTATCAAGAATCTTTCCGATCATTTTGTCAGTCATCTCTATAGCATATTTTTTACCTTCCACATTTCCGTCATGAGAAGCTGCATCCGTAGCCTTTAAGTGCAAAAAGACGAAGTCGTAGTCGTTCAGCAATTTCGCAGCCTCCTCTGCCTTACCGATGTAATTGGTGTCCAATCCTCCGGTGGCTCCAACTGGGGTCACTACTTTCATTCCTAACTGCTCACATATTCCCTTAATTAACGCAGTTGCAGAAACTGCTGCAGCCTTCAGCTTAGTGTAGCTTTCGAACGCGGGTAATTCTTCGTACTCCGAAGCTCCTCTCAGTAAGATAATATTAGCCGGTAGTTCTCCCTTTTCTATTCTCTTCTTGTTATACTCAGATTGTGAAAGGACTTCGTAAATCCTCTTCGTAAGTTTATTTACTATCTCGGCTGTCCTTTTTGCTGCATCACTATTTGTTAGTGGGCGGCTATCAAGAACTTTTTTACCGACTTCATGGGGGTCTGTGTCGGATATTTTATCGCTCAGACCTTTACCTCTCAATACTATAGCTACTCTATGTTCTGTACCGTGGAAGAACTTCACTTCAACTCCATCGATCTCTTTTATTTTCTCGTTGAGCTCTCTTACGAGGTCTTCAGCCTCTTCTATCTTTCTACCAGCCCTCCTATCCTTAACTACGAACTCGTTGTCTACTGTTGCAAAATTACCCCTAAAAGCTACATCTCCTCCTTTTAACCTAGCCCCAGCTCCTATAGCTTCAAATGCTCCTCTTCCTTTGTAGAACTTTTTTGGATCTAGGCCAAATATAGAAAGATGGGAAGTGTCACTTCCTGCAACTACACCCGGTGAAATAGGATCCATCAGACCGACTAGTGAAGATTTAAGCAACTCCCTCACATTAGGTTTGTCTACAGCTTCTAAAGGTGTCTTATAATTCAACTTACTTACTGGTCTGTCACCTAATCCGTCGGTAATGAAAAGAAGAATCTTGTAGCGTTTCATGCTATCGACCTCTTCAATTCCTTAACCATTCTCTCATATCTTTGTATATCAGCTTGGGTTATACTAGCTCTCACTATCTCAAGTGCCTTCATGAAATCTGATTTAGTTACTTTAACTTGTGCTTTATTATTCATACATTCTCTCATATTCTTTAAGTAACATTCTTCACTATTATCTTTACCTTGGCAAGAATTTCTAACTTGTTGGTCACAATCTCTATAAGCTTGCCTCATGGCGTTAATTGTAGCTTCTCTCACTAAAGCCTCTAAGTCTGCTCCAGTATATCCTTCCGTCTTTTCGGCTATCTCCTCTAATGTTATGTCTTCGGCTAGTGGGACGTTCTTTGTGTGTACTTTTAGTATTTCTAGTCTTGCTTTTTTGTCTGGTGGTGGTACGTAGATTAGTCTGTCGAATCTACCTGGTCTGAGTAATGCAGGGTCTAAGATATCAGGCCTATTAGTAGCAGCAATAACAACAACCTTATTAAGTGGTACGATACCGTCCATTTCAGCTAATAGCTGGTTGACTATTCTTTCAGTAACACCACTGTCGTGAGCAAATCCTCTCATTGGTGCTATTGCGTCTATTTCGTCGAAGAATATTACTGTTGGTGCTGCTTGTCTTGCTTTTCTGAATATTTCTCTTATTGCTTTTTCGCTTTCTCCTACCCATTTTGATAGTACTTCTGGTCCTCTTACTGCTATGAAGTTTGCTCCGCTTTCTGTTGCTACTGCTTTTGCCAGCATTGTTTTACCAGTCCCAGGTGGGCCGAATAAAAGAATACCCTTAGGCGGAGTTATACCGCTCTTTGTAAATAACTCTGGGAACCTTAGAGGCCACTCAGCAGCTTCGCGGAGCTGTTGTTTGACATCGTCTAACCCACCTATATCTGACCATCTGACCTTCGGAACTTCTACATAAACCTCACGTAGTAATGAAGGCTGTATACTTTTCATTGCATCTAAGAAGTCTTGCATTGTCACTTTCAATTCCTTTAATATATCAGCAGGAATAGTTTGCTGTTCTAAGTTCAGTTTCTTCTCTTGTATAAATCTTCTCAAAGCTGATATAGCTGCCTCCTTAGCTAATGCTGCTAGATCAGCTCCAGTATATCCGTACGTCATTTCAGCTAACTTATCAAGGTCTACATCTTCTCCTAAAGGCATATTTCTGGTGTGTACTTGTAATATCTCTTTCCTTCCCTTGGTATCAGGTGGTCTTATTTCAATCTCTCTATCGAATCTCCCAGGCCTTCTAAGAGCTGGGTCAATATCGTCTGGTCTGTTAGTAGCTCCAATGACTATTACTTTTCCTCTACCTTTTATTCCGTCCATTAATGTCAGAAGTTGTGCTACTACTCTCTTTTCTACTTCTCCGGTCACCTCTTCTCTTTTAGGTGCTATTGCGTCTATTTCATCAATGAATATAATCGCAGGTGCGTTTTTCTCAGCCTCTTGGAATATCTCTCTTAATCTTTGTTCGCTCTCGCCATAGAACTTACTCATAATTTCAGGCCCGTTAATAGTAATAAAGTAAGCTCCGATCTCGTTGGCTAATGCCCTTGCTAGTAAAGTTTTTCCTACACCTGGAGGACCGTAAAGAAGAATTCCTTTAGGTGGTTCAATACCCAACCTCTGGAATAGCTCAGGATGTCTCATAGGCCACTCGGCAATTTCCCTTATCTTCTGCTTAGCTTCTTCTAAATCTCCTATATCTTCCCAAGTTACTCTAGGATAACTTGTACTCCCTTCTTTCACCGGTTCTTCCTTAATTTCTACATTCGTGTCAGGAGTTATGTGCACATAATTTGATGGTTGCGTACTTATTACTACCAACTCTACGATTCCAGTGTAAACAGGGATAGGAATTATGTCACCTTTAGTTACCGGTTTGTCTATTAATTGATCCTTAACATACTCTACAAAACTATAATCGAAACGTATGGGTTGGGTCGGTGCTAAAACTACTTTATTTGCAGCTGTTACATTAGCCCTTCTTACTATAACTTCATCCCCAATCCCCACACCAATATTCTTTCTGACATATCCGTCGATCCTGATTTCGTCATCGTCAATATCATCAGATGCTGGAAAAGCTTGCATTACGGTAGTAGCGTTAGGGCCGGACACTTCAATGTAATCACCAAACTGAACTCCTAACTTTGCCATAGCCCTTTCTGATAACCTAGCGATCTTCTTTCCTACGTCTCTTTGTCTCGCTTCACTTACTTTAAACTTCAAACTTTGGCTCATATTGTGATGTGATCATATTTTCGTTATTAAATAAGCTATCTGTGCCTTTAAGGCACCAAGTAGTAGATATTTAAATATCTAACTAATTTAGTGAATAATGAGTATAAACTTGAGGGAGATTCCCCCATCTATATATAAGTCGAGTTGCCCGAATTGTGGAGGAGCTATTTCATCTTCCAGACTGAGTAAAGGTTCAGTATGTACTAGGTGTTTTTCTAATGACGAGGCTGAATTTCACAGCCTAAACGACTTGATAAAAGCTTTGAAAAGTGCTAGTACTTTGAGCAAGCTTTCAAAGGAAAGTGAGATTCTGTCCGAATTTAATGTGTTTAGTGAAATATTCAGAACAGCCATAGGTTATCCCCCTTATGGTCCCCAGAAGAGTTGGATCATAAGACTCTTACGAAATGACAGTTTCGCAATTATAGCTCCACCAGGTTTAGGAAAGACTACCTTCGGTCTAGTCGCTTCATTATATTATGCAAATAAAAAGAAGAAATCCATAATAATATTTCCAACCAAGAGTCTAGTTAAACAAGCACTTGATAAACTGTCGACTTTTTCCTCTAATTCTGGTATAGAAGCAAAAATAATGTATTATCACTCAGGTCTTACAGAGTCACAAAGGCAAGAGCTTAATAAGAGTTTGTATTCGAATGAGTTCGACATTTTCATCTCAACTAATCGTTTTGTGATAGATCATATAGATAGTTTATCTAATCTAAAATACGACTTTCTATTTGTAGATGACGTTGATACTGCACTGAAATCTAGTAAAAGTGCACGAGCGGTTTTACGCCTTGTGGGATTTTCGCAAGATGCGATGGACAAAGTCAGGGAACTGATGAAAGTTAAGGATACAGACATTCTGTTCTCTGAGGTAGAAAAAATCAGGAAAGGAATTGTAGGAAACAAAACTGTGGTTTTCTCTTCAGCAACACTAACTAAGGGTAACCCCGTTTTCTCCCTACTTATGGGTTTTAAGCCTGGAAGCTCAGTAATATATTTGCGAAAAATAATCGATGCTTATACTGAATTACCCACTAACGATAATGAGGTTATAAGATTGTTAAAAGAGTTATTATCGAGGCTCGGCAGTGGTGGTCTTATATTCGTCCCAGTTGATAAGGGTCAAGAATATGCTAAGTTTTTAGAGGAAAGTCTTTCAAAAGATTTTAGCATAGCAGCGGTTGCTTCATCGAGCACTTCTAAAATAGAGGAATTTGCTGAAGGTAAGATTGATATCCTTATAGGCTCAACAACTCATTATGGTATCTTAGTAAGGGGAATTGATTTACCGTGGAGAATTAAATATGCAATATTCGTAGGAATTCCGAAATTCAAGTTCAGAATAGGAGAGACTATAAATCTAGTTACTTTAAGTAGAATTCTAAGTATAATTGCTCTCATTACTAAGGATCAGGAGATCATTAGACTAGCTGGTCGCATTAGACGAAAGATCAGGAGATTATCTCCAGCAGCTCTCGCATTGTTAAGTCAACAAGCCAGAGAGGGAAAACTAGAGGATGACACACTAATAAAGGCTTATGGGATTGTTAACTCTTATCTCCAGAACGAGGATATTCTTAAGAAAATAAGTGAAACGGGAGATTTTGTAATCTCGAACGGAAATATATTAATTCCAGATTACTTAACTTATATACAAGCTAGCGGGAGAACATCTAGAATTTATGGTGGAGATCTGACAACTGGCCTTTCAATACTGCTAGTAGACGATAGAAACTTATTTGAAATATTTAATAGAAAGATTTCCTTAATACTAGATGAAATAAACTGGAAGGAACTTGATTTAAATTCATGGAAGATAGGAAATGTAGAACTGTCTGAGATCATTAATGGTATTAACGAAGAAAGAGAGAAGATACTCAAGGTCAAGAAAGAAGGAGGTATTACTCCCTTACTCGGAAAGGTTAAAACAGTACTATTAATTGTGGAATCGCCGAATAAGGCTAAAACCATATCTAATTTCTTTTCAAGACCCAGTACTAGGCAAGTAGGAAATCTTAGGGTTTACGAAACAGTTCTGGAGGATAAGATTCTAATGGTAACCGCGTCTGGCGGACATGTTTACGATCTCACAACTGATAACATAGGAATTTATGGAGTAGATGTCAAAATAAGTGAAGATGGTTCGGCGCTATTTCTACCTTACTATAACACAATTAAAAGGTGTAAAAACGGTCATCAATTCACTGATTATGATAAAGGTGGTAAGTGTCCTAAATGCGGGACTACTGATATCATTACGGATAAGACGTATACAGTAGAAAATCTAAGAAAACTATCTTTAGAAGTTGATGAAATATTAATAGGAACTGATCCTGACACAGAGGGAGAGAAAATAGCTTGGGATTTGTACTTAGCGTTGAGACCTTATAACAATAATATTAGGAGAGCTGAATTCCATGAAGTTACAAGAAGGGCTATTATTCAAGCTATATCTAGCCCTAGAGAATTTAACGTGAACCTCGTGGAGTCTCAAATAGTAAGGAGAATAGAAGACAGATGGATAGGATTTAAACTTTCTCACAAGGTTCAAACTGAGTTCTGGCCGAAATATTGTACAGAAGAAAAAGAAAGAGCTAGAAGCAAGTACTACAATCAGAGTACAGATTGTTCAGAGAACAGAAACTTAAGTGCTGGCAGAGTTCAGACACCAGTACTTAACTGGATAGTAACTAGATACGATGAGTATAACAAGACTAAAACTAGGGTCTATTACGGAAGAATAAAAGGGCTCGAGGATATAACTTTCTATGTCCAAAGGCAAGAAGGAGTTAGAAAGAACAACGTCGTTACAGTAACATTTAAGGAAATAAGTGAGGTAATTGAGGACTTCGGACCTTTACCCCCCTATACTACTGATACTCTACTTTCAGATGCCAACAATTTCTTCGGGCTATCTGCTCCAGAAACAATGAGGATTGCACAAGACCTATTCGAACTAGGTCTGATAACATACCACAGAACCGATAGTACAAGAATCTCTAACGTAGGAATATCAATAGCTGAAAACTATCTTAAGCAAGTTCTAGGTCAGAATTATGAAAAGGTATTCAAACCGAGGACTTGGGGAGAAGGCGGCGCTCATGAAGGAATAAGGCCAACTAAGCCCTTAGATGTGGATCAGCTTAGACTCATGATTGAGGATGGAGACTTAGAGTTAGCTAAACCCCTTACGTCCAACCATTTCAAGGTTTACGATCTTGTGTTCAGGAGGTTCATATCTAGTCAAATTGTCCCCTTAAAAGTTAGAAAAGAGGTTGTAAAGTTTGAAATTAAAGATGAAGAGGGGAATCCCATACCACTAGAACAGAATTATGTGGAGTTAGTTACGAGTTACTCCCTTCCAGTACAAATAGATAATATAACGAAGTTTATCTATCAGCCTGTAAGACGCCTATCTAATTCATTGGTTTCAAGGTTGAAAGATCTTGGCTGTGAATCATTACCTTGTGATTTCGGTTTGTCTTTAGAAGGTTCGTTCTTGAGGAGCAAGGTAAATTTATATACTCAAGCTGATTTGGTCATAGAAATGAAAAATAAAGAGATCGGAAGGCCTAGCACTTATGCAACGATTATTAATACGATTCTTAAGAGGCGTTATGCGATAGAAAGTAAAAAAACTAAGAAAATGATTCCTACATCTTTAGGTAAGGCCGTAAATAAATATTTAAATGAAAAGTATGGTAAGTTTGTATCAGAAGAGAGAACAAGAAAGTTACTTCAGCTGATGGATATGATTGAAGCTGGTAAAGAGAGATATGACTATGTACTAAAACAAATATATGAAGAAATAAATGAAATTAGGTGAGAATGAATGCTTATAGGATTATTACACCTTAAGCTTAAAGAGGCTAGCAAAAAAGCCAACGTCGAAAAGGCAAAGAAACTGATAAAGGAGGCGAAGGAAAGGGGTGCCAAATTAGTTATCTTACCCTCTTTATTTCCAGTAGGAAACATTTTTGAAATTTATGAAAATGATAAAAAGTCTAAGAGTATTATAAGGAATCTCTCGGAAAAAATTCCGGGTACTATTACGGACACGTTGATAAATTTAGCCACCGAAGGCGAAATCCATCTAGTTGCAGGTCCAATTTTAGAACAGGCAGGTCCAAAGGTATTTCTTACCACCCTTATCATCTCACCCCAAGGTGAGATAATTGGCAAGTATAGGAAGGTAATTATTTCCGAAAAAGACGTAAGACTCGGGATATCCTCTGGAAAAGAGCCCGTATTCATGTCTTTAGACAAAAGATACGGGATTTTAGCTGAAGACGATATTTTCTCTCCTGAAATTAACAGAGTTTTAGCTCTTGGTAATGCGTCTGCTATTATCGGGTCGATAAAAGCGTACGCTAGGAGTCCAGATATAGTTAAGTACGTTGCCATAGCTAGAACCTTAGAGAATGGCATGCCGTATATACTGGTTGGTGAGGTAATAGAGGACGAAAATGGTGAAATAATAGGCTCGTCACCTACTTTTGTAACTAGTACTAACTCTCTAATCTATAAACAAGCTGAGGATGAAGACACCGTACTATATGTAGAGACTACTGTGCTAATGCAAGAGAGTTCTAAGGAACGTATAGGCAAGATAAATAACATTGAGACGATATTACAAGGACTGTGTAAGAACATAAAGAAAATGAAAGCTATGGAAAGGAAAAAGATAAACCAAGAAGACAGACACGAAAAAGAAGAGGAAGAAGAGTAACTTTTATGCTCTTTAGTAAAACATGTGGTTTTAAGAGCTAGTTATGTAAACTACTGTCCTCCTATTTTTCACTACTTGTGATATCATTCCTTGTCTCTCGAGTTCCTCTAATATCTTCTTAGCAACACTTATGTTGACATTAATCTTATTTGCGAGAACATAAGGTGTGATTATTTTTTCCTTCTTTAATTCCTCTTGAACTTTATTTATAGTGTCCTTATCAACTGTGATTGCCTTAGAGGTAACTTCCTTACCAGTCTTGCTTGTTTTCTTCTGAGCTTTCTTCTGGGTTTCCTCCTGTTGCTTCTTTAATCTCTTCTCTATATTGCTAATTGGTTTCTTACTCGCACCACCCATTGGATTCCCACTAAATTTAAGTTAGTAATTTGAGAGTATTAAACGTTACTTTATGGGACAAGACTTACCTATTGATGATATAATAGGCCGTATTAGTAAGTTGGCTTCTGGGCTAGGGATAAGTAGAAATGAGCTGAAGGTTTACTTCCTACTCCTTATTAACGGTAAGATGACAGCTAGAGAGATCTCTGACAAGATCGGGATTTCGTATACAAAAATTTACCCAGTATTGTCTAGACTAGAGGGAAGAGGATGGATTAAGAGAGTAGGTAAAAAGCCAGCTATGTTTGCGGCTAATTCTTTGGTTGACGTATGGTCTACTGTGAAGAAGAACATTCTTGAATCAGTAGAGAAAATAGAGAAAGAAGTCATAACCCCGCTTTCATTACTGCTATCTACTCAGCCATCGTTGTACAACATAATGTTAATACCTCCTGATAGTGTGCAGATGAGTTTTCAGCAAACTCTCAAAGAGCCATCGTCGATATACTATCTAGCAATATCTTTTGACGAACTTTTAACAGAAGAGGTAATGAAGCTTCTAGAGGCTAACGCTTATAAGAGTGACGTCAAGCTAATACTCATAAAACCCAGAGAAATCCCTCCGATAATTAACTTCAAAATCGCTGAATCAATGTTCGGTAGCGGCATTATAACAAATAGATCCATAATGTTAATAGTAAAATCCTCTGAAAATATCCTTTATGGCTTGTACTCAACTCATGTATACTTCATAGAGATCGGTAAGGTGTACTTTAATTATTTGTGGGAAAGGTCAGGTAAACAAGGGAATAATGCTTAAAAATTATCTCACAAAAACCATACTAATTGACCGTTATGAGAATAATAACTGTAAAACTACCCGAACAATTCTTAGAAGCAATAGATGAATTAGTCAATACTGGGAGATATACTTCTAGAAGTGAAGTAATAAGAGCAGCTTTAAATGACTTTATAAGAAAAGAATTGTGGATAGAAAACGGATGAACATATGATGAAAGCTGGTATTTTTGAAAGGATGAAATGCGACATCAGAGCTGATTTTTAAAACCTTACATTCTTTTCTTACTTTAACATGCCATTAAAAGAAGGTGATTCAGTAGTCATATGGGTTGACCCAAAAAGAGTGTTTCTAGTAAAGGTAGAGAAAGGAAAAAAATTCGGTTCAGATAAAGGTACCCTAGACTTGTCTACATTAATAGGAAAGGAATATGGTTCGACCGTTTCTCTCTCGACTGGTGTGCAAGCTTATTTGCTTAGGCCTACACCTTTAGACGCATATAATGGGTTGAGAAGACCTTCACAAGTACTATACCCTAAGGATATATCTTACATGATTTATGTGTCTGGGATTAAAGAAGGGGATACTGTTATTGAAGCTGGCACTGGATCCGGTTTCCTGACGATTTCCTTAGCATATACGGTAGGAGAGAAAGGTAGAGTTATTACTTATGACATAAGAGAAGATATGCAGGAAACAGCTAGAAGGAACTTATCGTTTATGGGACTATTAGATAGAGTAACTTTCAAGCTCAAGGACATAAGGCAAGGAATAGATGAAAGAGATGTAGACGCTGTATTCCTCGATATGCCAGACCCTTGGAATACGATACAATATGTCCACGAGATCCTTAAACCTTCCGGTTCAGTGGTAATCTTTGTCCCTACAGTTAATCAAATAGAGAAAACTGTGCTTAAAATCAGAGAATTTGACTTTGTAGATGTGCATGCTGAGGAATTAATCGTTAGAGAATATCAAGTGAAGGAGAACGCGACAAGACCCAAAAATGTAGGTGTAGTTCACACTGGTTTCATTATAAGGGCAAGGAAATCAATAAAAGGGGGCTAATAAAATATTAAACGAAATGTCCTCAAAACTAGCCACTTACGCGAACCTCATAATAAAGTATGAAAACCAATTGAAAGACGTGGAGAAGAAGACTGTAGAGGACGGTAAGAAAATTGTTTTAATGGCGGACTCTCTCTCCTCACAGTTTAGAGATGTTGCGGAACAAGTTATATCACAGATTTTTAAAGAAATTGATCAAACTTATTCATCCCAAATTCAACAACTATCCAAGAAGTATACTGAAGAAAGGGAGAAAGAGATCGAAAAGATTAGAAAGCAAGCTGAGAAAAACGTTGATAAAGCAGTGGAATTAGTAGTATCCAAATTATTGGAGGTATATAAGTAAATGAGCTTCGCGTACGCTACCGCATTAGCAAGAGTATATAAGAGCCAGATACTAAGTACAGGTACCGTAAATGAGTTATTAGAGTCAAGTAGCTGGAAGGAAGTTGCCAACATATTGAGAGAAAAGGGTATAATATCTGAAGTCCCGCAAACTATTACGGATTTCCAGACATATATGAAAAATAGAGCGCTACAGATTTTATCTACTGTAAGGAATTATACTTTATCCTCTAAAATCACTTCGTCTATCGTAGATTTGTATAAATACGTCGTAGAGTTAGATGACATAGAAGCTATAGTATCTGCTGCGTTGTCTAAGACTCCTTCCTTTCGTGTCTATCTTTTGAAAGACCTGGCTGATATAAAGCCTCAATCCCTTGAAGACGTGTTATCTTCTCTAAACGGAATTGAGAGGGAAGCTTTGGAATTCGCCTTAGAAAAAGCCAGTAATAAGTCAGCTGCCGTAATTAACACTTATTTAGAGTATTTCTTTATCAGTAGATTATCGGCGATTGTAGATACGTTTAAAGGAGACTGGATCTCAAAAGCCAGAGAGATAATATGTGGTTACAAGGATTACTATTCATCTCTTATCGCGTATAAAATGCATGAGCAAGTTCCAGATACATGTAAGATGAGCAAGGAAACTGTGAGGGACATAGCTAGCTCCTCTTCAAAGGAAGAAGTTCTAGACATATTATCGAGGTCACCGTATGGTAAGGATATAACTGCAAATGATGTTTATTACTCGTTCGCTAAGTTTAAAAAGATAACTAGGGCTCAAGCAAGAAAAGCTTCTCTAAATGCCTTTATGGGTTCACCTTTCACACCTGTTACCGTTATGGGGTTAGCAGAACTGATTAGGTTGGATACGGAAGATATTATTACGATTGTTAACGGTTTAGCTTTAATTAGAAACGGAGAGAATAAGCAAAGGGTTGTTGAAGACATTAAGTCGCTACTTTCCTTTGAGCTCATCTAAGATTTTTTTGTCTATTATATATCCTCCGTCAGCATCTCTAATAATTGTATAATCAGGAATTTCTGGAGGGTCTGGCATACCTATAAACGGCTTCTCTTTACCCAGATATATCCATTTGAGCCTACCACCGAACTTTTCTAGTTTATACCAATACTTCCCTATGTAAACGTATTTTTTACCGTTTTTGTAGACTAAGTGATAAGGCTTTAAATACACTCCGTACCCCTTTATTTTACTGTTGTACTCATAAACTCGCAATTTTAATTTAGAAAGAACCTCATCAAACACTTTTTCTGGTACCTTTACTAACATTAGTAGTCTATTCTTTTTTACTCTCAAAAATCATATCTACTTTTAGACGGGTATTAGTATGAAGCTAAGACGCGTTAATAATACGTTAGAAGTGTCTGAAATAGGATTAGGCTTATGGAGTATCGTTACGGACGAGTGGGGAAGTGATATAAATAAAGCGGAAGAACTTTTACGAAAGGCATATGATGTCGGCATAAATTTCTATGACACTGCTGACGTTTACGGAAAAGGGCTAGGTGAGAAAATAATAAGTAAAGTTTTAGGAACTAAGAGAGATAGAATAGTCATTTTAACAAAAATAGGACTTGATTTTTACCATAACACGAGACCCGTAGGGAATTACGACATTGAGTACTTGAAATTTGCGTTTGAACAAAGTTTAAAGAGGTTGAACACCGACTACGTGGATATACTCATGCTGCATAATCCCAAGGCTAATGTGATCAGGGATAAGAAGGTACTTAATTTCTTTCAGAGCTCAAAGAAAGAAGGAAAAGTAAGAGTTATAGGCGTTGCTCTGGGACCTACACTGGGATGGGGAGAGGAAGGAATAGATGCGATCAAAATGGGATATGAGTCTTTAGAGTACATATTTAATCTCATAGAGGTGATGCCAGGTATAGATTTCTTAAAATATGACATAGGTCATTTTGTAAGAGTCCCTCACGCCTCAGACGCGCTTAACGAGAATAAATGGCCGATAAAATACGATCAGAAACTTCACAGACATTTTAAAGATATCAACTGGATTAATAGGGCTATAGAGAGATCTAAAGAATTAATACCTTTTGCAAACAAGAAGGGTATGAAGCTCTCTCAATTAGCTTTGAAGTTCATTCTGTATAACAAGAGGGTATCGTCAGTAATCCCCAATATTACTAATGAAAGAGAGTTACTTGAGTTTGTCAAGGTCGAGGACTTACCAGATTTGACCGAAGAAGACTACAATTATTTAATCTCGTTCTACGAGAGGAACTTCAAAGAACTTAACAAGGAAAGTATTGAAGAGACTAAAAGGTACAAGTAATCCTTTGTTCAAGTTTTTCTTTCACTCAGGTAGTAATTTAGAAAGGACATGAAGGCTTTAGCCCTATGGGAGTATTTGTTCTTCTCCTCCGTACTCATTTCGGCAAAAGTTCTTTCCTCGTTTTCTGGAATGAATATAGGATCGAAGCCGAAACCCTTTTCACCTTTAATCCTCTCACTTATCCTTCCGGTAACCACACCCGTGAACAGATTTATCTCTTTATCGCTAACGTAACACATGACAGTCTTAAAGTAAGCAGATCGATCCTCTACGCCGTTTAAAAGTTTCAATATACCCTCTAACCCTAATTTCCTCCTCACGTAATTCGTATAAGGTCCAGGGAAGCCGTTTAAAGCGTTTATGAACAGACCACTATCCTCTACTATCAACGGTTTTTTTATCACTTGGTATATGGTAATTGCAGAGTATCTCACTATTTCCTCAAGATTATCCGCTTGTATCTCGAACTTCGGTATGTTTAACCACTCTATTTTGATCCCATGACTTTTTGCGACCTCAGATATCTCCCTGAACTTATTTTCGTTAGAAGTAACTAAAAGTATCTTGTCATTACTATTTATTCCCCCTTCTTCTCTCTTCGACATATCTTCCCCTCATTCTGATTTCCTTAACCTTCTCTAAAATTTTATTAGCGTCAACGAATTTCTTGTAACCTTCCAAGAACCCTTCAAACAACACCTTTTGATATTTATTATGTGTACTTTCAAGTGACCGTAAAAATACGTGAACATCTACAGCAAGGTCTTCTTCCCCCTCTGTCTTTTTAGCAAGTCCGAAATCTATAATGAACATCTCGTTCTCCTTAGTTAGGATCATGTTATTAGTAGTGGGATCACCATGAGCAATACCTAATTTGTGGAGCCTTCCTAATATTTCTCCCATTTGTTTACCCACAAGTTTAAGGTTTTCCTCACTACCACTATAAGACAGTAGATAGTCCTTTACAGTAACACCTTCAATATACTCCATAACAATTAAAAACTCGATAGGGTCTACTAGAAGGAGTGCAGGGACGTTCACACCATTTATAAGTGAGGTATAAATCAGCCTTGCTTCTAACTTAGTCCTATTACTGTTTATCTCATAGTCCAACTCGGGATCCCTGTAACTCTTTCTAATTCTCTTTTTAAAAATAGAATGTATCCCGGCGAAATATCCCTCGTAAATAACAGCTTCTGCCCCTCTTTTTATTTCCTTTAACCTCTCCATGGTATATCAACTTTGTCAATTCTCCACCTAGGCCTTACAATACTCTCCTCTACTGATACGGTTACATTATTCTTAGCCGCGAGTAATCCAGTATAAGCTATCATTGCTCCATTATCCCCTGAGTACTCGGGGGGTACTATTTTCACAGTAATCCCCCACTCTTCTTCAAGCCTCCTTAATTTCTCTCTTAAGCTAACGCTCGCCGCTACCCCTCCGACTATTAATACCTCTTTCTTTCCTGTTAACGCTATGGCTCTCTCCGTAGCTTCTAAGAGCATGTCAAAAGCGTTCTCTCTCAAACTAAAACAAACGTCTTCTAACTTATTCTCCTTCACAGCCTTTAGTGCTGCGGTTAACAACCCAGAATAAGACATGTCCTGCCCCTTTACAACATAAGGTAACTTAATATACCTTTCGCTCTTCTCCGCGCAAATATCTATCTGATGAACTCCGTTAACTACGTAAGGAGGTGCCAGACCCACTTCCCTAACAAAAGCGTCCATCATATTTCCCAAGGCTATATCAAGGGTTTCCCCGAATACTCTATATCTACCGTCTACAAACACAGTGATTATAGTATTACCTCCCGAAAGGTATAATATAAGGGGGTCTTCAGCTTTTGTAGTGAACCTACCTATTTCTATGTGTGCAATCCCGTGGTTTACTGGTACTAACTTTTTACCGAAAGCTAGGGCTAGAGCTCTCGCTACTGTAGCCCCTACCCTTAGTGCTGGTCCTATACCAGGTCCTAAAGCTACAGCAATATAATCAACGTCCTTTATACTCACTCCTGCTTTATCTAATGCCAATTTAACTATTTCAGGGGCTACTTCAGAGTGATGTTTACCGAGGTCAGAGGGCTTCATTCCACCTTCTTTCGGTACAAAAGTATCCCTTACGTTAGATAAAATCCTAATTCCGGACTGGTCTTCCTGAACTATTCCAACTCCAAAAGTGTGAGCTGTACTCTCAATCCCTAAAACGATCATCTCCCTTTACCTATAAACTCAGTGTAACCACACTTTCCACAAGCCCACCTCTCTACGGGCTTCATATGATGTGCCATAATGCTTCCGCATCTAGGACATTTTTTATTCTTTAACTTAATTTTATCTCTTTCAATCACATAATAAGTTCTTACTATCGCCTTAGTCCCTTCATTACCCTTGCTTTGCGGCATTCTTACCACCTTTCTTTACTTTTTGCCCAGTATCCCTTCCTATTAAGTGTTTTGGCTCAACTTTCTCCAAATCTTCCTTGTTTTTGTATATGTTAACTCTGACTAAACTGATACCTCCCCCGTAAATTGTCTCCACGCTCTTCACCACTATTAGGTCTTCTTTTGCACCATAGACAGCAGAGAGTGCTGATATTATTTCTTTTCTGGAAGGAGTTCCAGTACCTATGTGGAATATTTTTAAGGTCAACTCCCTTCTGTTAAAAACGTTATTTTGAACGTCTTTTTCCACTACCCCTTCAGCCTTCTCCGATACCTTAATCTTTAACTGCTGTGCCATTGGAGTAAAAATATAACAACAAGGCTTTAAGAGTTACGCAAGTCTCTTATTATATCTTCAGCGACCTTCTCTCCAGAGAGAACCATTGCCCCGAATATCGGACCCATTCTGGGTAGACCTTTAACTTCAGTCACTGCCATTCCGGTAGCATATAGTCCAGGGGCTACCATACCCGTGTTTTCTACAGTTAGCTTTTCAGCTACCTCACTGTAGGCTGACTTCTCACCAGGTATAGTAATCCCTAACTCAGGAATCTTTCGTGAGGCCACAGAGATCACCTCTGCATCGTGTCCAGTCGCATCAACTACAGCTTTTGCTGATATGAAAATCGGGTCTACGTGAAGGCCCGCCATCTGCGTGGCGGTCCATTCTACTACAACTCCTGCAACCCTCAATGGGTTCTCCCTGAATATCACGTCATCTACGGTAATCCCATGAATTATCTTTGCCCCGGCTGAAATTGCCGATGCTGCTAATTTGGCCATAAACTCAGCAGTGTCTACTATGTATACCCCCTCTTCCACCTTGATCAGCTTGATACCCATTTCTCTTAGTATCTCATCTGCAGGACTCTCTATAACTATTTTATGGAATAACATCGCTCCTCCGCCTATACCCCCACCAAAACTCAGTCTTCTCTCGAATACTACCGTCTTAAGACCAGCCTTAGCCAAATAATAAGCTGCAGCCATTCCGGACGGTCCGGCTCCAACTATTACCACATCATTTTCTATAAGGTCTAACCAATCTTTCATAGTGTACTCGATTATGTATCTGCTTATCTTACTTTCCTCGACCGATTTGATCCGGATTGAATCAGATTGCACTGTTTCCCACTCTCACTTAATCTACTTATTAATCTACTTAAATACTATTATTATAACAAACTTATTTAATATAGTCTTTCAGGAGATAAAATTATGCCAATGCAATTAGACGTTCATACTAACGCATTAAGGTGCAGTTGGTGCGGTAAGTTCATTCACGGAGAACCAATAACCGTAAAGACTTGTTGTAATAATAAACCTTGGGTGTTTTGTAGCAAACAATGTTATAACATGTGGGTGAGGGAATGGCTAAAGAGGCAAGAACAGAGGACTGGAGAAAGAAGAAAAATCTTATTATAACAGGTATTTCAGGAGCTAGCGGTACAATATACGCTATCCGCTTTCTGAAAGCCATTAAAGAGATGGGGTTTGACTCAGAGGTAATCGTCACGAAAGGTGCCGTAAAGGTCGCTGAGAAGGAGTGCGGTATTGATCTTAAATCAGAGATCGAGAAATTTTCATTCTCAGTTTATTCAGAAGAGCAGATTGAGGCTCCGCCATCCAGTTCAAGTCATACGGTAAAGGCTATTGGGATGGCAATAATCCCGTGCAGTATAAGGACTTTAGCCGAGATCGCTTCCGGTATTGCCTCAAACCTTTTAGTTAGGACTGCCTTAAACTTCCTCAGAACCAGAGGTAGGTTAGTTCTATTGGTGAGGGAAACACCACTAGGGGTAATTGAGCTTGAAAATGCTCTCAAAGTAGCTCAAGCCGGTGGTATTATTTTACCGGCTTCACCGGGTTTTTACCACCATCCTAAAAATATTCAAGATATAATTGACTTTGTAGTAGGGAAAGTCCTCGATATGTTAGGGATAGAGAACGAGTTATATACTCATTGGGATGAAAAGTCTACAACAAGTCAAGGTCTTTGCGACCATACTTCTTAGATAGAAGCTCTTTCACTTTATTGTCGTACTCATCCCTTTTCAACTCTTTCTCCATATCCTCAGTATCCCCGTTCTTCTTGTTAACCGCAAACGCACACTTGTTCCCAGGTAGTAAAGCCCTCTTCTCACAATACGCATACTGACATTCTCCAGTGATACATACATCCCCTACCCACATACAGTAGCCGATTTTTTGAGGTGTTCCTTTTATGTACTTCTTCTGTATGCTCAGAGCCTTTTTATTACACCTGAAGAAGGGGCATAAGTAATTACATTTATCGCCTAGTGGCATCGGTTTAGGTTCGTCGAGATTAAAGTCTTGTTTGCCACGTCTTAGTTCCCTTCCGCTCAAACCGTGAATCACCCAATTTTTTAACGGTAGGTATTTAAATTAGAATTAGATTTTCAGCCATTTAAATATTATGTACCTAATATTCCTCGTGACGGGATTTACAATACCCAGTATAAGTTCTTTCCTAGTGCTGTGAGATACCCTACCGAAGCCTAAAATCTCATTCGGTGAGATCTCCTCGTCTTCTCTGAGAGTTATGATCAAGTAAGGAGCATGTTCGATCCCCGGTCCTATATTATAAACTGCGAAGTCCGCCCCATACTTTATACCTGATCTAACCACGTAATTTTTGTCCCTCAGATCCTCATAAACGGTGTAAAGAATATTGAACCGAGGTAGTAAAGTAGTTCCCAAATTGTATAACTCGTCGTAAGTAAAGTTCTTTTCAGCACCGTCAACGTTTGTGTAAACGCTTATTAAACCTTTCTTTAAAAGATAGGTAGCTTCTATTATCGACAGAATCAAGGGACTTTTTATATCTTCAGGACTTTTAGGCTTAGATATATCTAACGGTTTGCCGTAATAACCCATCCTATAAACTTCTCTAGCTTCTTCCACATTCTCGATAACGACTTTATCCTTCACCAATCTTCCTTTGGGCGTCATATTTTTACTCCCTTAAAAAGCTCAAGTACATTATATCATTAGCTGCGTCCCTGAGCAAATCCGCGCAATCCTCGAGTCTGTCTGCTACGTCCTTACTTAACATTAAAAACGCCATATCTCCGTTTTGTTTTTCAAATAGTTTCAGCTCAAAATTCCTATAAAGGTCATCGATCTCTTCCTCTATTTTTATTACATTCCTAGCCTTTTCCGAGGACTTCTTAGCATTAACAGATAGTAATCTAACGGACTCTATAAGGTTCGTAGTAGCTGCAATTAGTTTTTCAACCATCGATATTGATAAGTTCAATAAGATATGGTCTTGGCTCTTTATTCTGCTGATTAGCACACCGAATCTGTATGATGCTGCACCTATATTTTGTGAGACTTTTTCGAGTTGCATTATAATATCTAAATACAAATTACTGTAAAGCAAACCCTCGCTTACTTTGAGCACATACTCTCCTATTTTATATCTTAAATCCTCTACTGAAGACTTTATACCGTCTATCTTAGAATAGGCTTGCATGTGGTTCACATTACTTTCTGTAAATTGCTGGTATAGTATCCTAAGTTGGTCTAATATCGAGTTAGTCATGCTTTGTATCTGTTCTTCAATGTTAAGTTCAGGAACACCCATTGCTATGATAGAGGTGTTGTCATGGTTAATAAACGAATTTCAAAATTAATGAACGTATTTTAGATACAATTTCTAGGTCTCTATTTATTTCTTCAGCTAGATTCGTTTCTTTTTCTTTAGCTTTCATCAAAGCTTTTTCATCGTCATTAAGCCCGACTATGTAGAAATAGTTTAAGAGCCCTAATGCTTCCTCCTTCATTTTGTTATTCGTCACGTTATTGACGTGGTTAACTATAACCTGAATTCCGTTAAGCAATTGCCTCCTATTCCTCCTCAGCCTCCTTAATAATTTCTCCAACTTCTCTTGTTCGATTTCTGGGAACGTCAAGTAATTCTCAAGCTCCTCTAAGGTGAGATGGTACTCCTCTACTACTTGCTCGAAATGAAGTAAAACCCTTCCTATTTCGATTTCGCTCTCATTCATTGAACCGCCCTAACGCTCACTGTACTATTATCTTCTAAGCCCAGCTTCAGCATATCCTCTGCGTTACCCCAGATCTCGTTGTCAGGTAACCCGTCCTGAATAATAACCTTAAATTTGCTTCTCCTACCTTTTACCGAAACTTCAGCCTCATCCTTAATGTTCAGCTCTTTAGCCAGTTTAGCAGACATCAGTATTAATCCTTGGTCTATATCAGCCCTCTTCTTCATTTTAACTCTCTTTTCCTTAATTTGTTTAGTATTTTTCTTTAGGGCTGACGCAGGAGGTATAATACTAACTAATGACTTTACGTCTACCTTTTTCTCTTCCTCCTGCTCAGCCTTATCTGGTTGCTCCTTACTCATTATTATCAACTACTCTTCCTAACTTATTAAACTCTTCACCTTTGAACAGTTTTTCTATTACCTCATCAAGCCTTTCAATCTCAACCCTTATTTGATTCCACGTGTCTCTATCCCTTATAGTTACCGTATTATCAAGTAGTGTAGTAGGGTCTACAGTAATAGAGTAAGGTACTCCGATCTCATCCACTCTAGCATACCTTTTCCCTATACTCCCTACATCGTCGTAGATAACATCATACTTTTCTTGTAAATGATTATAGATCTCTTTAGCCTTCTTAATTAACTCGTCCCTTTCAAGTAATGGGAACACAGCGAGGTCGTATGGGGCGAGCTGCTTTGGTAATGACAAGACAATCCTACCCTCTTTTTCCTTATACGCGTTAAGTACTGTTAAGTATAAACACCTCTCGACTCCGAAAGACGGTTCCACTACGTGCGGAATAAAGTGGGCTCCACTAACCTTTTCTTCTCTCTCAAGAACCTTAACGTATTTCGATATCTCTCTGTCATTAACTTTCACCCCTTTATTAATCATTTCCTCGATTTCCTCCGGCGACTTACCGTTTATGAACTGCATAAAAGTCTTTACGAACTCCTTCCCTTCCTTGTTAAGTTCGTCCCTATTAATTATTACGGTCTTCTTCTTTACTATTTTGGGCGTATCATATCTTTTGAACACCGTCAAGTCCTGTCCGCTAAACTTCATATGCCTCGATAAGTCGTAATCAGATCTATAAGCATGCCCCGAAATCTCTACCTTTTCTTCCCCTATTAAAACCATTTGATCGAAGGTCTGCTTCGAGTAGTGAGCCCTCTCATGAGGCAGTTTCTCTTCAAAATACGTAGAAGATTGGGGTATACCGAGGGCGGAGACGAACTTAGCAGCAACTCCCATCCAATACGCCATCCACGGGTTTAATATTACCTTCTCTTCCGCAGCCTCACGAAGTTTATATTGCACGGGCTTCTCTCCTTTAACCTTTTCCTCTCCCCTGAGGATGTTGACACTAAGCTCTCCTACCTTATCTAGAGGAACTTCACCAGGTGACTCAGGGTCGAAGAAGAACTCCACTTCCATTATGGTGAACTCCCTCATCCTTATCAGACCTTGTCTCGGCGAGATTTCATTCCTCCCTACTCTACCCACTTGTGCGATCCCCAAGGGAAGCCTCTGCCTAAAGGACTCATAAACCCTCTTAAAGGAGGTGAACATGCCTTGTGCCGTCTCAGGTCTTATAAACCCCTTATTTCCGGTGTAAGGTCCTATGTTAGTTTCGAATAAGAGGTTAAACAGCCTAACCTCACCTAACTCTCCACCACACTTAGGGCACTTTATCCCTTTCTCCCTGATTATCTTGTCCAGTTCCGACGGCTTTAACCCCTCTACATTCACCTTAGCCATCTCCTCTATTAAGTGGTCGGCTCTGTAAACGTTATGGCATTTGGTACACTCAACGATAGGGTCGGTAAAGTTTTCCACATGACCGCTTGCCTCTAACACTTTATAAGGAGTCACTAAGGGAGTCTCTATCTCGACCACGAATTCGTCATTATCTTTTATGAAATACTTTCTCCACAACTCGACTATTCTGTTTTTGATCCTAGTACCTATAGGACCAATGTCATAAAGACCGGCTACTCCTCCATAGATCTCGTAAGAAGACCAAAATATCCCCCTTCTCCTAGCCAGTTCCATTACCTTAGTTTGTAGATCACTCATACGAGATAAGCATATAAACGGGATAAAAAACTTCTACTCATGGCTGACAGTAGACTATTATTTCTCAACGAGAACAGCAGAACCTTTGCGGGGTTTAACAGACCCGCATCCCCCTTTGTGATCGTAGGGCTTCCCATGGACACCACCAGTAGCTTCCGACCCGGCTCTAGGTTTGCACCATCAGTGATAAGAGACACAGCACAGTACATAGAGTTCTACTCCATAAGGAGCGGAGTCGACATGGGGGAGATAGGATTTAACGACGTAGGGGACGTAATACTCCACCCCTCAAATAATGAAGAGAACGTGAGGAGAATAAGTGAAGTAGTCTCCTACTTTGCCGAAAAAGGGAAAGTAGTCGTAGGTATAGGAGGAGAGCACACCGTAACAATAGGTACTACTAGGGGGATAAGACCCGATTGCTTGGTAAGTGTTGACGCTCACTTAGACTTAAGGGACGACTACATGGGGTATAGGTATGACCACGCGTGCGTGATGAGGAGGATCTCCGAGGACGGGATAAAAATAATAGAAATAGGGACTAGGGCTGTGTCAAGGGAAGAGATCGAATACGCTAACGAAAGGAGAATAAGTTACTTCACACCTAAGCAAGTAAAGCTGTTAGGAGTTAGAGAAGTTGCACAAAAAATAGTAACGACTCTCAAGGAGTGTAATAAAGTGTATATTACGTATGACATGGACGGGATCGATCCCTCCTACGCCCCGGGAGTCGCCACACCGGAGCCGGAAGGATTAGACCCTACCACAGTGTTAGACATAATGTCCTTAGTAATCGATAAGAGGGTCGTAGGCTTTGACGTTGTAGAAGTATCGCCTCCTTTTGACCCCTCCGGGATTACCTCAGTATTAGCAGCGAAGTTGATTTTGGAAACGGCAGCAATGGTGTGGAAAGCCAGACAGCAATCTTAATCTCAAGAAACTTTTTACGTAAACATTGTTCATGATCAGCTGAACTGGTATATTCATGCCTAGAATGTTGAGTAAGAGTCTTTCCGAGATATTACTTCGCGTTCATTCTCTAGTCACTACGCTAGCTTGTCACAATAACGTCATTACGAAATCTTAGACTTATGCGAAATTCTAGGTTAGTAGCACCATGAGTACACATTTTCAGTCTCTTGACACGACTTCACTTCATTGAGCAATCGTCGATACTTAATTATTATTACATCCACACGATACAAGCCACGAGCTTCAAATCTCTACGATTATATGTTTTTGTCTCCTAATCCTCCTTATTTCTTCCACTAAACGCCTTAATAGTTCAAAACACTTTACTGCTACCTCTTCACCTAAACTTTCACGGCCATAGTCCGCGTTCTTCCTTCTTTCATAAAATAGAACATGTCTTTCGATAGCTCGTCCATATCCATATACTTTAAAATATTAATCAACTTGTCATCCCTTCTGGGTATCATAGTCCTAAGCCTATCAGTCAATTTCTCGACTTCCATCCTTACCGTAAAGTAATAGGCTGAAATGTCTTTATTATAACAACCAGCCTCTATGTCATTTTTTGCCTCTTCTAAGAGGACATCGACCTTCTCCATTTTCGATTACACGTAAAAGTTTATCGGGCAGTCGTACTTTGAGTTTACGTTCAGTGCGGTCTCTATGACGTTCATTATGGCATTGTCTGTCTTGTCTTTAACTACGACGAGGATATTACTATCATAAACACTCTCGTCCTCACCTAAGCCTATCATCATTACGAGGTTATTTCCCAACCTCTCTCAGCAACCCGGTGAATTCGAACAGAGCTAAATCCCATTTTCGTGTAAAATTTAGTGAATACATTATGTTAAGATATACCATTAGCTATATAATAAGCTATACAACATTGCATGTGACTTTTCCGCTCTATTCTACAACAGATCCATTCACAGCTTGGTTTAACGTCCTTAGAAGGGATTTAACACGCCTGGCTCAACCTCTGGAAAGCATTAGCAAATAACTGAATTGCTCCTCCTTACGTAAATCTTTTAAGGTCGTTAATATAAGATATTAATGCCGCGGTAGTATAGCCCGGTCAAGCTCTACGCGCCGACAGTATGCAGGCCTCTCAAGCCTGTGGCCCGGGTTCAAATCCCGGCCGCGGCACTAATTCCTAATAAGTAGACCACCTACATAACTAGGGAAGTTAACATCAGTAATTGTTAGGAATAATCATGATTTAGCTATCACTTTCCCTATTATTTAGGTACAACATAATGGTGAGTATTAACTCTTGAATTTTAAATATGCTATTACGTTCTTACCTACTAAAACTTTTTACATCGATCAAGGGTAAAAGTATAAGGACGTTTAAGATATATTTATAAGGACGTTTAAGATATATTTATAAGGACGTTTAAGATATATTTATAAGGACGTTTAAGATATATTTATAAGGACGTTTAAGATATATTTAATTGGGAAAATATGAGGAGAATATTTAAAGTTAATATTACAGGATTTATAATCATTACATTATTCATTTTTTCCACTTTTCCTTACCCTATCTTCTTAACCCATTTAGTTTTAGCAAGCGATACTAACCCGTCAAATAGTACCGCAATTAATTATTTACACTTATATGTAATCAACGGAGAGAATATTAGTCAAGAAGGAATTAAAAATATTTCGATAAAATTTATACTGAATGCATCTAATTATACTATATTATACAATTTATCTAAGGGCAATTATGATCTCAGAATATACAAAGCGAACGTTACACTAGTAATAAATAATTCCGAGTCTGTAAAAGCTGTTTCTTTTGTAGTACTATACATCGAGAAACATAAAGATTGTAATATTACAATTGGTATAAGTATATTCAACACATCTAGGGGCACATTCACGGCTATAATGGCATATTTAAAGCCAGATAAGAATAATCTTAATATGGGAGATCTATTCTTTATGAACACCTCACGAATGAGTATTAATGATCAGATAATGAAATTCTCTAAATATGTTTATAAAATAGGAAAATTGTATGGAAATTCACAAAATAATTCAATTAAGCTTTTGGGTCAAAGATATATTGAAATTGCTAAAGCTATGGAGCATTTAGCAAATATTGTAAAACATGTATGGATTGGTAATATAAAGTCTGAATATATTATTTCCTCGGTTGCTGATGATACAATAAGTTGTGCTATTTCAATAATAACTACTGCTGCAACTGTAGCAGCTTTATTTATAGCTGCAGCAGAACCTTCACCAATAACATTTGTCCTTACATCTTATGTTCTCCCATTTGAATTTGCTGATCTTGGATACAATTGTTATGGTGGATGAGAAATGATTTCTATAAGAGGAATTTTATTACTTACTTTATTTGCCATAGTTGCTATATTCTCGATTTTAGGATACGACTACTCTATTCATTCTAGTTCTAATCCTCAACTTCCCTATATTTTCTTAGTACAAACTGTAGTAGGCACAGTGGGGTTAATTGAGTCAATTATCAGATATTCATACAAAGATTATACTAAAGATTCTTATTTTGAACAAAAATGGAGAAATTTTATTATAATATCTACACCAATTATATTAATTTATATAGTTGCAAGTGTAATAGTTGCAACAGTTTTTAAAAGTATTACAGCACTTCTTGAAATAAGTTTACTATATGTAGTCATAATGAGCACACTCTACGTTAAAGTATTAAGAAGATAATTTTTATTCAGGGAACGAGAACGTTTGACATGTTTATTGACGACTCAACCTTCTATTATTGGTTGGTTTTTGACTCATTGATTAATTACATAAGTGATACAATAGTTTTTGTACCAATATATTCTAAGCTAAGACAGGAAAATAACAAGAGAAACTTAAGAATAGTAGCTTTAGGATGGTATGGTACGAATACGCTATTAGGTATCTTTGGACTTTTAATATATAAATACTTCTATCACCAGATCGTACCACTATACATCCTACTCTGGATCACCTTGAGTACTATAGCGTTTTTTGCTATTTTAGGTTTCATGTACGCTGGTATTAGTTTCGACTTCTTCAACAATCCTCACAAGTTGGAAACAAAAAGAGTTGTAGACGGCATGATAATTTCTGTAATGGGGATAGTGTTAGCTGCCATCCTATTTCTTTGACCAACATCATAGTTATTCAATTTTTAATTGGCTCTTTTTATTCACAACAGTTATGGGAATCTTAGGGAGGTAATACGAAGAAGTCGGTATTAGCGAGAAGTTTTTAATTTTAGACGTCGTCCCACTGAAAAGATGAAAATGTCAAAGCGGAAGGGACAGGTCGAACTGGCTAAGGAGAGGCTGGTCAAG
>Ga0081473_133567_pt1 | contig 170581 bp, 181 predicted proteins | sample CisSprmetagenome_FD_70977 | JGI IMG/M metagenome (GOLD analysis project Ga0081473, IMG submission 70977) | Hypoxic/sulfidic aquatic microbial communities from Cistern Spring, Yellowstone National Park, USA v2 (version 2) | ecosystem: Environmental > Aquatic > Thermal springs > Hot (42-90C) >...
GGAAATGTTGTTTAACATCGGCTTGACATCTGTGAGGCTGTGGAACGAGCTTAATTATGAGAAGAGAAAGCTGTTCTTTAAGAACGATCTGAAGCCTGAGAAGAGAGTTGAGATCAACAGAAAATATTATCATAAATATAAGAATTTTCTAGGCGTTAATGCCGGTCAAATTATTAACAAGAATGAGGAGACATGGGATTCATTTTTTGAGCTTCTGAAAATGAAGAGAGAAGGTAGATTATCGCCTCATATTAAAAAAATTTCTCCACCAGGATATTGGAAAGATAAGATCACAGGAGAAAAGAAGATCCATATGATGATTAGAAACGATAGATACTATCTGGAGCCTATTAATAAAGGTGAGGGTCGTCTGGTTCTTAAAGATTTTAAACTTAGTATAAGATATGTTGGCAGGATCAAGTGGGAGGGCAAACAAGGGAGACTAGAGATAATATACGAGGCTGGCAGATGGTTTGCTTATATACCTATAGAAGTCGGTGTAGATCCTCCTAAATCAAATCTCAAAGGATATATAAAGCCTAACTACAGAGATGAAAAAGGTAAGATCTTTAATCCTAAAAGTATTAAACAGAGAGATCCTGTTGAAGACAAAAAGGCTTTCATAGACGTGGGTTTGAATAATCTGTTTGCCGTAGTAGTCTCAGACGGATCAGCATTACTTGTCAAAGGAGGAGTAATTAAATCTGAGTATTACTGGTGGAAAAGAGAGATCTCTACATATCAATCTGTAAGAGATCTTCTTAGAAACGCTGGGTTCTTAACATGGATGAAGTATCATGAGAAGCTTCTCAGAGCTTTATATAAGAGGAGTGAGAGACTTAGACATCTCTATAGAACAGCTATTAGATTTCTAGCTGAGACATTATGGAGTAGAGGTGTTGAGAAGATATACATTGGATACCCTATTATGCTTAATCAAGATAATGGTAATGAGTATAATACTAACATATGGTGGTACAGAAAGATAGTATTATGGATGATTGATGTGTTTATCGAATATGGTATAGATATTGAGATCGTCCCTGAGGATTATACTAGCCAAAAATGTTCTATATGTGGAGAGATACATAGAAACGGAAGAATATACAGAGGATTATACATATGTAGAAAAACTAATAAAAAGATTAACGCTGATATAAATGCAGCATTAAACATAGCAAAAAGAATAGGATACAAAATAACAATATCAAGAAAAATAGAGAGCTATTTGGTATCACATAATGGCGTGAAACCATTAATCCCCCGCCAGAGGGCTAACACCCGAGACCCAGAGATTCGAAACCTCGCCCTTTAGGGCGGGGAGGGGTCATAAAGATATTATATTCGAGATTCAGAGAGAGTTATTAAATAGAAGATGCACAGATCTTGTCGTAGAAGCTTTGAGAAAAGAGGTGCCTATATCTCTAGTAAAAGATCTTTATGAGATCTCTAGAACATTAGATATTGAAGAAATTATACAAAAAATATCTCCTGTTCAAATGAGAGCTCCTAAACTTGGAGAACATAATGATCTGTTTAAAAATTCAGGATAGCCTCTATAAAGTCTGATATCTTTTAGATTTTTCTAAAAATCTTTTGTACTCGGAAGGATCCATTCTAAAACTTTCTTTCTCTGAAGGAAAAAGACCTTGTCTCACATCATTAACGTAATGTTTTAATGCTTCTAAAAAGATCTCTTTCGCATTAGCATATTTTCTTACGAAAGGTGGTGGAGATGGCGTCAAGCCTACTAAATCGTGAAAAACTAAGATCTGACCATCACATTCTACTCCAGATCCTATGCATATAGTAGGTATCTTCAGCATCTTAGTTATTTCAGAGGCTATCTCAGAGGTTGTGAATTCTATGACTATTGAGAAAACTCCAGCCTCTTGAAGAGCTTTGGCATCTTCAATAATTTTCTCAGCATCTTCAGCTGTGGAGCCTCTAAGTCTCAACCCATAGATCAGATATCTCTGAGGATTCAATCCTATGTGTCCCATCACAGGAATACCGATTTTTGTCATAGCCTCTATCTTATCAATGATCTCGATGCCGCCTTCTACTTTAACTGCGTCAGCACCGATCTTGATAAGTTTACCTGCGTTTCTGACAGCATCTTCTCTGCTTATCTCATATGATAGAAAAGGCATGTCAGCGACAACCAAAGATCTTGGAGAGGCATTCAATACTGCTCTAAGATGATGTTCAATCATATTCATAGTGACTGGAAGCGTGGATCTATATCCGAAGATGACCATACCAAGAGAATCTCCTATAAGAAGACCGTCTACACCTGCTTCATCAGCAAGTTGTGCATGCATATATTCATATGCTGTGATCATAACAAGTTTCTTCCCCTCTTTCTTAGCTTTAATAAAATATCTAGGAGTAATTTTCTCTCGCATGACACATCATCTCTCGACTCTTAACCAAATAATATAATGTCTCATTGACATAAGTTTTTAATCCTATCTTTCTCCCAAATTCAACCACTGCGCCATTTATATAATCAATCTCAGTCTTTCTACAATTTATTAAATCTTTCAACATTGACGAGACGTTATCCCCGGTCTCTCTAGCGACTCTCAAAGTCTCTTCATAAGGATCCTTGGGAAGAACTATGCCAAGTCTCTCAGCAACTTCCTTAACTTCTTCACAAACTCTCTTCGCCAAATAATCTCTTATATATATGTTCTCAACAACAATTTTATTTCTCTCTCTCAAAAGAGCTGTCATAGGATTTATAACAGAGTTTACAGCAAGCTTAAGCCATCTATAAGGCTGTATATCATCCACAAGTATTATGCCAAGATCTTTAAACAGATCATATATATAGCCTAAGAGAGTATTTGAATAATTTTTTAACATCCCGAGATAGCTGATCCCACCTCCATTCCATTTAAATCTGTTTTTATCAACTCTCTCTATACCATGATTTAATACTATCTGTGCAACTTTGTCAGGCCCAAAGAATTCTGTGGCCAATTCAAATATTTTCAGACCGTTCTGAACCAACAATATTAGATCTGGCCTTATGTTTAGACTCCTTAGATCAATCAAGATCTTTTCTGCGTCATAAGCTTTAGATGTGATAATTATAATCTTTGAATCAACCCAATCTCTATTATTGTAGAGAGAAGGTCTGTATCTAAGCTTCACAGTTTTCTCCTCACGAAGATCAATATATATCTCATTTGAAACAACTTCTCTAAAGACTAGCACAGGTTCCACATCAGATCTATTCAAAATATATGTTAGAAAGCTGCCCACACTTCCAGGACCTATGATCGTGATGTCTCTTCTATTCATATTTCTCTAATTTAAAAACTATAAGTGTCTCAAAAAATTTTCTAATCCATTTCACAGTCTTGATCTTAAAATTGTATTCTAATGATCTTTTTAAAAATCTCTTTAGATCACCTAAACTACTTAATAATATAAGAAGAGAACCTCCTCTTCTAAGTATTCTATGAGAATTAAACATTATCTCTTCAGCAATCTCAACTCCTGATAAACCTCCGCTCCACCTATGATCTTCATAACCTGGAAGATAGGGAGGATTTGAGAAAACAATATCTATAGAATGATCTCTTATGCATAAACCAGATCTACATATGATCACATCATAATTTACACATCCACATAGATCAAGAAGATTTTTAGTGCATTCTATGGCGTAAGGATCTATGTCTGTCGAGATCAGATATATATTTTCTCTACAGACTTTGCAACTTAGATAGCCGCTTCCACTACCGATCTCTAACATATTTATATTATTTATAGAAGCAGTCTCTCTCAAAAGAGCTTCTTCGAGTAGATAAGTGTCATCAGATGGCATATAGATCTTTTCTTCATCACAAGCTCTAAAGATCTTTTCTAAAACATATAATGTCTCTACTGTCATCTTCTCACTTCTAAAGAAAGCTGTCTTTTTATTTTCTAAGATGAAATTTATAATTCTGAGTCTATTAAGCTTTTAATAAGAAGTATTAATTAAAAATGCGGCATCTAAAGATCTTCTCTAAAATTTTTAATATATTATTTGAAGATATCTTGGGCAATGATGTTGGACAGGATGATTCTTCCATCTCATGATGTGTTTCTGAATGTTTTTCTACTGATCATAGGATTATTGTTTATCTTTTTCGGAACTGGAATTCTTAGGATCCTTTCATCAATATTATTTGCTATTTTATTAGGATATTTATTCTTCATAGAATCTATAAAGATCTTTAATAGTCAGATACTTGCTCTTTTGATTGCTTTCATAGGAATGATCATTGGAGGCCTGATAGGATTTCTGATTCTTAGATTAAGTATTGCATTGATCGGAGGGATCATAATATCAGAATATCTCTCAAAGATCTTAGATCTTAACGTTCTACAGACTTTCATAATATTCATTCTGATATCAATCGTATTATATATTGTCTCTAGAGAGATACTGGTCTTAGCGACAGTCTTTCTAGGAGGTTTCATGATTTTCTACAGCTTAATAGGTCTAGGCTTCAACATGTTTATAAGTGCTGTCATAAGTCTCATATTATTCATACTTGGACTAGTTTTTCAGTTGAAGAGATGATAAACAAGAAATCTTTATAATATCTTTCATTTTTTCGCTGAGACAATTTTTATCACATCATTATGATTCAATATGTAGTCAGCACCAACTCTATTTTTGTTTTTAGCGTTTACAGCATATATAAAGCCTTCGCCAAGATCTGTATGAATCATATATGCAAACTCTCTAGCAGTTGTGCCTCTTCTGACTAATAAGGCGTCAGGCAATATAGCGCCTGAAGAATCAGTATATTTATTCGGATCTTCAACTGGATATACTACAATCATGTCTAACATTTGAAAGACTGCTGTATCTAAAAGTCTCTGAACTCCTGTGCCATGATTCTCTCTCATAAATTCTCTTATCATCTCTAAAGCTCTGATCTGTTGAGAAGTCAGTCTATTTCTATCAATTATCTCAAAACTCTCGTCTCCAGGAATATACTTGATGAGCCCTTGTTTAGATGCTTTTCTTAACGCAAGCTCATATTCTGCTGAAACAGGTATTATAACACGATCTTTTAATCTCTCAATCAGACTTTTTATCAGATCCTTAGCCTCAGGTATATCAGCTTTATTAGCAGCAATTATAATAGGCTTAGAGATCTTTCTTAACGCCGCTGTGAATTCAAAAAGATCTTTATCACTCCAAAGCGAAAACTTCTTTTTATCAAGATCGAGCTCTCTGATACTTTTCTCCACATGAACAGATCTTATTGATAATCCTGATAATCTCTGAGAAAGTCTTGCAACAGCCTCTGAGAATTGAAGATGATCTAGCGTCTTAGAGAATTTATCCCAGTCTCTTTTTATAATAGAATACATCCAAAGATCTATTTCTCTCTCGATCTGTATTACATCTTCATAAGGATCATGAGTTCCAGGCTTCACAGGTCTACCTTCTTCATCAGTTGATCCTGCGGCATCAACTACATGAATAAGAACATCAGCCTGCCTAAGATCATCTAAAAATTTGTTTCCTAATCCTCTCCCCTGATGAGCATCTTTTATTAATCCTGCCACATCAATAAGTTTAACAGGTATAAATCTGATCCCATTGACGCATATAGAGTTTCTAGCGTCACATTTAGGAAGACCCAGCTCAGTATGAACACATTTACTTCTTACATATCCCACTCCTATGTTAGGCTCTATAGTTACAAAAGGTCTGTTCTCAATTCTCACAGGTATGAGAGTCATTGCTGAGAAGAGTGTTGATTTCCCGACATTAGTTTTTCCAATGATCCCTATTAAGATGTTGGTTTGTAAAACCATTTTGTCCAAAAACAATTCTAGCAAGTCTATATAAAAATTGTGATGAAAAGGATCATCTGAATAAAATTATGTAAAGAACATGTTCTGTCAATACTGAGGTTATAGGATAAGTCGCAAGAGCTATTAATACGAAAACCAGATAAGGAGCTCCCCAAGATGCTATCACAAGATCATCCTTTGACACAAGATTTTTATTTAGAAGTCTTCTCAGATCCTCTTTGAACTTCTCAGGATCCTCGTTTATATCATATGAAGATCTGCATGTCCAAATGATCTTTTCATTATTCTCTTGTGGATATATAAGAGGATACATAAAACGAGATCTTAAGAAACTATCTATGGTCATAGGAGATCCTGTGAGAGCTATCATAAAAGATCTCAGTCTAGAGCTGCAGACAGATCTTATGAAAAAGATTTTTTTGAAACTTTTGAAAATTGATGGAGCAACATAAAGAGCTAGAAAAATATTTGAGAACAACATTATTATAAGAATTGGAGGAAGAATCAAGTCTTCGAAGAGAGGTCTCGGCATAAGTATAGAGAGTATTAGATATCCAAAGAAGTCAGCGAAGCCCATGAATCCTGTTAAAGAGAGTATTAATATGATCATTGAGAAAATTATGTTAAGTATCAAAATCTCTATTATTATATGATCAAATCTTAATATGAGAAGCATGATGCCTATAAAGCCTGAGACAAGCCAGAGAATAGGATTCACTTCTCTAGACTTAAGATCTTGTGCGGAAGCTATTGAAAATATGATCAGAGAAAATATGTAGCTCAAAAGATCATATGTATTAATCATGATCTTCAGGCCTTACGTTTAAACTATTTTTATTCAACAAGTTTATAACAATGTATTTTTATCTGTGTAACAAGACCCTCTCTATATAATGTGTTGAGAAGTCTCTCGATCTCCTCCTGAGGAATATTTCTGTCTTGTAGTCTAGATATGATTTCGCTGAGAGGTGCACATGGTTTTCCTTCTAGCTTAGTTATTTGTCTAATTACGTCTTCGATCTCATGAATCTTTCTTCTCTTACTGGTAGGTTTGCCGGTCATTATAGCATCTATATCAATAGCTTTAGTCTCTACATCAATCCCCACCTGACTAAGCATTAAAAGCATCATTCTTATAGCCTCGCTGGCATCTTCCTCGTCAACTACATCTTTCAAAGCCATTCTCGCATGTGCCTCAGCCATTCTTATTAAAGCCTCCATCTGTCTAGCTGTTATAGGTAGAGGCACAATGCCTTTGCTCTCTGCAACCGCGCTTCTCATCTCAACAAAAAAGTCTACTAACATTTTTCTGGCCTCTTCTTTCAACACAGGTTTCACATGTGTTCTTGCATAAGCAATGTATTTTCTAAGCAGATCAGGCTCGATCAAAGGTTTAAGCTCTTCATATCTTGAATGAGCCTCCACAATATAAGAAGCTAATCTTCTATCTTCATCTGGAGAAGGCTTGTCTCTGAGGACAAATATCAGATCAAACCTTGATAATATTGTTGGCGGAAGATTTATATTATCAATAAAATGTCTATCTTCCTCATATCTACCATATTTAGGATTTCCAGCTGCTAGAACAGATGCTCTGGCATTTAACACGGCGTGAATACCAGCCTTAGATATACTGACAGTCTGTTGCTCAAGAGCTTCATGTATAGCTACTCTATCTTCTTCTCTCATCTTATCAATCTCATCAATACATACAACCCCAAGATCTCCTAGAACTAATGCTCCAGCCTCAAGATAATATTCTCCAGTAGATCTGTCTCTAAGAACCGAGGCCGTGTTATGAACAATATAATCTTCTACTAAAAAGTTCTCTGTATTATTAATAGTGAAGTCATACATGACCCCTCCCTTCTCAAGCCACACCTCCTTTATCTTAGTAATAGATAGTTTATCATCTATATCAATGATAAGATCTGTATAAGCCGATCCTTGATAATTATTCTCAACTTTATCAGGGATCCCTATCTCTCTCTCGAGCATATCTAGAGATGCCCTATCTGATATAATTAAATAAAAGCTGTCATCATCAGGATCTCTCGTGATAACACTTAATACACCAAATCTTTTCAGAAGAAGAGATAATTGTCTAAGAAGTAGAAGACTATAGTGTTTAACATATACACGTCCGACAACATCTCTGAAGCCTAACTCAGTGAATATCTTCTTCAAAAATATTTTCAATAGATTATTTGACAAAAGATGTATATTAGGATCTAAGGTTCTTTCAACATACTTTTTCGAGGCTCCTATATGAGAGGCCAATCTAAAGATCATAGGATCTTTTATTATAATGTCTCTATCATCATGTGAAAAGATCATATCCTCATCGATATTAAAAAGCTTCTTCAAAAGCTCTCTTAATATGATCAAAAGATCTTTTCCTCCATTAATTATTCTAATTTGGTGAGAGCTCTTTAGATCTTCGATAACACCTTTTGTAAATAAAATGCTGTAGAACTCTATAAACTCTTCGCCAAGATCAGGTAAATTATAGAACTTTCTAAACCCCTCCTCCTCATATAATATATATTTAAACTTTTTCCTAAGTATCTCTAGAGAGATCTCTCCGCTACTAAACATTTTAATTATATCTTGGACTTTATAGATCTTCCCTTCGTCATCAACGATCTTAAGATCTGGCGGCAAAAGATTAAATATAGACATGATCTTGTTTTTAGGCTCAGGTATCTTTCTTACTATTATTATATGTTCTCCTTCTCTCAGATCTATGGCCTTCTTCCAGACAATCTTGCCTTTCTCATATACAAGTATTTTTGTTTCTGGAGACATCACAAGATCTTTTCCTGTGAATGTCTCTATTCTTACTGCCGTCTCCACTGGCAGTAGATAGATGTGAGATACTTTTTCTAGTATGAAGCCTTTCTCAGTATATGAATAGAGAGATAAGAAGCTGTCTAAAGTGAATATTATGTTATCTGTCAAAACAGTCCTCTGATTATTTATAGTGAATAATGTCTCAGGATTCAATATTCCATGATTAGTGTATACCAGAGATTCAGGTCCTATACAAAGGCCGGCTGCAGTGGAGCCTCTTCCAGTAGTAAAGATCCCTCTTGGAGCAACTTTTGCAGTAAATTGAAGTAGCTGAGATTTTGCTGTGCCAGGATCTCCTATGATCAGCACATGTATGTCTCCTCTTACTCTAGTCCCATCCTCCCTGATCTTAGGTACTCCGCCGAACAACAGTAATGCTATGGCTTCTTTAATATCCCAGAGACCATATATCGTGGGAGCAATGCTTGCAATAATCTTTCGTCTAATCAAAGGATCCTTAGCTAATCTCTTGATCTCTTCAATATCTCTCTCACTAAGCTCTACCTGTTCGACACCTTTGTGACTAAGTTCTATATTTAACACGTATAACTCTGCCTCATAAACTGATCGGATCGTTCTTCTTCTAGAAGACCTGTCTTTGCTAAGTCTTAACACGCCAGTTACAATCACCCTATCTCCAGGTCTTGCAATATCAACAAGATCTTCTTCTAAAATAGCTGTGATCTGACGAGGCATCTGTCCAGGAGGAAGCTCTTCAGGCATCTCAGATATAACTATCTTTTGATAATCAACATATTGAGACTCTTCTTCTATAATTTCAAAAGAGCCTTTAGAAGAATTACATAATGGACAGATCTTTGGAATCTCAAAATACTCGCCTTCAACTTCCACAGGAAACTTGCCTTGACACTCAGAATGATAGATCATAGCTCTTGCAAGTCTCTGTTTGAGAGGCGTCATTCTGACAACGATCCCTTCTATCTGTATGAGTTTTCCTATATGCTCATTTCTCAGATCTCTGATCTTATATGTGATGGGAAGACTCTTTACACGAGCTCTAATCTTTGTCTCTACGCCATACTCTGATAAGATATACTCGTTAAGAGCAGGTTCTATAACTTCTCTTAATACTTTCAAAGGCTCTTCTAATAATCTTTTCGCAAGCTCTTCATTATAAGAGTAAAGATCCATGTAATCAATTGTTACAGATGTTTTCCCTCTTCTAAGAGCCTCTGAGATCCTTTCTTTATACCTAGGTCTGTTGTTCTCGTCTAAAAAATTCTCAAAAAAATCCTTTACAACATCTTTATACTCTACTAATATTGTTACATCTTGATCTTGTGAAACAGACATATTACTCATATCAAGATCCCTCTTCAACAGCAATACTATTGATCCATTTATGAATATTTCTTAAAAACAACCTATAGAAAATTTTTTCTTCTAAAGTCATTCTCTTCTCAAGTTCTTCATCAATATTTTCAGAGACCTGAATATAGTATAATATTTTTTTATATCTGAGAGAGAGTATCTTTTCAAAGCTTTTCTTTAACTTCTCAATCTCTTGAAAAACTCTTGGATCTTTAGAATCAATTTTTTTCTCATATTCCTTTATTAATCTTCTGATCTCATAGTAGAGATTCGGAGGAATCTTATGAAGCTCATATTTAGAGCCTTCAGATCTTCTCTCTTCTTGAAATCTTATTCTATTAACATCATCGCTACTCTTCACATTACGAATGATCTTTACATATTCTTTATTTTCTAAAGTTTCAGCAACCCATCTTGGCAGATCAATCTCCACGCCTCTCACAAGATCTATATCGGTGAAGCCTGTTTTTCCAATATCTTTTAACACCATGACTCTCACAGGAGAATGCATGTCAAGACTTTTGATCGATTCTATAAATGCTTTCATAAACATAAGATTACTCATCTATTAAATAAAATTATACATACACACTTAAAAAAACATTGATATATTAGATAAATGAAGCATGATCATGAGATATTCTCTGTTAATGAGCCAAGGATCTTATTAATAATCTGTATCTCATGATCTATATGACTTAAATCTAAACCTCTAATCTCTCTTAATATGTCTCTTAAGACTTCATCAACATCATAATTTTCGTATAATATTTTGTCAATATACTTCTCAAGAGCTCTGCTAGCTTCTTCTGAAGTGATCTCTGGAGCTATCTCTCTGATTTTCTTTAAAATCTCTATGCCTAATTTAGTTGGTATCAGGTATCTTCTTTTTCTACTCTCAATTACATATCCATGTCTCAGATTATTTTCAATAGCTTTCACATAAGTGCTGGGCCTACCTATTCCTCTCTCCTTCATCATTTTTATTATCTCACTACTTTTATACAAAGGCGTCAAAGAGCCTCTCAAAACTTTAATATCTAAAATCTCGAGAACATCATCTTTCTCGATATCTTGCGGAAGCATCTTCATATAGTTATATATCTTCATAAAACCTTCTTCATAAACTCTACATATGCCTTCTACAGATCCTTTTAAATCAGGTTTATCAAGTATTTCATATTCAATTACGCAATAATCCACTTCAGCCTCTTTCATCTGACTTGCAATAAATCTTCGAAATATAAGATCATATAGTTTTATATGAGATTCTGTTAATTGTGTCATAGGGACCTCCCCTGAATACATTGCTTCAAAGATCTCATCCACTGAATATGGATAAGTAGGTCTAATAGCTTCGTGAGCTCCCTCAGCTCCCCAGCTTCTGCTTCTAACATATTCTTCACCGAATCTATCGATAATAAATCTTTTGGCAATATCAATACCATATGAAGATATATGTGTAGAATCTGTTCTATGATAAGTTATCAAGCCAGCCTCAAAGAGATCCTGAGCCAACTTCATTATGAGCTTTGGCGAGTAGCCTAATAAACTTCCTGCTGATGTTAATAGAGAGTCGGTGGTGAATGGAGGTTGCGGATTTATTATTTTTCTCTCTATTTTGACGCTTTTGATCTTAATGAATCTTCTTTTTAAGACGTCTTTTATATCATCTTTATCTTTAACAAATATTTTCAATTTGCCGAGTCTTTCATTAGACGTCTTGATATACAGCCAAAAGCCTTTATTACTTTTATATCTCTCGAAAGCCTCTACAATCCATGATAAAACCGGGGTCTGAACCCTTCCTGCACCAAGCCACTTCTTTCTATAGATATTCTGAAGCTCTTTACTTAATAAAAATCCTACCCAACGATCATCTATTCTTCTAAGGATCTGTGCTGAGACAAGCTTGTTATCTATATCTCTAATTTTTGTTATAGCATCTAAAATAGCTTTTCTAGTTATCTCATGAAACTCTATTCTGAATATCTTAGGGTTATAAGGTCTCAGAAGATTCTTAAGATCATAAGCAATCTTTTCACCCTCAGGATCAGGGTCTGTGGCGATCATAACTATATCAACGGTATACGCCAATCTTCTGAGCGTATCAATGATCTTCCTCTGATCTCTTATAAGACTACTTCCACATCTAGGACATTGAGAGACTTCTTCAACAAATTGATATCCGCATGAGAGACATCTTTTAATATAATTATATACTGGTTTAAACTCTCCATCATATTCAACGCCATATAGACCAGCATCTTTAACAAGATCTGTCACATGTCCTATAGATGGAGCAATAGTCACTACATACACCTCATTATCTCTCCTTATACTAAACTCTCTAACAACAAGATCATTTATAACTCTCTTGTTTTTAGATCCAAACAACTCAGATATAGTCCTTACCTTAGTAGGAGATTCAACGATCATTAAAACAGTCTTTATCTCTATAGGAGCCTCTGATTTTTCTACAGAAGTTGTTGTTCGAGACTTCTCCTGCTCTTTTTTAACAGTCTCAAGATCTATATCATCAAATTTTTTAAACTCGACATTGCTTAAATATCTTTTTAATCTTTTTATCAAGAGCTCTAAAAGAGCCTGTTCTCTATATAATATTAATGAAAGCCCTAATGTGAATCTGTTGTTTAATATTCTTGATGTTCTTCCAGAAGCCTGGATGTATGTGAGAGGATCTGGGATCAAAACATTTTTATTCAAAAGATCTATTAAACCAAATCTTGCATACAGCCTCTCTTCTTTTAATTCTCGAAGCATATTCCATGTATCATCTATAATAAAAAAGATCTTGTCTACAAGATCTTTTAATTTATCTTTTGCTTCTGATTCACCATTTAAAATTTTTTTAAGAATATAAAGCTCTGAGACTGACATCTTAGAGAGTATATGCATAAGCTCATTAAGATGCTCCTTAACATCAAAACCTTTTGAAGCTAATGTAGATAATATCAACAATAGTTTCCTAGGATCTTTCAAAGACTTCTCTAATGATACAGTGAAACTTGGTACTCCTAGAAAAACAGCGTTTCTAATAATCTTTGGAGAGTCCAGTCCTCTGACTGCTGTTCCGTAGAAAGATGCTGATGCGATAAGATACTTCAGATCTCCTCTTAAAAACTTTTCAATATCCCTCTTTCTAGAGTCGGCTATGCCGATCTCAAAACCTTCCTCCATAAGTCTTTTATAGATCTCTTTGATATCTTCATTAAATTCCTGCGAGACATATATGATGGTTCCTTCTCCAAGTTTCTGTAAAACTTCTTTTAACATAGTCAGATCTTTATAGTGCATATATGTGTCAATAATATTTCTGACATAATCCATCACACCTCCAACCTCAAGATCAAGAGTTTCTCTCAAGATCTTTGTTTTCATACCTTCTCTCCCAGTTGCTGATGCGATCACGAATTGTCCTATGTTGTTTCTAGATCTATATTCAACAATTTTGTTTCTAAGCTCTTCAATTTCTATTCTATATCTCTCATAAAGATCTTTTTTATCTAATATTTTTGCTGTCAACATATTTTGTTTTAAAATTGTTATTCTAAAAGCTGTATCAATGATGTCTTCTGAATAACCTAATAATCTTAAGATTCTTTCAACATTTCTAGATCTTTTCAATATAGCATCAAGATCATCCGCTACCACAAGGTCAAATTTTAATTGAGATAGATCATTGAATCTTCTCGCTAGTAATGAGGATGTCGATATAAATATGAAGCCCTCAAGATCATTATTAATAACTTCCAAAGATTTTTTGTGAAGACTTTTCCTAGAATCATAAATAAAAATCCTGTCCGGATCATTATTAGTTTTTTCAGCATAATAAATCAGTCTATTATAAGTTTGTTTAGCCAGTTCTATCGTTGGAGTGATGAAATAGATTTTTTTATTCATCTTCATTATATAAAGAGAGTATATATGAAGAAGCGTTGATTTTCCAAGCCCTGTCGGAGCTATTAAAGCAAAATTCTCGTGATTAAGTAGTCTAAGAGCCCATGTTCTTTGAATAGACCACATTTTGAATCCAGTAGCATTCTCAAAAAATTCTTGAAAGAACTTAAGATCTCTCTCTCTAATATACATGTACATATAATCTCCAGGCTCTTCAAGAGTTTCAGCTAGAATATATGTAAGCTTCTCTCTATCATCAAGCGATGATAATAGTCTTTTATCGACTTTAGATAGACATTTACGACATGGCAGCCCAAGCGAGAGTCTATATGAATCTATGGAGCCTCCACATGCAGGACAGGAGTTGTTATAGATCGGTTGCATTAAAAAACCTGTTTAATACGCTTTTAACATAATGTTAGCTTAAAAACAATAAGTACATTAGATCAATGATTTTTATAATGAAATTAAGTTATAAGGACTCTAAAAATATAGATGATAGTGGTGTGATAAGTGGTTAGATACAAAAGTGTTGAACAGATTCTTAAGATAATGAGAAACATAGATCAGATTAGAAACATAGGTATTATTGCTCACGTAGATCATGGTAAAACAACTTTGACAGACTCTTTATTGGCGGCCGCAGGCATAATCTCAGAGAAGTTAGCAGGAGAGATATTAGCATTAGACTATCTCAACGTTGAACAACAGAGAGGAATAACTGTGAAAGCTGCTAACATAAGTCTATATTATGAGTTTGAAGGAAAACCATATGTAATAAATCTCATAGACACCCCAGGACATGTTGATTTCTCTGGAAAAGTCTCGAGAAGTCTGAGAGTATTAGATGGAGCAATCGTCGTTGTAGATGCTGTAGAGGGTGTCATGACACAGACTGAGACTGTTTTGAGACAAGCTCTTGAAGAGAGAGTGAGACCTTTATTATTCATTAATAAGATAGATCGATTGATAAAAGAGTTGAGAATGACTCCAAAAGAGATTCAAGACAGATTTGTACAAATAATTAAAGATATAAACAATCTTATAGACACATACGGAGAGCCTGGTTTCAAAGAGAAGTGGAGGCTAGATCCTGTGAAAGGTCAGATAGCATTTGGATCTGCGAAAGATAGGATCGGTCTTACTATTCCATACTCACAGAGAAAAGGTATTAAAATAAGCGATCTTATATCAGCATATGAGAAAGGCAGAGAAGTTGTAGAAGATCTTCAGAAGAAGATACCTCTACACGAAGTATTGCTAGAGATGGTTATAAAACATGTTCCTAATCCTAGAGAGGCTCAGGCATATAGGATCCCTAAGATATGGAGAGGACCTTTAGATAGTGAGATAGCTAAAGCAATGATATCTGCAGATCCTGATGGACCCACAGTTTATCTGATAAATGATATGAGACACGATCCTCATGCAGGTCTTGTCGCCACTGGAAGAGTATTATCAGGATGGCTTGAGGAGGGTAAAGAGCTTTATCTTGTCAATGCTAAGACAGTGCAGAGAGTATTACAGACAAGTCTTTATATGGGCCCGTTTAGAGAGCCTGCAGACAAGATTTATGCTGGAAACATAGCTGCTGTATTAGGTCTTGATAGAGCAAGATCTGGTGAGACTGCTGTAGATCCTTCTCTAAAAGAGATGATGGTTCCTTTTGAAAAGATCTCTTATATATCAGAGCCTGTCGTCACAATAGCTGTAGAGCCTAGAACGCCTTCCGAGCTTACTAAGATGGTTGATGCTTTGAAGAAGCTTATTATAGAGGATCCTAATCTTGTATTGAAAATAAATGAGGAGACAGGAGAATATTTATTATCAGGAATGGGCCAGGTGCATCTTGAAGTCGCATTAACATTATTAAAAGAGAATTTCGGTGTCGAAGTGAAAACCTCCACTCCTCTGATCATATATAGAGAGACTATAAGAGGATCTTCACCAGTTTTAGAAGGCAAATCTCCTAATAAACATAACAGACTTTATATCTCAGTAGAGCCTTTAAATGAGGAGACAATAAGACTGATAGCTACCGGAGAAGTATCAGAAGATCAAGATCCTCGTGAGAGAGCAAAAATATTAAGAGACAAAGCCGGATGGGATTATGATGAGGCTAGAAGAATATGGGCTATAGATGAGAATATCAATGTGTTTGTAGACAGAACATCAGGTATTCAATATCTTAGAGAGGTTAGAGACACCATCATACAAGGATTTAGACTGGCAATGAGAGAAGGTCCTCTGGCAATGGAGCCTGTGAGAGGTGTCAAAGTGATATTACATGACGCAGTGATTCACGAGGATCCTGCTCACAGAGGACCTGCACAGCTGTATCCAGCAACTAGAAATCCTATATATGCAGGCATGTTAATGTCTAAACCAACATTATTAGAGCCTATTCAGAAGGTTGATATTAAGATACCTATTGACTACATGGGCGAGGTGACGGCGATTTTAACCAGAAAAAGAGGAAGAATTCTTGAGGTACATGAGTTATATGGTAATTGGATTAGAATAATCTCTGAGATACCAATAGCTGAGAGCATGGATCTTGCGCAACAATTAAGAGGAGCCACCTCAGGCAGAGCATTATGGGGTACTGAGTTCAGCAGATGGATGCCGGTGCCTGAGAATATGTTGCCAGAGCTTATTGCGGCTATAAGAACTAGAAAAGGTTTAAAGCCGGAGCCTCCTAAGCCAGACGACTTTCTAGGACCTTGATCATAATTTAGATACAATATTTGAAGAGTCTCTATGAGAAGAAAATCTGTTTTAAAAGATCTTGTTTATCAAAGCTCTGAAATACTTCTTGACTTATCTTTTAAATGGGTTAGAGAAGGTAAGATTGATTTTGCTAAAAACGCGATCAGGATCCTTGAAGAGATCAGAAGAGAGACTAATATAAGAATACCTATTTACATGAGAAGAATGTATTGTAAAAAATGTTATGTGCCATTAATACCTGGGCTTACCGCACGTGTAAGAATAATTGGGAGAGGAAAAATGTTGAGAAGAGTAGTCACATGTCTCTCATGTGGAGAGATTTATAGATTGGAATTTATGAAAAACAAAATGGAGACTGATTATTCTTAGCTAATGTTTGATAAGATCTGTATTTAGATTAGGATACTCAACTTTTTTGTTATAGACAGCGTCTGTGATGATCTCATTAATTTCTTCATACAACTCGTTGAGAAGCTGCGTATAATCAGCTTTGCCTTCTTCTACAAGATCCATTTTCTTCTCCAGTTCTCTAGTTCTATTGACACTGACATATTGAGAATAGTTTTTACTTAAATATTCATAAACCTCTTCTCCTAATTTTGTTGCTACTAATCTAGACCTTGCTTTGGGAGGCTCTATTATATAGCCTCTTCTTCTCAATGTCTCTATTATAGTCGCATATGTAGAAGGTCTTCCAATACCTTGGTCTTTCATTAAAGACACAAGATCAGAGTATGTGTAGAGAGGCTTCTCGCCGACGAGTCTTCTCGCGACATTTTTAAGCATTTTTCTTCCTTCTATGATCTCTATCTTCATGATAGGCATAGGCGTCATAAGAGTAAACCCAGGTTTTAAAATCTCAGTTATATAAGAAAACTCTTGTTCAAAATCTCCAACAACTAGTTTAAAACTGATCCTTTTGACTGTCGCAGGAGGCATCTGGCTTGCCATGAATCTTCTGAATATCATGTCATAAACCTTAAGATCTTCCTCAGTCAATGGTGCCTGAAGTTTTATTATTCCTGCCGCAATCAACGTTTTTAATCTATGTACATCAAATGGTCTGGTAGGTCTTATACCTTCATGAGCGCCTGGCATCTCCCATCTTCTAGGAACAAAATATTCTTCTCCAAATATGTTAGATATATAATCTTTGGCAATTCCGATGCCAAATGTGCTTACAGTAGTACTATCAGTCCTGTGATAAGTGATCAGACCCATCTCAAAAAGTTTCTGAGCAATATTCATTGCCTTATCAGCAGATATTTTGAGAGCAGATGTGACAGCTACTAACATAGTGTCAGTAGTAAATGGCGGTGGAGGATTAACGATCTCCTCTTTAACAACTAAATCTTTCACTTCTACATAGCCTCTCTCTATAAGCTTGTTATAAGTTCCTCTAGGAGCTTTGACAATAAATTTGAGCCCGTCCTCAGTCTCTATAGTTATAAGCTCAATCTTTTTTGAGGCCTCTCTACTTCTCTCAACAACAAATCCTAAAACAGGCGTCTGAACTCTTCCTGCAGATAAATAATTCTTATTAAACTCTCTCCATAAAACAGGACTGAGAGAATATCCGATCCATCTATCCTCAATTCTTCTAACAATCTGTGCCTTAACCATATTCTCATTGATATCTTCGAGATTTCTTAAAGCCTCTAAGATACCTTTTCTAGTCACCTCATGAAATCTTGCTCTCTTAATATTCTTATTAAAAGGCTTGAGAAGTAAATATAGATCCCAGGCAATCTTCTCTCCCTCACTATCAGGATCTGTCCCTATGATGACCTCATCTACTTGACTGGCTAAAAGTCTGAGAGCATTTATAGAATTTTTGACGCTTCTAAAAACAGTAGATCCACAGTATGGACATTTGACAGCTTCTTCCGGCACAGTTCTTCCACAATTCATACATTTCTTCAGAACAGTATATACAGGAACAAAACTTTTTATGTTTTCATTAGAAACGTCTTTCTCTATTAAAACACCAAATAACCCTTCTCTCATAGAAAGATCAAGGACATGGCCGCCGCTTGCTGTTATTATCAGAAGAGAGTCTTCTATTACAGTCTCATATGTCTGAAGATCCATAAAGGCTCTCTGAACAGGTCTGCCAAAGATCCTTCCTATAGTTCTTGCTTTATTAGGAGACTCTACTATGAAAAGCCTGGTCTTTATAAGATCTTTAAACTCTCCTATGGCTTTTCCAGATCTTATCATTCTAACTCTCTCTCTGTCAAGATCTATTTTTCTTATCAAGTCATCAAGATCAAGATCTTTGAATCTAATCCATGACACCTCGTCTATATACCATCTCATCTCTCTCATAAGGGCATTGAAAGCTTTTACATCGTCTATGATGAGAATGCTGAGACCTTGAGTAACTCCTCCAGCAAATAATCTACTTGTTCTTCCACTGGCCTGTATATAAGCTGCGACATCAGGAACTACAAAAACATATTCTCCTCTCTTCTCAGATAAAGATATATAAGGACTTTTTCTCATAGCTTCAAGAATATTTTTATCTGAAAGTATTCTCTCAAAAAATCTGAGAGTTCTCTCAGCATTTCTTCTAGCATATTCTAGAAAACCTTCTAATGTCTGACCATTTTTAACAGCCTCTCTTATTTTCTCAAGATCTTCTTTTCTAAGATATCTAAGATTTGATAAAGAACCTACTATAAAATCTATTTCGTCTTGATATTCTCTTGGTATAATATCTCTAATACTGTTGAGAAGTATAAGCCATTTGGTAGGGTGAAACTCATTAATATCAATTTTTATCTTAAACTTGGGCACTCCCGCAAAGACAGCATACCTAACTCTCTCGGGAAGATCTATGCCTCTGACCAGCGGGCTTCGAGATGAGGCTATGCCTATCAAAACATCATATTCTCCAGATACAAATGCTTCAAAAATTTTTCTGCTAGACTTTGTAAAGCTTTTAGCTTTGATCCCGTTTTCAACAAGTATTTTCTCGAGAGCTTCTGCATAGTCTGATCCTTTGTCTAGAGGCACATATACAAGTCCTCCTGTGCCTAATCTACGGATCACATCAATAATTATTTGTTCAAGACTTCTCTCATCTTCAGGCTCTATAAATGCGTCAACAACCTTTCTGCCAACCTCGATTCTTCTGCCTATGGAGAACCCGAGTAATGTCTCAAGCATTAGTATTCTTCTAGTTTTTTTCGTAGTCTGTGTAGCTCCGCTGACAATGATCTGTCCGAATTCTCTTCTTCTGATCTCAGTTTTTCTCGATATAATCCTTTTAAGCTCTTCTTCATATTTATCAGGCTCCGACTTTATTAATTTTCTGAGACCTCTCTCTTCATCAATTAATTCTTCAACTTCTTTTCTAAGCTTTTCATCAACACCAATCATTTTAAGAACATAATCAATACTCTTACTCTTTCTAAGAAAACTATCTACATCATCAACAAATACTATGTCAACTCTCTGATTATGTATCTCAGGTCTTTTTATAAGACTCATAGTTGTTGTAACAAGTATTTTTGCATTATTAATCTTTTCTAGTTGTTCTCTTCTCTCCTGATCTTTAAGATATGAGTGATAAGAAAATACAATAAGATCTTTTGCGCCAAGCATGTTTATAAGTTCATTTATTTTCTCAGTGACCTGATGAGCCAGTAAACTTGTTGGAAGTAGATAAAGAACTCTCTTATTCATTTTATATGCAGCATATACTCCCAGAATAATTTGCGCAGTAGTCTTTCCACTTCCAGTAGGCGCTAACATTGCAAAACTCTCTTGATCAAAAAATCTTCTGGCCCAAAGTCTCTGAAGACTCCACATAGGAGCCTTAACATACTCAAGAAATATTCTATTGATCTCTTCTACTAGCCTCTCTTTAGAAAAAATATGTTTTAGATAACCATCTCTGACGATGTCTTTATCATCAGGCATACATTTTTTACATGCAAGACCTTTCTCAAGTCTCTCGCTGTTAATATCTTCGATATCACAGTTTGGGCATAAAGATTTGAATATTGCTCTGATCATGATCTTTTATACCATTTTATATAGTATTTGTTAGAGAAATTTAATTTTTCTCAATATCAGATAAGGAAGCCACATTGAAATAAAGATCATGATTAGAGCCATAGGATATCCATAGGGCAGCCTCAGTTCAGGCATATTCCAAGGAGATACCGAAGTATCAAAATTCATTCCATATATAGATGCTATAAGCGTCGGAGGCATTAGGATCAAAGTTATTGCAGTAAGTTTCTTCATAATTTGATTAATTTTGTAAGAGGCGTATGCTATGTCTATATCGATCATGCTGATCATAAGATCTCTTAATATCTCCAAGGTTTCGATTAATGAAGAAATCTCGATCCTTAGATAATAGATCTCTTCTTTATTAATAAGATCCTTATCTAGTATATGTATTGAGTTCTCTAGTTTTATGACAAGATCTCTGAGTCGTATAAGATCTTTATTAATTTTTATAATGGACCTTTTCATGCTAAAGATCTTTCTAGCCATAACTCTATCTTTGATTATAACCTCATCACTCTCCCAAATAAGATCCTCTAGATCCTCAAGTCTCTCTCTCAAGATGTTAATATTATTTTGATAAAGATCTATTTCTAGCTCAAGTAGTCTATTTATTACTCTCCAATTTTCTCTAGCAGTTGTTCTTTTCATGATCTTTATAAATTCTCTAACAAATGATTCTTTTAAAAAACTTTCATATAAAACAATGATTCTTCTGCCATAAGTTATTAAAAAGATCTTTCCGTAACGATCTGAGTTTTTCTCAGGAGCTAACACACCTATGATAACATCTCTTTCATTATATTCATCATAAAAGAAGTCTACGTCCCACTCAATATAGTCTTTTATCTCTTTAATAACTTGTTTATCATCTATAAAAGTCTCTAAAGTTTCTCTCAGAGATCTCTAGATCTCCAATGATTAGACAAAGATCTTCTTTACAACTGAAAGCCTCGTCCTTCAGGGCGGGGATGAATAGAAAAGTTTATAAACTATTCTTATCCTGATCTTTTTTGGAGAGGCTTTATGACGGCTGGTGATGAGGGGTTTCTAACCCTCTCGATAGGTGTGAGGGTTAGTCCTGAGCCTGTCGTCATAGAGCTTCTCCAAAGATATAGAGATGCATTGAACTATGCTATAAACAAGATAATAGATAACAATCTTAGAACATTGAAACAGATCCATGGTTTTCTATATAAAGATCTTGTTGAGAGATTTAATCTACCATCTAGAATAGCTGTTGACTGCTATAGAGATGCTCTTACAAATGCTAATGCCTGGAGAAATAATCCTAAGAGAGGAAAAAGACCTGTGGTAAAGAAATTGTCAATGCTTCTACACCCAGGATCAGGATATAGGATCAAAGATGACTACGTGGAGATCATTGGCGGGGTGAGGCTTAGAATAATCGGCTGGGACAGAAGATATGATGATTATGAGAATAGAGAGGCTAGACTAGTATATAAAAGAGATAAATTGTTTCTATGGATATCTAAAAAGATTCCTAAGCCTAATAAGTATGTTCCTATAGATGTCATTGGTGTAGATATTAATGAGAAGAAGATCGTCTATGGAGACGAGATTATCAATATAGAGAAGGATACCGCAATAAATAGAGCATATAGATACATAAGGCTTGCAGAAGAACTTCAGAGAAAATATTCCTCGTCAAGATATCTCGCCTGGAGAAGAAGAAAAAGAATTCTTAATAGAATAAGATCTTATCATGAGAAAGCTAAAAACATATTAAACGATTGGACAAGAAAAATATCTCTAGAGATAGTTAGACTAGCTAAAGAGCTTAGATATGGTGTGTCTAGAGAAGATCTTACTAATCTGATAAAATCTCTGAGAAAACTTCCCAAAGATCATAGGACTAAGCTTATTATCATGGGTTATTCGAGGTTTGAGAGATGGATTGATTGGCAGGCTGAGAAACACGGAGTGCCATATGTGAAGGTCGATCCTAATGGGACGTCCTCGGAGTGTCCCATATGTGATTATAAAGGATTAGTAGAGGTCGGCTATAGAAGACTTAGATGCCCAAGATGCGGTTTTGAAGCTGATAGAGACGTCATTGGGAAGCTTAATGTTAGAAAGAGAGGATTGAGAAAACTAGGCATATATCCTCGTGGGGGAGCTCTGACCCCCCTCGCTGCCCCTCAGATGACAGATGCAGCCCCGAATAGATGAGGGGAACCGATGAACCGCCCTGAAGGGAGCACTAGCTCCCGAGGGCGGGCGAGGAGGTCAGAAACATTTGGATCTATTCTTTCTATAGGAACATCTTCTTCTATAAAATCTTTTCTTATTACCGTTATGTTCATCAATTAAACCTCTTAATTCTAGTCACTTAATATTTTTAAGTTCTTCGGAGAAACATCTTTTGCATGATAAGATGTATAATGTTTTAAAGGCTTTAGGGCTAATTATCGGATGGGCATTCTGTCAGTGTGCCTCGACGCTTCTAGGGGAGATCCGAAGCATTTCTTCCCAGCCTGATGATCATTATAGAATCATTAATCCCCAGCCAGAGGGCTGGCGCTCGAGATGCCGGCATAGAAAAAGATGATCTACTATAGAGTTGAAAGAAGAGAAGTCATAAAAGATTTAAAGAGATTTTAAATTATGATCTTATACTGAAGATCTTTTTTTCTCAGCATATTCTTTAATTCTTCCTTCATGTAAAAAGATTAATTTATCTGCGTAATCTATGATCCTAGGGTCGTGAGACACCATGATTATTGCTGTGTTAAAATCCTCTCTAATCCTTTTAAAAAGATCCATTATTATTCTAGTGTTCTCCCAATCTAGATTTGCTGTAGGCTCGTCTGCTAATAAGACGCTTGGTGTGTTCACTAATGCTCTTGCAATAGCGACTCTCTGTCTCTCACCACCACTTAATTTATTCACTAATGCTCTTGCTCTACTATATATACCTACATACTCTAAAATCTCTTTCACAGCTGATTCTCTCTTCTCTCTAGGAGTTCCTGCTATAAGAAGAGGCATCTCCACATTATCCCATACACTAAACTCCTCAATTAATCCATAGTCCTGCGGAATATATCCCACGATAGTGTTTCTGATGAGAGCCAGTCCTTCCTCATCTAACATTGTAAGCTCATATCCATCAACAATTACAGATCCTTTGTCAGGTCTTTCTAAACCTGCAATGATCTTTAGAAGAGTAGTCTTTCCAGAGCCGGAGGGTCCATGGACAAGAATTATTTCTCCACGTCTTATATCAAGACTTATACCTCTAAGTGCCTCAACCACCATCTCTCTAGATCTATAGATCTTCCATACGTCTCTTAGAATGACAACATAATCATCTTCTCTCATATATCTTTTCCTGAAATAAATTTTGAAAACTTAAGATATAACTGCTATATAAATAGAACTTTATATATACAGCGGGAACAAATGATCTTGATTATAAAAGTAGTCAAATGATCTTATAGATCTCTGTGAAAATTCTAAGAAATTGTTTCTAAAGCGATTCTTCTGTTCAGATATATATGCAACAATATTGTGGGCAGTATAATCCATGATAATATTATGTTAAACAACATAAAGATGTATAATGGTGTTAGAGATATTAAACTCATTAATATAATGATGATACTAAAGATCTTTTGATCTGCTCCACATATTTTAAGCACTCTGTATATCCTCTTCATAGGATCTCTCACAGTATAAAGAGATAATATGCTTAACAATAATGAGATCAGGCTATTATATAAAGGATCTCCCCCTCCTGACAAATAGATCATGAGAGATGACGAGATCGATGATAATATTATTACTATGTAAAGATATTTTTTGAACCATATACTTATAATTTTTATGTATAGCTCAACGCTCATAAAATTTACACCCTCATGATGACAGTTTTAACAAAGCCTTCCAACCTGCTTATAAGAAGTCTAGATACGCTGGTCAAAACCTCTGAAGGAAGATCCTCAGCACTCCAAGGCTCCATATATATAGACAGCTTATATCTCTCGCCAAGATCTTTCTCAAGAGTAATATAAAGATCTATGCCGATCCCTATGGTTTTTCTGTAGATAAGTCTGAGTAAAAGCCTATAAACATCTTTTAGATAAGATCTATGAGCCTCTAATATTCCAAAAAACTCATCTCTCTCGAAGATGCGAATCATATCATCTAACGTTTTCATAGGCTCAATTCTCTCAAAAATATATGTGCTATAGACTTTGGCAGGCAATTTCTCGACATGATATATAGATTTTTCTGACAAAACTCTCCATAGATATATAGTAGAAATTATTATGCCTAGGATTCCTCCGAAAAGAATTGAAAGAGAGATACTTATGTTAGTAATATCTGGGATCTTACGAATGACATTTATTAGATATGATGAGAGAGATGATAATGATATAATAAATAAACCGTATAAAGGAAATATGATTAAAAGAGATCTTCTGGAGATCCAGTCAGTCCCGCCGGAGTATAGAGTAGACTCTAAATATTTGACAAAACTCTCCTCATAGATCTTTATATACAAGATAAATACAGAACTTATGAAGACTATTGTCAGAAAGATATGTTGCAACAGCTGATATATAAAAGATGTATAAGACACTTTATAAACTATGATCTTATCATTTAATGCAATTACTGCTTTTATTATTTTCTCTGACTCATAAGATTTTTTTATCCAATCAATTAAAAAGTTCTCTGAAATATCTCTATTTAAATATAAAATAGCTTTAATAGGTTCTTCAGATGTTTTATTCAAAAGATCTTTTGTAAAAAGATTCTCTGAATTTAATATGACAAGGATCTTTGGAGTAAAATAAAATCCCATGATCTCATAAGATCTATATTCAAAAAGATCATTTAAAGTATAAATTTTATTGATAAGATCAGGATCCTTTATATACATCTGAGATGATATATTTATCCTAAGAATGTTGTCTTCATAATAAAGATCTCCAGATCCTTGAATATCTCTGCCAAGAATCGTCACGTTATTTGATGAACAGATCTCCTTAAGAAACATGTTGCGTAGAATAGTCTGTTCATTTAGACATCTGATTATGATCAAATCGTTAGAGACGATCATGCTCTTTTGATCAGGTCCGTATCTGATCACTATAGGCTTCTCCAGATATATCGAGTAGAGAAACAAGACTGGAGTACCGATCTTGTGAATATCAAGATCTTTTATATCGCCCTCGATCACTATTATTTTATCTATAGAACCTGTGTTTTTATAAAAACTGGCTTGTAGTTCACTAGATAAGTGCCATGTGGCTATTGATAATCCTGTGAGTATTATTATAATGATTATAATGAGAGAGAATATTTTAAATAGAAACATTTTAAATTGAATATAAATCATCTTTAATCTCGTGCTTACTGAGAAGTTTAAAATATCTCTTAAAAATATCTCCGTAAGATCTCTGCCAACAGCCTCTTTATATGCTGAGGATCTTTTTAACAAAATAATTGTCAAGATCAATATTATGACGTATATTACTAAATAGAATATCTCAAGCCACATGATCTCAGCCGCTCAAGATGCTTGTAAGTATATATGTGGGTATAGAGAGGCCACAACCCACTAAAAAAGCTATTGAATAGATCACAAGTCTCTCTTGAGCTTCTACGCCGAAGTTTGAGATATACCATCTTATGAAAGATCCTATGGCGAACAATATGCCGTAATCTGGTGTGAGAGAGATTCCTATTATAAATGGTATAGGCGATATTTTAATAGGTGTCAGAGCTCCTAAAGCTAATATGAATATCATGTATAAAGCTCCTATAACTACTCCTCCTCCTATTGTAGAGAGATCTAGCTGACCCTTATAGATCATTATAGACCAGTTTACATATGGGAGCCATCTTAATAATGAGAATGAGGAGGATTCAAAGCCGAAAATTTTTATGAGAGATATACCATAGAACATTGTTATTAAAAGACCTAATATGAAAGATGTTGTGAATATCATTAGAAGTCTCACAAGATTTATACCGCTCATTCTAGAAAGTTTTATCACATTAGTTGATGCTCCGCTTAAGCTTCCCGGCATGGGAATGCCTAAGTAATGATCCATGAAGACGTATGGCGCAAAGCCTCTAAAGCCTGTGAGATATAGATAGACCGTATTAAAAGGATAAAGAGATTGTGCCGCGATACCTGCTTCTCCTATTGCTATTGTGGTTAGAATTATAAGCATAGGTAGAAGAATTAATACCCATATAATTGAAAATATTATATATCTGATATCTATCGATTCCACATAAGGTATTGTCGCCAGAAATAATGAGAGAAACCCTATGTACATTACGATCGTAAGAAGTCTTTCTCCACTCTGTCTCAAGATTTTAAATAAAATAATAATGATGTCTTTCATTTTATAAAGATATGTAATCCCTAAGATCATGACGCTGCCGAATATCACTGAGGCCAAATACCATGAAGATCTGAAGATTATATTATCTATAGAAGTGTCTCTGCCTATAGAATAGAACGAGAGATAAGCTCCTAGAGGTAATATCAGGAGAGACGTCAATATACTGCTTAGAGATATACTTATTGATGCTCTCACAGGAAGTATTATTGCTAAAGAGAGCATGATAAATGATATTGATATATTAAATACAGAGCCTTTTATAAAAATATTAAGCGAAGGACTCAGATCTATAGAGGGAGTTCCTGTGTAAAAAATTAGATACTGAGACACTAAACCTATCATCATGATGATGAAGACTTCTCTAAACGTTTTTATTCTACTTAAAAAACCTGATGTCATAAATGATGTGATAGACAAGGGATACGGCAGATTCATTTTATCAACAAATACATGTCTATAAATATATGCCAATACTACCCCGGAAAGACTTAATAATCCTACATAGATATATGTGGTCGTATATGGACAAAATATTTTTAAAAAACATGACTCAGGATTATAAAGCCATTTAGGAAAATCAGTTCCATGAAATATATATGTGTATACAAACCATGTGTAAGCATTAGTAATAAGCATCCCAGATGTTATTATAGTTGCAAAAGACATTCCATAGGCTGCTACGCTGCCTACAACAAGTTCTGTGAGAGAGGCCTCTTTCCCAAGGATTAATCTTACTATGACTGGAGACACAAGAATGCTCAGCTCGGCAGTGGTATAACCTGTCGTGGCATATCCATATGTATCTGCCAGACCCATTAAAAGACCTGTTAAAAGACCTGCGATCATTCCTCTTCTAAAAGGATCTTTCGTCGTAGAGTTATAACCAGATTTCTCAATCATATTATCCTTCAAGAAATCCTAAGAAAATATTAATAAAAATTTTTGTTAATAAAAGATCAGACGGTTCGTGAATTCATCATTTTATCTCAGACAACCCAGCCTCTATCATCAATGTAACTTATGTTTTCAAAAAATATGAATTTTACTTCTTCTCTTTCTTTTTCGAAGATTTCTTCTCTTCTTTCTCTTTCTTCTCTGAAGTCTCTGATTTCTTCTCCTCTAAACCCATGAAAATAGTTGTTCTCTGTCTGCCCCCCATTAATCTCTCCATTAATATTATTAGTGGAATTAGACATATATAATTTCTCATTTAAACAAAGGTCCTTAAGATCTTTTGATACTTATCTGATAAAAACTTTTGATCTTGTATAATGATAATAACATAACATATTCATAAGAACATGAAAATGTCTTATTATAAGAGTTTTTATCCTTAGTAATTGGATGCTCACATGTCGTCATCTGACGACCTTGTGATCTCTAGAAAAGAGTTTAAATCTAGTGATAATAGTAGCGAGGTAACAATTAATATTGCTGTGCCTCACATGAGACTTATGTACAGATCTAAGAAAGAGAATATGAAACGTATTAGTGAGCTGGTCAAACAGTCTAAAGAAGAGAACAATATCCACATATTTCTGATTCCTAGCGGTTTTACAGGAGGTCCTTTCTTAGAACATCGAAGAGTATCTATAAATATGATAAAAAAGATCTCGGAGAGAATACCTGGTCAGCTTACTTCAGAGTTAAAAGATATAGCTAGAGAAAATAATGTGTATCTTATAACAGGAGGTTTCTATGAGAAGGCCGGCCCCAGAATTTTTATTTCATCTGTTGTTATATCACCTTTTCAAGAGGATATTATATATAGATATAGAAAAATGAACCTAGGCGAAGACGAGCTGAGCATAATATCAGCTGGTAAAGAACCTTGTGTCATAGAGATCTCTGGATTAAGAATAGGAATCTTGTTAGAAGAAGATCTTTTTGTTCCAGATATTGCCAGAGCACTTGCATTAAACAGATCTGATCTTTTGATCATATTCAGCAAATTAAGCAATAGATTTTCTGAGATAATAAAGTATCTAGCCATTGCTAGAGCTGTTGAAAACAATATACCGGTGATCAATATAGGCGGACTTCTTAATATAGCAGGTGACGAGATTATTAATGTGAAAACTTTCATTGTCAAAAGTAATGGAAGTATAGAAGGAGAAAGTGATGAAGATGAAGAGATATTCTATATGACAGTCAGATTAAAAGATCCTGCGAGGAGAGGCGTTAAAAAGATCCCTGGAATGGAAGTGTCTAGAAACGTCATAAAATATATAAGAAGAAATAAACTGTTATGATCATAGGTTAATGACTATCTTCTTAAAAGAGTTTTGAGAAGCTGTGTACAAAAGATCTTGCGTCTTACTATTGTTATCCTCAGACATATGTCTATCCTTAGGATTATCACGTCTCTCATATTCTCTAATCAACAAAAGTTTCAGGGCAGTTCTTATAAACTCGCTTCTAGAGGCATAACGCCCTTCTCTAACCAAACGATCTATGTCTTCAAGATATGTCTTAGGAATCTTTACTGATATAATTTTCAGTCTTAATCACCATTTGAGATGCTATTATTTTTAATTCTCTTTTAAAAATTATCATAGCCTCTCCTATTCTTCAATATTTTATTCAGTAGAGAATCTATAGATCTATGTTCTCTTTCTCTGTAGATGGTATAATTCTGATCACGAGGGGATAAGGATGTGATGGAGAAGATATGACTGCTTCTCCAACCTCAAGGAGAGGTATTAACTCTTCTATTTCTCTTGACATTATAATTGATTCTTTGAGAATTCTTCTATCAACATCAGATTTTATGCTATGAATAATTTTAGTATTAGTGTTTTTCATGACATCTTCACCAATTGAGCTGGGAGATTGTGTGACAAGGATCATACCAACACCATATTTTCTTATCTCCGCCAATAGATCTCTCATAACTCCAGAGCCTTCACTTCTTCTAAACACGTGATGAGCTTCATCAATAACCACAAGATCAATTTTATTCTCGTTGCTATTTAAAATCTTTTGTTTATATAGAGCTAATGATTTTACTATGAGAAGTGTTGCCAAAGATCTTATGGAGCTTCTCTCTATATATGAAAGATTTATTATAATAAATCTATTCTTCTTCTCAAGATCTAATGTCTTGCTAAGATCTAGCTCGTCATCTTTCTCAAGATCTAACATAGGCTCGATCTTTCTCATCAGAGACAACTTTGCTTCAGGAACCCATCTAGCCTCCTCCGGTAGAAGACTTACTTCTTCATAAATTCTTTTAAAACTGATCTCTTTATCTCTTAATCTGTTAAGAGCTTTACTTAATATATAGCTTTGTGCTGGAGACAGCTCTAATACTGTCTCAAAGATCTCTGATAAACTCATAGGATTTTTAAATACTGGTAGTTTCTCTAATGAAGATAATGATTCTATAACTATCTCTTCTACAGATCTTTCTTTAATAATATTTCTATATTCTCCATGCCAGTCTAATATAATTGTCTTAGCTCCTTTCTTAAATGCTCTAAAAGCTATTGTGGCGGCTGAGGTGGTTTTTCCAGAGCCTGTTGAACCAAATATAGCTATATGTCTCACAAGATCTTTCATAGGCAATTTATAAACACTTTTTATTCTCGTTCTCGAAGTCTCACCAATGAGAATACCGTCTATGTTAAGAGGCTCTTTAATAGAGTAATTTACATAATCAATATCTATAGTCTCAGCATATAACTCATGTATATCTGGAAATTCTTCATTCTGAATATTCTTTAGAAATATAAGTTCTTTAATATCTCCTTTTTTAAGTCTTTTAGTTTTTATAAATCCTTTTCCAAGCGTCTCTAAAGTAGTTGCAAAAAGCTCACATATTTTATCAGCTCTCTCATTTTTATCGAGACATAATACATAGGTGCCGCCATAATATTTTCTCACTAGAGTCACTATATAAACTGACGCTGACCTAGGGATCTTATCTCTCACGACATCAACAAAAGATCTCATTATATTATGATCTAAAGATTTTTTATCATCACCATTTCTTTTTAATATGATCTCGAAACCTGATACATAGCCTCCTCTATATATTAAAAACTGAGAATCATCTGACAAAGATTTATCAGAGATTTTTATATGATTATTTTTTAAAATCATTTTCTGAAGACTTCCTAACATATTCTAAACCTCTTCAGATACCTTAGCTAGTTTTATCACATATTCGTCAAGATCATTTAATTCTTTATATGACACATCTAATTCAGAGACAAATTTGATCAGCTCTGGATATTTCTGCAGCTCTCTTCTTATTCTGATGAGATGATTTCTACTGACAGAGAATGCTTTACTCATTAGACTTGTGCTTACATGAGAGCCGTAAAGATCTCTTAGAAGTATATATGAGATGAGAAGTCTAGCTCTGAAAGTTCTTGAGGAAAGCTTCGGGAAAATACTTGTGTAATCATATATCTTCTTAAGTGATGGAGATATCTCAAACATCTTCTCCAACTCCCGATCTTTTTTATGAACAAAGATCCTTCCGTTATAACCTCCGCGTGAGAACTGTAATAATCTGTCTTTATCAATATCAATATCTCTTCGAAGACTCCACCAGCCAAATAATTTTCCATAGATCGATAGTATTTCTCCAGGTTTTTCACGAGAATTTTTCTCTTTAACAGATCTTCTGTTTTTTATCTCATGAGCATCTCCTTTTAACTCTACAAAAGTCTTAGGATAATAATATATCTCGTCAATCACTAGACCACATGATGAACATATGACCTCACCTCTCTCAGGATCCCATATGATCTCTTTAGAACCACATTTAGGACATTGATACATTCACATACCCACGTCAATCTTTGGTAGAAATATACATCTTTTGCTACTATAAAGATCGTAGGTAGAGACAGAGACCTAGCCGAAAATATTCTCTAAAATAGTTTTATAAAAGTTTCTAATCTCTATCAGTTTAAAGTCTTAAACATAAAAGCCGCCGGCGGGATTTGAACCCGCGACTTCCGGCTTTCTCAGCGACAACGGATCTCGTCTCGTACGAGGCCGGCGCTCTACCAGCTGAGCTACGGCGGCTCTATATAAAATATTTAATAGAAAAATCTTAATATTTTTCATTTAATGAGAAAGATCTTTTTATTCAGTCTCATATATCTTTTTAGCATACTCCTCAGGTTTTAACAACATATTTATCTCTGAAGGATTCTCGATTTTTATTTTGATTATCCATCCTTTTCCATAAGGATCATGATTTATCAGCTCAGGCTGGTCTTTTAATGTTTCATTGATCTCTATTACTGTTCCTGTGAGAGGAGAGTACACATCAGCAACAGCCTTAACGCTTTCTATAGTAGCCACAACCTCTCTCTTAGACATTCTTCTACCGATCTCAGGCAGTTCTATGCTTATAATATTCTTCAGTTTTTTCTGTGCATAATCTGTTACTCCTATAATCGCTATATCTCCTTCGATTTTAACCCATTCATCATCTAATGTATACATAAGATCTTTTCTTATCCTATATCCTTTGACTTCAAACTCTTCTGACAATTCTCGCACCTCCTAATATTTTTCATCTCTTTATTAATGGAAAATCAAGTATTTTAGCTTCAGCAACTCTATCTCTATATCTTATCTCTATATCAAGACCTGGCAACGCATGAGAAGATCTTATGTATCCCATTCCAATGCCTCTCTCTAGAGTAGGAGAATATCCTCCGCTGGTAACATAACCTACGACCTCGCCTTGATATATGATCTCATAGCCGTGTCTAGGGATCATCTTAACACCTTTTTTCATTCTAATGCCATATCTGATCTTTTCAACACCTTTTTTACCAATCTCTCTTAAAGCATCGCAACCTACACAACCACTTTTTTTCTCATCAAAAACCCAGTATCGAGCCTCGAGAGGATTTATATTTTCATCAATATCATTTCCATATAATACATATCCCATCTCAAGTCTCAGAGTATCTCTAGCTATCAAACCAGCCAGTCTAATCCCTTGGCCCTTGAAATATCTCATGATCTTTGCCAAAACATCTGGTTCTCCGATTATCTCAAAACCATCTTCACCCGTCCATCCACTTCTGCTTATAATATCAATTCTTCCAAACTCAGTCTCTACGTCACGTAAAAACGTGAGCGGCTCTAGATATGTAGCATCTTTTAATCCCTTAATCTTTTCTATATAATCTCTAGCCTTAGGTCCTTGAAAAGCTAACATAGGCTTCTCAAGAGTAAGATCTTTTATATCAACATTTGAAAAACCTAGTCTCTCTCTCCAATCTCTCAGCCATAAAAATATTTTTTCTCTATTAACAGCATTACAAACGATCAACCAATGATCCTCTTTAAATCTATATAACATCACATCATCTCTGAAACCTCCTCTCTCATTAAGAAATGCCGTTGGGCCAAACATTTTGTTATCTGAAGACTTCGAAAGATCTTTTGGTATGAGAGTGTCTAAAAGTTTATAAACATCTCCTCCTGATAAATAGATCCTACCCATGTGGCTTATATCAAATAGACCTGCCTCTCTTCTCACAGCCAGATGCTCGTTAATAGGATCTCCAAAACTCATCGCAGTTTTAAATCCTGCGAATTCTCCCATATCGCCTCCCAGCTCTATTAAAAGATCGTGTAGAGGAACTTTTAAAACCATTGTCAGACACCTTTATTTCTCAAGAATATAGTTGTTGAAGAATTAAAAATTAAACTTATTAATTTTTGTTGTCTGACAATATATTATTATGGTCATAGGCCGTGGGAGTTAATCTACGTGACATTATTCCCGAGAAAATAATTAAGGAGATAACTGATCTTAGAGAGCTTTCTGGCAAGATTATTGCCATAGACTCTTATAATGCTCTTTATCAATTTCTCTCAGCTATTAGACAGCCTGACGGGACGCCTCTCATGGATAGCAAGGGGAGGGTTACAAGTCATTTATCAGGACTTTTCTATAGAACGATCAATATTATAGAGAATGGAGTCAAACCTGTCTATGTGTTTGATGGAAAACCTCCGGAGATGAAATACGCAGAGATCATGTCTAGAAGCATCTTAAGACAGAAGGCCGAGGAGAAATATAAAGAAGCTGTTGAGAAAGGTGATGTAGAAGCTATGAGAAAATATGCTCAGGCAACCTCTAGATTAACAAATGAAATGGTTGATGCAGCCAAGAAACTTCTTAATGCAATGGGGATCCCATGGGTTCAGGCACCATCAGAAGGAGAGGCTCAGGCGGCTTTTATGGCATCTAAAGGTGATGTATGGGCTGTGGCTAGTCAAGATTATGATTCTTTGTTATTTGGATCTCCTAGACTTGTGAGAAATCTCACAGTCTCTGGAAAAAGAAAATTGCCTGGTAAAGATGTTTATGTAGAACAATTGCCAGAGCTTATAGTTCTAGAAGATCTTCTTAAAACCCTCGGCCTATCAAGAGAACAGCTGATTGATGTAGCAATATTGATCGGAACTGATTATAATCCTGATGGCGTCGAAGGGATCGGTCCTAAGACGGCTCTCACAATAATAAAGACCTATGGATCTTTGGAAAAAGCTTTAAAATCTCTTCCCAGAGCTCATTTCCCAGTAGATCCTTCAGAAATTAAGAGAATATTTATGAATCCTCCTTCTACCACAAATTACAAGCTTGAGTGGAGAGAGCCAGATCCACAGAAGATAATTGAGATATTAGTAGAGGAATACGAGTTTTCACGAGATAGAGTTGAGAAACATATTGAGAGACTTCAGAGAGCTCTCAAACTTTCTACAAAGACTTCCGGGCTTGATAAATGGTTTAAGAGATGAGTTTTTATCTTCCGAATCTTCTCTCTCTATGTTGATAAGATCTTATTGCTCGAAGAAGATCTATTTTTCTAAACTCAGGCCATAAAGCTTCACAGAAATAAAGCTCAGAGTATGCCGTCTGCCATAATAGAAAATTGCTTATTCTAATTTCTCCAGAGGTTCTTATGACAAGATCTGGCTCCTGAAGATCTCCCATAAAACCTGTGTACATGTATTTAGAAATGATCTCTTCGTTAATTTCTTTTAAAGATAATTTGCCTGAGGAAAGATCTTTATATAATTTGTTGAAAGCATCAACTATCTCTTGTCTTCCTCCATAGCATAATAATATGTTGAGAAATCTCTCATCATAATTCTTGCTTTTATCTTCAATCTCCTGGGCAAGTCTCACAACTTCTTTAGGTACATGTTCTAGACGTCCTAACACTCTGATCCTCACTTTGTATTTATCAATATTCTGAGAAAGCTCTCTCAATCCTTGACTTATTATATTAAATAGATTTTCCCTCTCGTAATCAGATCTATACAAACAATTTTCATAAGACATTGCATAGACTGTAACCACTTTAATGTTTAAATCATAAAGCCATTTTAACACCTCCTTCATCTTATTATAACCATAGTAGTGCCCTATGATCTTTTCAAAACCTTTTTTAGAAGCCCATCTTCTGTTTCCATCAGGTATTATAGCAACATGTCTTGGCATAGGGTTTCTCTTAACCTCTCTATAAAGCTTCCATTCATAGACTGCATAAACAGGTCTCAGAAAAGCTCTGAATAAAAAGCTGATTATTTTAGACAGACTGTTTCTGAAGACTGTCTTCATATCCTTTAATTAATTGTTAAAAAATTAATATAACGTCTATTGCTTATGATCATGTGAATTTGCTTAGCAATCTGATCTTTTTATACGCAACTTTTTCTGGTAGAAACTCTAGATTAGTATTATGAGTCAAGTAAAGATCTTCGATGTTAGAGAGGGTTTTTTCGAGAGTTGCAACATATTCTCTTATGTATGCTATCTTCTCCATCTTAGTATTTCTACTATTGATCAGGCCTACTCCAACTGCTTTGGTTTTAGAAAGATCGTTTCTAAGCTTCTCTATATCAATATTTTTAGTTGCAAGATCTATTATCAGAATAATGTTTGTGTCTCGAAGCTCTTCCGCAAGGATCTTTATGTTATGAGAGTTGTAACCAAAGTAGATAGGGATCCATATGAATCCTCTGAAATATTCTGAGACTCTTTTATATAAATCAATATAATCATCAGCTTTGACGTTTTCAGAAGCCAGCTCAGGCTCGTGAAGATCTATATGTCTAAAACCTTGTTTATAGGCGTTCTCAGCCTCTTTTAATACTACCTTCTCTATATAATCTCTGGCAAGATCGTTGGTAGATGTGTATGATGAGCCCTCTATCAAAGAATTCGCCACTAATGTCGCAGGCCCTGGCAGAGATATACTTATTCTATTGATCCTGTCTAAAGATCCTATAAGCTTTAGATCTTTTGTTAGTATCTCTGAGATCACAGGGGTCTCATATCTTATCTTCTCTTTAAAAACTGGTTGTCTGAAGAAGAAGTTGTTATCATAAAATCTTTTTAATCCGTTGACAGGGATCTTCATATACTCAGCTAATGGATTGAAAAGATCATCCCATCTAAACATTCCATCACTTACTCTGAAAAAGTTATATGTCAGCGTGAAATCAATATATCTCTTAAGCTCTTTTCTATAGATCTCGTCTAAAGCTTCCAGACTGATCTTTTGAGAATAATATCTTGATAAAGCTCTTGCTAATCTTCTGCTTCGAGGCATTGAGCCGTATAAAATTGACATGATCTTCATAAAATGATCACCTTCTCATAATGATTTTTTCAACACCTTTTCTTCTTAACTCTTCTCTTATAATGTTAACGCCTCTCACCATAACCTCCATCTTGGCTTTGGCAATCTCTCTAGGCAGCAGTTTCAAGCCGCAATCAGGATTTATATATATTCTTTCTACATCAACTATCTCCATAACTTTTCTAATAGCCTGAGCCACCTCCTCAGGGGTCTCAATTCTTCTTGAATGAACATCTACTACTCCAAAACCTATCTCTTTATCGCCCAGCCTCTTTAGTATATGAAGATCTCTGAAACTTCTGTTAGCAAATTCCAGAGCAAATTGACTGAAATTTAGTTTATCAAAATATTTTGATAGAATCTCGTAATTGCTGTAACATACATGAATACCTAGTTTTATGTTGACTCCTTTAGTAACCTCGTTAACTGCTTCTACAGCCCATTCCATCTCCTCAGGATGTGTGGTTAGAGCAGGCTCATCTACCTGAACAAATTTTGCGCCTGCTTTCTCCAGCTCTAGAATCTCTCTGTTAATAATCTTGGCAAGCTCGTATACAAGTTCCTGTTTTGAAGAATAATATTCATTAAAACTCCAGTCGGCAATCGTGTACGGACCTGTTATAGTGACTTTGACAACAGGTCTTCTACTCACTTTTCTAAGAAACATATATTCGTCTATCACAATAGGCTTCTCGTAAACAAGTTTATCTACGACTGCAGGTTTATTAAAGAAATTGTTTCCCCACACCCTTACAGGTCCATAAAATCTGAATCCTTTTATTCTCTGAGCGAAATACTCGACCATCTCATCTCTTCTCATCTCTCCATCGCTAGGAATATCTATGCCTGCATCTTCTTGTTCTTTAACTACGGCTATCACTGCGTCATCAAAAGATTCTTGAAGAGTTTTTTCATCGATTCTGCCTGCCTTATATAGCCTGATCATATGTCTAAGCCATTTAGGTCTCGGATAGCTTCCTATGACAGTCGTAGGAAGAACCGGAAGTTCTATATTCATCTCTTTTAACATTAAACATCCCTCAAAAAAATATTTTAAAAATTTTATAATAGTTTAAGATGAAAAATTTCTCACTTACCTTTGAACTCAGGCTTTCTTTTCTGTAAAAATGCTGACACTCCCTCTATAAGATCTTCTGTACTAAATAACATGCTGAATTCAGCTGATTCTAAGACTAGACCTGAGAACAAAGGTGATTCAAGGCCGTATCTAATTGCATGTTTAGCGGCCATTAATGCTATAGGCGGCTTCTCAGATAATTTACTTGCGAAACTTCTGACTTCTCTCTCGAAGTGTTCTGTAGCAACTACTCTATTAACTAAACCTATCTTCTCAGCTTCTCTCGCAGGTATCATATCTCCTGTGAATATTATCTCTAAAGCTTTTCCAGGACCTATTAGTCTGCTTAATCTTTGTGTTCCGCCTGCCCCTGGGATCAGGCCTAGATTGATCTCTGGCTGTCCTAACATAGAGTTTTCAGAAGCTATTCTTATGTCGCATGCCAAAGCCATCTCAAGACCTCCTCCAAGAGCGTAACCATTGATTGCTGCGATAACGGGTTTGGCAAGTCTCTCGATCTTGTCTAATACCTCTTGAAACTTTCTTGAGAACATATATGCTTTGACAACATTCACGCCCATAAAGCTTGTGACATCAGCGCCTGCTGAAAAAGCTCTGCCGCTTCCTGTAATAACTATTACTCTGATATTCTCATCATTCTCAAGCTCATCTAATGAGGCTGATAATTCTTTTAACATATCAAGATTTATAGCATTTAATCTCTCAGGTCTGTTAAGAATGATCCATCCTATTCTCCCCTCTCTTCTTATTATCAATGTTGATAATTTCTTCTCCTCAATTAATCCATAAGTGTAGAAGCCTACACCACTTTTTCTTCCAAGCTTATTCTCTTCTATCATCTTAACTAAAAGAGGATCAGGCTCATAATCTTCGATCTCATATTTCTGCTTAAGATCTTTGAGAACATTTACCACAACATCTATCCCCCATTCATCAGCCATCTCAAGAAGTCCTCTTGGATAGCCCAGGCCGAGTCTAACAGCTTTATCAATCACCTCAGGAGAGTCTACTATGCCGTTACGTATCAAATACGCAGCCTCGTTAACTGCTGGAGCCAATATTCTGACGATATCAATCTTTTCTCCAGGTTCTCTAGGTATGCTGGGTCTGGCGTATCTTCCAGGAGCTGGATAGATATAGAATCCTTTGCCACTTTTCATACCATATTCACCGGCTTTAAACTTCTCCTCAATAGTTTTACAAGGCTTGAGTCTATAGCCTCTTTTACTCATCTCATTAAATATGAAAACAAACACGTCTATGCCTGAGAAATCTAAAAGCTCAAATATCCCCATCGGAAGTCCTGCTTTATATTTAAGAGCGCTGTCAATAGATATAGGATCAGCCTCACCACGATCAACCATATAACATGCTTGAGAAGCTATTCTCCCTAATAATCTGTTAACAATAAAACCTGGAATATCTTTTTTGACAATAACAATCTCTTTCCCAAGACTCTTAGAATATTCTACTGCTATATCTAAAGTCTCTTTAGAAGTCTTCTCGCCCATTATAATCTCTATCAAAGGCATCAACACGGGAGGATTAAAGAAGTGTATACCAATAACTTTATCAGGTCTCTGAGTTGCTTCAGCAATCTCTGTTATCGGAAGAGATGATGTATTTGTTGCAATAATTGTATGTGGAGGAGCATTTTTATCAACCTCGGCAAAAACTCTCTTCTTAAGATCAAGATTCTCTGGCACAGCCTCTATAACAAGATCAGCGTCTCTCACACTTTCTGAGATAGATAAAGAAGTTTTGATCCTACTCATGACAGTATCAACATCTTCTTTCAAACTACCTCTCTCTCTTAATTTACCAAGGCTCCATCTAATGTTCTCAAGAGCTTTTCTAAGAATCTCCTCAGAAATATCGATCATAACAACATCATACCCAGCTATAGCGGATAACTCGGCGATTCCATGACCCATAGTTCCTGCTCCTATAACTACTATTTTTTTAACTTTTGATTGAGAAGACATAAATTTCGACCATTTTATTTATAGATAATTAATTTATATTTTTGTTATAGTGAGCCTCGTCTTAAAAATTAGACGTCTTTAAATTATAATAGAATCTTTTTAAATGTTGATCCTTAGATCAAATCTATTGACTTTGTATTATAATATAAACTCTTATAAACTATGTCAAAATAATTTATTGGTGAAATATTTTTGAATATAGTCTCTCTAGTCAAGTTAGCAATAGACACTGGACAGCTAAGGTTCGATCCTTCCACTTATAAGCCTATGCTTCATGACATACCTCTCAAAATAAGTGATATAGATAGAAACGCGTTAGAAGAGGCTTTAAGACTTAAACAATATGGTTTTTCTAAGATCTATGCCTTATCTCTATTGACATGGGGTCCTCTGGGGAAGAGAATTCAGGAAGCTCAGAATCTTCTTAGAGAAGCTCTTGCACTTGGAGCTGACGAGGCTATTCTAATAGCAGATGAACATACTATAGACTCTGACAGCATATTTGTGGCTAAAGCATTGGCTGAGATGATCCGTAGAATAAGTGATGTAAAAATTGTCTTGGCTGGAGAAGCTACTGTAGATAAATTCTCATCTCAGATCCCTGCGAGAGTCGCTTGTGAACTAGGCTTTTCATATGTAGGTTTTGTAAGAAGAATCGAGTATAAAGATAATAAAGTGATTGTTGAAAGAGATCTTGAGGATCATGTCGAGATCGTTGAACTAGATCTTCCGGCAGTTATTTCTGTGACTAGAGAGATCAATACTCCGAGACTTCCAACACTTATGCAGATAAGAGCAGCAATGAAAAAACCTCTTAACATAATAAAATCCTCTGACTTAGGTCTTCAGCCTTTTAAGAAGACTCTTGAAACAAACTATGAAGGCGTGAAAGTTGCTAGAAAAAACATTATAATCGAGGGTAAAGACATGAGTGAGAAAGTATCTAAATTAATAGAGAATCTTATATCAGAAGGCGTGATCATACCTAGAAGGTGATGTTCTATGAGGATTCTAATAGTAGGTAAATTAAATGATATTATAGAACTTTCAGGAGCAGCCTCAATAATGATCAGATCATCATCTCAAGCAGTTGATGTAGATGCGTTATCTATCGAGAAAATTATGAGAGCGCCTCCTGAGGTAGAGACGTTAGGTTATGACAGAATCTTCTATCCAGATAATATAGAGAGAATAGAGACTCCAAGACAGCTGGCTGAGACTGTAACAGATCTTATGAATAAAAATGATTATATATATATTATTGCTCCTTCAACAAAATTATTCAAAGAATCACTTGCCTACGCTGGTCAGAAGCTTCAGATCCCGATAATTCCTGACGTCTCTCAGATAGAGGCCGGCCCCGGCAGACATATATTTATGAGAACAATAATGGCTGGGAGAGTAAGATCTTACGAGACTCCTCTTAACAAAGCGATCATATTAATAGGCTTAGGAAGATTCAGAGGAGGCAGATTTTCAGAGAAGAAGACATCATTTGTGCCTATAAAAATCTCTGTAGACACAAGTTTTAGAATAATAGAGAAGAGAGAGAAGGCTCGTGGCGCAGTAAGGCTAGAAGAAGCTGATATAATAATCTCAGTAGGAAGAGGATTTAGATCAAAAGACGATCTTAAGTTAGCGTTTGAGCTGGCAGATCTTTTGAGAGGTCAGGTGGGATGTTCAAGACCTATTGCAGCAGATCTTAAGTGGCTACCAGAGGAACATTGGATAGGTCTCTCAGGTAAGAAGGTGAGACCTAAGCTATATATTGCATTAGGCATCTCAGGACAGCCTCAACATATTGCAGGAATCTTAGAGTCGAGAGTTATAGTTGCTGTAAACAAAGATCCTAATGCTCCTATATTTAAAAATGCTGACTACGGCATAGTAGGAGATTTATATGAATTTATACCTAAATTTAGTGAGAAAATTAAAGAGATCTTAGGTGTTAAATAACTCTTTCAAAAGATCTTTGACTGTGGCTGCGACAGCTTCTCTGCTACTCTTCTCAGGTCTCCACCCAAGTTCTTTTTTAATCTTCTCTATGTCTAGAAGCATGAATTTCACATCTCCAGGCCATCCTCTTCCATCAGATGTATATGGTTTATAAATAATCTTGGTATCTCCTAGATTCATCTCTTTGATAACTATCTCAGCTATCTCTTTAACTGTGATCCAGTCTTCATTTCCCAGATTATAAACCTTCTCTAAACCTTCGACATCTTCATTAAATAGATCTATGGTCATCTCCATGGCTTTTATCGTGTCATCTATATATAGATAACTCTTCTTCTGCATGCCATCTCCTAGAACCTCAAGAATCTCAGGATTTTTTCTCAGCTTGTTAATGAAATCATAAATGACGCCGTGAGTAGATCTGGATCCTATTATATTTGCCAGTCTCAGTATAACTGAATTGATCTTGTATAATCTGCTGTAGGTTTGTATCATTATTTCACTAGCTGCTTTACAGGCTCCATAGATGCTGATCGGTTTGATAGGATGATCTTCAGACGTAGGGATCTTAATAGCGTCTCCATATACTGTGCTGCTACTAGTAAAGATAATATTTTTAATATTTCTTTTTCGCATAAATTCTAAAACTTTAAATGTGACTAAAATATTCTCATTAAAACTAGTCTGTGGATCTTGATATGAGGCTCTAACGTCTGGATTAGCCGCTAGATGATATATAAGATCTGGGGTATAATCTATATTGAATAGACAGTCGTCATTCTTAAGATCACATATTTTGATCCTGCATCTATTAGACTGTGAGACACATTTACTAAGATTTTTAATACTTCCACTTGACAAATTATCTATAACATATACATCGAAACCTCTGTCAAGCAATCGATCTGTGAGATGACTTCCTATAAAACCTGCTCCTCCTGTAACAAGGATCCTCATATTGTTCTCATTAAATTTTTAAAGATGAAAAATAAATCGTTTTTGTCTGAAAAACTCTGAATAAATTACATAGAGACTTCTTTGATCAGCTCGGCTTTTAACAAAGCTTCTATAATACTTATCACGGGCTGCTCGATCTCTGATCTTTCAAGACCTAGATCTTCTACTAATCTTTTTATTATATCATCAACTGTTCTAGAGCCATCACATAGAGCCCATACATAATATGCTGCGGCATCTAATGAATAGACGTTCTCTTCTGAAAGCTCTACTATGAAGTTTTCTCCATCGCTTCCTACAAATTCTCCTTGTTTTATAAATCTGGAGCCAAGATCGATCATTAGGCTATTCACCTACTCCTCCTCATCTGATGAAGATCTTTCTCTGCCTCTCTCAAAAGATCTTTTATATCTTTTTCTATATCCAAAGCCTGGCCTAAGATCTTTTTGAGAGCTTCTAGGTCTTGTCTCAGGTATGTTTTCTGCGCCTGGGAAATTCTTAAGATCATCTCTCACTCTAATATTAGATCTAGATCCCGCGTTAAGCTGTACCTCTCCTTTAAATGAAGTCGTCCAAGCATTTGATATCTCTATCACATCTCCTTCTCTAATTTTTCCAGCCGCCTCTCCCCATAAAGTTAGTTTCACACGTCCTGTCTCATCTCCAATATAAGCCTCACTTATAGTTCTAACACCTTTTTTAGTCTGAATCGTCTTTGGTTGAGTAGTTGATAAAACTCTTCCGATCACAGAGATATTTTCTAAATTCTCTTTTAATTCAGAAATTTTTAATACGACATTTCTTTCCATTACATACATCTCCCATATGTCACGTTGATTAAATAGTGGTTACAGAGCTTATAAATAATCATGAACATTTGATACTCAAGCTCTAATCTTTTAGATAATATCAAACATATATTTCGGCTAAACTCATATTCTTCGGAAATTTATGGAGGGATTCTCTATGCAGACATGTGGTTCTTCTTTCTGCCACTACTTTTTAACGGAAGATCTGAAGCCTCTGGTCTATATAGAGATGATCCTAGCTCTGGCAACAGCTTTCTATCTATTTTATATCAAGTATTATATAAAGATTTTTAACAACGTGTCGCTAAAGATGTTATTAAAAATAGATCTTGAGAGAATCAAGAGATTATTATCAATAGTGTTTCTTCAGAAGAGAATACTTAGAGACGTATTACCAGGTTCAGCTCATTTAATGATTTTCTACAGTTTTCTGATATTGTTTATAGCAACATTGATCAGAGCCATTGATAATTATAGTGTAGAGATTTTAGGAACACATGTGCTATATGGATTAAGTTATGAATTTTTTAAGTTGACAATTGATTTAGCAACTTTCATAGGAATAATAGGTGTTGGAGTAGCTTATTACAGAAGAGTTTTTAAATTAACAAAAGATCTCCCGGACACGCCTGAGGATAGAGCTGTACTCATCATCTTGTTGATAATATTGTTGACAGGTCTCATTTTGGATGGGATCAACTATTTATATAATAGATCTGACTGGGGCCCGATTTTAAATCCAGGAGGTTATATATTCTCACTATTATTCAAAGATCTTGATAAAAATTTTGTTATCATGATCTATAGGTCTACATGGATCCTGCATCTGACTGTTGTCATGACTGTGATAGCTATCTCACCTCTCACAAAGTTATTTCATCTGATAATTTCCTCACTTAATGTATATTATTCTGAGAATATTCCTAAGATAGAGGTCTCGTACAGAAAAATTGAGAACATAGAGAAAATAGTTGAAGAAGGCAGATACATAGGAGCTAAAAAATTTAAAGATCTAACGTGGCTTCAGAGACTAAATTATTTCGCATGTACAAAATGTGCTAGATGTCATAATCTATGTCCAGCTAATATAAGCGGCAAAATTCTTTCTCCAATGAATCTAGTTATTGACATGAGAAGTCATATTGAGAAAAATAATTTAGATCAAGATATTATGCCTCTATATATTCAGCCTGAAACTGTGTGGTCATGTGTCACTTGTGGAGCATGCGTCGCGAATTGTCCTGTGATGATAGATCATGTTAACACAATAGCTGATCTTAGGAGAGCAATGTTTTCAACAGGTGAGAACATACCTGATGAGATACTCAGCATCTCCTATAATATCATGAGAACAGGCAATCCATATAGTTATAATCCTGTGGAGAGAGAAGAATGGGTTAGAAGTCTTATATCAAAAGGTCTTGTTAAACAGGCCTCTGCAGAGGATGAATATGATATTCTATTCTGGGCGGGTTGCAACATTGCTTATGATGATGAGCTTAGAAAAGCTGCAGAAGCTCTCTTAGAGATATTAAGAGATGCAGGTCTTAAAATAGCTATGTTAACAGATGAGACATGTTGTGGAGAGCCTGCGAGAAGAATCGGTGATGAGCTAAGTTTTTGGGAGATCGCGAGAAACAATTATGAAAAACTTTCACAGTATAGATTCAAGAGACTTCTTATAATGTGTCCACATGGATACACAGTCTTTAAAAACGAATATCCAGCATTAGGTTTTAAAATAAATGCTGAAATAATTCATCATAGTATGATCCTTAGAGAGCTAATCGAGAAAGGAGTTGTAAAACCAGGATCTATAGATAATACCATTGTCACATATCACGACCCATGTTATTTAGGGAGGTGGAATAAGGTTTATGAAGAGCCTCGAGAAATAATCAAAAGTATAAAAGGTGTTGAGTTTATTGATATGCCTAGAAACAGAGAAAGAAGCTTCTGTTGCGGCGGCGGTGGAGGACATCTATATTTCGAGATCAAGAGAGGTGTGAGAATAAGCAAATTAAGAGTTGAAGAAGCTTCAAAAACTGGCGCAAAGATCTTAGTCACAGCATGTCCATATTGTAATCTTATGTTAAGAGCCGAAGCCAGAGAATATAATATAGAAGTCATAGATCTTGTGATGCTCTTGAAAAAATCTTTCGAAAGAAAATGAAAGTTCAGTCGCATCTTTTTGGTAGGATCTCCTCATTGATAATATAGATCTTTATATTCTTCACAGATTTTTTATAAAATTCTTTTAGAGGACAGATCTTTCTGAAAACACATTTCCTGCATAAGTTGCATAGATTTTCTTTTTCATTGTTTAATTCTCTGATATATCCTCTTGAAACTAATATAGATGTTATTATCTTTGTTCTCAGAGGATCATTATTTAAAATTGTTGAGATCTCTTGTAGATAAATTGTTTTAGAACCTTTTTCGAGTTTATTTCTGATATATAAGATCACTGAATCAAGATCTTTCAACAGATCTTGTGATGCATTTGTGTATATACTGTTCATAATATCATCTCATGAAAATAATAAGCGTATGATAAGTTATTAAGGTGACAATATACGCTATAGATAACATATAGATTATCGAGAATAAAGTCCATCTCCAACTTCTAGTCTCTTGATAGATCACTGATAAAGTCGCTAGACAAGGCACATATAACATTCCAAAAGTAAGTATAGAAATCATTTGTGAGGCTGTGAGCTGTAGAGAGTTTATTGCTGAAACAGGATCTTCAGAACCTGTTATAATTGTTAAAGTGCTTAAAAGACCTTCTTTAGCTACGAAACCTTGTAGAAATGCTAGTCCTATTATAGGTCCTATACTATTATTTATGTTAAAAGGCTTTAGAAATGGAGTGACATAAGATCCTATTATATATCCATAGCTTTGAGAAAATTCTGTGGTATAACCTTCTGGACCGAAGTTTGTTATGAACCATATGAATATGCTTAGAATAAATATTACTACTCCCGCTCTTATAAGAAATTCTTTTGTGTAGCTCCAGCTGATCCAGCCGACGACTTTTGCATATGGTCTATGAATTCTGGGAAGATCTATTATAAGCTCTGGTGAATATCTCTCTTTAAGAACTAATCTTCTAATTATAAAGCCTGAGATCAGAGAGATCATAATTCCTAATATATAGATCCATAGTATCAGAAGTGCTTGATAGAGAGGCTCTCCAGAGAAAAGTGCCTGAGCAACTGCTAGTGCGACTATAAGTCTGGCTTGGCATGGGATAAATGGTATTGAAAGTATCTGTGCAAGTCTCTCTCTACTATCAAAAGCTCCTCTAGACAACATGACCCCTGGAACATTACATCCGAGACTTACAAACATAGGATATGCATATCTACCTGAGAATCCAAATCTTGAGAATGTTTTGTGTAGACCTACTGCTAGTCTTGTTGCTACTCCACTATCCTCAAGAATAGCGAAACCTAAGCTCACAAGATATATTAATGGTATAAACGCTATCACAGCACCTACTCCAGCAATTATGCCATCAGTTAATAAACCTACCAGAGGCTCTGGGTAGGAGCTCATTAAACTTTTTATGTAATCTGATAAATACTCAAAAGCCTTTGATAAAAGACCTGATAAAGAGTTCTCTTCGATTACTGTGGCTATGTCTTCTAATCCTATGAGAGAGAATATTATGTTAAGCGGAAAACCAGTGTTTATAATAAAGATCAAAAGAAACAAACTAAATAAGATCCCTAGCAAGAGAATTGCAGAGCCCATAGGTTTCTCCATGATCTTGTCAATCCAAGTCTTTTCATAAGTCTCTTTATACACATATTTAGCTACAGAAGATCTTTTTATCAAATCTTCGATAAAGGCATATCTAGAGCTAATTATGATCTCCGTAAGATCTCTGTTAAGCTCTTTTTTAGCAGTTAATCTGATCTCCAGAAGTTTCCTATGATCTTCTTTAGACACTGTTTTTGCTATAAAACTTTCTATATCAGGATCCTCAGCCAAGAAATTGACTGCGAGACCTCTGAGAGAGATCTTGGATCTATCAAATGAATATTTAGATAGAACCTCTATTATGTTCTGGATGTATTTCTCTAAATCACCATAGTTTACATAGATCTCATGAGCTGAATACTTGTTTTTGATTAATGTTTTAATTCTTTTTATAAGATGATCTATGTTGTTCTCTTTGATCGCTGATATAGAGATCGATTCTACGCCGAGTCTTTTAGAGATCAGCTCATCAAATTCTTGAGAAGACTTTTGATCTATAAGATCTGATTTATTGATCACTATGAGATTCTTAAGAAATGTTTCTGAGACTAGAATTACAGTATAAAGACTTCTCACAAGATCGCTGTAATCTCCAATCACGATTACAAGATCATATGAGCCCTCAAGCAGATAATTTTTAGAGATGCTCTCATCAAGTGTCAAACCATAATAACCATGGATCCCCGGCAGATCTATAAATAAATATTTCTCGCCATCTATTTCTAACAAACCTTCATGTTTTGATACAGTAGTTCCAGGCCAGTTAGAAACTTTAACATTCTGTCTAGTTAAGACGTTAAATAATGTGGATTTCCCCACGTTGGTTGCTCCGACAAGAGCTATTACGCCATCAATTTCTTCTCTATTGATCTCGATGGTTTTGACTTTACCTCTCAACACTGTCAGAGCGCCTGTATAAATATTTTATGAGAGATATTTAAAAAATTAGGTATGCCTAAAGATCTTTATTCAAGAGGTGAGATCAAAATTTTTCTTGAGATTCCTCTGCTTAAAGCAATAACTGAGCCTCTTACCATAACTATGACATGACCTCCGAAACGACTTATAATCTTTATTTCAGTGCCCGGCACTATCCCCATCTCCATTATCTTCTCAGTTAATCCTCTGCCAGCGTTTATACCTACCACATTATATCTTCTACCGATCTCGCCCATGTCGAGAGTGAGTTGTGTCATCATCTCTAATCCTATCTAAATTTTAGGAATGCCTAAAAATAAGCTTTAACTATATAATTAATTCTTTCTGATTATATTCATTTATGGTGTATAAAATGAGGATCGAGGTGAAAACGTCTAAAGCTCCAATGCCTATAGGCCCATATAGTCAGGCTATTAAAATTGGAGATCTGATATTTGTCTCAGGCCAGATCCCTATAGATCCTGAGACGGGTCAGCTGATTAACGAGCCTTTCTCTAAAGCTGTTGAGACTGTTCTTAACAATATAAAATCTATTATAGAGGCTGCGGGAGCTTCTATGAAAGATGTTGTTAAAGTAACAGTATTTATAAAAGATCTGAGTAAAGCTCAAGAGTTTAATGAGATATATAAAAAATTTTTTGAAGAACCTTATCCTGCTAGGTCATTTGTTGAAGTAAAATCTCTTCCTCGAGACGCTGTGATAGAGATTGAGGCTATAGCTGTGGTGTCTAGAGATGATTAACCACGAATATTATTTTTATTTAGATGTTGTCGTATAACTCTGTATCTTCTCTCTTATTACAGCACTTGTTGAAAGTTCTGCTATCTCTGCCGCTATAGCAGTGATGTTAAGAGCCTCATGTAAAACTCCTGATAATTCATTTGAACATCTCGTCTTCATTATATCACTTATGAGCTCATCCATTAAAGGAGCTCTTTTGTTCAGAAGATCAAGCGCACTGATCACGTTTTTCGTGACGTAGGCCTCTAAAGTTTTGTTATAATATTCTCTTACTTTTCTAAATATCTCAAGAGAGATCTTCATACACTCCTCATTTAAAGAAGTTCTTAATAAAAATCTGGCTGTTCTATCCAGCGAGTCTCCGACATGTTCCAAAGATTTGATCATTATCAGAAGATCTGTCGCCTCTGCAATATTTATCAGACCTGATTTCTTTACAAGTCTTATGCCCATGAAATGTAGTCTGTCTAAATCATCGTCTAACACTAAAAGCTGATCTAGGAAAGATCTTTCTCCTGTGGTGAAATACTTCTCCAAAAGATCAAACATCATCAGAGAACTACTTATAAGAGTTTTTATTATAGAACTTATTCCCATTATATTTTCATCAACTGTTATTCTAAACTCAGATCTTTCACCACTTTCTAGAAGAACGATACCAGGAAGTTTACTAAAGATCTCGTTAAAAGCTCTTCTGATGATGATTCTATCTCCCGTAGCATTTACTTTATCAAGCCCCTCGAGATAAGAAGCTATTAATATTTTTGATAACATCTCAGGAGAAGGATATTCATCGACTTTTATATTGATCTCTTTTTCACTAATCTCTTTACTTTCTAATGGTGATATAACAATCGAGTTTCCTAATAAACTGATCTTTACTAACGTCCCTACACTCATTTTAAGAGTATTAAGCCATTCTCTCGGAAGGGTTATTCCAACACTTTTTTCTCCTATTCTTATAACTCTTCTCATATTCACATTAGACTCGTCCACCAATTTAACCCTCATAATATTGTTTTAACAAGTATTATATAAAGATTTTCTCATAAAATCTCTCAATATTGTTTTAACAAGTATTATCAGGTTTTATAGACGAGAGCCGGACTTCTAAGATAACGAGAAGACTCTGACCTCCTCCTCACCCTGAAGGGCGAGGCTTTCGATTGTAAAGGAATATAGATCTTTGAATTAGAAAAAGGATCGTCTGTTCAGTCGATGAAAATATCTTCTCCGGTCATCACATATCGTGTGAACCAGTAATATGCTGTCTCATCATCAGGCGCTTGTTTCGGCGGGTGTTTAAAGAGAAACGCGCTTGGACCAGCGATCACTCCTCCATCACCTCTATCTAAGGCCAGCTTAGCTATTCTTATGGCATCAACTAGAACTGCAGAGGCCATTGATTTATCATCTACGGTAAGTTTGGCTTCTATAGTGACTGGGAATCCTCCGAAAGATCTTCCTTTTATATATATATATGCGATCTTTGTGTTGCCTAAGAAATCTATGTAATCGCTAGGTCCTATTCTGATCTTTTCTTCAGACTCAAGTTTTTTACCATAGGGCAGTATAGATGAGACCGCCTCTGTCTTGCTAAGTCTTTTAGAATAAAGTCTCTCCTCGATCATCATATTAAGAAAATCGGTGTTTCCTCCGATATTGACTTGATAAGTCTCTTCAAGTAAAACTCCTCTCATATGTAAAAGTCTTACTAGTGTTCTATGAAGAATTGTTGCTCCAACCTGACCTTTTATATCGTCGCCTAACAATGGCAGATTATTTTCTTTAAACATCTTATGCCATTTTCTCTCCGGATCGCTGGCTATAAACACAGGAATAGCATTCACAAATGCTACGCCAGCCTTTAGACATGCCTCTGCATATAGTCTTGAGGCCTTTTCAGAGCCTACTGGAAGCAGATTAACAGCAATCTCTGCACCACTACTTTTTAAAACATCTATTACGTCATTTAGATCAATATTAAGCTCGTGAGGATTAAATATGTTCCTCATATGATCAGCGACACCGTCTAGAACAGGTCCTGGAGAAACATTCACACCTATTTTAGGAAGATCTGTTATTTTAGGAAATATATTCGGATACTCAAAAATAGCTTCAGAAAGATCTTTATTAATCTTATTTTTAGACACGTCAAATGCTGCAACAAAATCTATATCTGATATAGTGTATCTACCTATGAACTCGCTCATCAATCCTTCTATCTTCTCACCTTTTTTAGCTTTATATACAGATTGAATCAGTGCTGAAGCTATGTTTCCTACACCAATTATAGCCACTTTTATGCTCATTATAATCGCCTATAATCTATTTATATGAATATATAAATCGCTCCTCAAATTTTTTAATAGATTCATCAATATTCATTAGCTTAGGAGGATATTTAAACCCGTATGCAGATATTATCTCGATATCTCTCTCAAGAGAAACAGGATCTTTACTGTTCTCATCTTCAGAAGTTTTTACAGCTCTTATAACATCTATCAGAGTATTGATGGCATTGACGCCATCATAAGACCAGTATTTAACTTCTAATCTAAAGATCTTTTTCATAGGCGCCTCAATCTCCATATAAATATGACTAATCCTTTGATCTTTTAGAAAAGGTATGTAATCAGTAGTTCCAGCAATCACTTTTTCAACTCCTTCAAACTCTATACTTCTACTTTTAACATCTCTTTTCAAAGATCTTATCTTCTCATCTAGTGTCACAAAAGTTTCTAAAGTTCCTGAGACATCAAGTTGATAACTTTTTATGACTTTTAAACCTCTTTCTGTGAAGAATCTGACTAAATATCTATGTAAAATCGTTCCACCGGCATGGCTCATAAGATCATCTCCAACTATTAACGACCCTCTTGATATAAATGATCTTCTTAATGTGTCGTTATTGACAAGTTTCTCCGGCGTCATATTTATCAATGAGATGCTTTCTTCAGATAGGATTCTTGCATATTCTCTAGAAGTCTTCTCTTCTCCACTATTGATTGCTAAAACCGCCACATCGGGATCAATAGATCTTATGATCTCTCTGAATTCCTTAGGATCTGAGACACAGAGATCATTAATAGCTTTTCGTAAAAACTCTGCCTCATCTAACAAGATCCCTCTGTAGATAGGAATCTTATCTCTAAACATGTCAATTTTTGTACAATCTATCTCAAAAAAAGCCTTCAGATCTATATCCTCGGCATTGTATCCACCGACTTTTTTATGCCATATGAGAACATCTTCATATCTTCTCTCTTTGATCAACTCGAGAAAATTTTGGAGGTTATAAATAGAATTTCCATAGCCAATCACAACTACACTGATCTTTCTCATAAAAGACACTATTTTATTATAATGTTTTTAAATAATATATCTAATTATTCTCAAAACTTTTGATTCTGAAGACAGCTATTCTACTAGACTCGTCTACCTCGATAATCTCTTTGATCTCAGTATTGATTCCCATGTTCATAAGCTGATATCTAAAGTCGTCGATCCAATCATTTATGCCGCATGTCTCACAGAAGCTGCCATCGAATCTTACGATGAATATCTCATCTTCTATTCTCAGGATCTTTGCGTTAGCCTCCGGAGATCTATATTTGTTATATATTTTAGTCGCGTCTCTCAAGATCTTTCTAATCTCCGTATTAAAGATCCTGTATCTACCAGTTTTTCTGTTCTCTGTCATATGTATCCTAAACATTATCATTCAAGATGATATAAGCTTTAGCAATAGATATATAAGTAGAGTTCTCTACTATCAAATAAGGATAACAGCTTATGAAAAACAGATCTGATAGATATAATAATGATCCGTCTGAAGATAAATATGAGAAAATAATAGATCTTGCCATGAGAAGAGGATTCTTCTGGCCCTCTTACGAGATATATGGTGGCGTGGCTGGATTATATGATCTTGGGCCTCTAGGAGTTTTATTAAAAAGACGTATAATAGATCTTTGGAGAAAAATTTTTATTGAGAGACATCAAGATTATGTTGTTGAAATAGAGACTCCAATTATAACACCAAAAAAAGTTTTAGAAGCCTCTGGGCATGTTGAACATTTCACAGATCCTATAGTTGAATGTACCTCATGCGGAAGAAAATATAGAGCTGATCATTTGATTAAAGATGTTCTTAATATTAATGTCGAAGGCTTGAGCATTGAAGAGCTTACTAGAATTATTAGAGAAAAAGATGTTAGATGTCCAGCCTGTGGAGGAGTATTAAGTGATGTAAAGAGATTCAGTCTTTTATTTACAACAACAATAGGTCCCTACTCAGATAGTATAGGTTTTTTAAGACCTGAGGCTGCTCAAGGTATGTTCACTGCTTTCAAAAGAGTTTATGAGGCTATGAGAAATAGATTTCCAATAGGAATTGCTCAGATCGGTAGAGTAGGGAGGAATGAGATATCTCCGAGACAAAGTATGATTCGTTTGAGAGAATTCACTATAATGGAGATAGAGTTCTTCTTCGATCCTAAGAATCCTGAGTGTCCTTTATTAGATAATGTTAGAGATGTTAAAATAAATATTTTAAGAGGAGAAGAGAAGCTAAGAGGAGAGGAGAAGCCTAGTTCGTATAAAATTATTGAGGCAGTAGAAGAAAAAATTATTTCACAGCCTTGGCAGGCTTATTGGATGGCTATTTCACAAGAATTTGTTCAGAGGCTTGGAGTCTCTCCTGATAACATATTTTTTGAAGAAAAACTTCCTCACGAGAGAGCACATTACGCACAACAAGTTTTTGATCAGATGGTTAAAGTATCTAGATGGGGCTGGATAGAAGTATCAGGTCATGCATATAGAACAAACTATGATCTGTCGAGACATCAGTTGTTCAGCGGCGTTGACCTATCTATATTTAGAAGATATGAAAAACCTTTGATCATTAAAAAAAGAAAGATCTTGCTTGATAAAAATGCTGTTCTCAGAATATATGGCGAAGAAGCCCCAAGGATCTTTCGTGAATTATCTGGCAAAAATCTTGATGAATTAGCCACAAAAATAGTGGAGGAGAACGGATATATAATTATCGACGGCGTCAAATATAATAGAGAGATATTTAAGATAGAAGATGTCGAAGAAAAGATCTATGGCGAGAGAATTATTCCTCACGTTGTAGAACCTTCTTTTGGTGCAGAAAGACTTTTGTATATAACATTAGATAATGCATATGTAGAGGAGGAAGATAGAATAGTTCTGAAACTACCTAAAGAGATAGCTCCTATACAAGTTGCGGTGTTCCCGCTCTTAGAACGTGAGGACATGATCAAAGTATCTAAAAAATTGAAGAACATGTTAATTGAAGAAGGTTTTTATGTATTATATGACGAAAGCGGCAGTATCGGCAGAAGATATGCTAGAGCTGATGAGATCGGAGTTCCATATGCTGTGACAATAGATCATCAGACTTTATCAGATGAGACTGTGACTGTAAGATTTAGAGATACTAAAGAACAGATCAGGATTAAGATCAGTGAATTAGCTAAGTTTTTAGAGAAAGAGTTTAAAAAATGATTTTTTATTAAAGAAAAATTATTCTCTCTCTTCTTCAACAATCATTATTATATTCTCAGAAGGTATGCCTAGGTCATTTATAAGTATCTGTTTAACTTTATATCTATGATCTCCTTGAAGCTCTATTCTACCATCTTTAGCAGTTCCTCCAGTAGCTAATTTAGATTTTAACATAGATGCTATCTTCCTAAGATCATCATAACCATCTAATCCTTCAATTATTGTCACTTCTTTATTAAATTTTCTTTTCTCAAGTCTTATCTTAATAATTTGTTGCTCAGCTACTAACTGTTTACATATCTCTGGTGGGAGACCTCCGCATAATGATTCTAATTCATCACTCATATTTAGAGAGATACACCCGATTAGATTTATTCTCTGAGGTATATAAATATTATTTCTATGATCATGATCTGATGAGATCTTTTAATAAAATAAATGATCTTTTATTTATCGTCTGTTGATACTATCAAAATTTTTATTCTATTTATATAAATATTTTTATTTCGATATTATTAATAGGTATAGAGAAGTGTCACTTTTCATCATTAATATCTATGTTCGAATAGAGATGGTGAAAGCTTATGGTGGAGTTTACCTATAGAAGAGAGACCCATTTTTATTACAAGATTAATCTGCCAATAACTTCGGTAAGAGATTTCATAATTAACCTCGAAAACCAATCTATTGAGATTCCTAAGAGTAAAATAATTGGTGTGGCAAGAACTGACAGACCTGATACATGGGTCATATATGTGAGAGCAGGTTTTATTCCGACAGTTATGAAGATACAAGTCAGCGTCAGAAGTGAGAATTTCAGCATTGTGATACATTCAAAAGATGGAGATCTGATGTTAAGATATGATCTTTATAAATTAGATGATAATAATACATTAGTCGATTTTTACGTTAAAATAATTGAGAGATTAGGAGCATTATTATCATCTGAGATACCGTTGTTAAATCAGAGATTTATAAAAAGTATACAAACTAGATTCAGAAACATCAGTATAGAGCAGCTGACCCCCGAGAGATTTAATAGTCTTCTACTATCAGCTACGAGAGTTGTAAGAGAAGAGGCAAGAGGTGTAGAGATAAAAGAGAAACCTATTTCACAAAAGATTGTTCCTCCCACAACTGTGGAGTTAACTGCTCAAGAGATTATTAAAAAACCTGATGAGACAGCACCTTCTAAGCCTGAGGCTCTTGTGTTAGAGATCAAGAGAGAGGAAAAGGCTGAAAAAGCTCTTCCAAAGATTGAGGAGAAGACTGCTGTAGCTGTTAAACAGATTAGTTGTAGAGAATGTATTTTATATGATGATTCGTCAGGATATTGTGTTCTTTTAATGAGAAAGATTGAGGATCCTTTCAAGCCTCCATGTAATGGAGAAGGATTTATTAAAAGATCATGATTTATTTTGAGACAAAAAGTTTTTTGAGAACATTAATCATTTTATCAATCTCTTCTTTAGTATTATATATATAGTAGCTTGCTCTAACACTGCCTTCATTCCAGCCGTAGTAGTAATGTAGAGGATGAGCACAATGTTTTCCTGTTCTCACAGCGATCCCATGCATATCTAGATAAGCTCCTATCACGTTAGGGCTATATTTAGAAGATCTGAATGTGAACGTGCCTGTTCTTCTCTTAAGATCTTTTGTCCCCATGATCTCTATATATTTGTTGAGACCCTCCTCCTCTACTTTATCTAAAGTATGTTTCATAAGAGCCTCCTCATGTATTCTCACATTCTCAAGACCCAGTCTTTTAAGATAATCTACTGCAGCTCCCAGTCCTATGAATCCTTCTATATTTGGAGTGCCGGGATGAAATCTCCACGGAGGATCTGCCCATTTTATATCATCTAAGGTGACATCTATTATAGTGTCTCCTCCACTTAAAACAGGCTCCATATCTCTAGCAAATTCTCTTTTTATATATAGCCCGCCTGTGCCTGCCGGCCCAAGCATTTTATGTCCGCTGAATGCTGCAAAATCTGCCTCAAGATCTTTTATATCAATAGGCATGTGAGGTATGCTCTGTGCAATATCAAGCACAGTGATCAATCCATTTCTCTTTGCAACTCTTATGATCTTTCTAGCATCATTTATAGCTCCAGTGACATTTGATACGTGAGTAAATGTCAGAACTTTAGTTTTACTTGTGATCATGTTTTCTACAGTCTCACTAGTTATGAAGCCTTCCTCATCTGGATAGACATATTTGATCTTATATTTTTTAATCTTACTCAGAACTCTCCATGGAAGCATATTGCTATGATGTTCCACCACAGAGACAAGCACTTCATCTCCCTCATTTAAATAGTTTATAGTTAAAAGCAATGCAGCAAGATTCAGGCCGTGAGAAGCATTGTACACAGGGATCAACTCTTCAATAGAGGCGTTTATAAATTGAGCTATTTTTCTCAAAGCTTCTTCAAACATTTCTGTAGCTTCAATACTTAATGTATGTACTCCTCTATGAATATTTGAATAATATTCTTCATAGACTTTTTTAACAGCATTTATAACCTGAATAGGCTTTAATGTGGTGGCATTATTATCAAAATATATAAGAGGATGTCCATTGATCTCTCTTCTAAGTATTGGAAAATCTTTTCTGATCTCATATGGCGTAAACATATTATATCATCTGTCTCCTTATTATAAGTATATTATAAAATAATAAAGTGTTCGAGCCTTAATTTCACCTTATGTTAGATCTGTCTTTTATAGTGAAAGAACTAAGATCTTATAGATCATAGTTTTAAATAATGTTCTAATAGATCTTTTGTTATAAACAAAGTTATATTCTCATCATGATCTATAAAAAATTTATTATTAAGATCTTTGTCTTCTAATTATTAAAAAGATCTTGCTCAGGCTTATACATATATTTATTATATTATGAATAAATTATACTGAGGGATTACTTATTGAGGTATGAGATCATATTTCATGGCAGAGGAGGCCAAGGCGCTGTAACAGCTGCTGAGATAATGGCTTATGCAGCAATACTCTCAGGTTTATATGCACAAGCTTTTCCAGAGTTTGGTGCTGAGAGAAGAGGCGCTCCTGTCAAGGCTTATTTCAGAGTAGATGATAAAGAGCCGATCTATGAGAGAAACCCTGTTGAGAGGCCTGACATGATAGCAGTCTTAGATGAGGGACTTATTCTCAGGCTTCATCCTCCTATCTATACAAATCTTAAGAGCAATGGCTGGATCATAATTAACTCTTCTAGAGATCCTGAGAAACTTAGAGATGTTGTTGAGAGAAAAGATGTGAAGATTGCTGTGGTGAATGCCACATCAATTGCTCTAGAACTTTTTAAGAGACCTATTGTAAACACCACTATAATAGGTGCTCTAATGAAAGTTTTTAATGTGATCCCGATGGAGAATATTGAGAAAGCTATAAGAAGCAAGTTTCAGAAAGATGTTGCAGAAATAAATATTAAGGCTATTAAAAAAGGATATGAGAATACTGTGGTGATCGAATGAAAAAACCTGGTGTAAAAGATCTTTATATAGGAGCAGTGATCATTAATCCTCCAACTTCTCTGACTAATAAGACAGGAAGTTGGAGAGTCATTAGACCAGTAATTGATCAAGATAGATGTATCAGATGTAGAATATGTTGGGCTTACTGTCCTGACGCAGCTATATTAGAGCTAGATCAGCCTTATGAGGCTGGAGGAAAAAAGTATTCTATCACATATGTTGTCAACTATGACTATTGTAAAGGCTGTGGAATATGTGCAGCCGAATGTCCTGTGAAAGCTATTAAGATGATTCCTGAGGTGGAGAAGTTATGAGTATGAACAAAGTTTTAGAGAAAAAATTGTTAGAGCCTTTAAGTGGGAATCATGCTGTTGCTTATGCTGTGAGAGATTGTGATGTAGATGTAATATCTGCCTATCCGATCACTCCACAGACGACTATTGTTGAGAAACTAGCAGAGTTTGTAGCCTCAGGAGAGCTTGATGCAGAGTTTCTACATGTAGAGTCTGAACATTCAGCTCTTAGCGCCGCCATTGGTGCAGCAGCCTCGGGAGCGAGAGCTTTCACAGCCACATCGAGTCAGGGTTTGGCATTAATGTATGAGGTTCTTTTCATAGCATCTGGCATGAGGATCCCTATGGTGATGGCTTTAGTCACAAGAGCATTATCAGCACCCATAAATATATGGAATGATCATTCAGATCTTATGGCTTCACAAGACACAGGATGGATACAGCTTGTATCTACAAATAATCAAGAGGCTTATGACTTCATAATCATAGGCTATAAATTAAGTGAGAGAGAAGACGTGATGCTTCCAGTAATGGTTGCTTTAGACGGCTATATACAGAGTCACACTATAGAACCTGTTCAATTAGAAGATCCTGAGATAGTCAGAAAATTTGTTCCTAAAAAGAAAAGACCTGTGACTCTTGATCCTGAGAAGCCTGTCTCTTTCGGTACGTTAGGAGATCCTGACTGGTACTATGAGTTTAAGATACAACAGGTGGAGGCTTTGGAAAGAGCTTATCAAGCTTATAAAGAGGTCTCCTCAGAATTTTCACAATACTTCGGCAGAAGCTATGAGCCTTTCCAGATCTTATATGGAGAAGATTCAGATGCCATCTTAGTAGTTTTAGGAGCTCACACAGGAACATTCTTAAAAGCTGTGGAGATGGCCAGAAGAGAGGGTATGAAGATAGGACTAGGAGTAATAAGAATGTTAAGACCATTTCCGCCAGAGGTCTCTAAATATCTGAGTCAATATAGCTTCATAGGAGTTGCTGACAAAGCGATCAATTTTGGATCAGCCAGTGGAAGCTATCTAACAAATGATATTGCAACATCATTATATCTCGAGGGAGCATCGAGTAGAATAACAACATACATATATGGTATAGGAGGTAGACCTGTAAAGATCGAAGACGCATTATATGTTGTGAGACATCTATGGAGAATAAGCAAAAGATTAGAAGAGGTTCCTAAAAAACCTGTGTTTGTGGGGGTGAGATACTGATGCCTATAAGAATATGGGATATACCTAGAGAAGAATATTTCGTAAGTGGCCACAGATTATGTCCTGGATGTGGAGCTGGAATAATAATGAGACATTTAGCAAAAGCATTAGGTGGAAAAGGGATCATAGCGCACGCCACAGGATGTGTGGAGGTTTCTACAACATATTATCCAGAGACTTCTTGGAGAATACCTTGGATACATGTCGCTTTTGAAAACGCTGCTGCAGTTGCCTCAGGAATTGAGGCTGCATATAAGGTTCTGAAGAGAAAAGGAATTGTTGATCCGAATAAAGATGTTAAGATTGTTGCTGTGGCAGGTGATGGAGGAACTTTTGATATAGGTTTTCAAGCGTTGTCAGGAATGTTAGAGAGAGGTCATGACGTCTTGTATCTGGTGTATGATAATGAGGCTTATATGAATACAGGTATTCAGAGAAGCGGCTCAACACCTTTTGGAGCATGGACCACGACCACGCCAGTAGGCGATGTATGGAGATATGGTGAGTGGAGACCTAAGACTAGAAAAGATCTATTGTTTATAGCGATGGCTCATAACATACCTTATTACGCAACTGTAAACCCGGCATATATAACAGATCTTTATGAAAAAATTAGTAAGGCATTGACAATTAAAGGTCCGAAGTTGATACATGCATTCTCACCATGTCCACCTGGATGGAGAATTAATGATGACGATACTATAAGAGTCTCTAGACTTGCTGTTCAGACTGGGGTATGGATCAATCTAGAATATGAGAACGGCGTTGTTCGAGTGACAACTCCTGTGCCTAGAAGAAGACCTGTTGAGGAATATCTGAAGATACAGGGGAGATTTAGACATCTTGATAAAGAGGCTATTGAAAAGATTCAGGCCATGGTTGATGAATATGTTGCTAAAATAAATAAGTTAGTGGGTAAAGAGGTTATAGGTCCTGTAGAGAGATGATCTTTATATTCTAATGAGATGATTTAAGTTTGAGATAAACTGATAAACCATATGATTTATCTGATCTTCTTTTTATCTCAACAATCTCTTTAAGAACGATCTTCTCATCATCACTCAGATAACTCCAGAACCTCTCAACAAGCTCTATAAGATGATTCTCTGGGATGTCTGTGTATAATATGTCTCCTTCATCAAAATGTCTTCCAACCATCACATTTCCTCTTATAGAGATCGCTACAGAAGATCCTGTTCTTGCAATATCTATTCCTCTGCCTCTCTCCTGGATCTGCATTATGAAACCTATTCTTCTTCCATCTTCTCTCATAAGAGGATATCCTGGTTTTATGACTCCTCCTAAAACCTCCACGCCTACTATGGCTGGATCGCTCCTTCTGAATATATATCCGGGCAGAACTCTGATTTTTCCAGGTCTATATAGATTGTCTAACTGTCTCCTGATCTCTTCTGATTTTTCTCTTTCAATCCACTGAGTATAGTCCTCAATTAGTTTATAGATAATGTTGTTTTTGAAGACAGGGATCTTGTTGTTCTCAACAATCTCTTTCGCATCTTTCAACATGTCTACGTTAAACAATAAAATGACGCCGCTGTATTTATCCTTCTCTCTAGTTATCAAAGCCTCAAGAGCTTCATTCTTTGAGAGAGGTCCTACATCTGCTATTCTAATAGGTATAGATCTTCTTTTTAACATGTCTATCAAAGCCTCTAAAGTGCCTAAAGTGTCTGCTTTAACAACTACTCCTGCGGTGTCTGGAGAGAATATTCTTATCTCTTTAACTTCTTCGTATATTTTTCTACCTACATCATCTATTTCATTCTTATCCCAGACAACTCTCAGAGGAGCTCCAGCGACCACGCCCTCTAGATCTGGTGCAACAATCTTGACTCCTGCAGCGGCATACACCTCATCTACTGACATAAATCTGTCTGAGGGAGCTCTCATCTCGTCTAAAGGCTTTGGCATTAAAAGTGCCCTGACATGACTATATATGTAACCTTCTTTACCAGCTGTAACAAATATATCCCCCTTTCTTATAAAACCATCATATATGATCACGTCTATTGTTGTTCCCAGACCTGGCTCTTCTCTCACTTCAAGCACCACTCCTTTTGCAGGTCCTTCAGCATAAACCAGTTTATCACTCATATACTGCTGTGTTAATCCTGCTAAAACTGCCAAAAGCTCTGGAAGACCTTCGCCTGTTTTTGCTGAGACAGGTATCAAAGCCACTGTCCTTCTGAAATCTCTGATCCTATCGAATCTTTCAACATTAAATCCTAACGTCATTAATCCTCCTATTATATTGTAGATGTAGTTGTCGAGAGCTCTCTGTACAGAAGGATCTTGCATTTTTATTGTCTCAATAAAAGGTTTGTCTAGATAAGGTCTCCACCCAGGTATCTTATCTATTTTATTTGCTGCTATCAGAAAAGGAACTCTTCTAGATCTTAAGATCTCTATGCTCTCTATAGTCTGAGGTTTTATGCCATCTATCACATCTATGACTAAAATAGCGAAATCAGCTATAGAACCTCCTCTTCTTCTCAAATTTGCAAAAGCTTCATGACCAGGAGTGTCTATAAATAGCAGACCTGGTATATGTAGTCTGAAATTAATAATTTTCTTCAGAGGCTCAGCAATTCTCTCAATAACATATGAAGGTATGAAGCTTGCACCTACATGTTGCGTCATTTCTCCAGCCTCTTTTTTAACAACTGCAGTCCCGCGGATCTTGTCTAACAAAGATGTCTTTCCATGATCGACATGTCCAAGCACTACTACGATAGGCGATCTAAGTTTTTTCTCCATTTATCCTACCCAAATCTATATATCTTATCTAAGAAATAACAGATTTAAAGAGAACGATTTATATAATCATTTTTAAGTTGTTAAAAACATATTTCTTGGGCAAACATAGCATGGCAGGAAAGAAGAGAGACAAAGGACAGTCTCATCAGACTAGACCTGTGAGAATAGGTCCTCCCAAATGGGTCAGAATGTCTCCAGAAGAGATCGAGACTTTAGTAGTTGAACTTGCGAAAATGGGCTATCCACCATCTATGATCGGGATAATCTTAAGAGATCAATACGGAATACCTCTTGTAAAAACAGTGACAGGAATGAAACTAACACAGATATTAGAGAAACATAATATGGCTCCGCCAATTCCAGAAGATCTTATGAATCTTATAAGAAGAGCCGTCAATCTTAGAAGACATCTAAGCGAGTTTCCCAAAGATAAACATAGCAAAAGAGGATTAATAGAGATCGAGTCTAAAATAAGAAGACTGGCTAGATATTACAAGAGAATAGGTAAGCTACCTCCAGATTGGGAGTATGATCCTGAGAAAGCAAAAACTTTAGTAGCAAGACATATAACAGGAGCTCAGTCATCAGCGTAATCTTTAGACTGTAAGATCAGACATATAAAAATATTTTTAATCTCTGAGATATATATATGGGGATCTATATACGATGTTTGATAAATATAGGTTATATGTTGTAACACTGCTTATCATAATAATCTCAGGAGGTTTAATATATTTATCGTATATCAGAAATATCTTTAATATGGCTTCTGCATCTACAGAAGATATATACAAAGATCTTTTCAGTGGAGAGTTCTCAGATAAAATAGATATATACATATCCGAGAGATCGTCTCATGTGATAAGTCCGGATCTTATAAAATATATGGGTCTTAACACGATAATCTTTAGCTCATTAAAAGATCTTTCGATATTGAATAAGCCAAGTCTTCTGATACTTCATGTGGATGATATTACAGATGTTAATTTGAAACCTGTTGATATATTAAATATCTTAACAAGATCTATGTCAAACATAAATAGGCTCGTGATTATGTTTCTGAATCCTGATAAAAACATTGATAAAGCAAGACTTATGTTTGAGATCATATTAAAGTATTATGGGTATAAGAAAGTTCGTCTCATCACGCCTCTGGAGCCATACGATCAACTGTCCAGCGATAAGCTGAATGGAACTTTAAACAAGATTCATCACAATTTTTATGAAGCCATGGCCATAGGCTTCTCATATAATCCTAATGGAGTGATCATAATAGAAGATCTTTATGATATGCCTCAGACGATAATTAAGATATTAGATTGGAGCAGATTTATTCAGAAACCTATCTCAGAGCCAAGACTTCTAAGACTGCTAGGATCAAACTCTATAATAGATCAGAAAGGAGTGAATTATCTAGGATATATAGGATGGAAGACAAGCGATGTCTCAGGATGTGGAGGAACTATAGGCACAATATATGTCAAAGTAGATTACTTCTACACAAACGTGACCACATTAACAGGAAAGACATATCATGCATGGTTTGCACATATTGAACACAGCGCCAAAGGATATGCCACAACATGTTGCTGGCCTTTCTGGCCGTTCTGTGGTACTCAATATCATTATCCGTCGAAATTCGTCTCTGAGACTAATTGGAAAACCTCTACATTTCCTGGACAAGTTCTCGATGACTGGAATCCGAAGAATGTAGGAACCGCGCAGACTATAACATTTACGGTCACATGGAATGTAGGTCTCTCACTTGGCCGACAATCTTCTCTCACAGTATCCTACTCGACGACAACCTCTGTGGCAATGCCTAACGCTCCTAGCTATAACTGGTTTGATGAATCAACTCCAAGTAGTGGAGTTGCTAGAGCTAGACATGAATTGGTTACTCCACAGAATTATGATATAAGTCGTCTGAACAATGTGTTATTTACTGTAGAGCCCACCTCAGTAGCTTTCTTAGATCCTGATAAGCCTGGAGGCGTTATGCCTATGATCTTATCTCATTATTTCTATACTCAGTTTAATACTGGAGAGTCAGGATCGATATCTTTTAACGTTTACCTCTATGATAGCAGTTATGGAGAGTATTAGTCTCTTATAAAAAGATCTTTTTTAAATTTTCTTCATCTCATCTGAAATTGTTAAGCTTTTCTAGACAGAGAGTTTTTAGACATAATTTTTATTTTTGTATGAATTTTTATCTTGAAGCTAGATGATTACGTGAGCATATGAAGAATATGAAGAGGTAGAGATTTTGTCTATAAACGAAGAGTATATTGGTTATGTGAAAAACGTTCTTCTTAAAAAACTGGTTGAAGAAAGATCTTTTGAAGAGATGTATGTTCATCCAGATCCAGATTCTATTGTCACGGCATCTTTGATCGGAAGATTATATAGTATGGCAGGCTTAGACATAGGTTTTGCACCTATTGATCGTGTGGGAGAGTCTGGAGATAAATCTCTTTTCATAGGCTTCTCAAGACCTCGCACATCTTTCAAAGGATTTCTTCTTGGTAGAGATAAAGAGTTTATAGTTAGAGAAGATAAGATGATATTATTTAGATATAATGTTAGCATTTCGACTCATGTAGAAGAGTCTATGAAAGAACATTATAGACTGCCTAAAGAGCTTAGAAGTATTGTATTCTCCACATATATCTATAGCTCATCAAAAGATGGAATGATATATTCAGTTGAAGATGATGTCATAAGAATAGGTCTAGAGACTTTCGGTCCTGACATATCAAAAACAGTTTTAGGTCTAAAGATCCTTGGGTATTATGATGAGATCTATATTAAAAGAAATCTGTATAACACTATAGATCCTTTTATTCCAGGAGTCTCTGGAAACAGAGAAAAGATTGATGAGATAATGTCTAAGGCTGGAGAAGGCAGAGGAAAGACTTATCTTGAGAAGATAAGCTCGTTAGTTAACAATTATGTTGGGAAAGATCTTGTGAAAATAGGCAATAAACCTTATTTTGATCAAACTATGCCATTTATAGATCCATACGAAGTTGTTCATTGTATTAACATGATGATTAATATAGATCCTCTTTTAACATCCACATATATAGCCACAGGCTCTTCAGGAATCTCAATTTTAGCATATAAATGTAGAGAGCTGTTCCCCAGGCTCATAGAAAAGATCTATGATTTTATAAATAGAAAAGATGTGGATGTCATCTCTAAAAAAATTGAGAATATAAGTTTCAGTGAGATAGTTCTTAAAAAATGTGATAAAGAGATTCTTTACGAGATGTATATTATACTAAGAAACTTGAGAAACATATCTGAGAACATAGTGTTCAACTGTGGAGAGAGCTATCTTATTCCTATAAAAAAGCCTCTGCCATTGACAAAAGATCTTCTCGAGAGGACAAGAGGATCTTTTGTTGAGATAGATGATCTTAAGAAGATTTCTGAGGTGATGAGATATTTCGAAGATGATAATAAATACGAAGATAAAATTAGACGATGAGAAGCTTATAAACTCGGTTATAAAAGCTCTGGAGCCTGATAACATAGATTTTCCAGAGAATATTTTCATGAGTATATCACATGAGAAAAACATGATCATCATAAAGATCGAATGTTCTTATGAAAAAATTTTGTCATGCAGATCTACTTTAGATGAGGTCTTAATGATAATACAGAGCATATTAAAGACTTTTAAAAACATACGATAGATTAATGTGCAAAGAATTTTCTTGATAGGCTGCCTATAAATACTTTATAATATATCTATGAATTTGGTTTTAGGAGATTAATATGAGAGCTGTGAGAACTGCATTAACTATTGCTGGAGTAGATAGTGGCGGAGGAGCTGGCATAGCTGCAGATCTAAAGACTTTTGCAGCGCTAGGTGTTCATGGCATGGTTGCTGTCACCAGTGTGACAGCACAAAACACATATGCTGTAATTGGTATTCATGATATTCCTCCTCAAATGGTTGAGCTACAGATAAGAGCGGTGGCTGATGACATAGGTGTTGACGCTGCCAAGACCGGGATGCTCAGCAACCCAGCTATTGTTGAGACTGTGGCTAAAGTTGTTAAAGAATACAGATTTCCTCTAATAGTTGATCCTGTGATCTATGCGAAGAGTGGTGCGAGACTTCTTGTGGAGGAGGCTGTGGATGTTCTTAAAAATAAACTTCTTCCTCTAGCGCTAGTTGTTACGCCTAATAAATTTGAGGCTGAGAAGCTTGCCGAGATCTCTATAAAATCTATTGAGGATGCTGAGAAAGCTGCAAAGATCATATATGAGAGATATGGGCCTAAAGCAGTGGTAGTGAAAGGAGGTCATTTAGATGGTGAGAAGAGCATTGATGTATTATATTACGAAGGCATGATCAAGAGATTTGAGTCTTCTAGAGTCGAGGGGTGTACTCATGGGACAGGCTGTTCTTTCTCAGCAGCTATAACAGCATATATAGCAAAAGGCTATGACGTTGTGACATCAATAGAGAAAGCTAAGGAGTTCATAACTAATGCTATATCAAGATCTTATAAAATAGGTAAAGGACATTGTCCTGTTAATCCTTCTGCAAATATAGATCTTGATGCTGAGATATATAGAGCTCAGAGAGAGCTTGCAAAAGCAGTTGAGGAATTAATAAATAATAGAGGAAGAGAATTTGCTAAACTGATACCTGAGGTTCAGACTAATTTTGTATATTCACCTCCGCCGCATTTAACTAAAGATCCTATGGATGTCGTAGGAATACCTGGGAGAATAGTTAATTTCATGGGGAGAGCATATGCATCTGGATATCCAATGCCAGGAGCCTCTAGCCACATGGCTAGAGCTGTGATCACTATGCAGAAATATGATCCTAACATAAGATCTGGGATCAACATAAGATATTCGAAAGAGATCGAAGAGATCTTAAGAAGATCTGGGTTGAAAGTATCATATTTTGATAGAAGAGAGGAGCCTGAAGAAGTAAAAAAGATTGAAGGAGGGACGACTACATGGGGTATTGAGACAGCTATTAAAAGAATCAATGATATTCCTGATGTCGTCATAGACTATGGAGAACATGGTAAAGAGCCTCTTATAATGATCTTTGGAAAAGATCCTTGGGATGTTCTGAGAAAGATATACATGATATTAGATAAGATCAGATCTGACCAGATCTTCTGATGACATTCTCAGTATATCTATAAGGACATTTCTCCCAATAGTTTACACACAGCTGTGTCTCATATATTGTCAGATATCTATTAAGAACTTTACAATATGCAGCATAAATCTTCAAATCTTTTTTATATTCAACTATTCTGATCTCATAGAAACTACATTCAGATCTATAGTTTTTTATCTCTTTCTCATTAATTCTATAGATCCTTGGATAAAGTCTGGCTTTGTCAACAGTAAATTTATTCTCAGAAGAATCATTCTTATCTTGAGACATGATCTTCATCAAGATCTTCTGCTTATAATCACAGCTAGATAAGATACAAGTCTTCGATTCTGAGTTTCTATAGAGCCTATAGTTATCTCATCAATATTTACAGCATCTCTCAACTTGCTTCTCAGTATATTATATATCACAGCTGCCTTACTAATATTTCTTCCTTTACCAATTAAAATTATTCTATCTACACCTTGATTAAGTCTTAAAATAATCTCTGTGGCATATGTCATAGGACTTTCTCTACCAACGATTATCATAGGATATTTGCTTACGAATCTCCCGTTTACTACTGTAAGAAACTTCTCACTCATCTTAATCAAATCCATTAAACACACTATCTAAAAAATAATATAAATATGTTTCTAGAGAGAGGTTAACCCATATAAGAACATTGATCGTCAAAGGCACATGCCTTGTCATCGTAATAAAATAGAACTACAGCTTTATCTCTATATGTATAGAGAAGTCTGCCCAGCCTCCTAACATCGTCAAGACTACATATCCTTAAAACTGAAAGCTTCGCCCTTCAGGGCGAGGAGAATGTCGAATAGGTGTATAGGAGCAAGTATCCAGCTCTCCCTCAGCTCGGACGGAACATGGAGTTTCTCAAAAGCCTCATCAAGATCCTTAGAAAGTGATTTTGAAAGCTCAAAATCCTCGGTATCCACACTCAAACCTATCCCACAATATATATAAGATACAACAAAAAGAAACACAACGTTATAGGCGTTTGATTGTCTATAGTTATTGGGAGGTATCAATGGTTGAGATTTTGAAGCGAATAGTTGTTGACCCTAGAATTATGGGTGGAAAGCCTGTTATAAGAGGGACTAGGATACCGGTTTATCTCATTCTTGAACTGATTGCCAGCGGCTGGACTATTGATAGGATCCTAAAGGAATATCCTCACCTTACTCGTGAGGATATTCAAGCAGCGATAATGTATGCAGCTAAGGTGTTGAAGGAGGAGATCATTGTCAAAGCCTAGAATTCTAGCCGATGAGAATATACCAAAGACAGCTATTCAAATCCTTAGAAACTCCAGCTTCGACGTTATCCCTGTCTGGGAGATAAGACCTGGATTAAGTGATGACGATGTAGTCAACATAGCAGTAAGTGAGGGAAGGATAATTTTAACATTCGATAAGGATTTTGGAAGATATGCTCTCACAAATCCCAACATACCAGGAGTCATACTAATACGAATACCACCTAAGAGCCCTGAATATATCGCACAACGAGTACTCGCTGTACTTGCTACTATAGAGGATCTTCACAATAAGTTGATCATAGTTCGTAGGAAAACAATAAAGATTATTCGAATAAGATAATAACGACGTTCACCCATGTTCAAAACCTTTCCTAAGCTTCATAGGAATCTTCATTCGATCCTCAGCAGCAAGATCATGGATCTCAACATAGACATCGCTGTTAACAACCTTAACTCTATAGATCCTCTTATCGTAAGCCTACACATCGATGGAACATTCACTCTCAAGATCGAACCTAGCGTGAATAAGCTCGCAAGTTAGGATCTCATTTGCTATAGAGCCTCTAGAGATCTGAAATATTATTATTTAAATATATGAGGTAAATCTGTATCGGAGAAGATATTGAGAATAGGTCTTGTGGGGGCTGGCTACTGGGGTTCTAATATCGCTAGAGCAATTATAGATAAGAAACTAGGAGATCTTGTGGCTATACATGACATGTATTTCGAGAAGGCTTATGAGCTTGCAAAAAAATATGATTCAAAGCCTTATAAAGATCTTGATCAAATGTTAGAAAAAGAAGACCTTGATGCAGTGATCGTTGCTGTAAGTGCAGACAATCTTTATAAGGTAGCTAAAAAAGTTATTGAGGAAGGGATCAATGTTTTCATAGAGAAGCCTGTTGCGACATCATTAGAAGAAATAGAAGATCTTAGAAAAAGATCTGAGGTTAAAGGAGTTGTTGCAGTCCCGGGATTTATTATGAGATTTGATCCTGTGGCTATTTATATAAAAGATTATCTTGAAAAGATGAGTCAAGATCCTGTTTATATATATATACAGAGGTCTGGAAGAAGAGCTGTTAGATATAGAAATATCAGCATAATACTTGATCTAGGGGTTCATGATATAGATTTGTTAATATATCTTTTGAAAAATAAAGAGAGATTAAAAGTTATAGATGCTTGTATATCTCATGTAGCAGATGACGAGAGCTATATAACATATATAGATTATGAGGCTGGCACAGCCATGCTCAGCTCTAATTCAGCACCTCTTGTTAAGATAAGAAAAATATTTGTTAATTTAGATGAGAAGATCTTGTTAGAAGGAGATTTTGTATTGTCCGAAGTCAGAGTCGTTGAGAATAAAAAAATTTTGCAACAGAAGATTCTGAGCTCATCTGAAGAGCCGCTTGTGGCTGAATTAAAGGCTTTTATAGATAAGGTTAATGGAAAAGATTCTTCTTCTCCTGATCTTAGAGATGCTGAGAAGGTTCATAAGATTATTAAAGAAATATTTCTGGCCTCCAGATCAAGAGATGAGAGTAGAGAGTGTATATAATGATGTTGCCAGGAGATGTCTATCCAGGCATTATAAGAAGAAGACCTCGGATCACATATTTTCTTATAATCATAAACTCTATAATATATCTATTGACGTCATATAAATCAAGTTTTCTTCAGATAGACTCAGATGTTTTATGGAGATATAGTTTTGTGCCTGCTCTACTCTCGACATCAGATGGATGGCTCAGAATACTTACATCAATGTTTCTACATGGTTATCCTCTTCATATAATATTTAACATGTATTTTCTCTACATATTTGGAAGAGATGTAGAGACTTTCTTAGGATCCTTTAGATATCTTGTGTTATATATAGCATCAGGTTTCTTAGCAGCATTTGTTCATACATCAATGTCTCTTGTGATGGGCATAGACAATTTAGGCATTCCTGCTTTAGGAGCCTCAGGAGCTATAAGTGGAGTTTTAGGAGCATTTCTAATGTTGTTTCCAGGCGTCAGAATGAGTATATGTATATTTATTCCATTTCCTATATGTGGAAACATGTCTTCAACACTTTTCATAATATTCTGGTTCATTCTACAGATCATCTATGGATATCTTCAGTTGGGAGGAGTGGCGTTTTTTGCTCATGTAGGAGGATTTCTAGGAGGACTGGCTCTAGTATATTATTTAGGGAGAGATGTTGCACATCAGATCTTTGGTTATAAATATTTCAACATATCTTTTAACAGCGTATACAGCTTTTTCGGATATAGAAGAGGTCTCTCACCTATTGCAAGATTCATTCTCATATTTTCAGCAACATTGATTTTATTAAGTTTATTTACAGCATTCTCATTAATAAGAGAGAATCCTATAGTGAATACTTTATATATAAAAGCGTCTGTGACAACCTCATCTGAAGCCTATAGATCATCTGAGGCAGTTGTTGTAATATTTGAAGAAGCAAACAGATCAAGATCTACTGTTGCTCCTATTGCTGATGATGTCGTGAGAGTATTATTCAACAGATTATATTCAGCAGGCTATATAATTAACACAACCTTAGCAGGCTATCAAGGATCTTTATATTTCAGCGGCTCTATAAAATTGATAGGATTGATTGCTCCTCCAGTGAGGCTTATAATGAATATGACTGAGGCAGTATATACAGATAAAGGCGTGATAAAAGAGGGCGTCGGAAATGCTCTGACCGATCTTCTCACATGTGATGTTTATGGAAGATGTAGTATAACTGACTACTGGTATTATAAATATTTCTCTATAAAACTGATAAACTCGTCACCTCTATATGACATCATCATGATCTCTATGATACCTACCATAATTAGCCTATTAGTTGTGATATACATCTTAATTGCTAGAAAAGATCTTGAGATTTCTTATATTTCCTAAGGATCTATTGGAATTTATGTTCTAGAAATCTGGTTCTGAGAAAGATCTGTTAGAAGTTTCGTAGCCTCTCCTCTTCTAGTTATTATTAAGTCTTTAAGAGGATCCAGTTTTTTAGGCTCAAGATCTTTTCCACAATGAGGACATCTAATAATCTGATATCTATAGCGAAGATCTGATATAGTAGGGATCCCTAGGTTATCATGTCCGATCTTCTCATAGATATATATCACATGTCCACAGTGTCTACAGAGATATATGATCACTATAATTCTCAGCCCATTACAAACGATAATTAGAAAAATTCTTTTAAATATTCTCCTAATAATACATAGTAATACAATTAAAATTTGTCATCTAAAGATCTTTCTTAAGAAGATTTTGTATCTGTATATTCTCATGATTATTTGAGTAAGACCTTTTATTCTTATATAGATAAGATATCAATTAAGTCGAATTGTATAAAAAGCAGATCATATAGATCAAAAATTTATAAGCTTTGAAAACATATTTTTCTGATAAAAAGGTGATTGTATGCCTGGAATGATACCTCTCATAGGAGAGAAGTTTCCTAGACTAGAAGTAAATACCAGCCATGGTATGAAAGTATTGCCAGACGACTATCAAGGCAAATGGTTTGTCCTGTTTAGCCATCCAGCAGATTTCACACCAGTATGTACAACAGAGTTTTACGCTTTCGCATCTAGATATGAAGATTTTAAGAAACTCAACACAGAGCTTATAGGACTGAGCGTAGATAGCACATATTCTCATATCAAATGGAGCGAGTGGATAAAAGAGAAATTAGGTAAAGAAGTACCTTTCCCAATAATAGCAGATCCTGTGGGACAGGTTGCAAATAAGCTAGGTCTTCTTCACGCTGCATCAGCAACTCATACTGTGAGAGCCGTCTTTATAGTGGATCCTCAGGGAGTTATTAGGGCAATACTTTATTATCCTGCAGAACTGGGCAGAAATATTGATGAGATACTTAGAATGGTTAAAGCTCTTCAAGTGAGTGATAAATATAAGGTTGCTATGCCAGCTAACTGGCCTAATAATGAGCTTATAGGAGAGAGAGTTATAGTGCCGCCAGCCTCAACTGTTCAGACTGCGGCGGAGAGATTAAAACAATACACATGCTACGACTGGTGGTTCTGTCACAAAGAGATTCCTAAAGAAGAGGCTGAGGAAGCAAGAGTTTTTCTAGAGAGAGCTGCTAAAAAGAAGTAATTAATAAATATAATCTTTTTTTAATACTTCTTTTAATTCCTTAAGGCTCTCTGAGACTATGATCTCTATCTCGAGAATAGATTTTCTATCTTTAAGACGAGATACAAGTCTTCTGTCAAGATCAATAGCTGCTTTATCAGATCTTATCATTAAAGTTTTGTCATCTATAAAATCACTTTTTCTAATAATAATTCTCACAGGATCTCTTAATGTAAGCCTAGGATCTCCGCGACCAATCACATGATCTATTATGTCGTCACTTTTAAATATCGTCGCTACATACCACCCAGATCTTATTTTATCTTTAAGCATTGGATCAAGATCTGTCAAAGCTTTCTCTGATGATACAGCTATTATACAGTCTCCTCTAGGCGTCACATGTTCTTCTTTAGTGATCTCTATGGTGCTTCTATGAGTAGCTTTTATATTCTCATGACCTTTAGCTACAAATTTTTCTCTGAGGATCATTTCTTCTCAATATGTCTTTTCAATATTTTTCTCAGGACATATTGTAGAATTCCTCCATGTCTCACATACTGCATCTCAGTCTCTGTATCTATTCTCAGTCTAAGTTTTTTCTCTATGACTTCTCCCGAAGGCTTTTTAACAACAATTTTCACGATATCCCTCGGCTTGGCATTTTCTAAACCGATTATATCTATGATCTCTGCTCCGGTAAGCTTAAGATCTTCATAATTCTCTCCTTCAATAAACTGTAGAGGTATGATCCCCATTCCCACAAGGTTTGATCTATGGATCCTCTCAAAACTTTTTGCAATAACTACTCTCACTCCAAGAAGCTTCGGGCCTTTGGCAGCCCAATCTCTCGAGCTTCCTGCACCATAGTTTTCTCCAGCTATGACGATCAGCGGAATATTATCTTGTTTATATTTCATTGCAGCATCATAGACGGTCATCACCTCGTTAGTAGGCTGATATATTGTGTATCCGCCGATAATATTTTTATCAGCTAACATCAAATTTCTAATACTTTTACTTGCGAATGTTCCTCTCATCATTACCTCATGATTACCTCTTCTAGCGCCATAAGTATTGAACTCAGAAGGCTTGACGCCTCTAGAGATCAGATATTGACCGGCGGGACTCTTAGGATCTATTGCTCCTGCTGGCGATATATGATCTGTTGTTATATTATCTCCTAATATAAGAAGAATTCTTGCGTTCCTCAGATCTTTCATACCAGGTATCTCATCTAACTTAAAATCTTCAAAGTAAGGAGGCTTTCTTATATATGTGCTTTTCTCATCCCATTCATAAGTTAATCCTGTGGGAGCCTCAAGTCTCTTCCACTCCTCCGGAGCCTCTTCATCTATTTTAGAATATTTCTCTATAAAGATCTCTCTAGAAATATATTTCTCTATATATTCTCTGATCTCTTTCTTGTCAGGCCATATGTCTTTTAGATAAACAGGTTTTCCATCAGAAGAGTATCCCAAAGGATCTTTATAAAGATCTTTTGTTATGTCTCCGGCAATTGCGTAGACGACTACCATCATAGGAGACATTAGATAATTAGCTCTTATATCTGGATGAACTCTGCCCTCGAAATTTCTGTTTCCAGATAAAACCGCCACGCCCACAAGATCTTTCTCTGTTAATGCTTTGCTAATCTCCTCTGGCAGAGGACCTGAGTTTCCGATACAAGTCATACATCCGTATCCAACGATATAGAAGCCCAGCTTCTCAAGATATCTTAATAAGCCAGATCTTGATAAGTATTCCGCGACAACTCTTGAGCCTGGTGAAAGACTTGTCTTAACATGTGGAGGAACTTTAAGACCTTTCTCAACAGCCTTTTTAGCAAGAACTCCAGCACCGATCATGACCTCAGGATTACTCGTATTAGTACAGCTTGTTATTGCAGCAATAAAAATATCTCCATCTTTAATCTCGTAACTCTCTCCATCTATTTTCACAAAGGTCTTGAGTATAGTTCCAGAAGGATATCCTCTTCTCTTATTTCTATCTTCTAAAACCTTAACAAGACTCTGAGGAACCTCTGAAAGTCTTCTCTTCTCCCACGGGAGTGAAGGTCCTGCCACTATACTTTCTATATTGCTAAGATCTAGATCAACAATTTTCGTATATTCTATATCTCCTTCTCGAGGAACTCCAAACATGCCTTGTGCTCTATAATATGTCTCTACAAGTCTCACCTGATGTTCAGATCTTCCTGTTAAAAATAGATATCTAAGAGTCTCATTGTCAACTGGGAAGAGAGCTGTTGTAGAGCCGTACTCAGGAGCCATATTAGCTATAGTAGCTCTCGTTGGTACATCAAGTTTTTCTATGCCCTCGCCGAAGAATTCTACAAATCTTCCCACAACATTATGTTTTCTCAAAAGTTCTGTCACATGAAGCACTATATCAGTGGCGGTCACACCTGGCTTAGGCTCTCCATATACGTATACGCCTACAACTTCTGGAGTAGGCAGTATGACAGGCTCTCCTAACATGGCGGCTTCAGCCTCAATGCCTCCGACACCCCATCCTAACACGCCTAATCCATTGATCATTGTTGTGTGAGAGTCTGTGCCTACTAAAGTATCGAAATAGGCTACAAGACCTTCCTCAGTTTCAGATGTCATAACGACTTTAGCTATATACTCCAGATTTATCTGATGAATAATTCCTATGCCAGGCGGAAATATCCTTAGATTCTTAAAAGCTTTCTGAGCCCATTTAAGAAATCTATATCTCTCAATATTTCTCTCCATCTCCATCTTTATATTCAGTCTCAACGCGTCTGGAATCCCCCAATAATCTACTTGAACAGAATGATCTATTATAAGATCTACTGGAACCAAAGGATTAATAACGCTTGGATCAATACCTAACTCTTTAGCGACATCTCTCATGGCAGCAAGATCAATTATTGCAGGAACACCTGTGAAATCTTGCATAATAACTCTTGCAACTTTAAAAGGTATCTCTCTAATCTCTCTAGGAGTTTTCTCCCATCTGGCTACATGTTCAATATCATCCCAAGTCACTGTGGTCTCATCAAAATTTCTTATGAGAGACTCTAAGACTATTCTAATACTAAGAGGCAATCGATCTATTTCAAAACCATATTTAGATAATTCTCTGAGAGAATAATATCGATATCTCACATTATCGACAACAAACTCTTTGAGAAGATCTTGTTTATAAAACCTTTTGCTCATAAAACACCACTCAAAATATATATTAATTATTTATGTTAAAAATATGAGTAAATATATTTTTCTTTATGATTTAAGCTTCTATGCTCCATTTATCGCCATAGATTATACACATGAGATCTTTTGATGAGACATTTATATATATAAACATCATCTCATGAGGCTCAATAACTATCTGAGAATCATTTAAAAACATCTCTTCGCTAGTATAAATGTTTAAACATATGATCTTTCTTAAGATCACCTGTTTATCTCCATAATTAAGGATCATAAGAACATTATATGTGTCATTATATAGTCTATAGATCGATATATGATATGTTGAGATAATATTTCTCTCAATATTTTCTTGAGATGTTATATTGTTCATCTTCTCTATTAAGATTCCTCCGACTCCTATGATTATCATAAGCATTAGCAAAGAAATGATCAGATTGTTCATTAGACATCTCCATTTATTAATTAATATTTTAAAAAGCTACAGATCATTATTAAGAGGGCTCTTTTATGATAGTAAATGAGAGAAAAACAAAGATCATTGTGATGATCTCAGGAGCCTCAGGAACGATATATTCTTTGAGACTTCTTCAAGTTTTAAAAAACTTAGGAGTATATACCGAGGTTATCTATAGCAGAGGTAGTGTTAAAGTTTCTGAGATAGAGTGTCTAGATGAGAGAGATTTTATTGATTTTCTCAATAAATATTCTGACAAGATCTATTCTGAAGAAATGTTAGAGGCTCCTCCAAGCTCCTCAAGCTATTTAGCTGATTTTCACGGTTTTGTTGTTGCACCGACTTCTTTAAATACTCTTGCTAAAGTCGCTCATGGGATAGCTGATAATCTTATAACTCGTGTTGCTATAAATGCTCTTAGAATAAAGAAGAGAATAATTTTTCTTTTGAGAGAGACTCCTCTAGGTGTTATAGAGTTGAGAAATGCTTTGAATATTGCTAAGGCTGGAGGAGTTATTCTCCCAGCATCACCAGGTTTTTATCATGATCCTTATGACATACTTGATCTTATAGATTTTGTGGTGGGAAAAATACTTGATCTTTTGGAGATAAGACATGATCTTTATAAGAGATGGCAAGGCTCTAGTATAAGTCGGCGCCTCTGCCAGAGAGTTTTTTGAAATGATCTTTTAATTTTCTTGCCTCTTTCTCCTCCTCTTCTAACTCTTTAAACATATCATGAGAGCTTTTCTTCTTATTTTTCTCAATACCATATAGACATTTGTTTCCTGGAAGAAGATATCTCTTCTCACAGTAGGCATACTGACAAGAGCCGGCTATACATTGATCATTAACCCAGCTACAGTAGGCAACTAACTTTAGCTCATTTCCTATTCTCATATTTCTTATGTTAAGAGCTTTTTTGGCACATCTGAAGAATGGACACAGAGGATTACAATAGACTCCATTAGGTCTAGGCTCTATCTCTCCTTCTCTATAGAAAGTTCTCTCCATAGGCTGTCCATAAGATCTATCGAATCTCCCTTCTCTTCTCACGGGGTTTCTCTCAAAATCTTTTGATGAAGATCTGTCTCTATCAAATTCTTTCTTCAAAACTCTCCCTCATATTCTCTCAAAATCTTATCCATCCAAAAGATATATATTTTATTGTATTATCATAAACTATTGCTATAACAAGATTTTTTCTTACGCTATGACTTAATCTTCCGAGCCTGACTATGTGAATAGGATCTATCTCTTCATCATATTTAAACACGTGAACAAGATATGGAGCATGTTCAAGTCCAGGTCCCTTCTCATATACTGCATAATCTACTCCATATTTCATTCCCGACCTGATCACATATCCCTTCTCACGAAGATCTTTGAAAACTTTATATGTATATAAAAATCTAGGGTCTTTAGATGCTGCATAATTTTTCAGAGTTTCACAATCTATCTTCTCACGATCTTTTATCGGCAATGCTATATTTTTCTCACATAGATACACAGCCTCTAACAAAGTTAATTCCAGAGGCCCCTTGTAGCTGACGCCTATCTTAGGTTTTTTCTCGCCAAAAGGTTTTCCTATGAAATGCTTCGAGTATAATTCATTAGATATCTTATGATCAAATATCAGAGCTTTTCCGCCTATTATCATCATATTTACACGAGGAGTCTCTCCACTCATTATCTATATCTACCTTAATCTCTTCTGCTATATTATTAATATATTGTGAAAGTTAATATAGACAGGGTCTTTTATTGAGTAGAGTCTTAGATGAGTTGAATAAAGAGATCTCTGAGTTAATAGCGTCTGTAAAAGATTCGGTGATAATGATCATTGTGGAGAAAATAGATCTATTGAATATACTCGGGCTCTCACAACCTGTGAGAGGCTTAGGATCAGGTTTTATAATTGGTGAGAGATTAGCTGTGACTAATGCTCATGTTGTTGGAGATGTTAGAGTTGTTAAAATAGTATATTCAGATGGATCTATAGGAGAGGGAGAGGTGATCGCTAGAGATCCTGATAGAGATCTTGCTTTAATAATGTTAGATAGAAAAGACGTTAAAATATTGAAGATGGGCGATTCAGACAAGATAAAGATTGGCGAAATAGTTTTTGCAATAGGATCTCCTTTGGGACTTCCAGGCCCCTCAGTATCTATGGGCGTTGTAAGCGCTGTTGGCAGAACAATAGTTGGAGAAGGAGGACAGATAGTTCTCGAAGATCTTATACAGACGGATGCAGCTATAAATCCTGGAAATAGCGGAGGTCCTCTAGTGAATCTTGATGGAGAAGCTATTGGAATAGCAACAGCTATAATACCATATGCTCAGGGCATAGGCTTTGCACTTCCTATAAATCATGTGAAAAGATTTATTCATCTAATCTCAAGATTCGGAAGACCTGTGAGAGCATGGATAGGAGTATATGTCTCCGCATTAACTCCTGAGACAGCAAAAAGTCTGGGGCTGGAGATTAAGAAAGGCGTTGTGGTAGTCAAAGTGTTGCCTGGGACGCCAGCATATGAATATGGTGTGAGAGGCGGAGATATAATAATTGAGGCTGGAGGACATGAGATCTCTACGCCTTTTGAGTTGAGAAAAGCTGTTGAGGAAAATATTGATAAAGGAGAGATCATGCTAAAGATCTTTAGAAGAGGAAGAGTATTTGATATAAAGATACCGATACTAATCGAAGGACTATGATCTCTTGGCTAGATAAGTTTTTAATTTTTCTTATTTGATAAAATACTCTGATAAAAATATCTCATGTTATAAGATGAGGGTTGTTAAAATGGTGTTGAAAATATCTAAATCAAATATTCTTAAGATTATTCTTGACGAGCTTGAGGAGGCTGGCGGAGCTATGAGAGACAAAGATCTTTTCGAGATCTTAAGAAGAGATATTCCAGATCTTTCTATGAAAGAATTCAATAGATATCTATTGATTTTAGAGTTTAACGGTTGTATTGATGTTAGCACTATAGGTGAGAACCTGAGAGCTGTGAATCTGATCAAGAAATGTCAAGAAAAAGAAGAGAGTTCTTCAGAAGAAGAGTCATAGTTTAACTATATCTCCATCCATAATAGAATAGTGGGGTAAGATCATATATTAAATATCCGTTGTCAGCTTTTATAAATCCATTGATGTCAGGAGAATATCTGCTTATATTAAGAATATTCAATGTATAAGTTTTTCCTAAATAGCCTGAGACCCCTATAAATAGATACAGACCGTTATATTGAGGAGAAGGTTGCTGACTTGGCGAGCCCTGATTTATTATGAAACTCCAGTTTCTGAAAATGTTGATATCTGATATACTGTTTAAAAAGTTTCCATTTGGATAAGAGACTGATGATATAAGATAAGGACGATATTGATCTCCTGTATATCCTGTCCAAGCTTTATCATTATAAAATCCTGTGGCATCATTTGATCTTACGTATACATGCATTTCTAGATATAATTGAAGCGCTACATAATTAGTTATGTTTATATAAAATCTATAGTATCCTGGAGAAACAGGATTATTTACTCGAGAATCATATATAGCTCCATATGGATAACTCCATGAAGCATTCGTCTGAACCAACACGCTGCCATTATATAGATATGTTATTACAGTGTTTCCAGAGCCCCAGTAAATTGTCTGCCAAGAGCCGTCTCCATAAGGATTATCTACTAATAATCTAATTACAACTCTGAGGTCCGTAGGATCAGGTGCATACATTATTGTCGGCGGTTTAAACCATTTCTTCGTCTCTAATAACGGGAGGGCTCCCACAGATCTTCTCAGATAAATAGTTCCGTTAATAGGGCTTTGAAATATGGTGTAGCTGGTGTTTATATCCCACGAGTATGTTGGTATAAGTGAGTATATACTGCCTATAGAAGTGTTTTGTCTGACAAATGCCGTCCAAGTCCCGTATATGATGTAATAGACGTCTTTGGTGGCGTTAAAAGCAAAATCATATGGAAAACATGCTGAAATCTGATTATCAGAAGATCTTGTCAAAAGATCTATTTCATCATTAAGAGGAATAATATTTCCATAACCAGTCATCATAAAAATATTAAAGCCTTTAGATCTCATGTTGATCATCCATTGGAGAAGGTCTTCAGATATATATGTTAAGGAGTCTGGCCTTACTATAATAGGATTTTTACTAAGATCTATGTAATAAGTCTCAGAATAATTTCTAGCCAAGATCATTATTATTTTACTTTCAATATTTGAAGACAGATATAATTTGTCTCCATTTATTGATGCTGTTACTCTCTCAGAAGATCTTTTGTTCTCAATATTTAATGAACTCATGATCTCATTATAATTTATCTGTTGATTATTTAGCATGATCATATAAAGACCTATGAAAGATGATAACAACAGAGCAACTATAATAGATCCGTAGATACTTTCAACACCTAAAAATATTTTTCTTCTCTCTATACTCACCATATGCCCCTAGAAGATTAAAAGAATTTATAAAAAGTGTCAATAAAAAATCTCATAAGATAGGTATTCAGACTTATGTTCTATTCATATTAAATGGGCCCGCGGGGATTTGAACCCCGGATCTCCGCCGCGTGAGGGCACAACGATATGAATATTCCTCAGGCGTCTGATATGAATGTTGCTCCATTTTCATATCAGCCTTTATTTCCATGTTCGTATCCATGCAGGCTCATATGTAATCTAATCTCTGCAACACTCCTAAATGCTATGGAGAAATCAAATACTTATAAACAGAGTGCTCAGCTGAAAAAAGATATGTACTGCCAAAGAAGCGGCCTCTGAATGTAATAAGAATACGATGCTTTATAAAAGCTTATACAAAAGAGTCTGCGGGTTAATAAGAGGAAAGAGCCGTAGAGACCTTTCTGCCTCGAACACTGTTAGCATAATATGAGCATAGATCCTTCATAGGACAGATATCACAACGCGGATCCCTCGCTCTACAAATTTTTCTGGCGAGGTCTAATATTCCAAAGTGGAACCTTTCCGCAAGATCAGGATCTTTGGGCACGATCATTTTAGCAAAAGACCATAATACTGGATCTTTATAAGGATTCTTTTTTGCTGACTTGACGCTGAAGATCCTTTTGACAACTCTAGTCATGTTTATGTCGAGAAGAGGCTCCGGCTTTCTACACGCTCTGAGAAGAACTTCTGAAACCATATATTCTCCGACGCCGGGCAGTTCACGGAGCTTCTCTTTGTCGCAAGGCACTTCTCCATTAAATTTATCCACTAAAACTCTGGCCAGCTCTATAAGTTCTTTTGATCTCTTATTATGCAGACCTAGAGGTTTTATAATCTTTTTCACATCTTTCTCACCAGCTGATAGAAGGGCGTGAGGCGTAGGAAATCCTCGCATAAATTCTTCGTAAATTCTGGCGACCTGCCTTATAGTAGTTCTTTTGAGTAGAAGCGGTGCCACAAGAACAGCCCATTTATCTCTAGTCTGTCTCCACGGAAGGTTTCTGACCCCATAGGCCTCATACCATTCAATAATCCTCTTCTGAAACTCTTCGACTTTGGTCTCATCTGAGGAGAAAGCGCCTATTTTTTATTCGCCTCTAATTATTAATGAAAGACAGGTATAAATTAGCTTACTTCATGTATTGATTTCTCTTATATTATGTCTCGACGAGATATAATTATACTAATATTTCATAAATGTCTGATATGAAGAATACTCTATATTTATACATATATGCAACTTTGTATGATTTTTAAGTCGTGTTTTTATTCTTATCCTAATTATAAGATTAGCTTAGGAATGTATCGAATATCTCCTCACTAGCTTTGATATAATGTCTCTATGAGGTCTCAAGCTATTGTAGAGGTCGACTATCTCATCAGCCCCTAATATTGTTAAGAACTTCTCTATCTCAGCAAAAGCGCCTCTAATCTGTGGTCTTACTATATTTTCTGCTCTTTCTCTAGTTCTAGCATCAGGTACCACTAAATATAGTTCTGGATGCCATATATCAAATGCGTGTCTTAATCTTGCTAAAGCTAATACCACATTACCACTTGTTTCAACCTCCCAAACTTTTAAAGGCGAATGTGCAGGATGATCTCTCCACGTAATATCTAATCTATGGACTTGATCAGGAGTATTTTCTTCAGTTTTGACGTGAAAGCCTAACATCTCACCGATCTCTTTAATCATATCTACAATAGTTCTATGAATTATAATTCTTCCAGCTCTACTCCTGATAGCTTGTAAAGCCTGCTCATCTATATAAGATAAGCCTGTTATAACCCAATCTGAGATAGGACGTCTACTTGTACGAGTTCTGACATCAGTAAGTTCTTCTTTAGCAACCTTGACCTCGTATTCTCTAAACTCTTCAAACTCTATAATCCATCTCTTCTGACCTCTTCTTAAACGTTCTTCAGAGAATACTAAACCTTTATTAATAAGATCATTAAACTTATCAGCACCAACCTTTCTAACTCTAACAACTGTAAACTCACCGTAAAACCTAGATGGCTTCCCCATTGTTCTTTTAGTTAAAACTACACATACAGAGCCAGGTCCTAGAGCGTGAATACCTCTCCTTCTAGGTTTCACGAAATGATAAATCTTTGCCCTACCCTTAGAAGCGGCTTCACACCACTCCTCGCTAGCTAATAAGATGGCGTGTTTAACCATCCTTATCATCTCCTTCTCGCAATAATCCTATTATTTTCAGAGACCTCTCATAATCATTAAACATGTCAACTTCTGACAAACTCCAAACCTCTCTGGATATTATAGTTATGCAACACCTGCTAGCTACAGTAATACTTAACATAAGCATAGTAATAATAACACCTAGTATAATTTTTATAAAAATATTAATAAAAGTTGTGCCGCAGAGAATATTTCAACAAGTCCTAGAGATGATGATAAAGGCTATGTCTAGAGAGGTGGCGAGATTTGTTCAGAGCAGATTTGGAGAACTTAAGATCTCTGAGGCTAGATATGAGGATCTTCTTGGCGAAGCAGATATGAATTATCCAAGATATCTCAATATGTTACAATCAATAGAATATGTAAATTTGAGGCAGGATTCCTAAGTGGTATTACTTAATGACAGATAATGTTTTCTCTGTCTTAATAAAATCATTAATTAAGAAAGTGCTTAGAACAGTCGTGTGTCATGTAAGCCTTGCGGGCCATTCTCATGATAGAGCTAAAGACGCATTTAGAACACTTTACGAATTCATCGTAGTTCTTCCTATGAGTAGGCAGTTGTCGAGAAGGCGACCGAGAAGGTTGAAAACAGTCGATCAGGAAGGCCGGAACAATGGCAGAAGATTATTTATAAAAAAATAAAAATATTACTCTCTTTCTACAAAAAGAGAACATATATTATCTCGAATCGAGATTATAGCAGATTTGTATTAATAAATATTACCCCAATTAATAGAATTAGGGGGTCTAAAACGCCCCAAGAGCATCTATTTCCATGTAAAAAAACGCCTCCACTTAAGTTACCAAGACCTCCAGCAGTAGCGTCAGAGGCATTTCTTAGTACCATAGCACAGGGAATGTGGGCCGAAGAAAAAGTAATTGAGGCTGTAAATTCCACAATGCAATTTTTTGCAATTAGGTATGGGCAATCCAGGTATGATGGAGAACTGATTTCTAAGAAAGACGCGTGGAAAAACTACGTTACACGAGTTTATACTGAGATGAGTAAGTATGGGAAAAGACCTGATGTCTTAATATTTAAAAAAGATGACATTGATATCAGATCCATCCCTCCCGATATTAGTGAAAAACCGGAGGTTGAAATAAAAGACATAGTCTTTAAGTCCTTAGCAGGATTTGAGGTTCGTTCCAGTGGTTATTACTATGAAGAATACGTAAAAGCGAGGGGAAAAGGAGATAAAGAACTATCGATTACCGTAAAAGAAGAAGATATTGAAAGGATACGTAAATGGAGAAATACATATTGCGGTTCGAAACCTATATACTATGTCCAAATATTTTTCGATAAGGGATTTTACATATCATTCGATGAAATTCTAAACATAATCGAACGAGCAAAAAACACGAAGGTACAGCATTATAGGAAAGAAAAAGACCGAAAAACTGGAAAGCTAACGCATTTCATAGGAATAGACCATGCTAAACTCGGATTAATAGCTGAAAAATCGCCAACTCTTACTGCAGAATCTATTAAAGCATGGGATGGAAAGGTTTATGCTATTCGAATGCCTATGGGAGGTGTGTTTAAGCTAACGAACGAATTCATTCAAGAGCTTATATCGCTTACCACCAATTCTTCTTAGTATTTCTTTAACTGATTTATCTATCTCTTGTTTAATTTCCACTTCTTTCTCTGGTTCTGTTCTTGATGCTTTACATAGCTTATCGAATAGATCTGCTAATTTTAATATATCATGTTGATCTAAGCTATTCACGTCTATCACAAGTAATTCCTCGAGATCCCTTGGTTCGAGCTTCCTTAACCCTGTTCCATAAATTCTCCCTCTAATGGTAGCTATTCTTTGGCATATATTTGAATTAAGATATGCGAGCAATGCTTTCAGCTTTAACTCGTCTTTGAAGAGTGGATATATACAATGGAATGGTGTAAGGTTTAAGACTCCAGCTTTATTATATATAAATCTCATTCTATCCCTGCTAAATACAAGAGCTAGTATTGGAGCAGGCTCGCGTTTATCAACCCAGTACCACACTTTTCTGTGTGAAGGGATATACCTTTTGTGTACGTTCATTTTCATTCCATACTCGAGATATATTTTTAATTCATCAGGTGGTGGGTATTTAAAGCAATACAAGAGATATACATTCTCGTTATTATTTGCTAAGGCAATCCAGTCCTCATATGTAAAGTCGTATTTCGTAGCGTGAGATGCCTTGGCAATTACGGGCTTAACGCATGATTCAGGGATAGAAAATTTTTTGAGAGTTTCCTTGGATAGTGTAAAGAATTCATTGCAACCGGTAGCTATGCCTCTATCAACGATTGCTATAGTGGATAGTGGAACTAGTTTATCAATGATTTCTCTGACATCTTCATCTCCAATGAAATAGTTAAGCCATTTCTCCTGGGGATTTAATTCATATTGAGGGATCTCCATAACGGGCTCGAGCTGTTCTAGTTTCTCTGGAATCCCGTAGGAATTGCTTTCTAGATTAACAAATCTTACTTTATCGTCTCTTTCAGCTTTATCTTTGACAAGAAAAGTAATCAATGCTGTGGTCATTGCTTTTTCAAATATTTCTTTTTGTAGTCCCGCGAGTATTAAAGCTTTAACCTTATAATTTTCTAAGATAAACTTTTTTAATACCCGCCCATAACCGGTATAGAGGAATTCGCTTGGTGTTATAAACGCTAATCGTCCTTGTGGTTTAACGAATTTTGTAGCTTGTAAGAAGAACAGTACATAAATATTTGTTAATCGTGTTAATTGAGCATTAAATTTGCTTGAAATTTTTTTGATTATATCTCTATTGAAGCCGTGAAATTTAATATAAGGGGGATTGCATATTATTGCGTCGAATTGCTCATTACTATCCCATAGTAAAAAGTCCTCCTTGATCAATTGAAGGTTATCTGTATTCATACCTAGTAATTTGAGACGAATAAAGGTGGAATTAAGCATTAAGGGATCAATATCTACTCCCACCAGGTATAGATTTTTCTTATCTTCTACCATCCGATATATTTGGGATAGAAATACTCCAGTTCCAACGCCAGGGTCGAGAATTTTTCGGGCACCGCCTGATATTATCCAATTGGCCATAAATTTCGCTACTTTTGGTGGTGTAAAAAATTGGCCATATTGTCTTCTATATTGCTGTGGAATAAAGTTCATATAAATTTCATCGAGTATATCCGGGTTTCTGATTATTTGCTGTACAAGGACATTAATTTTCTTTTTTAATAATTCATTTATTTCGATCTCAAGATTCTCTATATTTACCGAATAAGGTAAGGTTGTATTAATCCGTTCTGCTATGGTTTCCAATATTTTCTGGAATATTGCTCTTGCCTCTTCTGCAGTCAGCTCTCTTCCAAGAATTTTATGTATGTCAAAGAACGTGTTTAACATATCACCATTCCTCTTGTTCTATTCTCTTTCTAAGTATTTCAATACGCTTAAGCCTATCCGGTGTCTTAAGTAATGTCTTATCTGACGCTACTTGCTCCAATAACTCTAAGGCTTCTACCTTTGAAGCGCCAAAACTACCTTTCAATGCACCCATGACCCAATTAATATCCAAGGCTTTTTTCTTAGTTCCTCTTACATATTCCTCGATAATACCCTTGATTCTTCTAAGTCTCCACTCATTAAATTCCAAGTTGCTCATATACTCACTACCTATATACCTATACCCCTCAGGAGTTAATAAACCTTCTGCTGTATTTTAAAGTGAGTTTATTTCATGAACAGTCCTACACGTACTTGTAGACTACTTTAATCCTAAGTATTTCTGCTATTTTCTCTATTACCTTGTCCAGCTCGTTTACGTTCATGCTCTGTGAGTAAGGCTTGAAGATCCTTCACAGTTCTTCTTCTTTACCTGCTTACGGGCCTCTCAGAGCAAGACGTCTATCACGCAACTCTTACGGCTGATAATAAGGTGTTCACGCTTAATAATACACACAATACTCTCATCTCCACTATTCCCACTCTTAGACATAAAATAACCCTCTACTAAACCCATATGTGTCAATGCGCATAAATGCTCCCTGAGGGGATCAAGACTTGTCTCCCACCTTTACACCCTTGTGTTAGGTAATAAAGGCTTCTAAAAATCATGCTACTTGCTACTGAAAGCTGACTGTTTATAACGTGAATAGAGTGTGTTTTGGAGAGTGTGAACAGATCAGAGTTCACATGAATCGTTCACATGTGCCATGACACGCGTGACTTGATTCTCGCGGAGTGTGAATTATGATCTGTTCACAGTTCACACAGAGTTCACGTGTATCGTTCACATGAGAGCTTCGAGAGGATGAATCAAGTTATAGCGTGAATCAAGGCACATGTGAACTGATCCTCGTGATTTGATCAGTATACGTGTTAACTCGATTTACGCGTAAACTCTGATCTGTTAACAGTTAACACAAAGTTAACATGTTAAGTTCACATGTTAACTCCGAGAAACAGATCAGAGTTTACACTTCGCGCGAACTTTCAGTTTACATGAAACTGTTTCATGTAAACTGATCAAAATTTACAGTTTTTGGAACTACACAGTTCCCATTATAAGCAACTTGTTTTAAGCATCGGTCTGCATGATTTCTAGATGCAGGTTGTCAATATCTTAAGCTATTGATGCCAACATTTCTAAGCATTATTTCGGCCGGTCACATTATGATGAGGCTATCATAATTGAATATCCCGAGACCGCAAATAAATTTATGTGCTTTCTCAGGTACGGTACCTGAGAAAGATCTTTTGATTATCATGATCTATTTATATCATGTTAGGAGAACATGATAATATGATGATTTTGGTGGAGGCCTTTTATTTCAATCCTTTAGGCAGATGTGGGCAGGACATCTTCTTGCCCTCTTTAACTTCATAGCAACATTTATGTCCCCAGCCTTCTTCTGTCAAAGTCTTTCTAATAACTTCTCTGACAGCCTTCGCAGAGCTGCTTTTGTGATTAGCAATCACAGGTTGCCCGCATACTGAGCACGGATATGTGTAGAAAAGAGGCTCTTCATCTGGATAAATCTTTTTAAATCTCTCGTAGAAAGCCTCAGGATCTTCAGTAAAATCTATCAGTGCAAACAGATAGCCTTGTTTAAAAGCTTTGTCATAAACTTTATTTTCAACATCTTCATAATATTTTTCAAAGCCATCTATCAAGCTGAGAATAAACTCTTTAATGCTCATATTTTTAGACTCTGCCAAAGATTTTATCATCTCATATTTATCTCTCTCGAGATAAAACGATACTCTAGGATGTTCTTTAAGCCACCTCTCTCTGTAGGTCTCTTTCTTACGTCTCGACCTCACCGTATTCACACCAATATCAGCCCAATATTGGCCTGATGTTAACACCAATATTAAGAGAGGTCTGAAAAGCTAATATATGCAAGTCTTGATCTGTTGAAAACATAATCTTTGACTTTGAAGTTGCGATAGAAACTATTGCAACTACAAGCCTTCTCTTGTCTATAGACAAATTTTTGTCAACTTGTCTATAGACAGGTGATAGACAAGATTCCTTGTCTGCAGACATATCATAGACAAGAGATAGACAGCTTTTAGACAAGATCTTGTCAATTGACAAAGCTTTTGACAAATGAATTGACAAGAGATAGACATGATCTTTGTGTCTGTAGACATCATGATAAACACTCGATAGACACCAAGGAGAGAAAAACTCGCTTCTAGGATCTTAGTAGCTTAGGTCCTTAGCTGTCTCGAGTGTCTACTATGGTGTCTATAATACCCATATTATAGACACTATTTAGACAAATGATAGACAAATTTTTGTCTATAACCTGCCTCTTGTCTTGAAAAAGATCAGAATGTTTTCAGGTACCGTACTTGATAAAGATCTGAGGATAGAAAAATTTGAATGTTTGTTTGACAAAAAAGATCTTTTTAATAAACATATTCAATGGTTAGTGTGACTGTGACGCCAAGGAGCCATGACGGATTTCCTATGGATATATATGTTCTCCCTGGAAGAACTGGCACCATAAAACTTCCGCTGGTAGCATAACCTTCTCTTGGATAAGGATAGTACCATTAATACCATTCACGTGCGAAGCTACTACTACTCTGTATTGAGGTTGCTGAGGCTTTCACCCGCTCTGTTCTAGAGTAATCTTTTTACTCCAATTTGGAGCAGCCGAAGCCTTCTCTTACCCTATAATAGGGTAAACACTTACTTCAAAATGAAGTAGCTGACTACCCCACGCTAGAGTTCTGTAGCGTGCCTGCACATCTTTGCGAACAACCTGTTGATCAATTTTCTCACCCAGCCCGGTGCTCTCTCAGAGGTCAGCAGTTTGAAAAGCTCTATAAACACTCTGAAGAAAAACGACCACATAAGTCTCAGTCCAGAGCCTAAATCTAGAGAGCCATATTCATTCTCAGGAATCACACCGCTGTAAGGACGAAACTCAAAATAAACCTCTTGAGCAAGAGGATCAGAATAGAAGACAAACAAGCCAGGAAGCAAAACATCGGACACGCTGGAGACCCTCCTGCCGACACCAAACTCAGCATAATCAATTCTCTCCATATTCAAAACAACATCAACAAAAGACAGCTCGCGATCGCGATCACCAAAAACATAACTGCCAGAGACAGAAATGCCTCTAACATTGTCAAGAAAAACAAAAAAGTCGTCAGACTTAGACTGACGACTAAACCCAACAGATACAAAACCAACACGAGAGAGAACAGAGCCTGACCTCTCTCGAGACAACTCAGCCAACTCACCAACCGGAGAAACGCCTCGACTCACCTTCTCAGAAATCTCAAAAACATCATTAGATTCACGATCAGACCCAGAAGCAAAACCACCATTAGACCCACTAGTCAGAGAGAAGTTGAGATCTACTTCTCTCTGGCTTGATCTGTTGTTTTTATTCTTCTTCCTTTCAGATATTTTGTACAGCTTGAATGCTCCGTTTATAAAGTCTATGAGCTTCTCAGTCGTCTCGTAGAGACCTGTGGCGATTTTTCTCAGAAAGCCTTTATCAGACAGTTGCCTCAGGACGTGAGAGGCAGTGTCTTTCCTCAGCCCCAGAGGCTTCCACACTTCTTCGTTTCTGAACAGTCTTCTGCTCGGCAGAATGTTGTTTATGATGAAGCTCAAAACTTTATGTTCTACATCTCCGAGTCTTAGACTTGAGGTAACGTTGGTGAGGTTGAGATCTACGTGCAACTGAAATTTTTTAATATCCCCTTTACAGCTTTTATACATAGAACGTTGCCCCAGTGCTTAATTATATTGGCACGATCCATACGTCGAGCTTTCCGCAGTCAGATACGAGGCTCATCTGAGACGCGTAGTAAGATGGAATGTTAACTCGAAAGGTTCCCCCCACGCGAACTAAATTGGCGTTGAACATGATCATAGATCCATTAAGAGTTTTGTCTTCACAGTTTTCCGCGTTAATTATAGCCATAACCCTGACTCTCTTGGAGATCAGCCCGGCGACTGTCTTAGCAGGCAGATGGATGTAGAGCCTGCTACTGCTACTTCTGATTTCGTGCCTACCTGCATATATTGCAGAGACTGGAGGAAACATTTTCGACACTCATATTATGTATCATTCGATTAACTCTCATATCATTGAACGTGAAGATCGCTGTAGGATCAGTATCACATATATAAGGTTGAGGCCCACTTTTTAAAAGGGATGGGCGTCTCGGAGAGACCTAAGGAAAGACCTGTAGCTTCTAAAAAGAAATCTCGGCCTGGCACGGCGATTAAAAAGCTAGAGGAGTGTTTAGTTGAGCATGGTATGAATGGATGTATGAATCTAGAGCAAATTTTTGAGAAATGTAAGGACAAACTTGGATATAATAGCGAGAAGCCTCTCTACGGCGTTATTAAAAGAGCTCTTAAGATAGGAGCTATTTATCAGATGAAAACATCTTCTGGCGAGATGATCTGTTCTAGAAAGACTCACGTGAAAACTCTTCTCTCTCTTCTAGAGGACATCTATCTCGAACGTCTCTACGGAGGAGTTTTCTCAAAGAGACGTGAGAGAGTGAAGAAGTTTGAGGCTAAGATACCAGATATTGAGAAAAGCAGGTATCTGACTGCTGTAGCTCAGCATCTGCTGAGTTATCTGAACATATCCAGCATTTTAATGCCTGACTACAGAGCTATTGAAAATGCTGTGAAAACAGGCGATCTAGAGAAAATTCGTGAGATGAAGAAGAGGCTGAGTCTGAAAGATCTTAATGAGGCGGTCAGATCTTTATATGAAGGCATGTTAAATAAGTGTAGAATAAAGGCGCTCAGCATACACCCTGACCTGAACATTGCAGAAAGTCTTGCTCTACATATTCGAGATGCCGTGTTCTCACTAATCAAAAGCGGAGTGGGCAGTGAGGCGATAAACAGATCTGCTGAGAGCATCAGATCCAGCTTTAATCTGCCGCCTGAGAAGCTACCTGAGATAGCAGAAGCTGTTAAAGAGCTTTACGACATGTTTAAAGATGTTGTGCCTCTTTATCATGAGCTCAGCTCAAGACACGAGGAGACTTATAAAAAGCTTGAGGAGGAGGTTTTTAAGGTTATTAGAGAAGCTCTTGATAAAGAAGATCTTAAGGGCAGATGTTTTATCTGTGGAGAGGCACGATATGAAGATGAGGCTGAGCTGTTGAAATCTGTTTTAGAGCGGTATGTGTCTTCAGCGTCAGCTGTAGTCAGAAGCTACTAATCTAAAACAATCAAGCCGGCTCTGTCATAGACTTCTCTAAGCTCTCTAAGATTTAAAGCTAGATAATGTCTTGTCAAAATCTGAAACTCTCTAGGAGGAACTCTCCCCTGAAGAAGATCTATTATCTGCCCTGGGACTCCTCTGAGGCTCATGTAGCTTGCGAAAAAAGCCCTCAGATCATAAAGTCTGAATCTTCTTTTTAAAGCTCTGTCCATAGCGTCATATATTGATGCTCTTAAGGCTGAGTCTTTGAATGGAAATAAAAGATTTCTCCACTCAAAAACTGCCTCTCTAATGAGATTTCTAACTCTGCTCTCCATAGTTTTTATAAACTCTTCTCTGTAAGGAAGATATTCTTCTTTTAAATAATCTCTTAACCTCTTGGAGAAGAATGATACATGAGATCTTTTGGTTGAGCCTCCGATCTTCATTATCTTCAGCATCCTCTCCTCCAAATCAAGATCTTGTATCTTAGAGTTTAGAACTTCTCCAGGCCTCAGACCTGTCTCAGCGAGAAGAGCGTAGTAAGCTTTTGCAGGAGGCCAGTCGATCTCTCTTGCAACAGCTCTGACCTCTTCAAGAGTTAGAGGCTGAGCGACTAATTCTGCCTCAGCCTTAGGCATTTTAAATGAGTGGTACAAATTAGGATCTTTAATAACATGTTTTATAAAAAGCTTCAGAGCCTTAGCAACATGCTGAGCAATGTTAGGGCTCTCCTCCATAAGCTCAGCAAAATATTCTTGCAGTTTTTCTGCAGAGAGCTCCCAGCCAAGATCTTCTAAAGCTCTTCTGAGATATCTCAGCCTCTCAGATCTCGTCTTAGGAGCTTTAGACTTAAGCAACTTCTCAAAAACTTCTAAATGTTCTTTTGTGACAGCCATGCTGTAGTTTCTGATCTTGGTTTTGAGAAGATCAACAAGCTTCTGATATAAAATATTAGAGAGCTGAGGAAATCTCTCAACAACTATCTCAAGATTTTTAACATGCTGATCTAAGGCTAAAACAGCCTCACCAAGGCTCTTAGGCTCGCTGAAAGAAGGCTGATAAAGCTGTTGTTTCTCTGATCCTGAGCCTACAAGCATTGCAAACTCTTCTACAGAAAGCATTCTCAACATTCTCTCGAGGAGAGGATCTGATACTCTGGCTTTTCTATTTCTGATTTTATTAGAATAGGTGGGATCTATGCCAAGATCAGAGCTTCTCACACCTCTGCTCCAGAGATAATCAAAAATCCTGAACCTAACCTCATCAGACAAACTCTTCAAATCAACAAGACCAGGCTCAACCAGATGCTCCACCAATTATAAGATATGAAAACAAGCTTAAAAACTGATATGAAATCTGATATGAAAAACAGATGATAGCAAAGAAGAATCAAGAATCATTCTGATGGGCCCGCGGGGATTTGAACCCCGGATCTCCGCCGCGTGAGGGCGGCGTCCTACCAGCTAGACTACGGGCCCTGTTAATCATTTCATAATTTATTCTAATAAATTTTTTAGAAGAAGATTTTAAGAATACATAAGTGAGGAGACAGGCGTTTTTCTAGGTAGATTCTGTCTAGCTTTTGATCCCCACATCTCATAGAATCTTATTATCTCATCTGTTAATGACGGTCTGATCTTTTCTAAAGCTTTTATGAAATGTCTCATCTCAACTTTCTCTGCATTTATATTTTCACGCAACGCTGCCAGTCCAGCTTCTCTTACTACAGCGGCAAGATCAGCTCCTGAGTATCCCTCAGTCGCTTTTGCTATATACTCTAGATCTACGTCTTCTGCCAATGGCATTTTTCTTGTGTGTACTTTAAGAATCTCTATTCTAGAATTATAATCTGGCGGAGGAACATATATTAGTTTATCAAATCTTCCTGGTCTAAATAATGCTGGGTCGATAAGATCTGGTCTGTTAGTCGCTCCAATTATAAATACATTTCTCATACTCTCAATACCATCTATCTCAGCTAACAACTGGCTTACTATACTCTCCATAACGTGAGAGCCTTCATGAATACCTCTCACTGGGAATAAAGCATCAATCTCATCGAAAAAGACTATCGCCGGCGAATATAATCTTGCTTTTCTAAAAATCTCTCTTATAGCTCTCTCACTCTCACCAACCCATTTGCTCAAAAGCTCAGGTCCTTTGACCCATATCATATGAGCACCACTTTCATTGGCCAACGCCTTTGCAAGTAAAGTCTTTCCAACGCCCGGCGGACCATATAAAAGTATTCCTTTCGGAGGATCTATGCCAAGTCTCTTGTATATATGAGGAGTCTTAATGGCCCATTCAATAGACTCTCTCAACTCCTGTTTAACCTCGTCAAGACCTCCTATATCACTCCATCTGACCTCCGGGATCTCGATATGAACTTCTCTAAGACCGCTAGGTATGATCTCTTTATAAGCCTCAAGAAAATCATTCATAGAAACTTTAAGACTTTCTAATATAGAAAGATCTACACTCTCTTTATCAAGATCCTCTATATTAATACTTCTTCTAATAGTTCTGAGAGCAGCCTCTTTAACTAAAGCAGCAAGATCAGCTCCTGTGAACCCGTGTGTCATCTCCGCCAGTCTCTCAAGATCTACATCCTCTGCCAGAGGAACGTTTCTTGTATGGATCTGAAGGATCTCTAGTCTGCCATTTTTATCTGGAAGCGGGATCTCTATTTCTCTATCAAATCTCCCAGGTCTTCTCAACGCAGGATCTACAGCATGTAGCCTGTTAGTGGCTCCAATAACAATCACATCCCCCCTCCCTTGTAGACCATCCATCAACGTGAGCAGTTGTGCAACAACTCTTCTCTCAACTTCGCCCACGACTTCATCTCTCTTAGGCGCTATAGCATCTATCTCATCAATAAATATTATTGCAGGAGCATTTTTACGAGCCTCTTCAAAAATTTCTCTAAGTCTCTGTTCAGATTCTCCATAGAATTTACTCATTATCTCTGGACCATTTATAGCTATGAAATAAGCTCCAACCTCATTAGCCAACGCCTTTGCTAATAATGTTTTTCCGACGCCTGGCGGACCGTATAAAAGTATTCCTTTCGGAGGATCTATACCTAATCTTCTAAAGATCTCTGGATACTTCAGTGGAAGCTCAACAAGCTCTCTGACTTTCATAATAATATCTTTCATACCACCTATATCATTATAAGTCACTTTAGTCAATCTAGAGAGTTGCACAGGCTTCTCTAGAATACGAAGTTGTGTGTCTCCAGATATATATACTACTCCAGAAGGTTTCGTCTGAACAACTATAAATGAGATAGGCTGACCAAGTATAGGTATATATATTACGTCTCCCTCAACAACTGGGTGCCGATCAAGTCTTTTCTTGATGAAACTTATGAAAGATTGATCCACTGATGTTATGGCGGTGCCAGATTGTGAAGGAGCTATTTTAACAAACTTGGCCGGCTGAGCAAAAGCTTTTCTAATAATAACCTTCTCTCCAACAGCTACATCAGCATTTCTTCTAACTATAGGATCCATTTTAATGATGCGAGGATCATCCTCACCATAGCTTGGCCAGACGATCCCGGCAGTCTTTTTTCTACCCTCGATCTCTACGATATCTCCAGGCTCTAGATCAAGCTCTTTCATCACAGATATATCAATCTTAACTTTTCCTCCGACAGCGTCTCTATGTCTCAGCTCATCAACCACAAGCACAGCTTCTTTTCTGCCTGACCCGCTCTTCTTAGAAGACTTCTCATGTTCACTCATATTATCACTAGCAGATTTGTCTGGATTATCAGGCACCTAACCTACCTCAAGAAATATATTACTTATAGCTATTTTAAAAACAAGGTTTGTATATTCAGAGACTTTTAAATATTAAATCATGATAAGTTATGAAACAAAATAAGATCTTTATATGTCAATAGGATCATTATAAGCTATCATTAGATCTCTTCAGATCTTCAGTTGATGTTTTATCATTAACACGTTAATTATCTCTAGATCTTATCATCATCTTAATAAATTTAGTTTAAAAAACTCTTGTCACCAGCTCTACTTCTACTTCATCCACCTCATCAATACTTCTGATAATATTCTCAAGTTCTTCAGTTCCTCCCTCAGTCATCTCTGGAAATACTATGAAAAGTCTTAATATCTTGTATCCATACGCCAGATCCTCTTCTTCATATCTTAATAGTCTATATCTCTCTGGAAGTCTCGATCTGATCGTGTTCACGAGAGGCGTAAGATCTTCTTTCACATCTTTAGGATATATCTTTAACACAGATATTACATCTCCCATAATATTCACCTCTTTAAGGACCTTCAAAACCACATACAGGACATCTATAAGGTACTCCAGCGACTCTACATCTACGACATCTCCAGATCACATATTTACCACAGTTGGGACATAGAAAAGCCACCGCCTTCTCATATGGAGGAATAGATCTTTTGCATGATATACATATAGGTGTGCTTATCTCATCAACAATCACAGGTTTCGTGAATCTTGATGCTAAAGCCATTTAAACACCTGATAAACATTTTCTATAAAAATCTTATAAGAATAATTAGATTCATTGCTTCATTAAAGCTCTTGAGAACCTATTTTTAATTTTTAAATCATTTTTTCAATCGGTGGATAAAAACTGTCTGAAGAGAAGAAAGAGAGGTTTGATAGAAGATTTTTCTTTAAAGATCTTGTTAAGCCTTTCAGACCTGATGAAATAAGAAGTTTCAAAGATCTTTTGAATAACATGAGTGACACAGCTTATCAAGGAAGAAGACTTGGTGAAGCATTTAAAATATTTGTGTCAATGTTAAATGAAGAAGATCTTATAATATATATGGGTCTTGCAGGCTCCATGGCAACCGCGGGAATATGGACTGTCATTACATGGCTTATAGAGAGAGATTATATAGATGTTTTAGTGTCAACTGGTGCAAACGTCTCTGAAGATATATACGCCGGCTTAGGATATCCATATGGAAAAGGTTCTCCATGTGTTGATGACGAGCTTCTGTTAAAACTTAAGATAGATAGATTTTATGATGTTTACGCAGATGAATATCTCTATAGAGAGATGGAGAGATTATTAAAAGAATTCATAATAGACCTGCCCTCAGAACATATATATTCATCAGCAGAATTCATGTATCTACTTGGAGCAAGACTTGATAGATTAGGAATAGATTCTATAGCAAGATCAGCTTATAAAAGAAGAACACCGATATTTGTTCCTGCAATAGTTGACTCAGGATATGGAATAGCAGCTTTTCTAGCGTATTATGAGAAGAAAAAGAGAATTATAATAGATCAGTTTAAAGATTTTGAACAAATGATCTCTATATCTGAGAGAGGAAAAGATACTGGAGTAATATATATTGGAGGAGGAGTTCCTAAAGATCTTATTCAGTTAGTTGCTGTCGCAAGAACATTGATAGAAGAGAGAAAAGGAGTTGAAGAGGTCAGACCTCATAAATATGCAATACAGCTGACAACAGATCTTCCTCAGTGGGGAGGTCTCAGTGGAGCAACTCTTGAAGAGGCTGTGAGCTGGGGCAAAGTAAGAGCATCAGGATCCTCTATGGTTCATGTTGATGCAACAATTGGACTGCCAATTCTTGTCGCAGGGATCAAAGAAATAGATCTTAAGCGTGTTAAAAAAGATCTTTCCTTCATCTTTGAGAGCGTAGAGAGATATGCAGAGAAAATGTGAGATTAAATGGAGCAACAGATATATTTTTTCATATATAGAAGGACCTTTGTTTACAAAAGATCTTTTGAATGATCTTTTGAATAAATTTGTGAAGAATGAGAGAAGAATCTACACAACATTTGATCTGGGGTTGAGCTATGTGTTTATAGATATTGATGATAAAGGATATTTTATTTATAACAACAAAATTTTTTCATTAAAAGATCTTTTGAATATTGTTGAAGAGAATTTTGTATATAAATATATTAATGATAAAATTGTCAGAATAGATCTTTATTCAGATAATAATTATTATAAGCTTAAGCCTGTAGGATTTGATAAGGCGCCTACCTTAGAGATAAATGGTATACAGATGCACAGAACTGTTGAAATAGATCCTTGGACAGACTCTTATCTCAAGATAAAGACATTAGGATCTTTGAGAAATAAAATTGTTTTAGACATATGCACAGGACTTGGCTATACAGCTATAAATGCGTTGAGAAGAGGCGCTAGAGAGGTGATATCTATTGAGAAAGATAAAAATGTTCTTGACATAGCATCTCTAAATTCTTGGTCAAAAGATCTTGATAAAATCAACATACTTCTGGGAGACGCGTTAGAGGTGGTGTCAGAATTTGATGATGAATGTTTTGATGTGATTATTCACGACCCTCCTAGATTTAATGTTGCAGGAGAGCTCTACAGCTTAGATTTCTATAAAGAGCTTCATAGGATCCTTAGAAGAGGAGGTAGAATGTTTCATTACACTGGCGAGCCTGGTAGACATAGCAACATTGATATTTTGAAGGGAGTTAAAAACAGACTGTTGAAAGCAGGATTCTCAGAGATAAGATGGATTAATTATGCAAAAGGTTTTCTTGTCTTGAAATGACGGCTACATATAATATTTCTGTGAGATTCTTGTCTCAGTAGTCTCAAGTTCAGATCTAATCTTTTTCTCGAGAACCTCTATAGTCTCTGCATGTTTAATAAGCTCTGAGACATCGATCTCTGTGTTTAATATTTTAGCTATTTTTGATACAGCCACGGCAGCCGCCCTAGGGTCAGGTCTATTTCTCTCAGCATATGGAAGTATTGCTAAAGCTGGGAGACCTATTATCTCGCTGTACATTAATAATGTTGCTAAAGGACCTACTATCACGAGACCTTTCTCCATGACAGGCTCCTCAATTTTTCTTCTACAATGTGAGTTTCCGATCCATCTCAACATGTCATCAGGAGATTTTCTGATCTCAGAGTCTAATCCTCCCACAAGGATCATCTCATTAAAACCGTTTTTACGAGCCCATCTTACTATTGCTTCTGCAAACTCATCTTTCTCAACAGGCATTGGAACAGCTTGATTCACTAGAACAAACACTTTCCCATCTAAGCCACTATAGATCTCGTGTGGAAACACAAATCCTGTGTCACCTTCTATAGAAACTGTGTCAGGCATATATCTAGTCATTATAAATCCTATTCTCTTCATTTTGAGAGCTTCCACAAGATATCTAGTTGTTATATATCCTGTTGCTCCAAACCCTGGGAAACCTGTTATTAAAATAGGATTTTTAACAGGATCTATACTACTCTTGTCGTAGTATATCTTTACATTTCTTCCTTCTTTAAAAACCTCCAACATCCCTCCCTAATAATTACTGCAACACCCCTTATATAATGTAGAGCTTCAGCTGGTGAGAGAACAAGTCTTCCAACTCCAACAAGTCTATCATTTTCATTAACAACAATAACCTCATCCCAAGATCTTAACTCAGGATCTATGTCTAAGACGTGTCTTGCAAAAACATTTCTTCCAGAGCCTATGTCTTCTGCAACCTCATTTATGACAACAACTCTCTGAAGAGGAGGATCTAATGATGCTCTGATTCTCTCACCACCTATACATGTGGGTATAAGCCTCATATCAGATGCTCTCACAGTAAGAACAAGCCCCTCAGAGTCTTCCACACCTCTTATTCTTCCAGTGTTTTTTGATATTATAATGAGAGAGTCTTCTCTAATAAGTCTCTCGCCAACGCCTGGTTTAAACTGGTAATCAGCAATCTCTCGTAATCTCTCTATAGTCTCTCTCGAAGGTCTTATCTTGATCATTTGAAAAACCTATACATGTTGAATACCAACTTCTTTTTGAGAAGATCTTGTTATGAGACTAGGCTCAGTCTCTCTACCAGGTCTTCTAAGGATTTTTTCAATAGCCTTCAGAAAATCCTCCATAACAACATAATCTCTACCAGATCTTATGGCCTCATAACCTGCCTCAGTACATATAGCTTTTATATCAGCTCCAGAAGCTCCCTCAGTAAGCTCTGAGAGTTTCTCAAGATCAATCTCTTCTCCAAGACTCATCTTTCTGATATATATTCTAAAGATCTCTTTTCTACCACGTTTATCAGGTAGAGGCACATAAATTATTCTATCAAATCTGCCAGGTCTTAAAAGAGCCGGGTCTATGACATCTAATCTATTTGTTGTAGCAATAATCTTCACCTTATCAAGAGGGTCGAAACCATCTATCTCTGCAAGCAGCTGTGTAAGTGTTCTATGAATCTCTCTTTCACCACTTGTCCCTATATCAAGTCTCTTAGCTGCTATAGCATCTATCTCATCAATAAGAACTATTGAAGGAGCCTTTTTACGTGCAAGAGCAAATAACTCTCTTACCAGTCTAGCTCCTTCACCAATATATTTCTGAGCAAGCTCAGATGCCACCAGTCTAATGAATGTGGCATTAGTCTCTCCAGCGACAGCTCTCGCTAACAAAGTCTTTCCAACGCCTGGAGGACCGTATAATAATACACCTTTAGGAGGCTCTATACCAAGTTTCTTAAAAAGCTCAGGATTTTTAAGTGGAAGCTCAACAACCTCTTTTAACTCTCTGATCTGTTCCTCGAGACCTCCTATATCAGAATATCTTGTGTTAGGTCTCTCAACAACTTCCATAGCTTTTACAAAAGGATCTTCTCTAAAGCCTAACACCTCAACAATCTCAGATCCTCTGCTGTTTAACAAGACTGAGACCATAGGCTTGAGCCTAGATCTATCTATGTCATCTTTTATATATACAACTAGATTAGGACCTGTAGAGCTTCTCACAAGAGCTCTTCCATCAGGCAACATCTCGAGAAAAACAGCCTCTATAAGAGGTGGCTGAAGCATTTTATCAAGCTCACTTCTACAATGTTCTAACTCCATCTTCAGCTTGGCATATTTATTCTCTAACTCTCTCAATCTATTCTCAAGAAAAGATATGTAAGAGCCTATATCCTCTTCAATAATCTTCTCAATAGATTTATCATCTATATTAAGCTCCTCAGCTTCTTCAGACAACTATTTTATCCCATAAATACAGTAGATATATATCGAATAAAAACTATTCGAAGATCATCAGAAAGAAAAATTTAGATCCAACACTTGATTAATATATTCTTTGAATGTATCAATAAATATGGTTTAAAATGATAGATAAACAAGAGAATGAAAAAACTTCTGAGACCAAATTAATTAAGAGAAGAAGAAGAAAAGGAGGAAAACAACTGAGGAGATTAAGCAGATATGAATATATACTTACAAAAACAGTGCTTGACAGCCCAGATTTTGAGCTTGTCAGAGATTTTGCAGATTCATTAGGTCTTAATTATCTCACTTTAGTAAGGATCGCTAGAAAACTTGCTTTCAGAAAAAATCTTCTTGGAATGGCTTTCAGTCCTTATAGAGCTGGTCTAAATAGATATCTGATCGTTTTTAGATTAAAAAAGGAATATGAGAGAATAGATGCTAGAGAACTTGCTAAAAAACTTCCTTATAACAACTGGCTTAAAAGTATCATGCTCACAACTCTTCCTATGGGAGATGCATATGTATATTATCTTATTCCACAGGGAGAGAGTATTGAGCCTATTGTTAAAGCACTTGAAAATATACATCTAATAGATCAAAGCCAGAAGATATTTGTTCATAGAATGGATCTTACGTATTATCAGAGACCATATTTCGAGATATTCTACCCAGAATACAGATATAAAGAAGGTCCTCTCACACTTGAAGAAAGCTTCAGATATATATCTGAGAAAGGACTTTTCGAACCAGACAAAAGCGAACTGAAAGATCTTAATCCAAAACCTCCTCCAGACATCATAGATGTTATGATAATGTCATTATTAGAGGTTAAATACATATTCACACCAAAATGGCTCAGTCTCAAAGGACCATTTAACATAGGAGTTAGAAAAGCAAGATACCACTTTGTAAGACATATAAGAGATAAATATCTTCTAGGAACATATATAAGAAGCCCATTAGACCCTAGAGCAGACGCCATATATATAATGGTTTTCAGAGGCAGAGACGCCTTACCGCTAGGATACACGTTAAGTAGAACACCTCACGCCTATGTACTATGTGATCTTCTGGACATATGTTATGTGACGTTTTGGATAAGATCAGATGATATAAGACTTATAAACAAATTCATGGAACAATACAGTATAGAGATCATAAGCCAAGGATATAGAGAGATCCTTCCAGAAGAAAAAGAAGGCCAGATCGTAAGATCCCTGCGATTAGGCTTTCCATTTATAAATTATAGCATCAAAGGAAGAAGATGGTATGACCTTGAAGAATCTGTTAAAAGAATAAATTTAAATATCCTGAGAATAGCTAGTAAACTTAAGGATAGTAATCTCATAAAAATATTTTTACCACCTTATTTCGAGTTGTTGGGTAAAGATCCTAGGATACTAGAGAAAATGGCCAAAAAGAAGGTTTCAAAGAAAGACGAAGATGAGAATTAAAAAATTGAAAATCTTTTGATCAGCCAGAAGTCCACGGACTATCATCTACACAATTGAGAGGCTGCACTTTTCCTGCCACAACGAGACCATATACTGCTAATGCTATAGGAGCGGCTTTTACAGCTATTTTTGCAGCCTTAATTAGTTTAAGTTTTTGATATGTCTTCATCTATTATCACTCAAATACTATGATAATTTGTTAACTATTTCAAAACAAGATGAAAAATTTATTCTTTAAGCGATATTTTCTTCGGAAAGATCTGTGGTTTTTAATTTGTATATAGGCTGTGTAAATTTTCCTGTATGTATCAGTCATATCTTAAAATGATGATATGAATTTATGAAATGTTTTGTTCTTCATATTTTCTCTAGTATTATTCCTAGTATTGTAAGTGGATTCATGTCTCTCATGAATTTTCTGCTGTATATTTTTCTTCCTATGTTTTGTTCTTCTTTTGTTAATGATTGCTCTCCTGATGGTATTATTATCAGAATATTTTTTCTTCCTATATAATTATTCAGCTCGTCTATATCTAATGATTCTTGTGTTTTTAGTGTTATAAATATTTCCTCTGGTCTGTAGAGGTCTAATACATCTTTCAACTCTGGTAGTACTGCTAATGGTGTCTCATTTTTATATGCATGTCTCCACGCCTCTGGGATTCCTGATTGTGCTGCTAATCCTGTTGGTCTTGTTATTACTGGAGTAATCATGTTCTTGTTAACATGATATGTTATTGTTTTGACAAATTCTATCACTATATAAGGACTTGCCGGTGCATGAAGATCTATTATTATTCTTCCTTTTTCACTCATCCTATCTATATAGATATCTTTTTAAAAGATATATTCTTAGTCTCATATTTTCTATGACAACATGATTACGAAAGATCTTTTTTGTAATACTTTTCTCACAAGATCTTTGTAAGATCATTAGGTCACAAATTTATTTTCATCAACATATTTAATGAATTAGAGAATATAGTGTTTAGATGTTATAATGGTGGCTTAAGTGTCTGAGAAGAGAAATACTAAGAGAGGAGGTAGAGAGAGAAGTCTTTTTGATTATATGAGAAAATATGATGAGAAGGATCTTATTAAAAAATCTGATGAAAATATTGTTTCTTCAGAAGTCTCTTCGAAAGATTCTGGTGAGAATATTGATAAGAATGTTATGATCCAGACGTCTAAAGAGGAGACTGTGAGAAATACTGAGAATATTGAGAGCAGAATTATTTTTATTGATAAGGTAGAGGCTTCTCCACCGCCTTCTTTAGAAGAAGTCTCTTATGCTGAAGATATGTATATTCTTGATGTTGCTTACGAAGGATCTAGTGGTAGAGCTGTTGTATATCTATATGATGAGAATGATAATAAGCTCAAGATTTATAGAGACAGATCTGGTCATAGACCTTATTTTTATGTTGATATAGATCCTTCTCGTGTAAAAGAGATTCTTAGAGAAGACGCCAGATATATTATTGATGTGTACAGAGTTCAGAAAATAGATCTTTTGAGAAAAAAATTTGTTAACAGAACAAAGATTGTTGTCACAGATCCTCTCTCAGTGAGAAGATTAAGAGAGAAGTTTCAAAATTATTGGGAGGCTAACATAAAATATCATCATAACTATATTTATGACATGGGGATCATACCAGGTCTCAGACATAAGATTTATAATGGAAGTATAACACCACTTTATCAGACAGATCTTAAGAAGATTGAGGATGAGATCAATAGATTATTTAATGAAGAGTCTGAGGAAGTTAGAAAAACAGCTGTCTCATGGTATCTATTATTTGAGGAGAAGCCTCCGAAAATTAAGAGAGCCGCTATCGATATAGAGGTTTATACACCTATAAAATCTAGAGTTCCTAATCCAAAGACAGCTGAATATCCTATCGTAAGTATTGCTCTGAGCGATATTGATGGTAGAAATATTGTTTTTATTCTATTAAGAGAGGGAATAGGATCTGTTGATGAACTTAAAGATCTTGGGTCAGATGTTGAGATAAGAGTATACAGCTCTGAAAGAGATCTTGTTTTAGACTTCTTCAAGACTATATATGATTATCCTCTTATAGTTACATTCAATGGAGACAATTTTGATCTTCCATATTTATACGAAAGATCTCTTAGACTAGGAATCTCAAAAGATTTCATACCAATAGTTATGAAAGAGAATCATGCCACATTTAAACATTCTCTTCACATAGATCTATATAGATTCTTTAAGAACAAATCTATTCAAAACTATGCTATGGAGGGAAGATATAAAGAACATACTCTAGACTCTATCGCAACATCTATTCTCGGAGAAGGAAAACTTTCTCGTGAGGAAGGTGTTGGAAGAATGAGTATTGGCAAACTTGCGAGATATAATCTTAGAGATGCTCAGATAACACTTAAGCTAACAACTTTTCAAGACGAGCTTATAATGAGACTTATAATTCTCATCATGAGAATATCTAAGCTAGGTATTGAAGATGTGACTAGAACACAAGTCTCCGCATGGATCAAGAATTTATTTTATTGGGAGCATAGAAGAAACAATTATTTTATCCCTAACGAGAAAGAGATCAGAGAGATCAAGTCTAAGAAGACTACTGAGGCGACTATAAAAGGTAAGAAATATGCTGGTGCAATAGTGATTGAGCCTCCTCAAGGAGTGTTTTTTAAAGTATCAGTTTTAGATTTTGCATCACTATATCCGAGCATTATAAAAAGATGGAATCTAAGTTATGAGACAATAGATCCAGCGCCTGGAGAATGTAACAAGACAACTGATATCTTAGATGAGAGAGGAATAAAAATTCATGAAGTGTGTATAGACAGTCCTGGGATAACCTCAGTAATCATAGGCTTATTAAGAGATTTTAGAGTGAAAATCTTTAAGAAAAAGAGTAAAGATAAAAACATAGATCCTTCGTTAAGAAGCTGGTATGATGTTGTTCAGAGAGCTCTTAAAGTATATGTAAACGCGTCGTATGGAGTATTTGGTCACGAGAACTTTCCATTATATGCTGTGCCAGTTGCTGAGAGTGTCACAGCTCTTGGTAGAATGATTATCACAAGAACCATGGAGAAAGCCAGAGAAATGGGTCTTCTAGTATTATATGGAGACACAGACTCACTCTTTCTATGGGATCCTGAGCCTGAGAAACTTGAGAAACTTAGACAATGGGTTCTAGAGAGATACGGGCTCGAGCTTGAGGTTGATAAAGAATTCAGATTTGTAGCATTCTCACTCAAGAAGAATTATTTCGGAGTATATCAACAAGGAGGCATAGATATCAAAGGTCTAGTCGGCAAGAAGAAGAATACTCCAAAATTTGCTAAAGAAGCTTTCAACGAGATCCTTCAGAAGATAAGCGGCGTGGAGAAGCCTGAGGAGATTGTTAAAGTAAGAGAATGGATAAAAGATCTTGTTCATGAGATCTATACAAAACTTAAGAACTACGAATATACGTTAGATCAGCTGTCTTTCACAGTGATGTTAAGTAAAGATGTTAAAGAATATGTGAAAAATACTCCACAACATGTGAAAGCTGCCATGATGCTTATAAGAGAAGGTGTTCAAGTTTCTCAGGGAGACAATATAACATTTGTTAAAGTACGTGGAAAAGAAGGTGTTAAGCCTATTCAATTAGCAAAGATATCTGAGATAGATCTAGATAAATACATAGAGATCTTGAGAACAACATTAGAACAAGTGATGCTTCCATTAAGTATTGACTGGGACGAGATCTCAGGCTCAGTGATGAAACTTCATAAATTTATCTCATAAAAATAAAAAATATGTTAAAATTAAAATCTTTCTAATCATTTTATTTTTTATGTTCTTCTATAACCATCATAGTCGTGGTAGACCTGACCTTGGGAATTCTTCTCACATGTTTAACAACTATCTCTCTAAGCTCATCTTGAGTATTAGCTTCTATAACAGCAACTATATCATAAACTCCATATACTAGATATGTCTCTTTAACATTTGGTATCTTAGCAAGCTGACTCAGAACCTCCTCTTCACTTCCGATCTCTATATTTATAAGAACAATTGCTTTTTGACCCATTTTGTTTCCCATAATAATTGTTTTAAGACTCTTTAAATATATTTAATATCGAGACACAGGTTTTATGAAGAAAGAGAGCAGGATCTTATTAATATATTGTGTTCCGGAGAAGTCTATATATATATTCAGCATATTCAGAGGATCTCAGGGATTAGAACATATGAAGATAATACGTAGAGAAAATCTGTCTCAGGCGTTGAAAGAGTTTTCTAGAGAAAAAGTTTTTGAAGAGATAAGATACGTCTTGATCGACGAGGAGCTCTCTAATTGTAAAGAGAACGTTCTCACAAAAGATCTTTTTGTAAAGAATAGTTTAAAGATCGTTAGTAAAAAAGATCTTTCAAAAGATCTTTTTTTATTAATAGAGGATTTCAGAATAGTGTTAGAAAAGATCGTTGGTTTCATAACTTCCTCAAGTGATACATAGACTCATAACTTAATATCTTGTTAAATTCTATGAATATGGTTGAGAGTTTGGAGACTTTTAAAGATGTGATGCCTAAGATAAGAATTGAGAAGAAGAGTGATAGAGAGCTGATATTTTATCTCGAGACTGAGGATAAACATTCTCTACCTAATTTGATAGCTAAATTAGCCTTAGAGAAGCCTCATGTTATATATTCTTCATATTCAATAGATCATCCTATGGTGTCTTATCCTAGAATAGCTATTTTAACAGATGGTGAGAGAGATCCTCTGGATGTTCTTGTGGAGGTTTTGAATGAAGCTAAAGAATATCTTATAAAGATCAGAGAGATTATTAAAGAGAAGATTCCTGAGAGAAAAGATTTGTGAGAAGATGTTTAAATATTTAACTAAAGACAGTCTTGAGAGAATTATTCAAAATATACCTGAGGTAAGAAATCCTGATATAAAATTTGAGCAATATCCTACTCCAGCATGGCTTGCTGCTGAAATATTGTTTCAAGCATATCTGAGAGGAGATTTATATGGTACTGTGGCAGACTTAGGATGTGGAACAGGAAGATTATGTATTGGAGCATCTTTATTTAGGCCTGAGAGAGTTGTATGTATAGATGTGTCATGTGAAAGTATTGATATATTAAGAGAATATGCTGTGAAATTAAATGTATATGATGTTATAGACCTCATATGCTGGGATCTATCTAAAGATCTTGAGAATCTTCATGTTGACACCGTCATAATGAATCCTCCTTTTGGAGTTCATAAGAGAGGTTATGATATGATGTTTCTGAGAGTAGCGACTGAGATTGTCAGAAGATCTGTGTATAGTATTCATAAATATAATCAGAGATCTATAGAACTTATAAAGAGATTAGGTGAAGAGAAAGGTTTCGAGACTATGGTGATAGGCTTATATGATATGGAGATACATGCTTTATATAATTTTCATAGAAAAAAGATCCATAGATTCAAAGTTGCAGTAATACATATGAGAAAAAGATGATAAAAAGATATAATGCTATACTCATATATTTCTGAAAAAGAATCTTTTGTAAGAGAATTATGAGCTCAAGAAATAGAGTATTAGGTGAAGAGCTTCTCAACATAATCTCTATAATAGTTATTAAAAAGATCGTAGGTTTCTCAACAAGATCTGAAGAAGATTTTATTAAAAGATCTTCTTTATTAAGAGAATGGTTTGATAAAACAATTGATATGATGTCTAGTATTCTTGTTAAAAAAGAAGATGACAAAATATATTGTAGATTATGTGGCTCAGGACCTTTCACAAGAAAAGGTTTTTATCTTCATCTACGTAGAATACATTTAGAAGAGATAAAAGATGTTTTAGATAATGAGTTTCGTCTATATATATATTCTGAGACAAAAAGTTTATATAAAAGATCTTAGCTGATATATTCATATACAAGATCTTCTATCTTCTGAAACTCAACAGATCTTCTGTCTCTAGGTCTGGGAAGATCTATATTAATGATCTTTGCTATTTTAGCAGGCCTAGGCGTCAGAATGATTATTCGATCACTCATTAAAATAGCTTCATCAACATTATGAGTAACTAATATAATAGATCTTACCGTAGTAGCTCCTGAAAGCCATATGTCAAGAATCTCAGATCTAAGGTTTTCAGCAGTCAAAGGATCTAGATGTGAGAAAGGCTCATCTAATAATAATATTGTCGGCTCAATAGCTAGAGCTCTCGCAATATTAACTCTCTGTCTCATTCCTCCACTAAGCTCATGAGGATAAAAATCTTCAAATCCTGAGAGACCTACTAGACCTAGATATTTTTCTGCTATCTCACGAGCCTTCTCTCTAGATACTCCGTTTGCTATTAATGGGAGAGTGACGTTTTCCAACACAGTCTCCCAGGGGAGCAGTGTTGGAAATTGAAAAACAAATCCGATCCTAAGATCTTTTGTATACTTTTTTATTTCTCCTGTGTCAGGCTTCTCCACGCCTGCAATGATCTTTAGCAACGTCGTTTTTCCAGAGCCTGAGGGACCTATTATAGATGTGAACTCATCATATATATCTAATGAGATGTTATCAAGAACCTTGACTTTTCTATTTTTCTCACCATAAGATTTAGAGATCTCTCTTAATGATAGAAGAAGAGTCTTCATTTAATCCACCATGAATCTTCTAGAGACTCTTTTAAAGACTTCTCTCCAGACTAATTTGTTTATTAAAATAATAATTAGAATCATATAAAGAAGAGTGATCATAAGATCTGTGAATCTATTCTCAGAAGCATAGATATTTAATAAAGCTCCTAATCCGCCAAGATCTATTATTCTTCCTCCAAGATCTATGTATTCTGCGACTATTGTAGAATTCCATGCACCGCCCCATGCGCTTAATCCTCCCGCGGCTATCGAAGGTATCATGGCTGGAATAAATATCTTTCTCAGAAAAATAGATCCTTTGATCTTATATATGTCTGCCAGCTCCATAAGATCTCTTCTGACACTTGATAATCCGAAAATAAGAATATTAAAATAGCTATACCACATAGAACCTTGTAGAAAAACTATTAAAGAGACTATATAAGAACCTGCTATGCCTGAGTATGCAATTGAATAAAGTATAGGCCACCAAAAAACTGCTGGCATAGACGCCAACAGCTCTCCTAACAATATTATCAACATAAAGATTATTCCACCATCTTTATATGAAGATCTGTACGAGATATATGTGAGCATTATTGATAACAAGATCCCGATGAAAACTACTCCAGAAACCCTAGAAAGAGATAATAAAGTGTTTAATAAAAATCTTGACATATCTGTACCAGCAGGTTTTATCGTAAAACTCTCCAATTTTATCAAGCTCATGTTTAAAGAGATTATTGTTATTATCGCTATAATTATAAAAGTTATTTTTATGACAACTTTTTTAGAAACATAGATCCTAGACATATGTCTCTTTAAAAAGTTATTAAATAATGATCTGGTGTAAAGCTCTAATCGTTCTAATACTATTGCAATCAGATTCCACAAGCTTCTTACTAGAGGTTTTATAAATCTTTTATAGATAAAATCTATTGAGACAAGTCTTCTGTTAACACTTTCTGAAGCCATAGGATTCCATATAAACACATATGTAAACATGATCCCTAGGATAAGAGTGATCAATCCTGCGACAAATCTATTATAATCTCCTGAAGCAAAAGATTTTATAAGTTCCGTGCCGATCCCTTTGACTTCATATTCTCCTTCTCCTAATGTTAAGACTTCTGCGGATGTCAGAAAAAACCATCCTCCTGCCCATGAGATCACGCTGTTTGCAGCTATAGATCTTGCTGATGCTACAGAGTATATTCTAAAGAATCTTGTGAAAAAACCTATTCTATAGACTTTAACAAGATCATTTATAGAAGGATCTAGAGCTTTTAAAGATGAATATACACCGAATATGATGTTCCATAAGAGACTTGTTATTAGTAGAAATATAACTGCCGTCTCAATCCCCAGCCATCCTGGCAACATCTTTATTAATATCAAGATGGCCACGGGGAAGAAGCCTAGTATAGGTATGGATTGCAACACGTCTAACACAGGCAGTAGAATAGCTTCAACATATCTATTTCTAGCCATTGAGACTCCTATGATCAGTCCTAGAATTACTGAGATCATATATGCTATAAACATTCTCATCATGCTATATAAAAGTGCTATGAAAAGATCTGTATATGAAAAAAATATGTTAAACATTATTTCTTCCTAAATACTTTTATAAAGCTTATCTCTTAAAAATTTCTTGATCTAAGAAGTTTGAGAGTATTGAGTTATCTCATGTTTAAATTCTTTGAGAGATAATATATTGGTAGACTGGTGGCTTTGAGAGGTGTCGAGTGAAAAATCTGATATATTGATCCCTCCTGATGTGACACCTGATCATGTCTTGGGTTTTTTAGAGACCTTATATAGCTTAGGAGGAAGATTAGATCCTATGTATATAGGTGATGCAATAGGTGAGAACATAAGAATACTTCCTCACGCAATAGATCTTGCTGAGGCTCTCAACCTGGTTGTTTATAAAGAAGGTGTTGTAAGCATAACTGATTTTGGTAAAGAAGTTGCTAAAGCAGATGTGAAAAGCGTTAGAAGAATGTTGAGAAGATTCGCTTTCAAGCTTCAGCCTTTGAAAGATATTGTTGAGAAGTTAAAGAGAAAAGGATTTTTAGAAATAGAAGAGTATGAAGAGCTTATATCTAGCAGATATCCAGCTAATTTCCGTGAGGCTTTTAAAAATATTCTTATATGGGGAACTTTCTTAAGACTATTTAAAATGAATGAGAGAGATGACATGATCATACCAATAGACCTGAGCGGATTATAAAACAATATCTCGATGATAAAAATATTAAAGACTTCTAAATTAATATTATTATTGAGAGCCGCCGTAGCTCAGCTGGGAGAGCGCCCGGCTGAAGACTTCTCAGACAGATACCGGGCGGTCAGGGGTTCGAATCCCCTCGGCGGCATATTTCTTCTCGAAATCTCTTTTGTCAAGATCTTTGATAAATCTTTTTTGTAAAATGCTGTGGGAACAGGTTTTATAACAATATTTATCAGCTCAGGATATCTTCTATATAGATATCTTCTGATTCTTCTGATTATAATCTCGGCATCTCTGATCTTTATCTCAGGATCTAGTTTCACTGTTATCACTCCTGTTATGAAAGAACCTGTTTTTCTAAGATCTATAGATTCTATCTCTATATCAAATCTTCTTTTTATATCTCTCATTATCTTTAAGACGAATCTTTCGTCAGGTGATGCGTCTAATAATGCCAGCAAAGAATCTTTTGTTATAAAGATTGCATCTCTACCTATATAGATGCTCATGATAATAACAATGATCTTCTCTATGTAGATAGTCTCTAAAATAGATCCTGCTAAAGATAATAATGCTGTGAATATTCCAAAGATAAAATCAGATCTCGCGTGTTGAGCATCAGCTAACACAGCCATAGATCTTGTTTTTCTAGCTATTCTCAGCTCTATTTTATATGCTACGAAAGAGACTAGACTGCCGGCTGCAAATATGATCGGTACATAAATAGGTATCAAAGATCCTTTTTGTATATTAAAGACTGAGTCATAGACACACTCAGCTATTAAAAACATAGTTATTAATGATATCATTAGAGATATCATGTTCTCAATCTTATAGAGACCATTAGAAAATTTTTTAGAAAAACTTCTGAGAGACAGATATATAGCAAAACCTGTTGCAAAACTCATTAAAGCATCTAAAAAACTATGTAGCATATCAATGAATATTATCTCTGAGGGGAGTATGCTTAGCCATAGAATAAGCTCTGCAACACCGTATATCGCTGATATCAGAGATATCATATATAGCTTGTTTAGATACTTAGCTCTGCTTCTAGCGATCTTTGGATGCATCAAGATCACCTATGAGACAAAGGATCTTTTGTATACTAAAGATATAAGAGAGTTGCATTAAATATTTGCTTATTTAAAATATAAATTTTTCTAAGATCATCCTCTCCAAAGTCTCTTAAGATCATTGAGATTCTTTATGAGAACCTGATTATTAAAAACATATTTCTCGTGAGATCTGCTTCTCACAATTTTTTTCCCAAGAAATATATAAAACAGCCTCTTATCAAAATCAATATTAACCAGAAAGAAAAGTGGAGAATAAAAGATTATCTTAGGTCTTGCAGTCGGATCTTTTATACAGAGACTTTTAAGCATCTCATTAACTAATCCTCTTAATATATCTCTTTGAATCTCTCTTCTTCTCAGATATAATATCTGTTGTCTTCTAAATAATCTCATAAGTCCTCTAGGTCTCTCAACGGTTTTCTCTGACGTCTCAGGCTCGCTCTCTCTCATCTCTTTCTCAATAAAAATCTCACGATCTTTATTTAAGATGTATAAAGCCTCCTCAATAACATCAGGACCTGTCTTGAGAGGATTAATATGAGGAGCTTTTATATCTGTAGAGACCTCAGTCTTTATACGAGGATCTAATTTTCTTGCTGTAAGAAGCAGAGACATAGGATCGTTAGTATATGAATATGTCACTAGATCAAAGAGATACTCTTTTTTAGGACAGTTTTCAAAAGATACTTTAGCACCTGACCACCAGAATAAATTGTCGAAACCTCTCTCTTTGCCTATACTAGCTTTTATATACATTTTAAGCTCTCCTAAGAAAATTAAGACCTGAGTATTAAATATCTAAATATTTTTCTCAAAAAGCTTTTGAAATAATAGTCGGAAGATCCATTAGAGAGATCTTGACTTTAGCTAGACGAGGCATATAGAAGAATGCTTTAGAAGATATTGTTCCTATACATTTATAACCGATCTCATTGAGAGGAGATATCACCGGGCATATACCTTTTAAAACTATGATCCCTTTCTCTCTAAGCTTATCTAACAGATTCTTTATAAAAGGATCTTTCTCATAATCTGGTGGTATTATAAGCCATACAGGTTTTTTAGCTTCTCCGCTGATTTTATCAAGCATAGACTTGATTTCTAAAATAAGATCTGGAGAGACGTGAGGACATCCTATGAGAAAAGCCTCAGGATCTTCACATAGATTCTCTTGTTCTTCATAAAAAATCTTAATCTCTCTACTATCGATCTCTATTTTATCTTCGATATATCTTTTATAATCACTCTCTTTATAATCTTCACGTGAGACCCCTGGTATATAGATCATTCCTTGAGAAGATGTTGTTCCGAATGCTGCTAAAAATGTCTTAAGTTTCTCTCTCTCAATTTTTTCAAGACCTTTCACAACAGGGATCTTGTCTTCAGATATTTTTCCTATATAAAGTCCTAAAAGACCTATGCTCACATAATCTCTATTAATGTTTTTGATGAAAATTTCTATTCTAGGATATCTCTCTCTCTTCAGATGAAGACCTCCATAATACGTTCTTCCAATCAATGCTGAGAAAAGAGCTGTAAGACCTGACTCTTTATTTGTTCTAGCGCCATAGACAGAGTTTGCTATAATAACAGCGTTGCTCTCAGCCCATGAAAGATGTTCTCGATATCTAGGCTCTCTAATATGATAGGGGGCACATGTGAAAGTTTCTACACCAAGCGCTTTATAATGATCCAGGATCTCGAGCTGTTTTCTCAGAAAATCTTCTGAATAAGGAAAATATCTATGGCTATCAAGATCTACAGAACCTGGGTTTGCCGTCGTAAATACTGAGAATCTATGTCCGCTTGACGCAAGATCTCTTAATAATGATAAACCGGCTTCTCCAATATTATTATATCCTACTCCTGATATATGAGCATGTGATATTTTTATTAATCTTTTCGCACCTACGCTCTCACCTATTTTAACAATAATTTTGATAGCCTTCGAAAGTATCTCTCCATATTCTCCGTTATATATTTTCTCCTCATATCTGTTTAGATACAAATTTATCACTTTTTAAATAAAAATTTTTTAACCTTTCACTCCTGCAAAATCTATGAGATATCTATATATAGACTTCCATACCTTACGATCTTTTCTCAGCTTATTCTCAAAATTATTTTCAGCAGCCCATCTCTCGAAAGCCTTGTATAATGTTCTGCTATGAGGTGTTCTAGGCATTCTAGATATATAACCTAATCTGATAAGTGCTTTTGCAATATCTCTCCATACATTCTCCCATTCTAAAAGCTCTGTCTCAGGCTCTCTTCTTAATAAAGTAGCCTCCCATAATCCAAAGATTCTTTTAAGCTCTGACACAGGATCCTGATGATCATCCACTCTTATATCAACATATTTATCAACACCTTCTCTACATCCTCCATATCCGCCACATCTTCTCATAACTAATACTGCTGCAGACTGTCTACCTCTTCTATCGCCTCCTGCTCTATCGCCAGCTTCTAAAGCAGCAAGAATCTTGTCAACAAGTTCTCCTTTTGTAGTCTCAAAACTTTTTGCCATAGCCTCTAAAACCTCTTGACCAACAAGTATGTTGCCCTGTACACTGAAACCGTTTCCAACTATATGACCTGCATATGGAAGACATTGAGGTCCGGTGTACGCAGCCGCCTCACCTTTGGCATTTACAATACCTATCTGCCTATGATCTTTCCTAGGATCATTAGATAAAAGTTTTTTAATAACATCCTCAGGTTTCATCATCTTCTTAAGATATAGAAGAGCTTTAGGACCAAACTTTACATTAGCCCACGCCTGAGTAGCTACTGCACCCACATCTGTCTGTGCCCAGGGGACTATGTGACCGACAGCAATAAATTTTGATGCAACACCCACGCCTACATCTCCCATAGAAGGATCAGCAGCTACTATAGAGAAAGTGGCAACCACATGATACTCTCTAACCATATACTTGTCCCATCATTAATAATTTAACAGATATATATAAAAATAAGTTTCAACATAACTTTTTTAAAAGTTATTATTTTTATAAAACTTAATGTCCTTTAAATACCGGACAACAACTATGCAAGTCTCCCCTTTAGAGCATGATGATATCTGTATTTTTAAGCTTTCCAAGAAAATATTTACGGCAGTGATGAGATATATAATATTTTGAGGGCCTCGAGGCTGATTCATCGGATGGACACCTCGTTAGCACATCTCGATGACCCTAGGTGGGAGATCCCGATGTTTGCCTCCGGCCCGATGATCATGAAAACATTAACCCATAACCGGAAGGCCAACAAACGGGCCTCGGCATATAAAAGATGATCTACTATAGAATTGAAAGATAGAATTGAAAGTAGAGTCAAAGTCTTTGTGGCTGAAAGCTTTTTAAGAGGAGTGAGATAGAATAGTGAGAGCTTAGACTAAATCTATTAATCTTTTTTATGACAGAGGATTAACAATATGATCAAGGCTGTCAGAAGATGATTATGATCTTTTTCTAAATTAAGTAGGAATTTATTTTTCTCTTAAAATCTCTTCTTTAACAAATTCTTTGCTTAAAACTTTTTTAATCTCTACTATTATCCTCTGTTTCTCAAGAGTGATTACATCTTTATGATGTTTTTTGATATGATCTTCGGGAAATACGTTATATAATTTTCTATTACAAATTAAACACTCCTCAGGTTTTTGACTTCTATCTATATAAACTTTTGTTTTCTCAAGTATTATTGGCACAGCAATCTTTATCAATAGAGATGCCAAAGATCTGTTTCCAGCTTTGTCATAAATTCTCTGAGCAAAACCTCTAAGCTGATATTTAGAGATCCCATATACTGTTGAGGCTGTTGCTGGAGAAATATTTCCATCTACATAATCTAAGAGAGCTTTAAGAACTTCAGGTCTGCCCGCCATCTTCTTAAGAATTAAATATTCTAAAACCTCTGAGATACTGTTACTTGTCATGGTCGACTAATGATATTCTTATTATTTTCAGACTAAATAAATATCTGATACAGAATAACCTTTGATCGCTGGTTAACAAGTATTTCTTATAGTAATACCTTATCTTTAATATATAAAAATTATGAAACAAGTCTCGCTCTTCGAGGTGAGGAGAGGCTATTTTAGAGACAAAAACTTTTTATATTTTTCAGAGTAAATCATTAGTGAGCTACTCTGGTGAGCATTCTTGAGTGAGGCCGCTACTAAACTGCTTAGTGAGACGCTGGGAAAGACTGTATTAATAAAATTAAGAGGTGATAAAAATATCAGAGGCAAACTAAGAAGTTTCGATATACATCTTAACATAGTATTAGATGATGCTGAAGAGATCAGAGATGATGGCACATCTAAAAAGCTTGGTACTGTGGTTATAAGAGGAGAGAATGTTGTGTTAATATCTCCAAGCGGCTGATCAAAAGGGTGTTGAGATATGACTAAAGGAACTCCTTCGATGGGCAAAAGATCTAATAAAGTGACACATATAAAATGTAGAAGATGTGGTAGAGTCGCTTTTAATGTATCTAAAGGATATTGTGTAGCCTGTGGATATGGAAGAAGTAGTCGTATAAGAAGATACTCATGGTCTTCTAGAAAAGTTAATAGAGTTAGACTTCCTTCAAAATGATTATTCAGATGATCATATGAATAACTATTTATTAAGATACATGTTGATAAGAAATGTTATAAATGTCTCTAAAGCTTTTCATACGTAATCTAGTGATCTCTTTTGAAATTAGATTCTAAAAAAACTTATCTTATTATACTAATGATCTCTCTCGTATATACGTTCATGTCTTTCTCATACTATTATTTTCATACGCCTTATTACAAAGATTATATCTCAGACGAGATATGGTATGTTGATTCGTCTAGAAATCTTCTTTATAAAATGGGTCTTCAGCCAAGATCTTTATATCCATATACTGCAACAATTTTTCTCAGACCTGAGGCTGATGTTGACGAGTTTTTGAGATGGATCGCTCAGAACATGTCTAGTGTTTATGTAGTGACTACTCTATCAAAGATCAAGGCTGTATACATAGTTTTAAAAGATAGATCTGAGGTCAGCATTATTGCTCAGAACCCTGATGTTAAATATGTGAGAGAAGGCTATATATATGGAGATGCTGGAGACATAGATACTTATTATAATCTTGAGCATCCTCCTCTGGGGAAATATTTCATAATGTTTTTCATATATCTATTTGGAGACAATCCATTCATATGGAGACTTCCATCATATATACTAGGTTTTCTCAAAGTATTTCTTCTCGGAGTATTTGTGTATAAGATAACTAGAGAACCTTTCTTCGGAATATTAGGCTCATTAATACAACTACTAGATCCTATGAACATATATATGGATGGTCTAGCAATGTTAGAACCTTATGTATCATTTTTCACAATATTGGCAGCAATATCCTTGGTCATAGGATACGAGACTTTAGGAGGCGTTTTCATAGGCTTGGCAGGTGCGTCAAAAATGAATGGATTTTTCATAATACTGCCTGCACTGATGATCTCTTCATCAAAAAGATTCTGGAGGACTTTTATAAATCTGATTTTGATTCCTTTGATAATCTTCTTATTAATTAACATACCGATCATAGGCTTATTCGGATATAAAGAGTGGTGGGACAGAAGTATTGTAGGAGCACTTTCATGGCATTTATCTACTAAAACAAAACCTGGTGAGGGACCTCCTATATCAGCTCCGTGGGACTGGTTTTTAGGTGTAAATCCTTTTTATGTCACTGTGAATCCCGACACGCCTATAAGAGGAAATATAATGATCTATTTAGGAGTCATCTTATTATCGATAATATTACTGAAATTTGTTTCAAAATATAAAGAGATTGTTGACATGACGATATTAAGTTACGGAACATGGCTTGGATATGTGATCATATGGATCGCTGGGAATCATTCTGAATACAGTTTTTATATGGCTCAGATCTCTCCATTATTTGACTCATTATTTGTGTTCCTAATATACGTCTTCTATAAAGAATATGAAAATATAATTAATTTCTACATAAATCTTCCGAGAAGCATTATATCTGTTATTAAGAGATATCTTATGAGCCAAAGATCTAGCTAAAGATTTTTTGAAGACCTTTGTTTAATAAATGTTTTGATATAACCATCTTCTGAACCTCATTTGTTCCTTCTCCGATCTCAAGAAGTTTCACGTCTCTATATATTCTTTCAACAACACTTTCTTTGCTATAGCCATAGCCTCCTAAAAGTCTTAAGGCTTCTCCAACTATATAGACAGCTGTTGGAGCCACAAAATTTTTAGTCACAGCAGCTATCAAAGGAATCTTTTCTTTAACATCTTCTTTTGAGATAGTTTCTGCAGCTTTATAGACTAATGCTCTGCTAGTCTCTAATAATGTGTAAAGATCTGACAGAAGAAATTGTATATATTGAAACTCTATAATTGTCTTATCAAAAGCTTTTCTATCTCTAAGAAATCTATATGCCTCAGCCAAAGATCTTTCTGCTAATCCAACTCCTAAAGCACTTATAGCTACTCTACCTATGTTGAGAACCTCCATAGCTATTTTAAATCCTTCGCCAGGAGGCGCCATAAGACTGCCACTATCAACAGAACAATTGTTTAACACAACCTCTGCAGTGCCAGTTCCTCTAAATCCCATCACTTCTATAGGTGAAGTCTTTATACATTCATCTTTTTTTACTAGAAAAAGAGCTATGTTTTTATGTCTCTCTTTCTTAGATCCTACTCTGGCAAATAATAGATAATAATCAGCATACAGACCTTGAGTGATCCATGTCTTGACACCATTTATAAACCAATGATCTCCGGATCTTTCGGCATATGTCTCTATAGCTGCAGCATCACTTCCACAACAAGGCTCTGATAATGCGAAAGATCCTATGACTTCGCCGCTGGCTATCTTCGGAAGAATATTCTCTTTGATATCTCTACTTCCATATCTATAAAGCGTCTCTGCAATAAGAAAACCTTGAACTTCAGAGATTAAAGCTACTGAGCCGCTATATTTGGCCAGCTCTTCTAAAACTATCACTCCAGACTTAAGATCAAGTCCTCCGCCATTATACTCCTCAGGTATTGTAGGAGCTAAAAATCCATATCTACCCATCTCTCTAACGATCTCTCTAGGATATCTATTTTCTTTATCAATAATAGAAGACAAAGGCTCTATAAATCTCTCGCCAAAATCTTGAAGAGTTTTTCTGATAATATCAATCTCTGAATAATTATTTATTTTAAACACCCTAGTAATGATTAACCTAAAAAATTTATAATGAGTAATTTAGTCAATATTTATAATCTAGATCTAAAGATCTAAAGTATAATTTTATATACCTTCAAAAAATTCATCATGATTAGGAGAAAATGAGCTATTCAGACGATTTTGATTGGGTGATAAACTTGACCTCATACTATAGTGGAATAAAAGTTCCCTGGGTTCCTACAAGAGAAGAATTTATAGAGCCTGCTCTAGATCTTGCTCAAGTAGGACCTGGAGATGTTTTATATGATTTAGGATGTGGTGATGGCAGAGTTGTTATCGCGGCTGCTAAAAGAGGTGCCAAAGCTGTGTGTGTAGAGCTGAACCCTGATTTAATAGCCAGAGCATATGAGAATGCCAAGAAAGCAGGTGTTGATCATATGATCACGTTTATAAGAGAAGATTTTACAAAAGTAGACATATCTGATGCAACAGTTGTGTATATGTATCTGCTGACTAGTGTAAATGAGATGTTAAAACCCAAGTTGGCTAAAGAGCTTAAGAAAGGCACAAGAATCATTAGTTTAGACTTTGTCATATCTGGATGGAGAGAAGTTAAAACATTAAGAGTATCTTCACCAGCAAGATCAGGAACATATTATCTTTATATAATAGGCTATAGCGACAGATGACTTATGAGAAAAAGATCTAAGGGTCAAGATGAAGTCCGCGCTGATGGTATAGTCTCTACAGATTTCTCTTCTATAATCTCAGGCTGTCTTAATATCTTGACCTTGGCTATTTCAGCTTTTCTAACCGGATAAATCTTTTTTGATACTTCAAATAATTTGTTTTGTACAGTTCCTGAGATAATATTCTGTATAAACTCGTCTAGTTTCATCTCTCGTATCATATTTTCTAAAACCTCTCTGATACTTCCTCTTATAAGCTTCTTCTGTGAAGTTTTACATCTATAAGTTGTAAATACTGTGGCTGTCACACGTACTCTGGCATTATCTTTTGTTGTAAAATCTTTTATCAAAGTGATCTTACTACTTTTTCTTTTAGTCAGACTTCTCAAATAATCTCTCGAGAGATAAACTTGTTTAAAAACTGTCTTAGCAATATTCTCCTGAACATCAACAACTTGTAGCAAAAATCTTATATGTAGCTGTGTAACATCTCCAGTGAGATCATATAAAGTGACTTCTATACTTCTCCCTATCATTTTAGAGGCATCGTCTGCAGGAACATTTGCTACAGGGATCTCTCCTAAAATCTTTGGCGTGACGATAGTAAACCACTTCTTATACTTCCACTTCTCTCTGCCAGAGACCCTTGGTGCAGGCATTGTCTACACATGATAATTCATTATTGATAAGATTATAAGCATAACAACTTTTCTATCTTCTGATATACATAGATTATTGAGAGACATGGGCAAAATTAAGATTCTTGTGTCAGGACTTTTATCATATGATTCTGGGAAGACCACTGTGGCGAAATATCTGGCTAAAATTTTAAGAGAAAAAGGTTTTGACATAGGCGTGTCAAAACCTGTCGCTGGCCACAGCCTCTGGCTTCAGCCTTATACATATGAGTATAGTATGTCATATAAAAAGCTTGTCGGTGAAGATGTTGTTGAGCTTAAGAAATATAGTGGCTCTAATGATTCTATTGAGATGATTAATCCTCTTAACATGGCTACTCTACCTCTAGATCCTCTGAAGTTTTTGACAATAGATCTTTATTATAATAACATGAGTATGATCAACACATATAAACTAGCTGTGATCAGTAGATTAACACGTTGTGTATCTAAAGATTATGTTGAGACAACTCACTTCATTATAGAAGATAGATATAGACTTCTCTCAGACAGTTTAAGAAGATCAATAGATAAATTATCTACTAATCTTGAGCCTAAGCCAGAGCCTGTTTCTTCAGAAGAGTTTTATAAGAAAATTTTAGAGGCATCAATAGATACTGATAGATGTCTAGAGATTTTAGAGGATAAACACGAGTTTTTGATAATTGAAAGTTTTAATGATGTTGCTTCTCCAAATATATATTCATTAAAATCAGATCTTGTCTTGATCATAGCTCCTGGAAGAGTTTTTATTTACAGTGGAGAGAGATTTAGAGAAGTTTTTAAAATGATCTTGTATATAGATTCTCTAGAGAAAATTGATTATACAAATATAAGCACATGGCCTCTCTCAAAAGATCTTGTGAGATATATTAGAGAAATTGATTCTATAGAGATCCCTCATATATTAGATAGAGATCTATTTATTGATTCCATATATAGATTATCAGATAAAATATTAAGTCTTTTATCATATAAACAATATTCTAAATAAAGCTTGTTTAAGAAAATCATTAGTGGGGATTGTTCTGAGCATAGAGACAGAGATCATGAGTTTTGAAGTTGAAGGCGAATGTGACTGGATGACAGCTGAACTTGAGGATGGCACAGTATTAGCTATAAAACCTTATATAGGTCAGATTGCTAGAGTAGGCTATGATCCTAACACAGGAGTGCCTATATATGCTGTGGGAACAGGTTTTCAACTTAGATATATATCTGTTCAGAAGAGGAATTATGTTTTTCCAGAACTTGTTAAAGCAAAGATCTCTGGAGAATGCCCATGGATCAATGTGAAAATTGATGATGGAAGTATTCTTAAAGTTAAGCCTAACATAGTCTCTATAGTAAGAATAGGTGTGGATCCTGCAGGTGTGCCTCAATATATGATCCAGATACAAGCTGCGATCCAGGTTCAGAAGATCCCGAAAGAATTAATTAAAAAACCTGCTCATAAAACTATGATGCACACATGATTCATTAGAACTATGCCTATTAATGAAACTTTATATTTTATCGTATTAATACATTATATTGCAAAGCTGAGGTGACCTCTGAGAAGTGGGTATAGATAGATTTGTTGCCGAGATCCTTGTCGCAGGCATATTAATAACTTTATCATTTACTGTGACAATGTTTGAGCTGGCTCTCTTCTCCTCAGATAAGATAAGACTTATCTCAATGAGAGAAAGAGGTGTAAAAGGATCTTTGTCTGCACTGCATCTTCTCACTACACCTGATGCCACAGTGAACACTATAATACTTTTAAATACATTGGCTAACACAGGCTTCTCAGTAATGATTACTGAGATAATGATCTATTTGTATGGTTCTGATCTAGGCTCTATATTAGCTTTAGTCATAGGAACTATAGTAATAATGATCTTTGGAGAATCTATACCTAAGACTATTGGAATAAGATATAGTGAGAGGATCGCTGTTAAATTGGCACCTGTATTTCATAAGATAATAAGATCTATAATGCCTCTCTTGAGAGCTATATCATCAATATCTTCAGTAATAGCAGAGAGTTTAGGTGAAAAATTTTATGATAAAGATCAAGAGAGTTTTTCCGAGAGAGAAGTGAAGATATTTCTTAAATTAGCTCAGAAGAAGGGAGTCATTAGCAGAATAGAGAGGAGATTAATTGAGAAGATAATGAGGTTCATGGATTTAAAAGCTGTAGATATCATGATCCCTAGAAAAGATCTTGTGATGATCTCTGTCAATGAGGATATAAACAGAATATATGAACTTCTTAAGAAATATGGCCACTCACGATATCCTGTGTATCAAGATGATGTGAATAATGTGATAGGAATGTTGCATGTGAAAGATCTTTTGATTAAAAATGTTGAGAAAACATCTGATATAAAAGATCTTTTGAGACCTATAATAAAGGTTGATCCTGAGACTAAGGCTCACGACCTTCTTAGGATCATGAGAAGAGAGGGCACTCACATGGCTGTGATAGTTGATCATAATAATAATCTTTTGGGAGCTGTGACTTTAGAAGATCTTGTGGAAGAGATCTTTGGAGAGATAAAAGACGAATATGATATCATAAATAAATAATAACATAATAATCTTTAGGTGTATGAAAATCTCAAGGTCTAAAAAGATGCCTGAGAAGACTCAGAAGCCTATTCATATAAGAGCTTCTCCAGATAAAATATCTCGAAATATTATTGCTGTAGGAGATCCTTGGCGTGTTAAGCTTCTCTCGACTCTCTTAAAAGATCCTGAGATAGTTAATGAACATAGAGGTTTTCTTATTGTGACAGGATATTACGGGGATCAGAAGATCACCTTAGCTACTCACGGCGTTGGAATGCCTTCGGCGGCAATCGTTTTTGAAGAACTCATAATGTTAGGTGCAGAAAAAATTGTTAGACTAGGCACAACAGGATCTTTGAGAGAAGATATTGATATAGGTGATGTGATTGTTGCAGAAGGAGCTGTTTATAATATGGGAGGGACGATAGGTATGTATCTAGAAAATTATGTAGCATATTCCGCCACAAATGATCTTGAGCTTACATATCTTTTATATAAAGAGCTTAAGAGAAGAATTAACAGAGTTTTTCGAGGACTTGTATTCTCTTCAGATGCCTTCTATGCTGAAGATCCTGATTTTGTCAAGAGATGGTCTGAGAGAAATATACTCTCAGTAGAGATGGAGTGTGCAGTTTTAGCAGTCATCGGCAGACTTAGAGATGTGAAGACCTCATGTGTATTGGTAGTCAGTGATAATCTTATTAAAGGTGTGAGCATCCTCAGCTCTACTGAGAGATTATCAGAGAGATTTCTAGAAGTGGGAAGAGTAATAATGGATGTTTTATCATCAACATAACTCACGAGGATCTTTCAAATATGATTAAGTTAGGATACTCAGTATGGAAGAAAGATGTGTCAAGAATTGAGGAATTAACATCAGAATTCATAGAACAGGGACTGGATCATGTCGAGATAGATATTGACAGCATATTAGATCTTGATGATAATACATGGATCATGAGATTTAAAGATGTTTTTAGTAGTTATAATATATCAATAGGAGTTCATGCTCCTTGGAGAGAGATTCATCTGGCATCTCCATTAGATGATATAAGAGAGGCGTCTGAGAAGATTATCATCAAAATTCTTGAGATATTAGATAAGCTAGATATAGACTACGATTATATTATTATACATCCATCTTCAGAACAGCCTATATGTAGTGAGAATTCTATTAAATGTATAGAGTCTCTTAAAAGATCTGTTGAAAACATAAGGAGATACACAGATAATATAGTTGTAGAAAGCATACAAGGAAGATGTTGCGGTAAGCTAGATCATATTGAGATTTTAATAGATCTTGTGTCTGACACAAAGATCTGTCTTGATCTGGCTCACATATACGTTGAGTATAAGAAGCTTAAGAATTATAAGAACTTGGCTGATGTACTTAATATAGTGTCAGAGAAGATTCTTAGAAAAACTTTTTTAATTCATTTACACGGAGTATATCATGAGAATTCTAAAGACAAGGTTCATAGAGATTTCGATCAGACACCTCTAGGCGAAGAAGATCTTTTCTTAAAAATCTCCGGCCTAAACAACGTGAGATATCTCGTTTTCGAAGTATTTTACAATAGATCTGGCAGAGACTCAAAGCCTTCAGATATTGAGAAAGAGATCAAAAGATTAAGAGAATTACTCAGACATCTCTAAGCTAGTTTTTATGACTTCTCCTCGCCCTAAAGGGCAAAGTTTGCTCAGTTGTCATTAAAAAGCAAGACTTTTCGGTCATAATGAATGTTGCAACTGAGAGTCCTGACCTTCAGCGTGTAGAAGGTTAGATCTCTATGAAGTCGAGCATCATATATATAGGAGGCATCTCTAATAATCCTTCTCCTCTTAAGACCGCGTATGGTCTCATCATGTTTATATCGCCATATTTTTTTGTTATAGGAGATAGATATTTCTCTGGATCTACTGTTATAGAGGATCCCAGCTGATAATAGCCTGCCGCCGGCAGAATAACTCCTCTAATAATCTTTTTATCTATTTTAAGAGGTATGTCTAGAAATACTGGAAGCTTAGCTATTTTACCAAGTCTATCTCTTAAGACTATAGATGGATGTTCATGACCATATATGATCATGTTGACATTGTCTAAAGATAGATCTGAGTATGTGAGAGGATCCACGTGTCCATGTATGAGAAATATGTCGTCGATAACCATATAATCAATTATTTTCACATCATATTTTTTTAATAAAGGAGAGACATAATTGTCATGATTACCTCTCACAAGAATGATCTCAGAGATCCCTTTTTTCTTCAGATGATCAATTGTCTCAGAGATCTCGCTTCTCTCTTGTCTACTTAATTTATCAAATCTATGTTTCAGATCTCCTATTATAACAAGTTTTTCTATATCAATTTTCTCATAGATCTCATCAAACTCTTTTTTAAAATATGTCAGCTGAGCCTTAGGGAGATAGACCCCCTCCTCGGCCATAGCTTCTTCATAGCCTAAATGAAGATCTGCTAGTAACAACATCTTCATCTTCTCGTGATATACATATGGATATCCTGAGATGATGTATAAATGTTTATATATGTTTATTAGTCTAGTCATGATGCCATCTAAAAATATTATATAAAAGAATTTATATAGAACTTAGATAACTCTTGATCTTGTTCAAAACTTCTTCAGGAAGATCTGATGATGATAAAACTACAGCTTTTCTAGGAGGTTTTTTAACAAATACTCCGTAGAACGCGTATGCATCTGCTGACTTAGGATCTTTCTTTTTAAAGAGTCTCACTTTGGCATAAAGATCTTTATCAATAGCTATATATACGTATTTCCCATGTTTACTACTCATCTCCGCTCACGTTATTAAAAATAGTTTAAAAAGAATTAAAGAATGACGTTGAGAAATATCATGTGGCGGGCCCGCCGGGATTTGAACCCGGGACTTCCGCCCAGAGCCCTGGCCTACGGGTTAAGAGCCCGCCGCTCTACCTGGCTGAGCTACGGGCCCTGCCAAAAGATAGATATATAAATAAGCTTATAATTATTATGGAGCTCTTAAAAATCTCCTCAAAAGATCTATGTCTTTCGGAAGTATTGTTATAAAAATGTGAAGACGTAGTCAGCAAAATATATTCGGCCATAAATAGCCAAGCGCCAGGCCCTCATCATCCTGTCTCTATATATATGTGAGATAATATATGTTTTCATCATGTCTTGCTTAAGAATAATGCTCAGATTTTAAATAGATCTATATATGAACTTATGATAATGTCTCTGGTTTTCTATGAAAAATTTTTCTTCTTTATTTATAATCTGATTAAGAGAACTATTTTAATGGTATCTTAGTTGGATCAGAAGAGAGAGGAGTTTCTTCAGAGAGTATTTCTTACAAAAAAAGATCGTAATCCTAAGATAGTGACTATAAAAATGTCTCCAGATCTTCTTGAGAAAATAGAGTTTCTCAGAGAGAGACTTGGATATCCTACTCGAAGTGATGTTATCAGAGATTCAATAAGATTATATGAAAAGATCTATAGGATGCTTGAGTCGTTGATACCAGTAACATATGATGTCAGGATCAGAGATGTCATAGAGCTTGTAGAAAGAATCTTGAAAAAAGAATGTGGTTTAGAAAATCCTGAGAAGTCTTAGAAGATCAGCTTCAGTTTTTTAGAATATTTATATATTGCGAATATCAATATGCTATGGGAAAAGTCTCTCAGGATCTCTTGGAAGCAGTCTTGCCTCTCTTATGTTATCTAATTTTAATAGTTGCATCACAACTCTCTCCAGACCTATTCCAGCTCCTCCATGTGGTGGTGCTCCATATTTAAAGAATTCTAGATAAAACCAGAAGTTGTCTGGGTTAAGTCCTTTCTCTCTTGTCTGTTGTAGAAGTATCTCATATCTATGTTCCCTCTGACTTCCAGTGGCTACTTCAAGACCTCTAAACAAAAGATCGAAACCGTATGTGTACTCCGGATCATCTTCTCTTCTCATTGTATAGAAAGGTCTATACTTCCATGGATAATCTGTCACAAATATGAAGTCTGAGCCGTATTTATCTAAGGCGTATCTCCACGCCAGCTTCTCTCCATCAGGATCTAGATCTTCACCCACAGGAATCTTTTTTCCATACTCTTCTAATATGTTATAAAGATTTTTAAGAGATACTCTCGGAAATCTCTTAGGTATCATAGGCTTCTCAATATTAAATTCTCTCAAAGCTGTTTTTCCAAGATGTGATTCAAAAATTTTTTCAACAACGTATTTGAAAGCCTCTTCAGCTATATCCATCACGTCATGATAATCTTTTATAAATCCAATCTCATAATCTATAGAATGATATTCTGTTAAATGTCTAATAGTATGATGTTTCTCAGCTCTGAAGACAGGTCCTATCTCAAATACTCTCTCAAAACCTGCTATCACAGCCATCTGCTTATAAAACTGTGGAGACTGTGCTAGAAAAGCTGGCTTATCAAAATATACTATTGGAAAAACTTCTGCACCTCCCTCAGTTGCTCCTCCCACAATTTTCGGCGTGAAAACTTCTGTGAAACCTTTTGATATAAAATATTCACGAAATAATCTGGCGACCTCAGCCTCTATTTTAAAAATAAGATTGACTTTAGGATTTCTTGTGTCAAGCCATCTCCATCTTAATCTAGTTGATAAATCAGATGATAAGCTGTTCTCAACCTCAATAGGAGCCGGCTCAACAGTTTTTGATAAGATCTCGATCTCTTTAACAAGGATCTCTGCGCCTCCAGGTGCCTGAGGATTTCTTTTTAAAACACCTTTTACTCTGACCACGTCTTCTCTATCTAATCTCTCTATAGTCTCGAGAGCTTCATCTGGAGTATCATTTTTTTTAGCAACTGTCTGAATATAACCTTCTCTATCTCTTATAATCACAAATTTTACTCTCCCAAGATCTCTGATCCTAGACACCCATCCATACACTTCATACTCTTCTCCATCAACTCCTCTCTCTATAAGATCTTTTGTAAAATATTGTTTCGTCTGTCTTCACCAAAATAATTTTATGATAAAAATTTTATAAGATGCTGTCACGATATATTTTTCTTAAAGAAAATTTCTATGGTGAGAAAAATACGAGATATGAGATATAACATTGTTATATTGACAGGAGGCTCCTCACCTAAGATTGAGATGTTAAGTAATGGGATCCCAAAATCATATATACCTATACTAGGCAGACCATTAATAAGACATATTCTAGACGGCGTGTCTGAGCTTAATCCTGAGAATATTATTATTGTGTCAGACAGAATAGAATATGCCAAAGCAGCTTTAAACGACCTTATTGATATTAAAAATATTACAATAGCGGAGCAAAAAGAGCCTGGTATATTAGGTGCTTTCAGAAGCATATATAAATATCTTGATGAGAGAGATGATAAGATCCTTATAATATATGGTGACATTATAGTGAATAGCTCAGCATATAGATCTATTATATCCTCAGCTGAGGAAGATCTTGATAAAGAAGATTTTGGAGGAGTATTCTTAGGAGTTGCGGAGGAGCCTAGAAAACATCACTGGCTTATAGAGAGTGATGAACATGGGATCATAAGAAGCGTCATGCCGAAGACTGTTGAGAGAGAAGGTTATATAGCAGGAGGCATATATTTTGTGAAAAAAGATTTTATTGAATATGCCTTGACTAAAGAGGAGGTTCATGAGGTGTTTAACACATATGTAAAAAGATGGAGAGTTAAATTATTGCACTGGGGACACTACTGGGTTGACATAGGATCTCCATGGGATCTTCTTCATGCAGTATATGCCATGCTTAATGAGCTTAGAGTAAGTAGAATAAGCTTTAATGCAAAGATCTCTGACAACGTGACGATAGAAGGTCCGGTGATAATAGAGGATGGAGCTGAAATAGATCATTTCACAATAATAAGAGGGCCTGTATATATTGGTAGAAAAGTTTTTATAGGAGCCCACTCTTTTATAAGAAACTACTCATCATTAGAAGAGGAGGTCTTTATATCATCATATTCAGAGATCAACAGATCTTTCTTAATGCCCAGATCTACGATAGGCAGAAATAGTTACATAGGCTTCTCAATCGCAGGAGTAGGCTCAGTTATAGAGCCTAATGTGGCTACAAAAACACTTGTTCAACAAGCCAGAGAAGAGGCTTATAGAATCATTCGTCGAGGCAGAGAATATAGCAAGTTAGGCGCCGTAATATATGCTGGGGCAAGAGTTGTCTCAGGAAAAATTATTGAGCCTGGAGAAGAGATTGAAAAAGAGATTTAATAAAAAATTAAAAAATATTTAATCAACCTCTTTTATCAATAGGCACATATTCTTTATCTAGCTCGCCAACGTATAGATCTAGAGGTCTTATAAGCCTAGGATCTTTGAGATACTCCATAGCTTTTGCTGTCCAGCCTACAATTCTTGATGCAGTAAATATAGTTGTGAAATATTCTGGCGGGATCCCAAGAGCTGTATAAGCTATAGGCGTGTAATAATCTATGTTAGGCTGTATATCCATTCTACCTTTCTCAGCAAATTCTCTTAAAGCAACCTCTTCTAGTTTAATGGCTATCTCATAAAGAAGTTTAGGCTCGCCACCATATATTTTCGCGATCTCTCCATCAAGCTCTCTCATGATCTTGGCCCTTGGATCATAACTCTTATAAACTCTATGACCCATGCCCATGATCCTTCTTTTTGAGGCAAGAGCTTTTTGAACCCACTCTTCAACTTTATCTGGAGACCCTATCTCTTTAAACTGATGATATGCCGCCTCAGCAGCTCCGCCATGTAACGGGCCTTTTAAAGTGGCTATACCGCTTACTACTGCAGAGTAGATATCTGATAAAGTTGATATTGTGACTAATGAGGCAAATGCTGACGCGTTCATACCATGTTCAGCATGTAATATAAATATTGTGTCCATAACTTTTGTCTCAAATTCTGTAGGTCTCTTACCATGCAACATATATAAGAAGTTCTCGACATGACTCAGATCTTTTCTTGGAGGTATATAATCAAGATTTCTACTGAACCTGTACATTGCAGCAATTATTGAAGGAGCTTTTGACAAGATTCTTAGAGACTTTCTTAAGTTAGACTCTGGAGTGTTCACCCCAACCTCAGGATCATAAGCTGCCAAATATGATACAGCCGTCCTCAATATATCCATTGGATGAGCTTTTAAAGACACCATCTTTTTAACAACATTCAAGACATCCTCAGGAAGCTCTCTAGCCTCAGCCATCAGAGCTTTAAAAAGATCCAGCTCATCTTTTCTAGGCAGTCTCAGGAAATAGAGAAGAAATGCGACCTCTTCATATGTAGAGTTTTTAGCAAGAGCCTCAATAGGATAGCCGACGTAGTACAGTTTTGAATGTAGACCATCGATATAGCTCAGCCTTGTCTCAGTTACATATATCCCTTCTAAACCTTTGTACACCTTAGGTTTTTCAGCTTGTGAAGCCAAAAATTCTCACCTTTCGAGTTATAAATTTTGTTAAAAAGATAATAACTTTTATCATCAGAATTATATATTGAGCCTTAAAGATCATTATATAATGAGATGTTTTTAAAATAGTTGACAGTTATTAAAAGATCAGTATTTTATATATAAATATGCCGATCATATCATTAAATCAATTATTAGATGTTTTTAATTTATAAAAATATGTTTGAAACAAGATCTATAGATTTATAAAGAGCTATTAATAATATTTTCTAGAGTTCCTTAAACCCCAAACAAATTCAGAGCTTATAATATAATTTGCTATAAACCCCAATAGAATTCCTATTAAACTAGCTATCAAATAATAAGTTGTAAAAGCAAGAAGATTTGTCGCTACATAATTTATTGCTAATCCTACAAATAATGTCGAATGATACTCTACCAATCTTCTGAGCCAGCTTTTTCTATATCTATCTCCTGAAAACGTCCATAGATCATTGAATATAAAATTTGAGATTGTTGAGATCTCTAGTGAGATGAGATATGAGATTGGGAGAGGAAGTCCGATTATATCACGTAAAGGAATCAATATTCCCCAGTTCACTCCTATACCTGACAAGCCTACAAGCCCGAATTTTACGATCTTATAATCGCTAAGTCTTAGTATCTGTTTTATGAAATCAATGATCTCTTTGACCCCAAGTTTACTTTTTCCACGAACTCTTCTATGAAATATATATGGATGTTCATATATCTTTTTTATATCTCCTGTGACTACTATCTCGAGAAGAATCTTCATTCCATCTCCTTTAAGTCTATCTATTCTCACACGATCTTTTCTAAAAAGAAAGTAGCCTGACATAGGATCTTTTATACCTCTTATATGAGGAATTAATAATCTGGCAATGAAAACAGCTGTTTTTGATATAATTCTTCTATGAAGTCTCCAGCCTTCTACGCCGCCACCTTTCACATACCTGGATGCTATGACAAGATCATAGTCTTCCTCTAATGCTTTCTTTAACATTCTCAAGATCTCTTCTGGAGGATGTTGCAAATCAGCGTCAATAACACATACATATTCTCCTTCAGAACTTCTGATCCCATCTATTATAGCTGTGCCCAGGCCTCTGACATTCTCTCTAACAATGATCTTTCCATTAATATCTTCTTTATCAAAAACTTCTGAAGCAATTCTCCAGGTGCCGTCAGGAGAATCATCATCTACGACAATTATCTCGAAACATCTGTCTAGACCTTTCAATGAATCTTTGACTCTACGTAGAGTCTCTGAGATCACCTCAGCCTCGTTATATGTAGGGATCACTATAGAGATCAGCGGTTTTTGATCTTTACATCTATTTTTCTCAATGATCATATGATGACAAGCTCCTGATCATGCTTCGCCGAGTATTCTCTTCAGGATCGGATAAGCTTCTAAAGCTCTCTCATAAACTATTAATGTGTAGAACTGTTCTACGATACCTACGGCGAGAAGTATCCCAGTTCCAGTTCCGTAAGTCATAAATATGTCAGCTACAATGACTATTGCAACTACTATTAAAGTGCTTAATATTGTCAGTGGATAAATATATTTGCCAAGGATCATCTCAAGAACCTTTGGATTTCTTCTGAGACCAGGGATCTCTAGACCTGATTGTATAAGTCTCTCTGCCTGACCAGAAGGATTCAGACCTGCAACCTCTATCCACATGAGGCCAAAGGCAAGCGCTAACAAAGTATATATTATTATATGTATAAACACTCTCCCAGGATTACTAAACAATTCATAAAAGCCTGATATAGGTCTCATATAATATATTGCCCAGCCAAACATTTGTGCAATAGTAGGATTATATGATGATAAAGTATAGAATATGTAAAGATCGCTGTACAAGATCGAGACTAAAAGCACTGGTAAGTTGGTTACATATAGAAACTGTAGAGGAACTCTTGTTCTTATTCCTCTAAGTCTCTGAGTTGTCACAGGAATATAGACTTTCATTCTCTGAAGATATATCAATGTTATCATAACTATGAAAAGCGCTATCAGACCCATTAGACTTGGAAGATACATAGTCTGAGAAGATCTTATCATGATATTCTCTATAGACACAGAGCCGTCTCTAAGACTCCACACGAGATATGGTATAAATCCAAAAGGCTGTGGATTAGTTGATGAGACAGGTAGTGGAGAAAACATTCTGTTGAAAACATCTCTAGCAACGCCGGCGAGTATGAAGAGAGATATCCCGCTTCCAATGCCCCATCCCATCTGTAAAGACTCGTCTAATAACATTATGAGATAAGTTGCTGCAACAAGCTGTAGCCAGACTAGAAATCTTATCCAGGCACTGGCGTCTACATCAAAAACAGGATTCGGGCCTGTTAGATCCCAAAATTGTGGTCCTGCAATAACGTATCCTCCAGCCTCGACTCCTGCTATGATTAGAGCTAACGTCTTCTGTGCTAACGTAAATTTTCTTCTCTCTTCAGATTTAGAGAGATCCAGCTTCAGAAGTTTTGAGCCCACTAGAATCTGCATGATCAGGCCTGCAGTTACTATAGGGCCTATTCCAAGCTGAGCCAATGTTCCTCCAGCCATTGCAAACACTATCTGTACTATCTGTGGAAGCTCTCCAAATAGTCTTGGAGCATGTTTAATGCCATATAAAGGTACTGAGGCCATGAAAAGATATAATACTAATGCTATTCCTGTATAAACTAGTCTCATACCTAGAGAAGGTCTTCTTTTAGGTCTCTCAACACCTGGCAGACGTTCGCCTATTTTCGCTAAAAAACCTAGTATATCAGCCACTTTATCCTCCTCTGAGACATTATATGTTTAAAAATATATTAATAATCAATAAGCAATGATTCAGACTACTGTAGTCAGCTTTGTCTCAAACTCTTCTACAGATACTCCAAGATCTTGATTAGGAGCTAAAAGTCCTCTCTCTCTAAGAACCTGTCTTGTCAAGAGATAATATAATAATGCTAATGATTTTCTTCCTTTGTTATTCCCAGGGATAATAAGATCTATTCCACTAGGCTTTGTGTCAGTACTTACAAAAGCTACTGTAGGAATCCCCATCTCAATAGCTTCTGTAAGTGCCTGAGTGTCTACTCTAGGATCTGAGATTATAACTATCTCAGGCTCAACATAAGTAGTGAGATAAGGATTTGTAAAAGTTCCTGGGATAAATCTTCCTAAAACAGCTTTGGCACCTGTGAATCTTGCGAACATCTCAACAGGTCTGAAGCTGTATGGTTTCCCGCCTACTGCAACAACTTTCTGAGGCTCATATCTTGCTATGAACCTGGCCGCTACTCTAATTCTCTCATCAATTTTTCTCACATCAAGAATATATAGACCATCATTTCTTACTCTGAAAACATATTTCTCAATATACTTATTAGATGAGTATGTTCCTATATGAACTCCAGCTGATAGATACATATCTATGGGCACGAGAAGCTCTACTGCAGCATATTTAGCAATCATCGAAGACTCTTGTTTCACTTCTTCAGAGCCTTCATAATCATAAGACGACACATCTCTCACCTCATACTTTTCTTTTATAATAAGCCACTTCATATATTAATGGGACGTGTGAAAGAAGAATTCTTCTACAACAATATCTTTTTATCCCAAGATCGTCTAAAACCTTCTTAGGATCTTCTCCTTTCTCAATTCTTTTCTTAAACTCCTCCCAGTGTCTGCCTATAGGATATCCACATGTGTAGCATCTCACAGGTATGATCATGATCTCACCTGTAAGATTTCTGTCTAAATCTTCTTGCAGAATATCTCATCCATTTCTCAGGCTCTGTCTGCCTAGGATCTCCTGCCAACATAGTTCTGTCATACTCTACAAACAATCTTTTTATTATAGGATTGTCATCGAAGAATCTTAATATGCCTCTTGCCACAGCTGTTCTAACAGCCTTGGCTTGAGACACATATCCTCCTCCAGATACAGAGACCTCGATATCTATCAGAGACCTGATCTTTTCACCTAATAATGCGACAGGCTCCATCATAATTGTCTTAGTCATCTCGTTAGGCCATAACTCTATCGGAACACCGTTAACTCTGTATCTACCAGAACCTCTCTTGATCACTGCTTTAGCAACAGAAGTTTTTCTAGATCCTGATGCAATAACTATCTTGATCTCAGAGTCCTCTTTGCTCACAGCTACTCACCTTTCCATCCTAAAGCTTTGGCCACCTCATATACATATACATATTCTCCTTTTAATAATGACGCATCTGCTGAAGGAATCTTTATTTTAGGTCTGTTTCTCAACTCCTCAGGCACTCCAATAAATACTCTCAGCCTCTTATACGCCTCAAAACCTTTGCTACTCTCTTTAGGAAGCATTCCTCTCACAGTTCTTTTAAAAATTGACACAGGACTTCTAGGTCTCTTAGGACCTTTATAAGGATTCTTATGTGTCTTTACTTCAAGAAGAAGTTTATAACCATTGATAACTCTGTTTCTCTCGCCCGATATTACTGCTTTCTCAGCGTTGACTACATAGATTTTGTATCCTTCTAAAAGTAGCTTGGCAATGATAGATGATAATCTGCCTAAGATGCTGTTCTCAGCATCAATAATAATCAAATCTCTGTCTGAAAACTCTCTTCTTATAACCTCGATGATGTCTTTAATTTTCACGCGAATATTCTAACACCTCTCCCCTCAGGATTTTCTCTCAAAAGATCTTTAATGGTCATAGGTTTACTGCCAGAGATCCTGATCTTTTCAAGAGCTGTTTTTGAAAATGAGAATGCTGCGATAACAACTTTCTTCTTAAGATCTCCTCCTCCTAATACCTTCCCAGGCACAACGATCACATCTCCATCTCTAGCATATCTAGATATTTTAGAGAGATTCACAACAACTCTTTTTCGAGAACTTCTCATAAGATAATCAGCCACGGCATCCCATATAGGAGCTTTATATCTGTTAGCATATACTCTAAGTTCTCTAATAATCTTTCTGAGAACAATATTTGTAGGACCTGTCCTCCTCATATGATCATCTCATCTCTTTAATCTGTTGAAGTAAATAATCTATTTTGTTAATAAATATGTCTATCGCTGTCAAAAGGATCTTTCTTACGCTCAGCTGACCTACGCTCTCAAAAAACAGTATATACTGATCTTTTCTATAAGATATTTTGATGCTATTCTCAGGACATCTTTTGACACATTGCATACACAGTATACATTCATAAGGATCTTTAACTAAGATCTTTTTATCCTCATAAGAGATCTCTAAGATCTTTACAGGACAATACTCGAGACATTTCTCAGCATCTTTCAGATTAGTATCATCTAGACTATTTGTAGATATCTCAGCAACATATCTTACTCCTGCCACAGACACGGGACTAAACTTACTATGCTCAATACCTCTGCCTAGCCTAGCTTTCGCATCAAATGAAAGCCTCTGTTGAGGTCCTAAGATCACTATAGGAATCTCTTTATAAACCGGCACTACATCAGGATCATCTGACAAAAGATCTCCTGAGTAGAAAGTCTTCATCTCCTCCTCATCAAGATTCTCAACAGAACCTCTTATATAGATGAAACAGTTCTCACAATCTTTTGAAGAAGGTCTCTCAACAGCTTCTTCAGAAGCTTCTGCATAATAACTCTCCATACATTTTATACATTTCTCTGGAGGCCCATATTTATCTAAAGCCTCTTCAGATCTTAGCGGTATCAGACCTAATCTATGAGCTATTATCTCGTCATATAATACAGTAGAATTCTCATAGAAGATCACCTCGTCAATGGCCATGACAGGAACCTCCAGCTGAATAATTCTTCTCAAGGCGTTTAATATTGGGAGAGGAACGTTTCTAAAGATCAATTCTATATATATGTCAGTTAGTTTACGAATCTCAACATCGATCTTCTGAGCAACATTATAGACCTCGTTCATCTTAGTCATCTCTGGGAACATTGATCAGACTCTTCTTCCTCTTCTGCCGCCAGGTCTTCTAGTAGTGTCATGTGGTATAGGTGTGACATCCTCTATACGACCTATTATAAAGCCTACTCTGGCTAAAGCTCTTATAGCTGGCTGAGCTCCTGGACCAGGGATCTTCGGTCCATGACCTCCTGGAGCTCTCACTTTTATATGAATAGCTGAGATCCCTTTCTCCATTGCCTCTTGAGCAACATTATATGCGACCATCATGGCGGCATATGGAGAAGGCTTTTCTCTATCTGCTTTAACAACTCTGCCTCCAGAGCTTCTGGCAATTGTTTCTGCGCCTGTAAGATCTGTTATATGAACATGCGTATTGTTATAAGAAGCATATATATGGGCAATCCCCCATCTAAGCTCTCTAGATTGTAGAGACATATACTCACCTCATCTGAACAGTCTTCTCATAATATGGCGATGTAGGATAGAAGCCTATCATATTCTCCTCTTCTCTAGAAACCAGATATCCTGGAGAAGTCACTCTTCTACCTCCAACAGCTATGTGTCCATGAACAATTAATTGTCTGGCCTGATGAATAGTTTTGGCCAGACCTTTTCTATAGACTACAGTCTGTAGTCTTCTCTCTAATATGTCGCTTATAGTAAGTCCTAAGATATCATCTAAAGTTGCTGAGGGAGATTTTAAAACGCCTAGGTTATAAAGTCTCTCGATTAATCTTTTCTCTTCAGCTGCTCTCTTATCTGGCGGCAGAGATAAAAGGGCTCTAGCTCTTCCTCTTATTCTTCTAAGATATGTCTGTGCAATCCACAGCTCACGTTTATTTCTTAATCCATATGCTCCTAAGAGTCTCATCTCCTCCTCAAGTCTAGCTTTTATCCATGGATGACCAGGTCTCTCCCACTTCTTTCTAGACTTCCTAGGATCTCCTATTATCACTCACCTCATTGTTTCTGAGCCTCTTTCTTCTTTCTCACTCCAACAGTCACACCTGTTCTGCCAGTGGTTGCTGTTCTCTGACCTCTCACTTTAAGTCCTAAAGCATGTCTAATGCCTTTCCAACTTTTTGTTCTCATCATTCTCTCTATATCACTTCTCACGTAATATATGAGCTCTGAGCCTACTAGATGTCTGTCTAATCCTGTATCAAGATCTTTTCTTCTATTAAAATACCAGGGAGGGATCTTATAATCCTGAGGGTTGTAAATGATGTTCTCTATAGTTTTTAAGGTCTCTTCATCAAGATAACCTAGTCTGATCCAAGGATCTATTTTAAGAATTTTACATATAGCCAGAGCAAAATTATATCCCACACCTTTGATCTTTGATAGAGCATAGGGCACAGGCAGAGAGCCGTCTAGATCCGTAGCTGCGATCCTTACAATATGTTTAAATCCTTCTCCAGCCACACCTCTTACCTCCGACATCCTCAGCTAATATATCTCTAGACAAGACCAAATATAAGCTTTTTAATTCTATGAATAAATTCTCTTCGGATAAAATGTCTGAAGAAGATTTATTAAAAGATCTTTATAAGGATCTGGATTTCTTAAGAAGTCTTAAAGGCGTAATATTCGTCTCTACATTAGAATATTTAGATCAGAATACTCAGAAGATTAAAACAATTTTCAGCTTATCAAGACTTGCTGGGAGAAGACTATTTATATTTGTTAATGGAAAAGTCTCTGAATGGACTCGTAGACTTAGAGATTTTCTAGCTGATAATATAGATGTATCTATACAGATCTATGAGTATAAAAACATCAGTGAAGTAATTAATATGATTCCTGAGTTGTGTGAAAAGGATCGGTTGTTAATAAGTGTAAGAAAAGATCTTGTGGAAGAGATTATGAGAAAAGGCTTGAGATGTAGAAAAATAATTTATTTGTATTAACTGAGAATTATATGAAGGTGTTAAAAAATTTGAGTAGTTCAAGAAAAATTGATGTCATAAGAATATCTTTAGAAAGTTTTGATGACATAGCTTATTACATGATCTCTAGAGCTACAGGAATCACAACTTTAATAACTGTGTTATGTGATCAAAACAGCTGTTTTACTATAATACCTCTTGGAGAAGGATCTTATGTATACATACATTCTCCAACTCCAGATAAAGAGAGAAACTGTAGATATTTCTATATAGATGATAATGGAAATCTTGTATGTTCACAGAAGCCTGCTCCAGCAAGAACTAATCTAATGATCGTGAGAGTAAAAGAGGTCAGCGGGATCTCTACATAAACTTTATACAAAGATCTCTCATCTATATTGATCATGAAAATCTTTATAACCATATTAACACTCATAATCAATATAGTGATTTAATGAGAAGACAAAACAAGAAACCTAATATATGCCCCAGATGCGGATATGAAGTTGAGAAGCCTGAGAAAACATGGCATATAATGTCTCCGATACCTGATTCAAGGGGGAGGGTCACGATAACTATAATGGGAGTATATATATGTCCTAAATGTGGATATAAATGGAGGACGACTATATCTAAGATCAAAGCAGGCGAAGATATAGAATTTGAAGGAAGAGAGTCTGAGAAAACTGAGGAGAAGCCTCGAGAGGGGAAGATTATAGAGATAGATTTAAGTGAGCTTGATGAAGTCTAGAAAAGATCTTTTTCTTATAATAATAGTTTTTATTCTTCTTATTCTGACTATATACACAAGATTCACAGGATTTCATTTTATAGCAGTAGTTGAGGGACATAGTATGGAGCCTTCTCTAAATACTGGAGATGTAGTCTTTATAATACCTGTTAAAGATCCTCGTGAGATATCTGTTGGAGATGTAATAGTTTTTAAAAGACCTTCTGGAGAGCTTATTATTCATAGAGTGATTGATATAAAACAGATAGATGGCAGATACTATTATGTCACCAAGGGAGACAACAATTTTATCCCTGATCCTCCTAATAGACCTGGAGAGCCCGGCATAGATTTCGACTCTGTAGTTGGAAAAGTCTTGAGTTTAAATAAAGATGAGGTTTTTAAAATTCCTTACATAGGAATCATACCATTGATAATCTCATAATCATTTTTATCTCACAAAAATACTCTAAACAATGTGAAGTCTATGAAGAGTCAGACAGAGAAAGATGAAAATATATTCAGGATATCTTTTGCAGCACATAGCGAGCCTCCTTCAAAAGAGCTTTATGACGCAATAATACAGCTTGTAGACAAGTTATATGAATTATTAGGAGACAACATGATCTTTTATTTAGGAGGTTATTATGGGACTATGAAATCTATAGCTGATGAGGCGTGTAGACGTGGTATCTCATCAGTTTTTATAATGCCTTACTCAGCAACATATGTTCCTCGTAAAAAATGTTTTATACCTGTAAACACTGGAATGGAGATGAGAGAAAGATCTGAGATATTAGTTTTGTCAGGCGACGTGTTGATAGCTGTCGGAGGATATGCTGGGACAATAATAGAAATATTGATTGCTTATTCAAATAACAGAGATTCTTATGTGTTAACAGGATATTCAATGCCCAGCGATCTTTTGGAGAAAATTTTTTCACCATATGTGGATCCTAGGAGAAATGCTCGTATAAAATATTATTATAAAGATCCTATTAAACTGGCCACAGAGGTGGCAGAAGATCTTATGAGAAAGAAGTGATAAAATGATTTTCTGTGGCCTAGATCTTGCTGTTAAAAAAGAGGATGTTCTTGTTAAGATAATAGATGTAAACTTGTATCATAAAATAATAAAAATATTTGAATGTAAAGATCTTATCAAACTTGTGAATGAGATTATGGATTGTGATGTTTTAGCTATAGACTCTCCTTTCTCACTATCTATAGGATATAGATCTGTTGATAAAGAGATGATTAAAGAAGGTTTTCGAGTATTTCCACCTAATTTTATAAAAGATCTTGTGAAGAAAAATCTTAATCTCCTAGATCTTTTGAAAGAAAAAGGTTTCAAAGGATCTATAGTTGAGACACATCCTAGAAGTAGTGAGAAGGCTTCAAAAATTGATAGAGAGATAATAATGAGAGTAATTAATCATCCTCTGTCTAGAGATGAAGCAGACGCATTCTTATGTGCTTTAACTGCAATAGCTTTTAAAAAAAGAATATCAAAGATGTTTAAAGCTGAAGATGGAGAAATACATATTCTATCAGATCAGGCATTTTCACTGTTGAATCAATTTGTTAATAAAAAGATTATTATAGAAAGATTCAGATGTTGATGCAACTACTGACCTCCTCTCCACCCTAAAGAGTGAGGCTTTCGATTGTAAAGATCTTATTTATTTCATAGCCACAAACAGACTACTACGTGTAGCTTTCAGACCTGGCTCTCCATGTTCAACTTTCTTAGTTGTTATAGAATATTCGCCTAGATAATGACCTATCATCTCTGGAGATACTGTGAAAGTAACATATTCTTTGCCGTTATATACTGAGAATGTTAATCCGACCATCATTGGAAGAATGATCATGTCTCTTATATGAGTTTTTATAACGATCTTTTTGCCCTCTTCCAGAGCTTTTCTAGCTTCTAAAACTTTTTCTAAAAGCTTCTTCTTCTCTTCAGATAAGCCTCTTTTAAGACTTCTTCTAGCCCTTGCAGGAAGAAGTTTCACAATCTCGTCCATAGGCATCTCTAACAGTTCTTGTATAGTCTTTCCTCTATATTTGATCTTTAGCCATTCTGGAGGCATATACTCAAATATTTTCTCCATATACTTCTCTCCTAGATAAATATTTCAGAGAGATATTTAAGCAAAAACATTCTTAAGATCCTTAGAGTATCTAAGGATCTCAATTCATCAGTAGATTTATCATATATCTTTTGTATCAATATATTTTTATAGAGTGAAAAATTGCTTCCAGTAACATTAGATGTGTTATACAAATCTCTTGATAATATAAAGAGAAGATTAGAAGAGATTCCTCCGATAGATTATCTTGAAAAGATCCAGGACATGTGGATAAGATATAGACCTAGAGATGTAGATGTATTCAATTGTATAGGTGCAATAGACAGCGGATATAATTATTATGAGATCAGAGGCTTTTTTATATATGCGGTTGATGCAGGATACATAGACAGTTGTTCAAGAGAGAAAGAGACGGCTGTGGTAGGAATAGAAGATCTGTCTGTAGATCCTAAGGATTTTCTAGATCTAATGTCTATAAAGCTTGAGACAGAGATCTTGTTGTCATCCTTAAATGAGAATAAAGATACATTGATAATTGTAGACGGATCATTTGTAAAAAAGATCTTTTCAACAGCTGATTATATAAACATGGGCGTACACAAATTAACTGGCGTAGAGATCCTGGATCTTTACAAGAAAATTTTTTCAGAGAAAAATAAAGAGAACATCATATTTATATCTAAAAACAGTGGTGCGCAAGATCTTTTGAAAGAGCTAAGGTCTGAGTCCCTGAAAATTCCTGATGTATATCTGCTTGAAGAATATACTTATGAGATAGGCTTCTCATATCCTCAAAAGAAGATTCTCAGAATATTAGACACAGAATATATCGTATGGATCTCGTATATAAGAATCGATGTTGGAGGACCTGTTTTAAGAGTAGAATATTTTATGGAGGATGAGAACATGAGTTTTATAAAAAGAGCAATAGATGCCATGAATAAGATCAGTGTGAAAGGTTTTCCAGCAATATTATCTTTAGTAGATGAGAGAGTTCGTATCAGTAGTAATGATATTGAGAAGATCGCTAAGATAATAGCTTCAGAAAAAAGAAAAAGATGATCTGGAGGCATGTATGAATATGAAGAAAAGATCTAATGATAGACTACTTGGTTATGTAATAGGCGAGTCTAAACCTCATGAAGGAGTTTTTCTAGCTATAAAACCTCCTTTATTAGGTGAGTATATAGAGCTCAGATACGATAAATATCATGTCATAGGTCTTGTTCAAAGTAGTATATCAGGCTCAATAATTCTTGATGAGAAAATGCCCGCGAGTGATATCGGCAAAATAATAGATCTTTTGAAGATTGACAATAGATCAATATATTACAAAGGATATTTCAGGATCCTTGGTGAGGTGGAGAATCTGAGAATACCACCGATGCCTCCTCCACCTGGGACTGAAGTTTATAAAGCTGATTCAGAGACTTTGAGTAGAGTATTCTCACCTGAAGGATCTCAATGGTGTAGAATCGGCACTTTAATTCGAAATCCTGATGTTGAGGTCAGAATAGATCTTAATAAAATTGTTCAGAGACATCTAGCGATCATAGCTATGACGGGCATGGGAAAGAGCAATCTAGTTGCACTGTTAAGCAAAGAGATCGGCAGGAGAAGAGGAACTGTGATAATATTCGATTATCACGGGGAGTATAGAGAGCTTAAAGTTGATAATGAAGCTCCTAATATTATAGAGCCTAAGATCAATCCTCGAAATCTTACTTGGAGCGAGCTTAGCAGGATCCTTGGTGTGAGAGCTGGAGCGAAAAATCAAGAGCTTATTGTGAGAATATGTAAATCTAGAGCTGACGAGACGAAAGAAAGATCTTTTCTAGATGTTTTTACACAATGTATAAAGACAGAAGCTCTCAAGACTTCAAGAAGTGAAATGAGAGATGCTGCCCAGGCGGTCTTAGATCTTGTTGAGGCAAATAGATTCTTTTTCAAAAATCTGTTAGATGATAATGTTAAAGATGTTATAGAACAGATCGTTCTTTCAAAGATTAATATAGTAGATCTAACAGGTCTCACATTTGCACAAATAGACGCCATAGTCTCTCACTGGCTTCACAAGATCCTTGAAGAACGTAAGAAAGCTGTATGGGCTGTTAAAAGTTCAGGAGTTAATTACAAAGGACTTGTTCATCCAGTCATGATCTTTCTCGAAGAGGCTCATATATATCTTTCAACTAATAGAGATACTTTAAGTAGATATAGAGCTGAGCTTATAGTTAGAGAAGGAAGAAAATTTGGCGTAGGGCTTGGAGTAGTATCTCAGAGACCCAGAGGATTAGATCCTGACATAATGAGTCAAATAGGCTCGTGGGCCATTATGAGAATTATTCAGCCCGAAGATCAGATGTTTATATCAAGAGTATCAGAATATATGACAGAAGAACTTGTATCACAACTTCCCAGTCTTAACGTTGGCGAGGCCATTATAGTTGGTCAGTGGACTAGAGTGCCTGCTATCGTAAGAATAGATCATGTGACAGAGAAGATATCAGGCGTTGATATAGATCCTGTGGCAGAATGGCTTGGCAAGACTCTCAGATGATTCATTAGATGACTATTCTTTTTGAAGAAGCTTTTCTAAGACGATTCATGATTGCCAGACCAAGACTTTTTTCTTCAACTCCTTCAACGATTAATACGCTATCTTTTGTTTTATCAGCTTTCCTCAGAACATCAAAAATATTTTTAGCTATTTCATAAAGATTTTTTCTAGATCCTATGTCAATTATTTTTATATTAGGATTGTCTTTAAACTCTCTCTCATAAATATCTATAGTCTCTCTCGTGGCTGCTATAGTCACTATCTTATAACTTCTGCTCAGATCTTTAGCAAGCTTTAATATCTTATCTGTTAATAGGCTAAGTTTATAATCATCATATGAAGAGCTTTCAACTAAAAACATAGGTATATCAGGTGCATAATGTCTATATTTCATTCCTGGGGCAAGAGCTCTCTCAGCTTCTCCAAGACCTCTGGCGAAATCTGGTATATATATCTTCTCACCAATGATCTCTTCAATTATCTCCACAGGATAGGCGCCAGGCCTCAGAAGCGTGGGAGGATCTGTTAGAAAATTGATTATCGTAGACTCTATCCCGAAAATAGTCTCTCCACCATCTATTATTCCATCTATTATCCCGAGAAAATCTTCAATAACATGTTCAGCTTTTGTGGGACTGGGTTTTCCAGATATATTTGCGCTGGGAGCCGCAATAGGAGTGTCAGATAATTCTATAAGTTTTAATGCTATTGGATGAGCAGGAGATCTAACGGCCACAGTATCTAAACCTCCAGTTGCTTCTCTAGGGATCTCAAGAGATTTCTTAAGTATCACTGTCAAAGGACCTGGCCAAAGTCTTTTTATGACTTTGAAAATCTTCTCAGGAACCTCTCTAGAAACTAGATCAAGCTGTTCAAAATCTTTTATATGAATTATAAGAGGATTATCCATAGGTCTCTTCTTAACTTCAAAAATTTTTCTACAAGCAGCAGAGTTAAAGACGTCAGCTCCTAATCCATATACAGTCTCAGTAGGAAATGCCACAAGCCCTCCTCTTCGAATGATCTCAGCTGCCTCTCTTATTAACGTCAGATCTATATTAAAAGGATCTATCTTCCATATTTTTGTATACATCTGTTGCTCCAAAAATTATCTTTATCAATCTGAGGATAAAACTCTTGAAAACAAAATATCTAGACATAGATATAATTTTCAATCTTTCGACTGATCTCATGTATTTATGTCTCATATATTTATTAGGGCAAATAATACTATAATTATCGGAGATTAACATGATCAGAGAATTCTCTAATGTTAAAGATTTGATCGGGTATATAGACAGCAAGCTAATGGATCTTAGGAAAGAGTTTGGAGAAGTGATAAGATATGTGGAGGAACTTAGAAGAAAAGCTGAGGCTCAAAAAAAGATCTCGAGCATATTAACGAAGCTAGGTGCTGAGGCAAGACTTGTCACTCAGGCAGTAGAGATAGATCTGAAGTCTGTTAAAATAGCTTTTAATCCTTCTGCAGAATATGAGCTTAGATACTATGAGAGGTATATAGAAGATCTTAATCAGAAAATTAATAAACTGGCGTCCATGAGAAAAGATCTTGATGCTGTAAGCACAGAGCTTTCTGAGCTTCCTGCTAGAATAATTGTTATGTTAAAAGATGATATTCCAGATCTCATAATACTCAAATTATAATTTTTTAAAATAACTTCAATGCGATATACTCAGATCTTACGAGTTAAAACTGTAGATATATTTATAAGACATCTTTATTTAATAATTATGATAGAGTAGAGGAGACTATTAAATGAGAAAATCATTAGAAGATTCGTTGAGAGAGACCTTGAGAAAGATCTTTTTTAACAAGAACAGTTTCGGCAGCAAATTGTATACAGATACCACCCAAATGATCTTTGTGATAAAAAGTTTGGATAGAATGATCTATAACTTTATAAAGATAGGCATCTCAATATTAGTTATAGCATTTGTTATTCGTGGAATTGTTAATGGAACTCTCATACCTTATTCTATAACATATGTTGTTGACGGGCTTAAGAATTCTGAAAAAAGATCATTATTTCTATGGGGATTAACTCTATTCGGAGTCTCAGGTCTATTATTTGCTGTGACAGAGCTTATGCTCATGATATATTTCAAAAAACTTACCAGAGGAATAGTGGTGATGAAACATAATATTATTGAGAAGATTCTGAGAAAAAGAGATGATAGAGAGGATCCAGAGGATCTTGTGGGAAAGATCGCTAATGACGTAGATTTTATTGTCTGGAATGTCAATGGCGTGTTGACAACATTAATGCCTAATCTTTTCACAACAATAACAGCTTTGACAACTGTATATAGTTTTAGTCATTCTATAGGCATCTTCATATCTATCACTATGTTGCCGTACATATTATATGCAGAATATTATAGTAGAAAAGTTGAGGTCTATAGAACTCTAGAGAGAAAAACTTATTCACAGAGCATTGTTTATATAAAGAATCTTGTCTTCGGCGAGAGAGTCAATGGAGATCTTTATAAAACTCTCAGAGAATGGAACAACTCTATAGATCAAGTCTTGTGGCTTGATAGGATCTATTGGTCTCTGAGTTTAGGCACAGCTTTGATATCTATGACAGGAATCTCTCTATTAGCTGAGAGAGAGATCAGTGAGAATAAATTAGGTATTGCCACACTCTCAGGTCTCTTATACGCTTCATTAACAGCTCATTTTGGAATGTTAAACGCTATGTGGGCATTATGTATTCAAGGTCAGACTATTGCTGCTCTGAAGAGAGTAATGAATCATCTTATAACTGTTGAGAATATTAACAACAAAAGATTATGATCCTAGTTTTCTCTTTTCATAGAAAAATCAGATCTGCAGAATAAATTTATTGAATAATTTATTTGTTTTTAATCAAATAATTTCTAGGGGATAGCGATTTCTAATGTATCTGTAGTAATTCCAGCCAGAAATGAAGCTAGATTCATCTCAAGAGCGATCAAAGCAGCTAAGAGGCTGAGAGAAGTCAAAGAGGTCATTGTTGTTGATGGAGGAAGTATTGATAAAACCCCTGAGATCGCTAGAAGATTAGGAGCTAAAGTAATTTATCAAAGTATATTAAGATATCCTGGGAAAGGTATTGCTATGAGAGACGGCTTTTATTATTCAACTGGAGAGATCATAACATTTTTCGATGCTGATATAAAAAATATATCGTCAGATTTCATAAAAGGACTCTATCAGCCTATTTTAGATGGAGAAGCTGATTTTGTAAAAGGTTCTTTCGGCAGAAAAGCTGGTAGAGTGACAGAGCTTGTTGCAAAACCTCTCTTAAGAATGTTTTATCCAGAGCTTTCAAAATATTCTCAGCCGCTCAGTGGAGAGATTGCTGGTCTTAGAAAAGCTTTTGAGATCGTCGAATGGGAGCCTGGCTGGGGAGTTGATATAGGAATTCTTATCGATGTGTATAGAGCTGGTCTTAGAATAATTGAGAAAGACCTTGGATTCAAAGATCATGATATGAAGCCTCTGGAGCTTTTGACAGAGATGGCTTATGAAGTTGCTGAGACGATCTTGAGGAGAGCTGTGAGAGATGGCAAAATAACTTCTGAGGAGATGAAGACTTTACTTAAACAGTATTCTGAGATTAGAGAGTGATTATATGAGATATGTGATAGTAGGTTCATCACATTATCTTTATTATATTCTCAAAGCTATTAAAGAGACAGATCCTAAGGGAATAATAACTTTAGTAGAGAGATCCAGCGAAGTGGCTAAGGTTTTGGCCTCAGAATTTGGTGTAGCATCTCACTCAGGGAATCTTCTTGACCCAGGCACCTACGAGAAGATAGATATTAGAAAAACAGATGTTTTTATAGCAGCTTCTGACTCAGATGCTTTAAACATTAGATTGATAGAGCTTATGAAGAAAGTTTTTGGAGTTCCTAAAGTGATTGGAGTAGTAAACAATCCTATGAACTTAAATGAATACAAAAAGTCTGGAGCTGATCATATTATTAATCCATTTTATACTGTCGAGACTTTTATAAAAGCTTCTATAAGTAGCGACAGATGGATCAAGTCTTCAACTCCAGAGCTTTTCGGCATAGATGTTTATATGAACAGATTTGTGAAAGATGTAGTGTTTGGAATAACATTGTCTTTTCTAAAAAATGCTGTAAAAGATCTTGGGAGTGATGTTATGATCATTGTAATAGGAAGAGATGGAAACATAATAAAAGATCCTATGTATGAGCTTATTGAGGGAGACACTGTCATGATAGTCACGCCAAAAGGATTAGGTGAAGAGGCGATCCAGAGGATAGTTAATGCCATAGAAAGACTTAAGATACTTAAGACAGGTGTTGACACTGGGGTCACAAGATTATAAAGGATCTGTTTTTCTAGACCTTGACTATACATTGACTGAGGAGAGAAGTATCGTTCTGGTAGGAGCGAAATTAGGTCTTGATAGAGAGATCATAAGAATATTAGAATCTGAGAAGCCTGAGTATATAAAATCTGTCGAGATAGCTAGACTATTAAAAGGGCTGAGAATAGATCTTATTAAAAAAATTGTTTATGAAAACACAGTTCTTAAGAAAGGTGTAGATAGATTCATCTCTGAATTAATTAATGAAGGATATAGTATAAACATAGTGACATTAACCTATAAACAGATTGCTGAGATGGTTTTATTAAAAATTTCTGAGGTTTTAGACAAAGATCTTTCGTCAATAAAAATTTACGCGCCTATTCTAGAGACAGATCTTGATAACGTAGTCACAGGAAGACTGATCTTTGACGTGTCTAATCAAAGACTTAAAACTCCTTTCTGTATAGAATGTAGTCTATGCAAAAGATTTATTGTAAAAAAATTCAGGATGGGCAAAGTAGTGTCTATAGGTGATGCAAGACCGGATGCCTGTATGTTCTTAGAATCCGATAGATCTATAGTTATCAAATCTCCTTCTAACAGATATATAGTAAGTTTAAACGCTGATCTTGTTATAGAAGATTTTTCTGATCTAGAGTCGATCATGAGATTTATTAAAGAGAAATCATAATTTTTGATGGTGATTTCATGACGACTTTATTATTAAACATCATCAAACTAATGATCTATGAGATCGGGCAAATCATTAGTGAGACTATAACGACATCAATGATCCTTTCGATATTATTTAAAATAATTATCGCTTCTATTATTCTTATAGCGACGTATTTAATCGGTAGATATATAAGTCATCTATTAAGCAGATTTTTAACACGAGTTGAAGAAGATCTTAGGAATAGGATCATTGATATAAGTAGATATCTCATTTATGCAGTAGGTATTTTAATAGCTATAGCAATATTATCTCCTGAGCCTTTCACATTCTCGATTCTTATACTTATCGTAGGTCTTGCAGTGATAGTATCATTAAGCGATATATTAAGAAACTGGGGCTCAGAACTTTATATAAGAGCTGTAAAACCTTTTCATATAGGAGACTGGATAGAGATCCTTGGCAAAAATGGTAGAGTTGTCAAGACAGATTCTTTAGGAGTCTTGATAGAGACTATAGACAGAGAGAGAGTTTATGTACCTAACAGTGTTATAGCGAGAGAGATCGTCGTCAACAGAACTACTCCTTACGGGACAATATTTAGATTAAGAGCGGAGATGAGTTCTGATGTTGACGAGATTTACGCATCAGAGGTTTTAACTAAAATTCTTGGAGAGATAAGAGGAGAATTAGTTGATGAGCCTAAAATAAGTTATCTAGGAGTTTTCGATGGAAAATCAGTCTTTGAGATCAGACTAGTTCTTCTTAACATAAGAAAGATTGAAGATATAATAGAGTTTTTCAATAAAAGAGTAAGAGAGATGTGGCCTGATGCGAGAGTAAGAATTTGATCACAAAGATCTTGATATTAAGAGGATCTAGATATCTCAGAGAATTACTAAGAGATGAGCCTCACATAGATCTACTGATAATTCTAGGTCCTTTATCAAAAGATCTTTTGATAAACTATGATCTATATGAAGAATTTTTCAAAAAATTTCATGAAAAGATCCTTGTAATTCCATCATCATATGATGACTACACGATCTATAATCTACTGAAGAGAAAATATTATATCGAGATCTGTTGGACGAAAAAACTCATAAGATCTTTAGCTGATGACACATATATCAAAATATCTAGAGAACAGTATCACGATCAGATCTCTACATATGAAGATAAAGAACATGATTTTATAGAGCTGAGATTTATAGAAAGATCTATGGCAACTGACGAGAGATTTTGGGAGAAGAAAATCTTTGATCCATATAAGATCTTTAGAAAAATGATTGTTTTTCACGGAGTCACAGAGCCTGCGGGCATATATATAGATAATATTATAAGGATCTCATTATCTACAGAACATGAGGTGTTAACAGAGATCATGAGTAAAGAGATTGTGTTAAAAATCTTTAGAGAAGATATTGAAAGAAAAATCATTGTAAAAAAAGAGAACGGCTCTATATCGTAGAGAGAGCCTGCGAAAGATCTTCTATAAGATCTTCTGTGTCTTCAAGTCCTACAGAAAGTCTTAACAAACCATCTGTTATTCCTAATCTCTTTCTAATCTCCTCAGGTATGTATTTTGAGGCACTTATCACAGGGTAAGTGAGAAGAGATTCTGATCCTCCTAGACTTGGCGAAGGTTTTATAATCTTAACTTTTCTCAAGATCTTATCTACTGATGATGCTCCTCCTCTTACTTCAAATGAGACTACCCCTCCATAGATCTTTTGTTTAAACATTTTATCAGCCACTGGTTTATAAGGACTTTCATCAAGTCCTGGATAATAAACCTCTTTCACCGCAGAATGATCTTTGAGAAACTCCGCTATAGCTTTTGCTGAGTTAGACGTTTTCTCAAATCTTATCTTAAGAGTCTTTACTCCTCGAATAGCCATATAAGCTTCAAAAGGTTGCATGATCCCTCCTAAGATCCTTCTCCAATCCCATAAAAGATTAAGATCCTCTTGATTTTTTACGACCACTACTCCGCCTATTATGTCATTGTGTCCCGCAATATATTTGGTCACGCTATGAATCACGATTCTAGCATCATGTTCAATAGGGTTATATAAGATAGGTGTAGCAAAAGTGTTGTCAACTATTAATGAACATCCAAGATCATTACATGTCTTGGCTATCTCAGGAACATCAAATATTCTTAACGTAGGATTTGTGATGGTCTCTATAAAAACTATGTCAGGACCTGATCTTTTGATCTCTTCAATAATATCCTTAGTATCTGGATACACAGATATTTTTTTAACATCAAACTTTTGTTGCAAAAGATCTATTAATTGGATCGTTGTTCCATACATCTCGTAAGGAACAAGAATTTTTGACCCAGACTTTGTTAACGCTATTAATGTTGCTGATATACTACTCATCCCGCTGTTAAATGCAAGAGCATCAAAACCTTTCTCTAGTTTAGCAATAATCTTCTCAAAAGAATATACAGTAGGATTCTCTTCTCTAGAATACTTAAGTTCTGTTCCTCTCCTGCTCTGTCTCGTCGGGATCTTCTGTTCAAATATTGCTGAGAGATATATAGGTGGTATAAAAACTCCATATTCTTCATCAAAATATTCATGTCCATGAACTGATAAAGTCTCTTCTCTCACATGATCACCTCCACGACGGCTCCGAAATTATTTATCTTAGCTGTGAAATATCTGTTCTCTACTCCTTTCTCAGAAAGATATTCTGAAAGGATCCTTCCAACTCTCTCTGCATCAAAAGAATCTTTTGTTAATGCAAATACTGAAGGACCTGCGCCTGATATGTTAAATCCCAACGCTCCATTCTCTAAAGCGATCTTCTTAAGATCGTAGTAATAAGGTATCATCTTCGATCTATATGGCTCAGCTATATAATCTTTTGATAAAGCCTCTCCCATCATCTTCAGATCTTCTTTATAAATTCCTATGAATAATTTAGCTATATTTGACATCTGTTTTATCACATCTCTTCTATCTAAATTATTTGGTAGTAAAGATCTTGCGTAAAGAGTCTTATTCTCTGGAACAGGTATCTCAGGGATCAATATTGTGAACCATATATCTTTCTTAATATCTAGTTTAATAAAACGATTCATCTCATGATCTATGAGAACAAATCCTCCTAAATAAGATGCTGAGACGTTATCATAATGAGGTTCTCCAGCAACAATAGACTCTCCATATCCAGCGATAGATATGATCTCTTCATCTGATAGATCTAGGCCGTACGTCTTAGAGAGACCTACCACAGCAGCAACTGAAGATGCTCCAGAGCTTCCTAAGCCTTTTGATATAGGAATTCCTTTAAAAAGTTTGAGATAAAGACTTCCTTCGCATGATTCTTGAAATATAGATGCTATTCTATATACTATATTCTCTTCCTTAGGTATATCAATGCCTTGTACCTCTAGATCTAAATCTGATCCTTGAGGGTCATAAGATATCTCTAAGACATCTTTTAGATCAGATATCGCCACGGCAAGAACATCAAAGCCAGGTCCTAAATTAGCTATTGATGCTGGAGCTGAGACTTTTAATCTGATCCTGTTTTTCCTTTTTGAATAAGAACATTTGATGTTTAGAAAATCTTTTATCATATTGCTATCTAGAAATCTTCTGATCATTATTAGACACCTCTTTAGACAAAAATTGTGAGAGAGATTATAAATCTTATTAAATTAATATTTAAAGATGATACAAATGAGTAGATATATTGATTATAAAGAAGAATTTTGGGAGAAATGGCTATCTGGCGACGAGATGTCTAGAGAGAGCATGATCAGAGATCTTATATTGAGAAGTTTGCATGGAAGATCTTTTGACATAGATCTTCTTACATATCTTTTTAATACCTATCTAGAGGATCTTGCGGAGTATATATTAATTAAAATATGTAAGAAAGATTCAGAAAAAAATGTTAATAAAGATCTTGGGTAGAGAGATTGTTGAGAGAGTTGATCAATTTTATATATGGATATGTCTATGGTCTAAGTCTTGCAATGCCTCCTGGCCCCATGAATGCTTTGATAGCAGACAGATCTTTATATTCCTTCAGAGCAGGCTTTCTCACAGGCTTAGGAGCGTTAAGTGCAGATGTCATTTTCATGATCCTTACGATATTTTTCTATGAATTGATGAAGAATTCTGCGGCGACTCCTCTCATATTTTTTATTGGAGGAGGATATATGATGTTTCTAGTGATAGAAATGATCAGAGGTTGGCACAATGATATCAATATAGATCCTGAGAAGAGACGTAGCTCAAGTAATCTTGTGAAGACATATTTAACTTCTCTTCTTCTCGGAATAACAAATCCTTATCAGATACTTTGGTGGGCAACAGCAGGTCTCTCTCTGATAGCTATATTAGGATTAAGTGTTGTGATAGGATTGTTAACAGCTATTCTCACATGGATCATAATATTTCCTCTCATGATCAGAGCAGGATATAGAGTGAATAAGAGAACCACCATATATGTTATAAAGATCTTTTCTATAATAGTTCTTATAATATTCTCACTACTTCTCTTATACAATGGATTTAAAGAAATTATAAATCTAATAACATCATTACAACAAGAGCATTTTTAGAGTTTAAGATAGCTAGCTTATAAATTATATAGTGATCAAAAAACAAATACTTAATATTTATATATTCTGTTTTTTAAATACTATTTGAAGGTGAAATTTTGGGTGAAGAGATAGTTTTTGTTAGAAGAGCCTCAGGATTAGTAAGAGAATTAGGATGGTTTGACATAGCTATATGGGCTTTGGCAACGCCTGCGGCATCTGGAATGACTTATTACGCAGTAAAGATCCTTGGAGATCCAAGCGCATACGGAGGCAATATTGCGCTGGCATTCTTTATAGCAGGCTTAATGTTTCTTCCTCTTGTAATAGGTTTTGCATTGATAGTAGCCTCTTACCCCAGGTCTGGAAGTTTATATGTATTTGTCTCCAGAACTCTTCATCCTGTGTTAGGCTTTTTGCCATTCTGGTATTTCATAATAGGCGGCGGAGCTGCCATCGCCTCAGGATTTCTATTGTTCATCGGCATCAAAGCTCTCAGCGGTCCTCTGGTTGTTGCAGGTCTTTCAACAGGAAATAAAGGATTTATTGATATGGCATCTGCATTAACAGATCCTATGAATCAGCTTTATATAGCTTTGATCCTGATCATAGTGATCTGGGCTATAAATTATACTGGCATGAAAGTGATTAAATGGGTCATGAGGATCCTAACAATAATACCATTGGCAGTCACAGTGATAGTTCTCATAGCTCTCTTAACGCTGGGAGCAGGCGGCGGGGTTGCCAGTTTCGATAACATATATGGAGCAGGAGTCTCACAAAAAATCATGGAGACAGCATTAAATGAGACTGTGGCTAAATCCGCCGGAATATCACCTCTCACGCCAAATGATCTTTTGACAGGAACTTATGGAATGCTTCTATGGACTATATGGGCTTGGACAGGTCTTGAGATAGTAACTTTTGTAGGTAGCGAGGTAAAAGATCCTTCGAGAAGCTATTTAAGAGGCTATGCAATAGGATTTATTCTTGTAATGATCCTTTATCTAGCTAACGCATTGATCATGCCGTGGGTATTTAATTATGATTTTCTAGCATCATACTCATATCTGAAGTATGAACATGAGGATGTTCTAAAGAGCATATTAGGAGGAAAGCCTGCTCCAGACGCCTCAGTACCCTTCTTTGCCTCGTTAGCATTTCCAAATCCTGTGATCGCTGTGACGATAGGATTAGCCTACTTCCTGTGGTATTTTAATACTGTGATCCCTATATGGGTCGGCGGAGTGAGAGGCTTCTTCTCAATGGCTTTTGACAGAATACTTCCTGAGAAGCTTTCAGAAGTGTCTCCAAGATTTGCAGCACCTACATGGTCTAATCATGTGACAGCTATAATAGCTGCTTTCGGAGCTTTAATGACTTTATTAGAGAACATGGGCTTTTCAGCGGCAGCGGCGTTAATATCGTTTTTAGATTTTAGCACGTTAATATTTATCTGGCCAACCGGGCTTGCATTAATGCTGGCCCCATGGTGGAGACCTGATCTTTTTGAGAGAATGGTGTTTCCATCAAAATTGTTAGCATCAATAGTAGGAGCAATAATATTCGGTCTGGGATGGTTCTTCATGATACTGACATCATATACAGATCCTATGATTGTATTGATCAATGTTATAGTAGGCGTATTAGGATTATCGATATTCACCTATATGTCTGCTAGAAACAGAGCCAGAGGCATAGATCCTTCGAAAATATATTCTCAGATACCTCCAGCATAAATAGGGGAAGTAGAGAAATGATAAGAATTTTTTTCTCAGTAGATGTCCACGGATCAACACTTGTTTGGAGGAAATGGCTCAAGGCCGTGGAGATATATAATGTTAACACATTGATTTTAGCCGGAGATCTCACGGGCAAAGTTCTTGTGCCAATAATAAAAAGAAGAGAAGGATTTTATACAGCAAGATATTTCGGCAGAGTATGGGAGCTTAAAGGCGAAGATGAGGTTAGAAGATTTGAAGAGAGATTAGAAGGTGCAGGAGCTTATTTCATTCGTGTAGATGAGAAGGAGCTGGAGGAGCTTAAGAATTCTCCTGATAAAGTCAATAGATTGATTATTGAGAAAATGATTGAGAGAATAAGATCTTGGATGAACATGTTGGTTGAAAAGATAGATACTAGAAAGATAAACACTATAGTGATGCCGGGCAATGATGATGAGTATGTCATTGATGATGTGATCAGAGAATATGAAGATAGAGGCGTGATCTATCCTATTGATAAGGTGGTATCTATAGAGAATATAGAGATAATATCTTCATCATATGTGAATCCTACTCCTTGGAATACTCCTCGAGAGATGAAAGAGAATGATCTTGAGAAATATCTTGAGAGACAGATCTCTAGGCTGAAAGATCCTTCTAAATCAATATTCAACTTTCATGCTCCACCATATAATACTCATCTAGATCTTGCCCCTAAATTGACAAAAGATCTTAAGCCTGTGGTTATCGCTGGCGCAGTACAATATGAGCATGTGGGCAGTAAAGCTGTGAGAAAAGTTATTGAGAAATATCAGCCTATAATAGGATTACATGGCCACATTCATGAGTCAGGCGGCATGGATAAGATTGGTAAAACAATTGTTGTCAACCCGGGAAGCGAGTATAGTGAGGGAGTTTTGAAAGGATATGTGATTGAAATAGATCAAGGCAGGTTAATTAATTATTGGAAAGTTGAAGGTTGAGAAAATGAGTGGTCTAGGAAAGAAAGTCTCGTTAAGCCCTGAAGAGTTTATAAATATAGTGAGAGAGATAATAGAGAGAGCTCAGAAGAGAAATATTATTTTAAGAGTTATGGGAGCTGTCGCGATATATATTCATTCTCTAGATAAGAGAGAGAGTTTGAGAATATATGATGTAATGAAGAGATTTAAAGATGAAGAGAATTTATTCACAGATCTTGATTTAATCGGATATAGCAGACAGAGAAAAGAGATCATAGATTATTTTGAGAAAGAACTTAAATATAAATATGATCCTTACGTCAAAGCATTATTTGGTGCAAGAAGACTAGTGTATTATCATCCTAACGATTATTTTCATATAGACATATTTTTTGACAAACTTGAGTTTAGTCATGATATCTTCTTTGGAGACAGACCTGGGAGAGGAAGATTAGAGCTGGACTTTCCAACAATATCACTTGCAGATCTTGTCTTAGAGAAGCTTCAGATTCATGAGATTAATAGAAAAGATCTTATAGATCTTTCTGTTCTCTTTCACGGTCATGAGCTGTGCTCAGAGATAGGCAGAGTAGATAGAGATTGTATAGATGACGAATATATATCTGATGTTCTCTCAAAAGACTGGGGCTTCTGGTATGATGCAACAACTAATCTTAATAAACTTAGATATATAGTTGTCGCAGAGCTTTCTCAGAAGATGCCTGAGTATGTCGATAAAATTCTTAAAAGAATAGATCTTTTGAATAAAAAAATTGATGAGAAGCCTAAAAGCAAAGAATGGATAAAAAGATCTAAGATAGGAACCTCTAAACCTTGGTATAGAGAAGTCGAAGAGATCGAGAGATAAATTGTTTAAAAAGATTCTTTTTTAACTTTTCATAGAGCTTTATATGTCATGTATATATCTAATCATTGGGATAGGTAATTGTCTCGGGTGTTAAAATGACTCTTCCGCTTGAAGATGTTCTGAGACTGATCATATCTAATCATAAGAGAACTGGAAATCCTGTCGGCATAGATATGAAAAGATGTGTAGAGTGGGCTGAGAACATTTCTATGCCAAGAAGTGGTGAGAAGATTCTTTATACATCATGTATGTATCAGATGGCTCCTTATATAAAGAGGCTGGTCGAACAATTAGCTAAAACTGAGAGACACGGTCTCTCTGGAGTGGCTCTCAAACTTGGTGGAGTACTTTCTAGAGTGATAGATGTCACAAGTATAATGGGGGTCTCAGAAAATGAGAGAAAAAGATCTTCAGAGATCTTAATGAATATAGTTAAAATATTGTTGAAATATGATGCAAATATTGCTTATCTATATGAGGAAGAGCCTTACAGCGGCGCGTTATTATATGAGCTAGGTCTCGAAGAATATTTCATAAATCATGCGAAAAAAGTTGTAGAGATCTTTAGAAAACATGGTGTGAAAAAGATCATTACAATAGATCCTCATACACATCATGTTTTGAAAGATGTATATCCTAAATATGTTGACAATTTTAATTTTGAAGTTACACATTACATAGAGATCCTTAGTGAGAGGACAGATCTTTTGACAGAAATACGAGTCTCAGATGAATATGTGATCCATGATCCATGTCTATTAGCTAGATATTTAAATATAATTGATCAGCCTAGAAAAGTTTTAGAGAAAATCGGGATCAAGATCCGCGAGCCTTCTCGAAGTCGTGAGAGAACGAGATGTTGTGGAGGACCTATAGAGTCTATATCTCCATCTCTCTCAGGATCTATGGCTAAGATTAGATTAGAAGAGCTGTCTAGATATTCTAGAAAGATCCTTGTCATGTGTCCTATATGTTTCATATCTTTATCGAGATATGCCGATGAATATAATGTTGAGATAAAAGATCTGGCTGAACTTTTGAGATGATTCTTATGAAAGAGGTCATTGAGAAGATCAATAGAATACTCAGTGATGAAGATGTTAGAAAACAGATTAATAGAATAGTTCAGAGTTCCTCTGAGAAGATATGGATCCTTTTAAATGAATATCCTCATATAAAGAGATATGCTGATGAGATTGTTAAAATAAAAGATTATTCTATATCTCATCTAGAGGATCTTATTAAGACTGCCATGAGAAATATTGAGAAAAATGGTTCTAAAGCTTATTTTGCTAGAGACGCTGAAGAAGCTAGAAAAATAATCTCTGATATAATAGGCTCAGACAAAGTCGTGATCAAGGCTAAGAGCATGGCTACTGAAGAGATCAAGCTGAACGAGTATTTAAGAAGACTTGGTAAAGAGGTTTGGGAGACAGATCTTGGTATGTTTCTTATTCAGGTTCTAGAGGAAGAACCTTCTCATCCTGTTGCGCCGGCGATCCATATCACTAGAAAAGAGATTGCTAAAGGTCTCAGAAAAATTGGTATAAAGATCTCTGAGACATCATCAGCTGAAGAGATTGCTTGGAGCGTCAGAGAGTTTCTTAGAAAAAAGATTTTCTCTGCAGACGTAGGGATCTCAGGAGCAAACGCTCTTGCTGCTGACACAGGATCTATAGTTTTAGTAGAGAATGAGAGCAACATAAGATTAGTTACCTCGATACCTAAAAAACATATAGCTTTGGTGCCTATAGACAAGATTGTTCCTACTCTTGAGGACGCCATAAAAGTCGCCATAGTGCAGGCGACATATGATGGTCTCTATCCTCCCACTTATATAAACATTATAACAGGCCCCAGCTCTACAGCTGATATAGAACATGTGAGGGTATACGGAGCACAAGGGCCTAGAGAACTTCATATAATTCTTTTAGACAATGGAAGATTAAGAGCTTCTAGAGATCCTGTGTTCTCACAGATGTTGAGATGTGTGAGATGTGGCAGATGTCTATTTGAGTGTCCAGTGTATGAGACTATAGGCCCTGGATATGGATATGAAGGATTTAACGGTCCTATGGGAGTTGTGTGGCTTTATATTCTTGGGCATAGAGATGCTGCAGGATATCTAAGCATGTTATGTGCACAGGCGGGAAACTGTGGCATGGCATGTCCAGTGAAGATCGATCTTCCTAAACTAATTCTCGAGATAAAAAAAGAATATGTTAGAAAAATTGTTGGAGAGAAAGAATTCAGTCAATAATCTTTTTATGAATAAATCTTCTCATAGCAACAACGATCCCTGGAACATCAACTTTAGCAGGACATGAGAGAACACATGCTGAACATAATACACATGTGTATATATACTCAAGACTTTTTTCACTAAAAATGTCTTTCTCTATAAAAATCTTGGCAACTCTAACTCTCCCCCTGGGACCGTAGCCTCTGTCATTTTTTATATTAAGAGTAGGACAATCATATTCACAGAAACCGCAGAAGACACATTTAGACACTTCTCTTCTTATGAAATCCAAAGGATCATCTTTCAATAGGGATCACTCTACCGGGATTCAGAATATTCTTTGGATCAAATGTTTTCTTAATCTCTCTCATAAGATCTATAGATGCCTCAGAGCCTCTGTATCTAAACTCCTCGATCAAAAGATCTATTTTCATAGTGCCTATGCCATGTTCAGCACTTACACTTCCTCCTAACTCGACAGCTTTTAAAGCTATCTCTCTCCCGATTTTCATCACAAGATCTCTATCCCTTGGATCATCAAGATCTCCCTCAAGCTTCGGATGAAGATTTCCATCACCTAAATGACCTCCTACCTCAATATCTCTCTCATATCTTCTTCTCAAGGTCTCGACGAATTCTACATACTCAGGGATCTTTGTTATTGGAACTACAATATCCTCAGTTATTATATACTTCATTTTTCTAGTTTTCAAAGCTGATGGATACATTGATTTTCTAAGAAAATATATCTTCTCAAAATCAGGATCTCTGTTTGAGGCTATCACATAGCTTTTGATATTGTTTCTAGCCAAGATACTCTCGATCTCTTTAGAAAATTTGTCTACAAGAGAGAGATCCTCAATCTCTATATCTGTTATTATCGCATGACCATCACCAAACCATATTCCAGTCGTCTCACGGATCTTTTCTACTAATCTGTTTGACAGATACTCTGCTATCAACGGCACACCAAATCTCTCTCTTATATCTAGAAAAGTTTTGAAGCCCTCGATAAATCTCTCGGAGTAGAATAATGTTCTGAGAATATGATGAGGCTTTGGCCAGAGCTTTAATATCGCCGAATATATCACTCCTAAGGTCCCTTCAGATCCTACTAATAGTCTGGTCAGATCATATCCTTGTCTACATTTGACAGTTCTACAGCCTACTCTATGGATTCTTCCTAATCCATCTACAAACTCCAGGCCTAGAACCCATTCTCTCATAGTCCCGTATCTAGCTCCTCTCAATCCTCCTGCTCCACTAGCCACAGCTCCTCCCACAGTTGCGGCTCTTGATGACGCAGGATCAACTGGGAAGAATAGTCCTGTATCATTGTTATCTAGATAATCATTAAGCTCATCAATTCTCACGCCAGCCTCAGTCTTTATATATCGATCTGTTTTTGAGAACTCTAATATTCTTCTCATAGATCCTGTGAACAATATGATGCCGTATTTTAAAGTCTCCAGCTGATTAAGAGCTGAGAGACTTATAACAGAAGATCCAAGGGCGAGACTTGTTGAAGCTCCCTGAGGTATTATAGGCACATTCTCTCTGGAAGCTAATTTAACCACTTCGGTAATCTCCTCAATATTAGAAGGCATTACAACAACAAATTTCTTCGAAAGATCCTCTGGGATCATTGGAAAAGACACAGGATCAGAGGCATATAAACTTAAAGTGACAGGATCTGTAGATACCTTATCTTCGCCAAGGATCTTCACAAGTCTTCTCTGTATCTCGTTGATATTCATATTCATCATTTTATAGAACTATTTTAGTTAAAATATATACACAAATCTATTCAACTCAGCTTATAAGCGTCTCATAAATTAATATCTAGTGACGAGTGGTGGATGAGGATGAGCAGACCAATACATGTAAGATTTACAACACCTCCTGAGATAGCTGAGAAAGCTTATGAGCTGGTTAATAAAGCCAGAACCACCGGTGGAAAGATTAAGAAAGGAGTTAATGAGACTACAAAAGCTGTTGAGAGAGGAGAGGCTAAGTTTGTTGTGATAGCTGAAGATGTGAATCCTCCTGAGGTAGTTTTGCATCTTCCATATCTATGTGAAGAGAAGAAGGTTCCTTATCTATATGTTCCTAGCAAAGCAAGACTGGGACAGGCGGCTGGGATACAGGTCGCCGCCTCCTCAGTGGCCGTAATAGATCCTGGTGCAGCAAAAGATCTTTTGAATGAGCTTGTTAAAACATATAACGAGCTTAGAACAAAAGGTTGATAAAAAAATTCATCTAATTATTTTTTCCTTTTATATCTCTCATCATAATCTATATTGGGCTGATAAACATTTTAAAGGCTGTTCTGAAAAATCTATTATATACACAGGCAATGGTCGTCATATATTCCATAGTGTTAACTTTGTTCCCAGGTCTTTTCTTCGTAGTAATTCTTTTGATCATGTTTACTTTCTTAGGATACTCGATATTCACAAGCTATAGAAGAATTAGAGCGAGCAGATCAGGCGAAGACGTTGATTATATAAAAAGTGGGAGAGTCATTGTTAAGGCGAATCCTTCGAAAATAATTGATTTTATCAATAAAGATGAGAAGCTTATTGATGATATGAAGCCTCAGATGAAGATGATGTCAGTATCATTAATCAATCTTCCTATAGTCTTCGGAATATACTATCTATATCTAGGGTATGTCATACATTATTTCGCTTTGAATGGAACAACATATTTATTCATAGGCTATCTGATATTATTTGAGATCCTTTTCTTACTCCCTTGGATACTTAATAGAGTAATAATGTCTGGTAGAGAGATCGAGATTATTCAGCTGTTGAGAGATTACATGGTCACAACAAAAGGCGTCTTGGCATCAGGATTTTTATTAAAATTTCCGTTTAACACCTCAGACTACAAGATCATATGTAATAAAAAGAGAAGGTTTATAGATATAAAGACTAAGCCACAGATCCAGGCTTTAACAAATATGAGAAGTGTTACTGTATATAGAATGTATATGTCTGAACAAGATCTTCAGCGAGTGATCGAGATCATGAGTAAGACGAATAATATCTCTCTTCAATGTGAATAGGTGGTTTTTTGAAAGACGATCTTTTTGAGAAAAAGAGGAAGTCCGAGAAAAGATATTTTGACACAGATCTTCTCGAGACCGTTGAGGAGGTTTTTGATAGACAGACAATACTCACTTTATTTGATCTTATGAGAAGCAGATGTATAAAAGAGATTAAAGGCGTGATCTCTACTGGGAAAGAGGCCAGAGTATACTGGGGAACTGATTATGAGGATAGAGAGATCGCTATTAAGATATATTATACTTTAACAGCTGAGTTCAGAAGATCTATATGGAAATATCTTTCTGGAGATCCTAGATATGAGGATCTGAGAGGACTTGATAGAAGAAGACTGATCTATGTGTGGGCCGGTAAAGAATATAGCAATCTTAAGAGAATGATTAAGGCAGGCGTCAGAGTTCCAGAGCCTTATTGTAGAAAAAATAATATTCTTGTGATGCAGTTTCTAGGAGAAAATGGTGAGAGATATCCATTGTTAAAAGAGGCTTATGAAAATAATATGTTGACAAAAAAAGATCTTGAGTTTATATATCAAGATGTTCTGAATCAGATTATTATAATGATTGAGAAAGCCAGACTTATTCATGCAGATCTTAGCGAATATAATATTATGGTCAAAGGATCCACGCCTTATATAATTGATGTTTCTCAGGCTGTGTCAATAGATCATGTTAATGCAATAGATTTTCTGAGACATGATCTTGATACTATAAACAGATTTTTTGCTGAAGCAGGGGTCGACATAGAGTATTTTAAAGATCTTTATAATAAAATATTTGAGGTATTTAATGAGTATTCTATAAAGAGTGTTTAGAAAGATCTTAGTAAACCTATGATTGATAATGTAAGTACCGTTGCAACAAATAATGTAAATAATATGAACTTAAGATCTTTATGATATATAAACCATATTAATGATGCTATGACACGTGTATATGGTATCAGAATAATTATTATCAGGCCTATAGATAGCATCTTCATGATAACATCATCTTGATATCTGAGGCTCATTACCCATGTTGAAAGATCTTTGAATCTAATTGTTTTAGAAAGATCTATTTCTATGCCATGGAAATATATGTAAGCTCCTAAGCCTATTGATAACATTATTAACCCTATGAAAACTCCTATTATAAGAATAAGACCTAGCAGAGCCTCTAGATCCATAGCTGAGACACTCCCTTATAGATCATCTGAATAATAAGATATACTGTTATTATCATTGATAATATTCTCACAGTTCTGCCTCTTATGATCGGAAGTATTTTCGAGCCTATTATGCTGCCTACTGCGGTGCCAAGCGTCATTGAGGCTGCCAAGACAGGATCTACATATCCAGAGGATATATATACCGAGGCTGCTGCAAGACCTGTCATTCCTATTATAAAATTAGATGTTGTTGTGGCAACCTTCGGAGGAAGCCCCATGATACCTTCTTGAATAGCTGTTTTAAATGCTCCAGCGCCTATACCTAAAGATCCTGCGGCAACTCCTGCGATCATCATCATCGGACCTCCTATATGAGCTCTTCTCACTATATAACTTATATATATTTTATCTCCAGGATCATAATATTCGCCTCTGATATTGAGCCATCTAGAGAATCTGTCGATCTCTCTGTCTCTCGAAACATCATTTAAAGATCCTTTTTCTCTCGATAAAAACAACACCAAGATCAGAAAAGATGCGAAGAAGAAGTATAAGACCACGGCTGGGAGCATCAATGTCAGATAAGCTCCTACGATGCCTCCAGTTATTGTGAAAATCTCCATATACATGGCGGCTCTGATATTAGTTATTCTATCTCTAACATATGCAGCGGAAGATCCTGCTGATGTTGCTATTATAGATATCACTGCATTAGCTATAGAATATTTGAGAGGCAGACCTAGAGCTACTAATATAGGCGTCATGATAGATGCTCCGCCGAGACCTGTTAGACTTCCTAAAAATCCTGAGAATAATGCGACAATCAAAACAGAAAATATATTTATTAGATCCAAAAATTCTCATCTCAGTCTATGGATACTCTAGAGGTCTCTTAGGAAGCATAACATCTCTCTGACGTTGATAACGACCTTCGTATGGTCTCTCAATAGGTGTCGTAGTCTTCATAAGGATCAGATGAAGAAATCTCGTCCCAGCTTTTAATTTCACAGGAAATGATGATGAGTGTACTTCTATAGTAAGCTGACCCTCAAATCCTCCGTCAACAACTGTAGGAGGTATCAAAAGACCGAGTCTCGCCAGAGTAGATCTGAGCTCTACTATTCCCACAAGCTCAGGCGGAAGAGCTATATACTCTAGAGTATGTAAAAGATATTTTCTGCCTGGCATAAGAACATATTCATTAGCCTTCTCACATCTATAGAATTTCTCAGGATCCCACTCTATGTATGGATCTAATATCTCATCAGTAGATCTTAACTCGCAATATTGTTCTCCAAGCCTAAGATCTAGACCGTTCTCTCTTATGATCAATGGGTCGAGAGGTTCTATTTTTAATCTTTTAGATGATAGATATGCTTTCAAATCAAAATCTGACAAGATCATTTCTAGTCCTCATTTACAAAAATGTGTCTTAGACATTAAATAGTTTAATATGAAAAGACTCAGATCTTTTTATAGATCAGACAATTATCTCTCTGAGGATCTTTTGTAGAGATTATTTTTCCATCTCTCATCTCATATATTAGATTTGTACAGTTGGCCACCTCAGGATCATGAGTGACGATAATTATGGTGTGACCAAGCTTGTTAAGATCAAGAAATGTTGAGATCACAGTTTTTGCAGATGCTCTATCAAGATTGCCAGTGGGCTCGTCAGCTAATATGATCTCTGGTCTTCCAACTATTGCTCTTGCAATAGCAACTCTCTGTTGCTGCCCGCCGCTCAGCTGTGTAGGCTTTTTATATAGCCACGATATATCTCCAGAGGCCTTCTCTAAAGCCTCGATAATCATTTTACGTCTCAAATCTCTAGGAACTCCCCTAGGGATCAGTGGAAGCTCTATATTCTCATAAACTGTCAATCTATTGATTAGATTGAAAAATTGAAATACAAAACCTATCTTCTGATTTCTTATATAAGCAATCTCTTTATCACTAAGCTCAGAGACATCTTTACCATCGAGAAATATCTTCCCAGAACTGGGTCTGTCAAGAAGTCCTATGATGTTTAGAAGAGAAGTTTTTCCAGAGCCTGAAGGACCCATCAAAGCTATAATGTCACCTCTATAGATCATAAGATCTATATTATCTAATGCTTTGAAATTTATCTGTCCAAGTCTATAGATTTTTGTTATCTTCTCTAGTCTTACTATCTCTTGCAAACTCTATCAAATATAAAAAGGCTTTATATGATAATAACTTTTATCATTCTAAACATATATTAAATCTTCGATCTTTGTATTATATTACATTTTAACGTTTTTAATATAACAATTGAAAAATAAATATATAAGGTTTTTATTTAAATATATTAATGAAAGAGGTGTCTAATTTTAACAAAGATCTAGTGGATAAGTCTAGAAGAGATTTTATTAAAACATCTATAGCAATAGGGGTCACGACAAGTCTCATAGGATCAATAGTTTTGTCTAGAGAGATTAGATTATTTGAAAAATCTGTTCAGAAAGAAATAATGTTGCAGCCATTTGGCAAGGCTAAAGAGTTTTACGGGATATGTGGTGCCTGTGGAGCCGGTTGTGGGATAAAGATAGGCGTGGATGAAAGCGGGAGACCTGTTTATATAACTGCGAACCCTAATCATCCTCAGAGAGGTATATGTGGCAGAGGCGTGGCAGGTCTCTGGCTCTGGAATCATCCTTTGAGAATTAAGAAGCCTATGAAGAGAGCAGGCTCTAGAGGAGAAGGCAAGTTTGTCGAGATCGACTGGAGTCAGGCTCTTGACGAGGTTGCTTCTAAGCTGAAAGAGATCATAAGTAGATATGGGGCAAGATCTGTTGTTATAACTAGACATGATATAAGATGGAATCCTCTGTTTGGATATCTTCTGGGAACTCCTAATTTTGATATAGGACACGAGTCTACATGTCATGGCGCTGGCACAGCCGCTAGAAAATGGGTTTTAGGTGCTGGAGGACCTTCCACTGTAGATCCTGATTATGAGAATGCTAGATATTTATTGTTTATAGGAAGAACTCCTGCGACAGCCTCTATGGGAGCTCTCAACAGAACTATGAAAAGCAGAGAGCTTGGGTCTAAGATCGTTGTTGTAGACCCTAGAATGCCTGAGATAGCATATGCAAATGTAGAGTGGATACCTATAATACCTGGGACAGACGCAGCCTTCTTATTATCAATGATACATGTGATAATATCTGAGAAGCTATATGATGAGTTTTTCGTCAAGAATTATACTAATGCGCCATTTCTGATCAGGCCTGATAAAAAACCTCTCACTGAGGCAGACATTAAGGATGGTGGAGATCCTAGCGCATACATAGTTTATGATAAAAACACTGGCTCTCTCAAGAAATATAACGAGAAAGGTGTAGACCCGGATCTTATGTACAGCGGCGAGGTCGTCTTGAAAGACGGATCTAAAATTCAGGTGAAGACAGCATTTCTGTTATTAGCAGAGAGAGCATCTAAATATGCTCCTTCTGAGGCTGAGAAGATCACTGGAGTATCTGCTGAGACTATAACAAGAATAGCCAGAGAATTTGCGTTAGCGAAAGGAGTTGCTGATGACACGTGGTATGCCGCTAAAAACGGTAACGAGACCGATGTTGTCAGCCTAATATTGATTTTGAATGCATTGGTAGGAAATATTGATAAGAGAGGAGGTCTATGTTTTGCTGAGTCTCCTAAGTTTCCTGATGTATGTTGGGTTCAGGAAGGATACGTATATACTTTGTTAGGCGTAAAATTTGATTCAGAGGCTCTTAAAGAGAAGAGAATTGACAAAGTCTATTATCCTGAGACTGTCTCAACATTTGACGCCGTATTAGACGCCATATTAACTGAGAAACCTTATCCTGTCAAGGCATTAATAGTATTAGGAACATCTATATTTACTCGAGATGTTAATATTGAGAAGATTAAGAAGGCTCTTGAGAAGCTTGATCTTATAGTCTTTATGGACTTCATGCCTCAGGACATCATTGATTATGCTGATTATGTTCTTCCAACGAGAATATATCTAGAGAAGGAGGAGCTTAAAGCCGTTCCATGGACTCTTCATGCAGCAGTCGAGATGTCCACAGGTCATGTAGAGCCTCCTCCAGGTGTTGATGCAAGAGACGAGCTATGGATCTTTATGGAGATACTTAGGAGAATATATCCTGATAGAGCAGCCTTGATAGGTTATACAGAGGAGTATGCTGATTACACAAGATTCCATGAGTTTGAAGAGATGATAAAAGATAAGCTGATTGAGGCTCTGGCTAAAAACTGGAATATGTCTCCAGATGATATAAAGAGAGAGCTTATGAACAAAGGTTTTATAATGTTAAAAAGAAAGTCTTATGAGACCAGACCTTATAAAACTTCTCTTGCAACTCCTAGCGGCAGAGTCGAGATATATAGGCTATCAGTTCTCAAATATAATCTAGATCCTCTCCCAGATTATTATCCGCCTCCAGCATATACTCTTCCAAAGGCTTCTAACGAGTTTTATCTTGTAAATGGCAAAGGTCCTCTAGTGTCTGCTCACGCGGCGTTTGCTTATCCCATGAAATATGTGGCCGACAGATCTGTCTGGATGAATCCTGAGGATGCAGAGAGACTAGGCGTTAGAGATGGAGATCTTATAGAGCTCGAAGGGATCGATACTGGCTATAAAGCTATTGCTAGAGTTAAAGTGACTAATAAAGTCAGAAAAGGAGTTTTATTCACATACTCTTACATGGGAGGCAGATTCTCAAAGCTGATAACAGGATCATACGGCTTCGTCAGAGAGGGCGTGAATCCTAATATGTTTGCAAAAGGATATATATCTCCTATAGTAGGTGCGGCTGCCACAAATTCTTCTGTTAGGGTGAGAAAATTATGACGAGATATGCTCATCTCTGGGATGCAAGTAGATGTGTAGGATGTGGAGCATGCATAGTGGCATGTGTATCAGCTAATCATCATGATCTTATGAATAGTGATAACAAAAGCTGGGGATGGGTGGCCTCTAACATTAGAAGAGTAGAAGTAGAGAGCTTCAGACCTAGAATACTCCTGCTACAGTGTCAACATTGTGATAATCCGCCGTGTGTTCATGCATGTCCTACGGGAGCCTCTTATATTGATAAGTCAGATGGTCTAGTAAAAATAGATCCTAACAAATGTATCGGCTGTAGATATTGTGTGACATCATGTCCATACAACGCTAGATGGGTTCATCCAGTAACCGGCCTCCCAGAGAAGTGTATGGGAGACACATGTCTATATATAGTAGAGAAATTAGGTGGAAAACCTGTCTGCGTAACAGTATGTCCTGCAGAAGCTAGAGACTTTGGAGATATTGATGATCCTAATAGTAGCATAAGTATTAGATTAAGACAAAGTCGTTTTATAAGACTTTTAGAGTCTAAAGGCACAAGTCCTAAATTCTTCGTGGTGGTGGGGCCATGACACCTCTCATACACGATATATATACTCAGGAGCAAGTCGCAGGCTGGGGATGGCTGATAGCAATATTTCTATGGCTTGCTGGTATTGCTGGAATGGGTTCTGTAGCTTATTACTGGTATAGAAAAGCGTCTATGGCTTACACTCTTTTGATATCTATAATGTTAGCTCTAATATTTGTAATAGCAGACTTGACAAGACCTTGGAACGTGCCTAATGCTATATTAACAGCATTAGTCAGCGGAACGTACAACTGGTATTCTTGGATGGCTCTCGGCATAATACTTCTTCTAATACAGACGTTATTGTTATTAATAGTGTCAGCGAATCACGTCTTCAAAGGCAGAATGAGAAGTCTGGCTCTCATAGCAGAGTCTAAGACGTATCTAATCATCTTAGGATTCTTTGGATTTCTAGTGACTATATACAGCGGCTTTTTAATATCACAGGCATCAGGAATATCTCTATGGAACACGCCGGCAATACCTATTTTATGGATCTTAAGTGCATCAACATGTGCAGTAGCACTGATAGAGATCTTTGTTTCAGCCTCTCCAGAGACTATGTCAGAGATCAAAGAGACAGGGGTTAGAATAGGCTTCTCTATAGACGTCTTCGAGATATTCACTATACTAGCATTTCTATACACAGCATTCACAATAGGAACTGTAGGAGCATCATTAGGTGCAGAAAAGATCTTGTTCGGAGAATTATCACCATTATTCTGGATAGGAGTGATAGGTCTAGGAACATTATATCCCGCTATGGTGGGGGCTTACACGATATTGACTAGAAAAATAAATAGACCTTTGATAATCTCAGCAGCAGTATTAGCATTAATAGGAGCATTGCTACTAAGATATATAATTCTTGTTGGAGGAGTATATGAGCCATTGTCCACAAGTGCCTTCACATAAAAACTAGATTAAAACAATATATTTTTTAAACAATTGTTTGTTTTTAACACTTCTCTATATCATATCTTTCAAGATGTGAAATTATTATGTATAAAAATGTCAGATAAAAAGAATATTGATAAACAATCCTATAAAACGGCTGATCAGATGAATATATTTTGTTTTATAAGAATCGTGACAATAATGGCTGAATAATTAAGCTGTCTCTCTATAAAAGATCTTTATTTCTTAACTTCTTCTAATTCTCTAAATTTTTCTCGTAGGATCTTTATTATCTCTCTAATGACCTCATCGACATTTTTATATGCTATTTTCGCAACTGCGGCATTTCTATGTCCTCCCCATTCTCCGCCATAGATCTTGATAAGATCTTTGTATAATATCTCTCCAAGATCTTTGTCGTCGCATATGTTCTCTGTACATCTAGATACGATCCATGTCTCAT